>ERZ808042.396-NODE-396-length-28135-cov-8.199729_pt1 | contig 28135 bp, 26 predicted proteins | sample MGYA00380193_ERZ808042 | MGnify/ENA primary metagenome ERZ808042 (study PRJEB31490, sample SAMN06133401) | mouse gut metagenome | isolation source: M1_2 | host: mice | place: China: Chengdu | collected 2015-05 ...
TGTATCACTACGCTTTTTCTGTTGCTTTTCTCTGAATTTTTCTTTCAATCACTCCTTGACTTCATACCACTGGACTTATTCCGTGATGATTTAAAACGCGCTCAAGCCTCGTTGGAAGAGAACCAGAACCGAAACAGGTCCCAGAGATCGTCCCGCTCGGCCAGGGTGTTCTCCCGCAGCTGGGAGGCGCTGGGGTGGGTGGTGGGGTAAGAGGAGCCGGTGTAAAACCGCATGTCCAGATAGGCCGCCGCCCCGTCCCGGGTCAGCCGCAGGGCGCCCAGGCTCTCCATCCCCCCGCACAGCTTGGCGACGCGGCGGGTGAGATAGCCGGGCAGCTCGGCCTCCGCCTGGGGGGCATACAGGAAAAAGCCCTCCGGCGCGCCCTGGGCGGCATGGTAGCCGTTGGCCTCAATAAACGTCTCCCGCGCCCCCGCCTCCAACAGATTTTGGCGCAGGAAAAGCCAGCTGCCCCGTTTCGGGTCCGGCCTTTCCCGGGCGGTGAGCAGCGAGCCGCTCAAAAAGCGCTGCTCCTCCCTGCCCTTGGCCCCCGGGGCCATGTAGTGGAAGGTGATCTCGGCGCAGCCCAGCTCCATATCTCCCTTTCGGCCGGTCACAAGGTGGCGGCACAGCAGGCCGTCTCCCTTTCCAGCCACGGGCAGCATAGCCCATCGCTCCAAATCCGCCTGGGTCACGCCCCCTTTGGCCTGATAGGTCATATCCTCCAGACCGGCGCACAGGCCGAAGCGCAGATTGGCCTCGGTGGCGGCCTGGGCGTAGCCGCCCACGGATCGGCGCGCCAGGAGAAAATAGATGAGCAGGTTCGCCAAGAGCAGCGCCAGAGCCGGCGGCCACTTGCCAAAGACAAACAGCAGCAGCGCCGCGGCATAGACGGCCACATGTGCCGCCACAATCCACCGGGCGCGCACCCTCTTGCTCTCAAGCGCCTCAATGGCGGCGGTCACCTCGTCCATGCCTCTCTCCTCCTAAAAGTCAGTTGTTCGATGGGTCCGCCATGAAGGCCAGCAGCTCGTCCCGCTTCTGATCCAGATAGCTGCCCCACAGCTTCTCGTCCAGGAAGGGATTGGGCCCCTCCGGGTGGGCCAGCTGCCGCTCCCGGCGGCCCAGGGTGTCGTTGTTCACACAGTGGTTGCCCAAAAACAGCTCCACCCTCTGCCCCCGCACCTTGGCCAGGGAGTCCAGGTACACCTGGCGGGTTTTGTACTCCGGGTCGCCGACCTCGATGAGGAAGTCCTTCTGCAGCGTATTGAAGCCGAAGCCGCCGTAGTAGCCGCAGCGCTTTTTCCCCTCCGGGCCGTCCGCGTCGAAGAAGCAGGCGATGCAGCCCTCGGTGTGGCCGGGCACCAGGCAGAAGGTCATGGTGGTATTGCCGAAGGTGAGCACATCGCCCTCCTTGATCTCATAATCAGGGGTGAACAGAATATCGCAGTCGTTTCGGCTGTCCTGAATGAAGGACAGCTCCGGCCGCTCCCGGTACATCCGGGCGTCCGGCTCCCCCAGGTACAGCTTGGTACCGTACATCCGCTTGAAGAAATTGGCTGCGCCGATGTGGTCCACGTGGCCGTGGGAGTGGATGATCCACTTCACGTCGGCGGGGTTGAATCCCGCCTCCCAGATGGCGTTCACCAGCATGGCGGTGGCGCCGCAGTTGCCCGAGTCGATGAGCAGCAGGCCGTCGCCGGTGTCGATCAGGTGGACGCACACCCAGCTGTCGCCCACATACCACACGTTGCCGTAAATTTGGAAGGGATGGACGTACCGGCTCTCCTGATTCAGCCAGTAATGGGCCATACGGTCCCGGGCCAGCTCCTCCCGGCGGGACAGGTAGGCCTCGTAAGATTCACGTGATGTCATCATAAAAGCTCCTTCGCTCATAAAAAGCCGGGACCGCCGGCGCGGTCCCGGCTTTGTGACAGGCGTCTTGAACAATCCGCGCCGGCGTCGGGGAATCTGTTTATGCTTTGTCGGCGGGCGTTTTCTTCAGCTTGCCCAGCAGGGCCTTGAGCACCGGGGAGAACACGCAGATGATGGCGATGACCATCAGCACGCCGGACACGGGGCGGGTAAAGAAGCTGGTCCAGGTGCCGCTGTACTGGAAGGCGCGCAGCATATTCTTCTCCATGATGGGGCCCAGGATGAAAGACAGGATCAGCGGAGAGGCGGGCAGGCCGCCGAACTCCATGAGGATGCCCACGGCGCAGAACACCATCATCATGCCGCATTTATACAGGCTGCCGGAGTCCACATAGGCGCTTGCCAGGCAGATGATGAGCAGGGCGGGGTACATGTAGTGGCTGGGCACCTTGAGGATATAGGGGAACCAGCGCTTGCCGAAGCTCTGCATAATCAGCACCACCAGGGCCACCACCATGACGGTGAAGAACATCAGGTACACCACGTTGCCGCTGTTGGCGAACACCATGGGGCCCATCTCCAGGCCGTGGATGGTCAGCGCGCCGATGAGCAGGGCGGTGGTGGAGTCGCCGGGGATGCCCAGGGCGGCCATTGGGATCATGGCGCCGCCGATGGAGGCGTTGTTGGCCACCTCGGGGGCCCAGATGCCGCCCGCGGCGCCGTGGCCGTACTCCTCAGGGTGCTTGGAGGCGTTCTTGGCGGAGGAATAGGCCACCAGGTTGGAAAGGCCGGAGCCCATGCCGGGCAGGAAGCCGATGCCCAGGCCGATGAGGAAGGAGCGGATGATGTTGGGCAGCTCCTCCAAAATGTCCTTGGGACCCAGGCCGAAGCCCTTCAGGCCCTCGCGGCTCACCTCGGGGGTGGGGTCGAAGCCCTTGCCGAAGGTGACCACGATGTGGCTGACGGCGAAGATGCCGGTGAGCACCACGATCATGCCCAGGCCGCTCATCAGGTACATGTTGCCGAACACGAAGCGGGGCTCGGCGTCGATGGGGGAGTAGCCCACGCTGGCCAGCATCAGGCCGATGCAGGTGGAGGCCAGGCCCTTGAACATGTTGCCCTTGGAGATGGCCAGCACCATGGTCATGGCCACCAGGCACAAAGCGGTGTACTCCCAGGGGCCCATGGCGAAGGCGAAGTCCGCCACCACCTCGGCCAGCAGGCCGGCCACCAGGGCGCTGAAGAAGGTGCCCATAAAGGAGGCGGTCATGCCGATGGCCAGGGCCTTGCCCGCCTGGCCCTTCTTGGCCATGGGGTGGCCGTCCCAGCAGGTGGACACGGCGGAGGCGGAGCCGGGGATGCCCAGCAGCACCGAGCCGATGAACGCGCCGGAGCAGCCGCCGATCCACAGGGCCAGCAGGAAGATGATGGCCGCGCCGGACTCCATGGTGTAGGTCAGGGGCATGAAGAGCATAACGGCCATGGTGCCGGACAGGCCGGGAATGGCGCCGAAGATGATGCCCACGAAGGTGCCCACGACCAGCAGGACCAGATTCATGGGGACGATGAACTGGGAAAGGATATACGGCAGATGTTCTAACACAGCGATCCCCTCCTTTACTCAAACAGTATGCCCGTCGGCAGGGTCATACTGAACAATTTCACATACATAAACCAGATGAACAAGGATACCACCACGGAGAACACGATGTTCACCCACAGCTTGGTCTTGACCCCGCTGGCCGCGGAGAAGTAGGTGGTGACGCCGAAGAGCACAAAGGGGGTGACGATGAGGAAGCCCAGATACTTCATGGCGAAGATGTAAGCGCACAGCACGGCGAAGGTGATGAGTATGCGGACCCAGCCCGCTTTGGTGACAAAGGTCTTGTCCTCGGATTTCTGGCGGAAGCCGCTGACCATGATGCCCGCGCCGCAGACGATCATGCCAAACACGCCGATGCCCGGCAGCAGCATGGGGCCGGGGTATTCCGGGGTAAAGGGCTTTTTGAACTGGCTGATGAGGACGGCGAACACCACGCCCAGGATAATCAGCACCAGCCCGGTAACTTGGTCGCGCTTGATTTTCACGGGAGCACTCCTTTCTCTCAATCAGAAAAACTTGCGGGGGAAGGCGAGGCACGCCCCGCGGGAGCAATGGGGGGCAGGGCGTGCCTCAAGGGCCGGTCAGAGGCGGTCCGGGCGATCAGCCCGCCAGGCCCAGGTCGGCGCAGGCCTTGGTCAGAGTCTCCTGCTGGGTCGCGGCGATGCCGGCGGCCTCCTCATAGGGGACGAAGTTCATGGCCATGCCGGTGCCCGTCAGAACCTCATGGGTCTCGGGGTCAGCGGCGGCGGCGGAGAACAGGTCGCCGATGGCCTTGGCGGTGGCGTCGTCCATATCGGGATTGGCCAGCACGTAGAAGTAGGTGCCGAACACGCAGTTGTAGCCCTGCTCCTTGAAGGAGGGCACGTCGGGCAGCACGGTGCTGCGGCCGCCCTCGTCGCTGGAGGAGAAGCAGGCCAGGGCGTTGACCTTGTCGGCCTCAATGTACTGCTTGGCCTGGTTGGGGTTGACCAGGGCGCAGTTGATGCTGCCGCCCACCAGAGCGGTGAGCTTCTCGGTGTCGGGGCCGGCCTCCACGTAGTTTAGCTCAATGCCCAGCTCGCTGGACATCATGCCGGACATGATATGGGAGGAGCCGCCGGTCTCCACGCCGATCATCATGGAACCGCCCGCGTCCTTGGCTTTGGCGATGAAGCCCTCCAGGTCGGTGATGCCACTGTCGGTGGGAACCACCAGCACGTACCCGCCGGGGTCCTCGGGCAGGCCCGCGGCGCAGACCTTGAAGTCGTTGATGCTCTTGTCATACAGGCCGGTGGCGCTCTTGATGCACAGAGTGCTGTGGAAGAAGAGGATTTTGCTGCCGTCGGCCTTGGCGGTGCGGGCGGTCTCATAGGCCACCACGCCGCCGCCGTCGGTGTTGTTGACGACGGTCATGTTGCTGCTACCGTTCTGGTTGATGTAGGCGGTCAGGGCGCGGGAGACCACGTCGGTGCCGCCGCCGGCGGAGGCGGGAACCTGGACCTCAATGCTCTTGGGCAGGGTCACGTCGCCGGAGGGAACCTGGGCGCTGGCGCCGGGGTTGCTGGTGTTGCCGCCGGGGGCGCCGCTGCTCTTGCTGCCGGAGTCACCGCAGGCTGCCAGGCTGACACACAGGGCGGCCGCCGCGAACAGGGAGACTACTTTTCTCAGTTTCATAAATGATTTTCCTTTCTTTTCCTCGGCCTCCAAGCCGATTACTGGTGGGACTTGAGGTGCTGTGCTTTTGCCTTGCTGATTGTAGGATATCACTCCGTTCCAAGGATCACAATGCACAAAAAGGCGAAAGCGAGGGCCGATTTTTTATGTTTATTTCAATATTTCACATTTTGAAATGGAACTTTCACTTTTTATTTCATTTTTACCCCTTTTCAATTTCCTCTAAAAATTCCGTGTATATTCCATGGGACATTTATATTTCCATCACTTTTCTCTCAATTTTTTTGGCTCCGGCGTCCCGCCTGTTTCAGCCCGGAGTTTTTTTGTTCATCACGCCTGTTTTTCCCCTCTTTTTTAATGGATTTTGCCGATTGCGGCATTTCCTTTTTTGCCCTACACTTACGATTACAGAATTCTCCGGGCCCAGCCTTCACCCAAAATTCAAGAAAAGGAAGTGCAGACGCTATGGAAAAGAAGATTTTCTACGCTCCCGTCAACCATCCCCGCTGCGGCGACGATCTGGAGCACCCCTGGAAGTACGCCGTCCCCGCCTACCGGGCCGCCCCCCACATCTGGAATGTGGGCGGCCAGGACGACGTGTGCGCCTATCTGCTGGACACCGGCGAGGGGCTGGTCCTCATCGACACCGGCTACCGCGCCTCCCTCTACCTGCTCATCGACCGCGTCTACAGCATCGGCTACCGGCCCCAGGACATCAAAAAGATTCTGCTCAGCCACTGGCACTGGGACCACGTGAACGGCTGCGCCGCCCTCCAGGCCCTGAGCGGCGCGGAAGTATGGATCTCTAAGGAGGACGAGGTCTACCACCAGCGCTTCAAGGAGGACACCCGGGACCTGCCCATGGTGGACTACACCGCCACCAACTTCTACGACGACAACACCCCCATCACCCTGGGCCGCTTCACCATTCACACGGTGCTCACCCCGGGCCACACCCCCGGCTCCACCAGCTTCCGCTTTGAGGACACCGACGAGGAGACCGGAAAAACCTACCGCTGCGCCATGCACGGCGGCATCGGCGTGGGGCTGATGACCCCTGAAATGCTGGAGCGCTTCGGCGGCCATGTGGAGGACGCCTACCGCTTCGTGGACGACTGCGAGAACAAGCTGGCCCATTGGGAGGTGGACCTGCCCCTGCCCAGCCATCTGAACCAGGGCAATGTGCTGCCCAACATCCCCGAGGACAAGAACGACTACTCCGTGTGGGTCGCCGATTACGCCTGGCGGGACTCCATGCTCAGCCGGGCGGAGGCCGTCAAGCGGATGTACCCGGAGGTATACGGCAAATGAGGCATGTCATCGACCCCGGCAGGGTCCGGAAAAGCGTGAACATGACCGACAACATCCGCTATTCCCATGTCACCGACCTGGAGGGGGCGCCCCTGGACCTGTACCTGTCCATCTGCTCCAAGGACGGCAACAGCGAGATGCGCCTGGCCGCGGGCCGGGACGACGAGCCGCCCATGGACCCCATGCCCTGCGTCGTCTGGGTGCCCGGCGGCGGCTGGCGGGGGTGCGACAAGAACCTGATGGTGCCCGAGATGCAGTTTCTGGTGGAGCGGGGCTACGTGCTGGCCTCCATCTACTACCGCAGCAGCGCCCAGGGGCACTATCCCGACCAGCTCACCGACGTAAAGACCGCCATCCGCTTTCTCCGCGCCCACGCGGAGGAGTACCACATCGACCCGGAGCGCATCGGCATCATGGGCCGCTCCGCCGGAGGGCATCTGGCCTCCATGGCGGCCATGAACCTGGACAACGCGCCCCGGACGGAGTGGGCCGCGTACTCCGACAAGGTCCAGGCCGCCTGCGACCTGTTCGGCCCGGTGGAGCTGCCCAGCCTCATCGAATACGACCGCGGGATGATCCATGACCCCAGCTACCGCTGGCACACCATGGAGGAGACCCACGGCGGGGCCCTGCTGGGCGTCCCCGACGCCCAGATGGACGAGGCGGGGAGAAACGCCAGCCCCGTATTCTTCATCAACGAGGGGATGTGCCCCATTCTCATTCTCCACGGGGACAGCGACCTGCTGGTCCCCCACTCCATCAGCGAGGACTTCTACCGCCGCATTGCGGAGGCGGGCCTCGAGGACCGGGCGGAGCTGTATATCCTACGGCACGCCGGGCACGGCACCCGTGAATTCTTCCAGGACAGCACCAAAGGGATCATCGCGGACTTTTTTGACCGCGTCCTCCAGCCGGAATCAATTTAGAAAGGAGTGTTCCCCATGCCGGAACGCCTTACCATCCAGATCAAGCCCCAGGACAACGTGGCCGTGGCCGTCCACGACCTGCCCGCCGGAACCGTCATTGAGCGCGGCGTCGCCGCCCGCGACCCCATCCCCCAGGCCCACAAAATCGCCTTGGCCGACATCCCCGCGGGCGGCGAGATCATCCGCTACGGCGTGGTGCTGGGCTACGCCAAGGACCCCATCCCCGCCGGGAGCTGGATCAATGAGCACATGCTCACCCTGCCGAAAAGCCCCTCGGTGGACGACATGCCCTGGGGCACCAACCTGGTGGAGACCGAGGACCTGCCCCAGCCCCCCCGAACCACCTGGATGGGCTACCGCAACAAGACCGGCCCCGCCGGCACCCGCAACCTGCTGGGCATCGTCACCACCGTGCAGTGCGCCGCGGGCGTGCTCAAGGTGGCGGTGGAGCGCATCAAACAGGAGCTGCTGCCCAAGTACCCCAACGTGGACGGGGTGGTGGCGGTGACCCACCCCTACGGCTGTGGCGTGGCCATCAAGGCCCGTGAGGCCCACATTCCCATCCGGGCGGTCACCAACGTCATCCGCCACCCCAACTTTGGCGGGGAGGTCATGGTGGTGGGCCTGGGCTGTGAGAAGCTCACCTACGACATGGTGCTGCCTCCCGAGGACATCACCCCGGACAACGTGCTCACCCTCCAGGACTACGCCGGGCACGACGCCATGATGGACGCCATCCTGGCCATGGCGGACAAGAAGCTGCAAAAGCTCAATGAGCGCCGCCGGGAGGAGCTGCCCCTGAGCGAGCTGCTCATCGGCATGCAGTGCGGCGGGTCCGACGCCTTCTCGGGCATCACCGCCAACCCCAGCGCGGGCTACGCCGCCGACATGCTGGTGCGGGGCGGCGCCACGGTGATGTTCAGCGAGGTCACCGAGGTCCGGGACGGCGTCCACCTGCTGGCCCAACGCTGTGTCAGCCCCGAGGTCCGGGACAAGCTGGCCGCCGAGATGCGCTGGTACGACGAGTACCTGGACGCGGGCGGCGTGGACCGGGACGCCAACCCAACCCCGGGCAACAAAAAGGGCGGCCTTGCCAACATCGTGGAGAAGGCCATGGGCTCCATCGCCAAAAGCGGCACCAGCCCCATCGTGGAGGTGCTCTCCCCCGCCGAAAAGCCCACCAAGCGCGGCCTCATCTTCGCCGCCACCCCCGCCAGCGACATCGTGTGCGGCCCCTCCCAGGTGGCCAGCGGCATCGGCCTCCAGGTGTTTATGACCGGTCGGGGCACCCCCTACGGGCTGGACATCGCCCCCGTCATCAAGGTGTGCTCCCGCAACGAGATGAAAGCCCACTGGTTTGACATGATCGACATATCCGCCGGAGACGTGGCCACCGGGGAAAAGACCATCGCCGACGTGGGCACGGAGATCTTCCACTTCATCCTGGACGTGGCCAGCGGCGTGAAGCAGCCCTACTCCGACCAGTACGGCTTCCACAACGACATGTGCATCTTCAACCCCGCCCCCATCACTTAAGTCAGGAGGTATCGCTATGGAAATCAAACGAGGGGGCGTGGTGTCCCACCTGCTGGAGGGGGTCCCCCTGCCCCGGATGTTCCGGGCCCGTCAGGACTTCCCCCGGCCCGTCATCCCGCCCCAGGACATCCCCGCCGCCGTGGCCCGGGAGCTGTCCCGGGAGCCCTTCCGCTCCAAGCTCCGCCCCGGCATGGAAATCGCCGTCACCGCCGGGAGCCGGGGCATCGCCAACGTGGCTCTCATCACCCGCTCCATTGTGGACTTCGTCCGCTCCTGCGGGGCCCTCCCCTTCATCGTCCCCGCCATGGGCAGCCACGGTGGGGCCACCGCCCAGGGCCAGCTGGATATCCTGGCCGGGTACGGCATCACCCCGGAGGCCATGGGCTGCGAGATCCGTAGCAGCATGGAGGTGGTGGAGCTGGGCGTCAGCTCCACCGGGCTGCCGGTCTACATGGACAAAAACGCCTTCCAGGCGGACGGCATCATCCTCTCCTGCCGCCTGAAGCCCCACAACGCCTTCCGCGGCCCCTATGAGAGCGGCCCGTGCAAGATGATGACGGTGGGGCTGGGCAAGCAGAGAGGGGCGGAGCGGGTCCACGCCGACGGCATGGGCCGGATCGCCCAAAACATCCCCTCCATGGCCCGGGTGGCGCTGGAGAAGGCCCCCATCCTCTTCGCCATCCCCTGCATGGAAAACGCCTACGACGAGACCTGCCGCATCGAAGCCATCGACCGGGACGACATCATGGACCGGGAGCCGGAGCTGCTGAAATACGCCTTTTCCCAAATGCCCTCCCTGCTGGTGGGCTCCTGCGACGTGCTGGTGGTGGACGAGACGGGCAAAAACTACAGCGGCACCGGGGTGGACCCCAACATCACCGGCACCTTCTCCACCGAGTTCGCCCACGGCGGCGTGGAGGTCCAGCGCACCTGCTTTCTGGACCTGAGCGCGGCCAGCCACGGCAACTCCCTGGGGGTGGGGCTGGCCAGCGTCATCACCAAGCGGTTCTTCGACAAGATCGACCCGGAGATGATGTACCCCAACTGCATCACCAGCACCGTGCTGGCCAGCGCCCGCATCCCCTGCGTGGTGGCCACCGACAAGGAGGCCATCCAGATGTGCGTGCGCACCTGCAACGGCATCGACCAGGCCGCCCCCCGGATCATCCGCATCCCCAACAGCCTCCACATCGGGCAGATCATGCTCAGCGAGTCTTACTACGCCGACGCCCTGGCGGGCCGGTGGCCGGGATTGGTCCCCCTCTCCCCGCCGGAGGAGCTGCGCTTCGACCCGGACGGTGCCCTCCTGACCCCCATCGTGCCCTGAATCTCAAGCACGGGACGGAGGCTGGGGGCCGGCAAGCCCCCCAGCGCAAAAAACCGGCTCCCGCCTGGCGGCGGGAGCCGGTGCTTTATCGTTCGCGGCCCGGGGAAGATCAGGTCAGCGGCCGATCTGGATGCCGGTGAGATACTCGTAGTACTGGGCGATGGCGCTGTGGTCCTTCTGGCCGCCCTCGTGGTTGTGCATCCACTGGAGGATCTCCTGGACCTGAGCGGTCATGGGCACGGGGGAGCCCACGGAGTGGGCGCAGTCCAAGGCGTTGTTCAGGTCCTTGATGTGCAGGTCGATCTTGAAGCCGGGCTTGTCGTTGCCCTCGATCATCATGGGGGCCTTGGCGTTCATGACGGTGGAGCCGGCCAGGCCGCCCCGGATGGCCTCAAACACCAACTGGGGGTCCACCCCCGCCTTCTGGGCCAGGGTCAGGGCCTCGGCCAGGGCCTGGATGTTGCAGGCCACGATGATCTGGTTGGCCAGCTTGGTGGTGTTGCCCGCGCCTACGTCGCCGCAGCGCACCACGGAGCCGCCCATGGTGTCCAGCAGGGGCTTGAACTTGTCAAAGACCTCCTGCTTGCCGCCCACCATGAAGGACAGGGTGCCGTCGATGGCCTTGGGCTCACCGCCGGACACGGGGGCGTCCAGCATCTCAATGTCCTTCTTGGAAAGCTCCGCGGCGATCTCTTTGGAGGCCACAGGGTTGATGGAGCTCATGTCGATGAAGGTGGAGCCGGACTTCATGAAGGAGGCCACGCCGCCCTCGCCCAGCATGACGCTCTTGACATGGGGGGAGTTGGGAAGCATGGTCATGACCACGTCGCAGGTCTCGCCGATCTCCTGGTTGCTGGCGGCCTTGGCGCCCGCGGCCACCACCTCGTCCACAGCGGCCTTGTTCAGGTCGCTGACCAGCAGGTCGGTGTAGCCGCCCTTGAGGATGTTCTTCGCCATGGGCTTGCCCATGATGCCCAGCCCGATCAGTCCGATTTTCATTATGAATCCCTCCAATTAAATTGTGTGAAAACTGTGATAATGCTTTCAACTGCGCTCATTATAAGCGGTACTCCGCCTCTCCGCAAGGCGCAGAATCACTAAATTCTCCCCTCTGTTTTTTGCTCATCCGTAATAATTTCATTTTTTGCAATCTATCATTTCAATTTCCCCGAATTTTTCGCACTCTTTTCCCTGCCCCACGGCAGGCCGCGTGTTGCGCCCAGCGCCGGACTGTGATAGAATACCACCAAGCCGACGCGATCACCCCCATTCAACAGGAAAGAGAGGTCCTTTTCATGAATTTCATCACCCAAAGCGGAGCCGCCGCCGGACCCATCGGCCAGGGCACCTGGTATCTGGGCAACCACCCCGAGACCTTCCAGCAGGAGCTGTCCGCCCTCCGGGCGGGGCTGGACGCGGGCATGACCCTGCTGGACACCGCCGAGATGTACGGCGAGGGCGCGGCGGAACAGCTGCTGGGCCGGGCCATCCAGGGCTATGACCGGGAAAAACTGTATCTGGTGAGCAAGGTCTACCCCCACAACGCCGGGCGCCGGAATATATTCCACAGCTGCCAGGCCTCCCTCCGGCGGCTGAACACCGACTATCTGGACCTGTACCTGCTCCACTGGCGGGGGTCCGTCCCCTTCGCGGAGACCGTGGAGTGCATGGAAAAGCTGAAGGAGGACGGCCTGATCCGCGGCTGGGGCGTGTCCAACCTGGATCTGGACGCCATGGACGAGCTGGCCGCCGTCCCCAACGGCAAAAACTGCCTCACAGACCAGGTGCTCTACCACCTGGGCAGCCGGGGCATCGAGTACGACCTGCTCCCCGCCCTGCAAAAGCGCGATGTGTCCGTCATGGCCTACTGCCCCCTGGCCCAGGGCGGCAGCCTGCGCCGGGGCCTGCTGGGCAGCCCCGCCGTCACCCAGACCGCCCAGGCCCACAACGCCACCCCCTCCCAGGTGCTGCTGGCCTTCCTGCTCACCCGGCCCGGGGTGATTCCCATCCCCCGCTCCTCCCGGGCGGAGCACACCCTGGACAACGCCGCGGCGGCCCAGCTGCGCCTCACCGGCGAGGACCTGGCCCGGCTGGACGCCGCCTTCCCCGCCCCCACCCACCATGTCCCGCTGGATATGCAGTGAGGCTCCGCGCGCAATTCCTCCAAGCATAAAAGAGGCCGCTGATCCCATCCGGATATACCGGGTGGGACCGGCGGTTTTTTATCTCACCCCGCCTGGGGAAGGACCGCGGTGAAGGTGATCACCCCATCCCCATAGTGGTTGAACACGCGGCCCTTGTGCCGGGTGACGATGGCCTTTGCCGTGGACAGGCCGATGCCATAGCCGCCGGTGGCCCGGGCGCGGGAGGAGTCCGCCCGGTAGAAGCGGTCGAAGTACCGGGGGAGCTGGGCCGTGTCCACCCCCGCGCAAGGGTTGGACACGGAGATATAGACGCTCCGGCCCCGGGCCGTCACCGACAGGCGGATGGTCCCCGATGGGTCGCAATACTTCACCGCGTTGTCCAGCAGGATGGAGAACAGGCGGAAGAAGTTGTCCCGGACACCCTTCACCTTGAGCTTGTCCCCGATCTCCGCCGTCAGGAGCTTTCCGTCCGCCTCGGCCAGGGGCTCGAACGCATCCGCGCCGGCCCGAGCGATCTCGCTCAGGTCGAGCACCTCCACCGCCTCCTCCCGGACCATCTCCTCCGTCCGGGCCAGCTCCACCAGATTTTTAATCAGCCGGTCCAGGCGGGTGATCTGAACGCCCGCGCTGTCCAGCCACTGGTCGTCCCCATAGGCGTCCCTCAGCAGCCCGATGTCCGCCGACAAGATGGCCAGCGGCGTTTTCAGCTCGTGGGAGGCGTCGGTGACAAACTGCCGCTGCCGCTCCAGGTTGTCCACAAAGGGCCGGATGGCCCGCTTGGACAAAAACAGCAGCAGGACGAACACGATCACCGCGCAGGCCAGGAACATGGACACCGTGATGCGCAGCATATTGTTGACCGCCTGGAGCTGGAGGAAGCAGTCCAGCACGATGATGGTGCTCCCGCCGTCCTCATGAGGGAAGATGCCGAAGCGGTAGTGCTCCACATACCCCCGCTCCGTCCCGGCCTCTATGATCCGGCTGACGGTGTCCACCACCGTCTGGCGGTCCAGGGCGGCGATATGCTCCAGATCCACCGATTTCAGCTCCCTTTGCGGGGTCAGCTCCACGATGAAGTACCTGGTCTCAAAGGCAGTCTCCGGCGTGACCTGGAAATTGAAATCCGAGGGGTCCAGGCGGGAGCCGGGGGGGAGGAAGGTCCCGCCGTTCTGGTGCAGGATGAAGATGGCTTTGTCCACCCGGCTGGTGGTGGCGCAGCGGTTGCCGGCCCCTATGGCGGCGCACAGCACGGCCATGGTGCCCAACAGCGACGCCATGGCGATCAGGATAAACTTCCGGCGGATGGAGCGGATCATGGCAGCTCCTCCAGCAGATAGCCCTGCCCCCGGCGGGCGGCGATGCGCACGTTGGCCCCCACCGCCTCCAGCTTCCGCCGAAGGTAGGAGATATAGGCCCACACCACATTGATCTCCGCCTCGCTGTCATAGCCCCAGATGTGCTCCATGAACTGCTCCGTGGAGATCAGCCGCCCGCTCTGCCGCATGAGCAGCTCCAGCATCTGAAACTCCTTGTTTCCCAGCCGGACGCAGGCCTCGCCGCACCGCAGCTCGAAGGTGGAGCAGTCCAGCGCGGCGTTCCCCGCCGTGAGGACCCTAGGGGTGTACTCCCCGCCCCGGCGGGTCAGCGCCCGCACCCGGGCGATGAACTCCCGGCTGTCGAAGGGCTTGGGCAGGTAGTCGTCCGCCCCGCTGTCCAGGCCGGCCACCCGGTCCTCCACCTGGCTCTTGGCCGTCAGCAGCAGCACCGGCGTGGAGACATTTTTCGCCCGCAGGGCCTTCAGGGCCTGGACACCGTCCAGCCTGGGCATCATGATGTCCAGCACCAGGCAGTCGTAGTTCTCCGCCAGCCCGTAGTCCAGGGCGTCCTGCCCGTCGTGGACCACGTCCACCGAGTAGCGCTCCCGCTTGAGCAGGGCCTCCAGCACCATGGTCATCTCCGGCTCGTCGTCGGCCACTAGGATTCGCATGGAACCTCCTCCTTTCCCGCCGCCTCGATCAGCTCCCGGATGGTCTGCAGGGACAGGTCCGTGGATGCGATCTCGTCGGCGCAGCGCTTCAGCTCCCGGACGATCAGCCCCTGGTCCGGGATGTCCCGCTTATACTTCAGCTGGTGCTCGATGCTGGCCCAGCAGTCCATGGCGATGGTGCGCAGCTGGACCTCCACCCGGACGGGCTGCTCCGGCTGCCGCTCCAGGAACCGAAGGGGCAGGGAGAGGACCATGTGGTAGCTGCGGTAGCCGTTGGGCTTTGGATGGCGGATATAGTCCTTCTCCCTCCAGATCCGGACCCCCGGGATCCGCCGGATGAGGCCCACCGTCTGGTCGATATTCCGCACGAAGGGGCACACCAGCCGGACCCCAGCGGCGTCCCACACGTCCCTCAGGGCGCTGTCCGCCGTCACGGGGAGCTCCTGCCGCTCCAGCTTCGCCCTCATGCTCCGGGCGCTTTTGATCCGGGCCTGAAAGGAGGCGATGGGGTCCCTCTGCCCCCGGCTCACCTGATACCGGCGGATCATCCGGACGCAGGAGAGAAACTCCTCAATCGCCCCCTCCAGCATAATCAGCTGCTCCCCGTAAAATTCATGCTCTTCACAGGTGATTGGAAACGAAACCCCTTCCATCATACGCCTCCCTCCTCGCTCAGCCAGAGCGTGCACCTCAGCGCGCCCTCCTCCGTCAGCACAAACCTCAGCGCCATCTCCTCCGTGTCCCCCCTGAGGGTGATATGCCCCACGCCGTCCTCGCCGGTGGTGGCGTCAATGACCGCCCCCTGCTCCAGGCGGAGGGTCATCGCCCCCCGGGCCTCCCACCGCTGGTCGAACAGGGTCAGTAGCAGCTCGCCGCTCCTGGGCAGGCCGGAGGCGCGGATCGTCCCGGCGTCATCCAGAGGATAGCTGCCGCTGTCCTCCCCTGTGGAAAGCTGGACGACGCCCCGCAGCGCGCCGCCGCCCTCCGTCTGGAACACGGCGGCCACCAGCAGCCCGCCCGCCTCCGGCGCCCGCGAGGGGGACGCCCCCGGCTCCACACAGCCGGACAGCAGCAGCGCCACCGGCAGCAGCGCCGCCCACACCTTTTTCATGCCCATCTCGGCACCTCCTTCCAGCCGGCCCTCTGTAACAAGGGCCCTGCCGCCAGTATAGGCGCCAAACTCAAAAGCTACTTAAAAGGGACCGGGCGCGGCCCCATTTTTCTGCCCCGGCGCCATCATCCTCCGGGAGGTCCACAGGTACAGCACCGCCACCAGCGCCGTGGAGAGCAGGTCGGCCACAGGCTGGGCCCAGGCCAGTCCGTTGGCCTCCAGAACGGCTTGCAGCAGGAACAGGGCAGGGATGTAGATGATCCCCTGGCGGCTGAGGTTGACGATCAGGGCCTGCACCGCCGCGCCCATGGCCTGAAGGGCGTTGGTCAGCACATAAAACAGGCCGAAAAGAACGCTGGTGCTCAGCAGAATGCTGGTAAAGGTGAGCGCGTAGTCAAAGGAGGCGCCGTCCGCCAGGAACGCCCGGATCAGGGGGTCCCGGAGCAGATAGCACGCCCCGGTCATCACCGCGCTGAGTCCCAGGGCAAAGAGGACGGAAAAGCCCATGATCCTCCGGAAGCGCTCCCACAGCCCCGCCCCCACGCAGTAGCCCAGCAGGGGCTGGACGCCCTGGCCGAAGCCGATGCAGACCATGCCGGTCATCATGGTCACCTTCATGGCCACCCCCATCCCCGCCACGGCCATGTCGCCATAGCCCGCCATCCGCGCGTTGACCACGATCTGGGACACGCTCATCAGCAGCGAGCCCAGGCAGGCAGGCACGCCGATGGCCAGCACGCCGGTGCAGATTTTGTCCCTCAGCGAGAAATCCCGGATATGGATGCTGAGGATGGACTTTCCCCGCAGAAAATAGATAATGTAGTACCCCGCGCCCGCGGCGTTTCCAATTACGGTGGCAACCGCCGCGCCCGCGATGCCCCAGTTGAAGGCCAGAATCATAACAGGGTCAAGCACAACATTGAGAAAATTCCCCAGAACCTGCCCGATCATCGCCCTGGTGGGCTGTCCCTCCGCCCGGAGGATATTGGAGTAGCAGTTGGAGATCAGCACGAAGGGGCCGCCCAGGGCGACGATGGTCAGATAGGTTTTCGCCGGCTCCCAGGTGTCCGCGCTGGCCCCGATCAGCGCCAGGATCTGGTCCATGAAGAGCAAAAACCCGGCGGACATGAGCACTCCCACCGACACACAGCTCCACATACAGAAGGAGCACACCTTTTTCGCGTACTCCCCCCGCCCCTGCCCAAAGGCGCGGGAGATCACCGACGTGCCCCCCGCCCCGAAAATGGTGCCCACCGCCATGAAGATGAGAAAGACCGGCGTGGCCAGGGACACCGCCGCCACCAGGATGTCGTTGCGGGTCTGGGCGATGAAAAAGGTGTCCGCCAGGTTGTAGATCAGCACCATCACCATGGCGGCCATGGCGGGGACGGCGTTTTTCAGCACCGCCCCCGGCACGCTCTCCCGCTCAAAGGCGGTCACGGCATCGGTGTTCATAGGAAAAGCCTCCTTTTATTGATAGGATACTATTGATAGCTTGCTTTTATTTTGCCCGGAAACCTGCCGCCGCGAGACCGCGGCGGCCCTGTCACAGGGAATCGCGCACCTTTTTTAAAAGGGAGTAGAAAATATCCCGCTCGGTCTCCGTCAAGCCGGAGAGGAGCCTCTCATCCGCCTCGGCCCGGAAATGCAGGGCGGTGTGGATACATTCCAGCCCCGCCGGAGTGAGGCGCACCCGCTTGACCCTCCGGTCCTCCGCGTCCCCAAAGCCCTCCACAAGCCCCTTCTGCTCCAGCCGGGCGACGATTCCCGCCGCCGTGGACTGGGCCACGTGGAGGATATGCTCCAGCTCCTTCAGTGTGCGCTGGCCCTCCGGAGCCCGGTCAAGCTCCACCAGAGCGTCCAGCTGGACCAGGGTGATGCCCAGGTGGCGCAGGGCGTTGTTGGCGTTTTTTCGCAGCTCGTCGTTAATCTGCTTCATCAGCAGTCCGCAGTCCTGACACTGTTCCATCGTCCATCCCTCCCGACGCAGATAACGATAGCATACTTTTAAAAATGTGTCAATAGCCTGCTGTTGATTTTTTCTTTTAACTTGCTTTAAGGTTTGCCCGCTATAATGGCCCCATCCTGACCCAAAGGAGGGAACACTCTTGATCGAAATTTCCCATCTGACCAAGCGCTATGGCGGGCATCTGGCGGTGTCGGACCTGAGCTTTACTGTGGACAGCGGCCAAATTTACGGTTTTTTAGGGCCGAACGGCGCGGGGAAGTCCACCACCATGAACATCATGACCGGCTGCCTGTCCGCCACGGAGGGCTGTGTCCGTATTGACGGCTATGATATCTTTGAGCAGCCGGAACAGGCCAAAAAGCTCATTGGCTACCTCCCGGAGCAGCCTCCGCTCTACATGAACGAGACACCGGAGGAGTACCTGCGCTTTGTGGGCGAGGCCAAGGGCCTGCGAGGGGAGAAGCTGGAGCGGCAGATGGACGAGGTGATCTCTCAGACGGGAATTGAGGAGGTGGCCCATCGCCGCATTTCCGCATTGTCCAAGGGCTATAAGCAGCGGGTGGGCATCGCCCAAGCCCTGTTGGGCAATCCCAAGGTCATCATCCTGGACGAGCCCACCGTGGGACTGGACCCCATTCAGATCATCGAAATTCGGGAGCTAATCCGCGAGCTGGGCCAGACCCACACGGTCATTTTCAGCTCCCACATTCTCTCCGAGGTGCGGGCCATCTGCGACCAGATTATCATGATCGCCCACGGAAAGCTGGTGGCCTTTGACACCCCGGGGAATCTGGAAAAGCACCTGCTGTCCCACAACGAGGTGGTGCTGACCACCGACGCCGCCGCGGATGAGGCTCGGGCACTTCTGGGGGGGATCGACCACATCACAGACCTGACGCTGGAGGAAACGGAAGCCGGCCTTGTGACAGCCCACATCAAAACGGACCTCAACAATGCGTATGAACTCTCCCGCTCCGTTTTCTCCGCTTTCGCCGCCAGCGGGAATACTTTATTGGAGTTGGCGGTGAAAAAGGCCAATCTGGAGGACATCTTTCTGGAGCTGGCCGAGGAGGAGCCTGAGCCTCCCGCCGCAGAGGCGGAGTTGGCGGAAAGCGAGGTGTTGGAGGAATGACGGCGGTATTGAGGCACGAATTGAAAAGCTACTTTCACTCCATGACCGCCTATGTATTCGGGGCGGGTCTGCTCCTGGCGGTGGGACTGGGGGCCATGCTCTACAACATCGAGGCGGCGGTGAGCAACTTCGAATATGCCCTCAGCTATTTCAGCATCATTTTCGCGGTGATCGTCCCTATCCTCACCATGCGGGTCATCGCGGAGGAGCGGAAGCAGAAAACGGACCAGCTGCTCTACTCCCTGCCCATCACCACCACCCAGGTCATCGTGGGCAAATATCTGGCCCTTCTGGCGGTCTACATGATCCCGCTGTGCATTGTCGCCATGTATCCCCTGATTTTCAGCCGGTTCGGGGATGTATACCTGCTGACCTCCTACGGCTCCATGCTGGCCTTCTTCCTGATGGGGGCGGCGCTGATCGCCCTGGGGGTGTTTATCTCCTCCCTCACCGACAACCAGGGCTTTGCCGCCGGGATCGGGATCGCGGTGATTCTGCTGAACTATTTCAGCGTCAGCCTTTCGGAGTACGTTTCAACTACCGCCTTTGGTTCGGTGGTGGCTCTCTGCGTCGTCATCCTGGCCTTGGGTGCGGTTGTTAAGCTCCTGACCAAAAACGAAAAGCTTGCCTATGGCGTCTGCTTTGTCCTGATCGCGGCCACAGCCATCACCAGCTTTGCCAATGACGGCGTATTTGAGGGGCTGCTACCCAGCATTATGACAAAATTATCCCTGTTCGACCGGTTCACCGGCTTTGTCAACGGAGTTTTTGATATGACCTCTATTGTCTACTATGCCAGTGTGATCGTGTTCTTCCTGTTCCTGTCTGTTCAGTCGCTGGAGAAACGGAGGTACAACTGATGAAAAAATGGGACTTCCAAATATCCGGCGGGGCGAACCGAAATGCCCTTCGCGGCGGCTCCTACTCGCTGACGATCTCTGTGGTGGTGCTGGCGATCCTGATCGTGGTCAACATCTTCGTCTCCGCCCTGCCCACCGCTGTGACCAGGTATGACATCAGCGCCTCCAAGCTCTACTCCATCACCAGCAATACCAAGGTGGTGGTCAACGCCCTGGAGCGGGATGTGACCATCTATTGGGTGGTACAGTCCGGCCAGGAGGACGCGGTGATGGAAAACCTGCTGGGAAAATACGACAGCCTCTCCGACCATATCCAGGTGGTGAAGAAGAACCCGGACGTCTATCCCACCTTCGCGGAGCAGTACACGGACGAGACGGTGCGCAACAACAGCCTGATCGTGGAGTGCGGGGAACGCAGCCGCTTCATCGGATATGACGACATCTATATCCAGGAAGCCGACCTCTACTCCTATTCCTATAACACCTCCTTTGACGGCGAGGGGGCCATCACCTCCGCCATCGACTATGTGGTCAGCGAGGATTTCCCCCAGCTCTACATTTTGGAGGGCCACGGGGAGGCAGACATCCCGGCCTCCTTCCAGGAGCAGATTGAAAAGGAGAACATGGAGACCAATACCCTCTCTCTCCTCACGGTGGACGCCGTCCCCGAGGACGCGGACTGCGTGGTGATCTACGCCCCGGTCAGCGACATCTCCCAGGAGGAAAAGGACCTGCTGGCGGACTATGCCGCGGGGGGCGGAAAGCTGTTTGTAGCCGCCGGCCCTGTGGAGGACGGTATTCTGGAAAACCTCTACGGCCTGCTGGCCGACTACGGCGTGACGGCCAACGAGGGCATCGTGGTGGAAAACGACCGGGAGCACTACAGCGGCCTTCTCAGGCTGGGGCCGCTGGCTCTGCTGCCCGACCTGCACAGCTCCTCCATTACCGACCCCCTCATGGAGGAGAACTACTACCCCATCATGCCGGTCTCCCTGGGCCTGACGGTCAACGAGGCTTCTGACACGGTGACAGAGCTGCTGACCACCTCCGACACGGCGTTCAGCAAGCTGGACGGATACGACCTGAGCACCTATGAGAAAGAGGACGGCGATATCGACGGCCCCTTTGCCCTGGCCGTCTCCATCGAAACCGCTGGGGAGGGCCAGATCGTCTGGTTTACCTCCTCTCAATTCCTGGAGGACGCCTATAACGCCGCCTCCTCCGGGGCCAACTCTAACCTGGGAATGAACGCCCTGTCCTCGCTGATTGGGGAGACAGAGGCTATGGCAATCCGCAGTAAATCTTTGAATTACAACTATCTGACCATCAACAGCTCCACCGCCTCGCTGCTGAAAGCGCTGATGATCGGCGTGTTCCCGCTGGCGTACCTTGGCGTCGGCGTTTGGGTGGTACTGAAACGAAGGAGGCCGCAAAATGAACCGGTCTAAAAAGCTATCTATCCTGCTGGGGATTTTGGCTGCGGCCTGTATCGTCACCTTTGCGGTCACGCGGATGGAGGAGCGGAAGGCGCAGATCAGGGAAACCGGGGAGATCATCCTGGAACTGCCCGGCGAATCGGTGGAAGCCCTCTCCTGGGAGTACAACGGGGAAACACTGGCGTTCCACAAGGACGAAATCTGGCTCTACGATCAGGATAAAAATTTTCCAGTCAGCGAGGCAAAAATCAATGAGCTGCTGGAGCAGTTCCAAGCCTTTGGGGCGGCCTTTATCATTGAGGATGCGGAGGACTTCGGCCAGTATGGCCTGGACGAGCCCGTCTGTACCATCGATCTGTCTACGGGGGACCAGGCCTATGAGATCAAGCTGGGCGACTACAGCAAGATGGATTCCCAGCGGTATGTCTCCATCGGGGATGGGAACGTGTATCTGGTCAAGCACGACCCGCTGGACGAGTACGACGCGGTTCTCAGCGACATGATAGATCATGACGAGATTCCTTCCTTTGACCATGTGACCAAAATTCAGTTTGCGGGAGCAGAGACATACAGCATCACTTATCAGGAGGACAGTACGGATTCCTACAGCGCCGATGATGTTTATTTCACGCAGCGCGGCGGCAAGACTCTGCCGCTGGATACATCCAAGGTGGACGGCTACCTGGGTCGCGTCACCAATCTGAATCCGGTCAACTATGTGTCCTATCACACAACGGATGAGGAGTTGCGGGCATACGGTCTGGACGAGCCTGAATTGACGATCACCGTGGACTACACCACGGAAGGGGAAGCTGGTGAGGAAATAGCGGATACCTTTGTCCTCTATGTCAGCCCAGACCCGGAGGATGTGAAGGCCGCCGAGGAAGCGGAGGATGATGAGCAAACAGAGATCTCGGCGTATATCAGGGTCGGTGAATCTCAGATCGTCTACAAAATATCCTCCAGCAGCTATCAAAAGCTGGCGGCGGCATCCTACAATGACCTCCGCCATCCAGAAGTGATATGGGCGGATTTTGACCATGTCCAGCAGATTGATATTTCTCTGGAGGGAAACAGCTACACATTTACGTCCGAAAGGGATAAAGACAAATCCATCTGGTCTTATCAGGATAAGGATGAACTGGAAATCGGCGATTTCCAATCCGCGCTGGAAAATCTGACCGCGGATGAGTTTACCGATGAGCGGCCCTCGCAGAAGGAGGAAATCGGCCTGACCATTCACCTGGACCACGAAAGCTTCCCCCAGGTTCAAATCGAATTGTACCGGTATGACGGAAGCCGCTGCCTGGCGGTGGTAGACGGCGAGAGCGTGTCCCTGGTGGACCGCGCCGCCGTGGTGGAGCTGGTCGAAGCGGTCCACGCCATCGTGCTGGACTAGACTGAAGCAGCGGGGCCAGGCCGCCGCGCCGGCCCCGCCGAAGGAGGTATCTATGGGCGATTCCCATTCCCAGCCCACCCGAGGCTGGGTCACGCTGAACGACCTGAAGGAAGAGCTGTACGCCCTCAACATGCGCCTGCTGCTGGCCATGCAGCACCACGACGAGCAGGCCCAGCAGGACATCAGGGCGCAGATGGCGGCACTTCAGGCCGAAATCGAGCGGATGTGCCTGGGCGGCGGAGGCCGCCGCTGACTGATCCGCTCAACCCCAACACACAGGAGGCCGCCTGCCAGCTGGCAGGCGGCCTCCTGTGTGTCCCGTAAAAACCAGCCCCGCCCCCCGCCGTCCCCATTGACACAAAAATGAGGGGGATGGTATAATGATATAGTATGAACGTCCCGACGGGGGGCCGCCCTTCGCGGACGCCCCGAAGCTCCCTAGAAAGCGGAATGGAGATCATGAAAATGAAGGAAAAGCCGGTCAAATGGAAACGTCGGAGAGGCATTCCCCTGCTTCTCTCCATTTTGCTGGTTTTTTGCGTTTTCGGCACGGTGGTCTACGCGGTGGCCCGGAGGACGTCCCGGGAGATGTCCGCCGCGGCCGTCCAAAACCTGAGCGAGAGCCTGGACCTGATCCAGTGCACCATCGAGGCCATTTTGAACAACGAGGCGGAGTTCCAATCCCTGATCGCCCGGGAGACCGCCCAAGCCCAGGACCCGGAGTCCTTCATCCGCTCCTATGAGAGCAACCGGACCATCGTGAAGCTGTCACTGATCCTGGCTGGAGAGGCCCAGGGGGTTTCCAACACCGGGGCGACCTTCACCGAGGAGGGGCTGGACTTCTCCGCCGGGGGGATGGTGGGCTCCATGCCCGTCTCCCAGTCCTACCTCAACCACATGGGCACCTGGTCCTACACCATGAAGTGCCCCGTGGAGCGGGACGGGACGGAGCTGGGCACCCTCTATGTCGAGTACGTCTACGATACCATCGACCGCTCCCTGCCCGCGGACGGGTTTTACAACAAGCAGGCATCCCTATACATCATGGACGCCCAGAGCCAGCGCTTTGTGCTCAAGCCCAAGGGGATGGGCCAGAGAAGCGCGGGCCATTTGAACCTGGATGACTTCTACCGGGCCAACAGCATCCAGGACCCGGACATCCGCGCCCAGGTGGCCCAGTGCCTGGAGGACGGGGAGGACATTCTGTTTTACCACGACATCCGCTCGGTAAGCGCCCTCAACTACATGTGGTCGGTGAACGGAGGGACCATCTTCCTGGTGGGCTACGTGCCAGTGCAGGCCATCCAGCGGGAGGGGCGGACGGTCAATCAGAACATCCTTCTGGTGGTGGTCTCCATGCTGGCCGCCTTTGCTTTGTGCGTCATTTTATACTATATCAGCTGGCGCCAGCAGGAGCGGGTCCGCAAGGAGCGGGAGGAGGAGCGCAGGCTCCACAGCCAGCAGCTGACCCAGGCCCTCCAGGCCGCCCAGATCGCCAACAACTCCAAGACCACCTTCCTGTCCAACATGTCCCACGACATCCGCACCCCCATGAACGCGGTGCTGGGCTTTACCACCCTGCTGTCCCGGGACGCGGGCGACCCGGCCAAGGTGCAGGAGTACACCAAAAAGATCGCCGCCTCCGGCCAGCACCTGCTCAGCCTCATCAACGACATCCTGGACGTGTCCAAGATCGAGAGCGGCAAGGTGGTGCTCACCTTTGACCAGTTCGCCTTGAGCGACGTGGTGTCCTCCGTGGACGCCATCATTCAGCCCATGGCCAAAGCCAAGGGGCAGCAATTCCACGTGGAGGTCTCCGGCATCCGCCACGAGTATCTGGTGGGGGACGAGACCCGGATCAACCAGATCCTCATCAACCTGCTGTCCAACGCCGTGAAGTACACCCCCGAGGGGGGCGCCATCTGGCTGCGCATCATCGGGCTCAAGCAGCGCTCCAGCCAGTACGAGCACATCCGCATCGAGGTGGAGGACACCGGCTACGGCATGACCCCGGAGTACCTGGAGACCATCTTCGACGCCTTCACCCGGGCGGAGAACAGCACCACCAACAAGGTGCAGGGCACCGGGCTGGGCATGGCCATCACCAAGAGCATCGTGGAGCTCATGGGGGGCACCATCGACGTCACCAGCCAGGTGGACAAGGGCTCCCTCTTCCGGGTGGAGCTGGAGCTGCGCATCCAGGAGGGCCACGCGGACCGGCAGTTCTGGGGATCTCGGGGCATCTCCCGGGTCCTGGTGGTCCGGGGCGGGCCCCGGGACTGGGAGAGCATCCAGGCCCTTATGGCGGACACGGGCGTCCAGGTGGACGCCGCCGCGGGGCTGGAGGAGGCGCTGGACCGGGCCGGAGGGGACGGGGCGTATCAGCTGGTCCTGCTGGACTGGGAGGGGCCGGAGGGCCTGCGGGAGGCCGAGGCGCTGCGCCGTGCCCTGCCCGGGGAGGTCCCCCTCCTGCTCCTGGCGGAGCACGGCGCCCCCGGGCTGGAGGAGGCCCTGCGGCTGGAGCGCACCGGGATGCTGGCCAAGCCCTTCTTCGCCGCCGCCTTCCGGGAGACGGTGGAGGAGCTGTGGTCCGACGGGCAGGCCGGCGCCGAAAGCCCCCAGCCGGAGCCGGAAAACAGCCTGGAGGGGCTGCGCTTCCTGGCGGCGGAGGACAATGAGATCAACGCCGAGATTTTGATGGAGCTGCTGGAGCTGGAGGGCGCCTCCTGCGAGATCGCGGAAAACGGCCGCCTCGCGGTGGAGCGCTTCCAGCGCTCCACCCCGGGGGAGTTTGACGCGGTACTCATGGACGTGCAGATGCCGGTGATGAGCGGCCACGACGCCGCCCGGGCCATCCGCGCCCTGGACCGGCCGGACGCCAGGGACATCCCCATCATCGCCATGACGGCCAACGCCTTCGCCGAGGATGAGAAGGCCGCGCTGGACGCGGGCATGGACGCCCACGTGGCCAAGCCATTGGACGTGGAGCTGCTGAAAAGAGTTATTGTGCAATATGTAAAAGGAAAGGACGAGACAGGTGATGAAGAGAGGTAAACACAGCGGTCCGCCCCGGTGGGCGGCGGCCTGCCTGGCGGGGGCCCTGCTGCTGGCGGCGGGCTGCCGGGGCGCGGTGGAGCAGGACCAGAACCTGCTCCCCTCCAAGGCGGCGGAGGGGACGGTGGTCAACTTTTTCAGCCCCATGGAAAAGGTGGACCCCGACGCGGAGAACGTGGCCCGGACCGCCTCCGACCTGACCATCGCCATGGCGGAGGAGCGGCTGGGGGTCACGGTGGCCTACCAGACCTACACGGCGGAGAGCTATCAGGACCGGACCTACGACGAGGTGGCGCTGGACCGGGTGCGCAGCAATATGGACGATCTGTATCTGCTCAACCCGGACACCATCCTGACCCTGGCGGCCGAGGGCAGGCTGGAGGACCTGTCCGGCCTCTCCTGCGCCAAAAACCTGCGGGAGATCATCCGCACCGCCAACACCGTGGACGGCAAGCTGGTGGCCATCCCCCAGGAGGTGGTGGCCTACGGCCTGTTCGTCAATATGGACCTGTTCAAACAGTACGGCCTGGAGCTGCCCAACACCCCGGAGGAATTTTTGGAGTGCTGCCGGGTGTTCCAGGAGAACGGCATCCGCACCCCCATCGGGACCAACCGCTGGTGGCTGGAGACCTTCGTGTTCGCCCAGGCCTACGCCCAGCTTTACAACGGCGGGAACACCCAGGCGGAGATCGCCGCCCTCAACAGCGGCCAGGCCCGGTACAGCGACTATATGCGCCCCGGCTTTGAATTCCTCCAGACCCTCATGGACCGGGGCTACATCGACCCGGAAAAAGCCCTGGTCAGCGAGGCCATCGAGGGGGAGGGGGCGGATTTCCTGGCGGGAAAGACCCCCATCGTCATGGCCTACTGGGGGGCGGCCAACACGGCCACCGCCTATGGCGATACGGACTTTGAGATGCGGGTCATCGGCTTCCCCAGCAGCCTGGGGCAGATGCCGGTGATGCCCATGACCGGCTTTGCCGTGGGCGCGGGCGCGCGGCACGTTGAGGACGCCATGCAGGTGCTGGAGGTGGTCCTGTCGGACGAGGCCCTTCAGGTCTATGCCGAGACCAACCGGGTGATCTCCCCCTCCAAAAATGTAAAGGTGGACTGCGTCCCCGCCCTGCGGCCCCTGAACGACCGGATCGAGGAGGGGGTCTATGTCCTGGGCTCCAACGCGGGCATGAACGTGGAGCAGTGGGGCAACACCTGCCTTATCGTGCGCCAGCTGCTGGGCGGCGCCACGGTGGACGAGTGCATGGCCTCCTTTGATCAGCTCCAGGACGCGGCCCTGTCCGCCGCCCCCTGAAAAACTTTCCGGCCCAAATACCCCGTCAAGATAAAAAAGCCTTCTGAATTCCATTCAGAAGGCTTTTTTCATGCGTTTTCTCACAAATCGGGCGCACAAAACTTATAGGTTTTGTGCATCTTGAGGTAGGTTGAAAAATTTTATGTTTGACTCTAAACTTTTCCACAATCCTGCCGAATAAGTAAGTGAACACAGAAACAGCAGATCAAAAAGGCGGGCGCACAAAACCTATACCTTTTGGGCGCGCCCCGCCCGCCGGCCCGAAACCGGGCGTTTGACAGGAGGCCAGCCATGTCCGCACAGCAAAACAGCGCCGTCCCGAACACCAGCGAGGAACAGCTTCAGGCCGACCTGCGGGAGCTGGCGCGGGAGATCGCCTCCAGCCTTTGCGCGGTGGACGCCGCCAAGGGCCGGGAGCTGCTCAGCGATTTTGTGTCCGAGCTGTTTTTCGACCTGGCGGAGCGGCAGCGCCGGGAGGACCGCCGTCAAAAACAGGCGGAGGGCATCGCCGCCGCCAAGGCCCGGGGCGTTCGCTTCGGCCGGACGGCCAAGCCGGTGCCGGACAACTTCGACGAGCTGCACCAGGCCTGGCGGGAGGGCCGCGTCTCCCTGAAAAAGGCGGCGGAGTCCTGCAACATGGCCCGGGGCACCTTCTACAACGTGGCCCTGCGCCGGGAACAGCAGGAGGAGAACCCCGCCGTATGACACCCCGCCAGCCCGCAGGACGCGGGCGGAGCACATTAAGGAGATTTTACCATGCTTTGTATTACCATGACGCCCGGCGGTTACTTCACCGTGGGCAATGACACCGTCATCCAGTTCGACCGCCTGAGCGGCGAGCGCGTCCACCTGGTCATCAACGCCCCCCGGGAGGTCCCCATCCTCCGGGGCGAGGTGCTGGAGCGCCAGGGCGGCAGCCGCCCCGCCTGCGTCAAGGACGTATCCCCCCGCTATGTGCACCAGCTCCCCTGGGACCACCAGAAGAAGCAGGCCCTGGCCGAGCTGCGTCAGACCTTAGACGCCATGGGCCCCACCCCTGAGACCCAGGCCCTGCGGGAAAAGCTGGACCTCATTTTTCCGGTTTCAAACGGCTGACGAGCCGGTTGAAATATAGTTAGACGCGCCGCGTACCGGCAGTCCGGCCGGATACCGGGCGGCGGCGCACCACAGACCTGTGCCTCAGGAAAGGAATCCCAGGGGCACACTAATAGACGAAAGGAGTCATAGTCTCATGCGTATTCAGCACAATATTATGGCGATGAATGCCTACCGCAACTACACCAACAACGTCAACTCCATGAAGTCCAGCCTGGAGAAGCTGTCCTCCGGCTACAAGATCAACCGCGCTGGTGACGACGCCGCCGGTCTGGCGATCTCCGAGAAGATGCGGGCCCAGATCACCGGCCTGGAGACCGCCCAGAAGAACGCCAAGGACGGCATCAGCCTGGTGCAGACCGCCGAGGGCGCCCTGACCGAGGTCCACGACATGCTCAACCGTATGGTGGA
>ERZ808042.403-NODE-403-length-27587-cov-8.752781_pt1 | contig 27587 bp, 24 predicted proteins | sample MGYA00380193_ERZ808042 | MGnify/ENA primary metagenome ERZ808042 (study PRJEB31490, sample SAMN06133401) | mouse gut metagenome | isolation source: M1_2 | host: mice | place: China: Chengdu | collected 2015-05 ...
TCCTGCGAAAATTTGCCTTGCCTGCCGGAAAAATCCCTCGGCCATCCGGCGGTTTCGGCTGTGAATACAGGTTCTTATTTTGCCGGGGGATACTCATTGCACAGCAGACGGTAGGGCGGCTCGTCCTCCTCGATGGTGGGGAAGCGGCCCACCGGCGGGTTGAACCGGTTGTCCGTGTTGTCGTCGTTGCACTGGCTCACCTCGCCGATAACCACCGGGCCGGTGCCCGGCTCCACATCGAAGTCGTGGTACAGCCGGGGCTGGATGGAGATGCTCATGCCCGGGGCCAGTCGGACCTGGGTGCCGGCGGGGACGGTGACGGCCTGACCGTCCAAATGGACCGTCACGTCGGACACCTCGTCGATGGACTCGTCGGGCAGGGAGTTATACACCCGGATCAGCAGGGTCCCGCCGTCGCGGTTGATGATGTCCTCCATCTTGCTCCAGTGGAAGTGGTTGGGGGAGTGCTGCCCCTCCATCAGGTAGATGAGCTTTTCCGCGTAGGTCTTGGGATACTGCCGCTGCTTGGCGTGGTTGCCGTTGCGCAGGGTAATGAGGGAAAAGCCCACCTTCTCAAAGTCCCCCAGGCCGTAGTCGGTGATGTCCCAGCCCAGCATGTTGTCCCGGACCTCGTCGTACTCATGGCCCTTGTCCCGCCACTCCTCCGGGGTGAAGTGGCAGAACGGGGGGAGCTGGATCTGATACCGGGCGAGAGTGTCCTCCATCTCCCGGAGGGCATGGTTGATCTCACTGCGTTTCATGTGGCCTGTACCTCCCTAAATCATGGTGTTGCCATCATAGCACATCCGGGACCGGGAAGGCAATACGTTATGATATCTCGCACAAAAACGGTGGTCCGCCCCCGGGCGCTCACAGCTCGGAGCTGTCCGCCCCCTCCTCCTGGGCGGCGCGCAGCGTGTACTGGGAGGGGGAGTAGGAGGTATACCGCCGGAACACACTGGAGAAATAGTTGCTGCTGGAAAAGCCCAGGTCCATAGCCACCTGAGTCACGCTGCGCCCCTCCCGCAGCAGCCGCTTGGCCAGCTCCACCTTGCGCAGGTTGATGAAGCTCCGGGGGCTGATGCCCAGCTGGAGCTTGAACTTCTGCTTGAACCGGGACACGGAGAGCAGGGCGGTCTGGGCCAGCTCCTCCATGGACAGCTCCTCCTGGAGGTGCTCCATGATGTAGTCCGTGGCCCGGCCGATGTCCGGCGTGATCCGGAAGCTGATATCCGCCGCGCTCTCCACCACCCAATATAGGAAGAAGCCCAGCAGCTGGGCGCCTTGGCGGACCTGGGTCGGCTCCCCGCTGTTGATGTACTGGAAAACGGCGGTCAGCATTTCGGTGGCCCGGTCCACGTCCAGCTGGATGACCCGGGCCGGAAGCTGCCTGAGCCGGTCCAGCAGCGCCCCGGCCGCTTCCTCCTCCATGAACAGGAAGTGAGCGGGGTCGTCGGCCTCCAGCTGGAACCAGTACATCTGGTGCAGGGACAGGGGGACGGACCCGGTGTCGTGGGGCTCGTTGGGCGGGACCACAAAGAGGTCGCCGCCGGTGAGGGAATAGGTGTGCTCCCCCGCCCGGAAGCGCACATGGCCCTGGACGAAAAAGGTCATCTCAAAGGCGTCCTTGTGATAGTGGTAGGTCAGCGCGGGGATGGCCTTGGAGGTGTTGTGGTGGCCCATCATTCGCAGGCCGGGGATGCCCAGCTGCCCGCCGGTGACGATCTTGCGCTCCTTGGATTCATACGGGGCGTCTACCCATTCGATTGGCTGTGTGTTCATGGGACAGTCCTCCTGCTCCTTCGATTTTGTACTGCGTTCGTTCTTAGATGCAGTACAAAAAGAAGTGGCTATAATAGCAATATAACATGTTACACGAAAATCATCAAGGTTTTGCTTCGCTTTTTATGTAAATTAAAGGGAGGACAACGCAATGACACCCAAGGAAAGCTTTGAGGCCGCTCTGCGCCGCGAACCCATCCAGGGCCATGTGCCCCATTTCGAGCTGGTGATGTTCCTGACCATGGAGGCCGTGGGCCGGATCCACCCCTGCCACCGGGACTACTCCCAGTGGTATCAGATGAGCCGGGCTGAGCGCCGCCTCCACCTGGTGGATATGGCCAAGGCGTACATCGAGGTGGCCGACAAGTACCACCACAGCGCCATCTTCGTCCACCCCAAGCCCGGCCCCACCGGCGAGCTGCCCACCGATATCGAAGCCACCCGGGAGATCCTGGAGACCATCCGGGAGCTGTCCGGCGACACCTACTCCCTGATGATCCACGGCGACCCCACCTACCCCATCCCCACCGGGGACACCATGATGGAGTTCTCCACCATGATGTACGAGGAGCCGGAGAAGATCCACGAGGGCACCAAGCGGCAGGTGGAGTTCTGCCACAAGCTGTGCGACGAGCTGATGAAGCATAAGGGGCTGCTGGACGGCTGGGCATTGTGCTCCGACTACTGCTTCAACGTCAACCCCTTCTACAGCCGGGATATGTTCGCCGAGTTCGTCCAGCCCTATCTGAAGGAGATCTGCCAGTACTACCACGACAATCACACCTACGTCATCAAGCACACCGACGGCAACGTGATGCCCATCCTGGACATGATCGTGGACTGTAAGCCGGACGCGGTGCACTCCCTGGACCCCCAGGGCGGCGTGGACCTGAAGGAGGCCAAGCGGCTCTACGGCGGCAGGGTGTGCCTCATCGGCAACGTGAACTGCGGCCTGATGCAGACCGGCACCGAGGAGGAGCTGATCGCCGACACCCGCCGGGCCCTGCGGGAGGGCATGCCCGGCTACGGCTACATCTTCTCCACCTCCAACTGCGCCTTCACCGGACTGGAGCTGAAGCGCTATGAGTTGATGAACAAGATCTGGTGGGAGGAGGGCATCTACCAATGACTGGCCGGGAGCGCATTCTGAACACCCTGGAGTTCAAGGGGACGGACCGCATCCCCATGGACGTGTGGGTCCTCCCCGCCGCCCGGATGGAGCACGGGGAGCGCCTGGCGGCGCTCCAAGAGAGGTATGCCGACCGGGTGGACATCGCCTCCATCGTGGGCCCCTTCGACCACGGCTTCACCCCCGCCTACTACCAGCCCGGCGAGTTCACCGACCCCTGGGGCAGCGTGTGGCGCAACCTCCAGCCGGGGGTCATCGGCGAGGTGAAGGCCCCGGTGTTCGCCGACTACGCCGCCATGGAGGGCTACCAGCCCCCCATCGAGCAGTTCCGCCGGGAATGGGAGGCCAACAAGGAGGGCGTCGCCGCCCAGATCGCCCAGGCCAGGGCGGTGGGGAAATTCGTCATCGGCGGCTGGATCAGCGTCTTTGAGCGGATGCAGTTTTTGCGGGGGACCGAGGAGCTGTACTGCGACATCGCCCTGGAGGAGGAAGAGCTGGACCGGATGACCGCGATCATCATGGACTTCATGCGGGTCTATGTGGACGCCTGGGCGGAGATGGACGTGGACGCCATCCCCTTCGGCGATGACTGGGGCACCCAGATCAGCCTGCTCATCTCCCCAGCGGTGTGGGTGAAGCGGTTCAAACCCCTGTACCAGGAGCTCATCGACAAGATCCACGCCGCGGGCAAAAAGGTGTTCTTCCACAGCGACGGCTACATCTTCGACCTCTATCCCCACTTCATTGAGATGGGGGTGGACGCCATCAACTCCCAGCTCTGGTGCATGGGAGTGGAGAAGGTGGCGGAGCAGTTTGCCGGAAAGATCACCTTCTGGGGGGAGATCAGCCGTCAGGACACCCTGCCCAACGGCACCCCGGAGGACGTGAAGGCCGCCGCGCGGACCATGATCCGGGCGCTTCACGTCAACGGCGGGGGGCTCATCGGGCAGAGCGAGCTGAACCGGGATGTGCCCCTGGAGAACGTGGAGGCCTTCTACCAGGCCTGGGATCAGGAGGTGTAGGCGCGTGAGGGAGTTTACGCCGGACTACACCAATCTGGTGAAGGCCGCGAAGAATATCGAGGTGGAGCGTTTCCCCCTCTACGAGCACAAAATTGACCCGGTGGTGATGGAGGCTCTCACCGGTGAGAAGTTCGCCGACCTGTACGGCGGGGACGACCGGGACATGGACGAGTTCTTCCGCCACTACTGCAATTTCTACCGGGACATGGGCTACGACACCGTCTCCTTCGAGGAGCTGATCGGCCCGGCCATGCCGGGCAGCGGCGCCCTGGGCGAGCACGTCAAGGGCGTGATCCAGACCCGGGAGGACTTTGAGCGCTACCCCTGGGAGGGCATCTGCGACACCTATTTTGAGATGTACCACCGCTCCTTCGAGGCCCTGCGGCGCAATCTGCCCGAGGGCATGAAGGCCATCGGCGGCGTGGGCTACGGCATCTTCGAGTGCGTGCAGGACCTGGTGGGCTACGAGGATCTGTGCTACATCCGGGCGGACGATGAGGACCTCTACCGGGACCTGTTTTTCAAGATCGGCTGGAGCAACCTGAGGATCTGGCAGAGATTCCTGAAGGAGTACGGCGATATCTACTGCGTGTGCCGGTTTGGGGACGACCTGGGCTTCAAATCCGCCACCCTGCTCCCCCCGGAGGACATCCGGGAGCTGATCATTCCCCAGTATAAGCCCATCATCCAGGCGGTGCACGACGCGGGTAAGCCCTTCCTGCTCCACTCCTGCGGCTGTATTTTCAGCGTCATGGACGACCTGATCGCCGCGGGCATCGACGCCAAGCACTCCAACGAGGACCAGATCGCCCCCTTCCCCTACTGGGTGGAGACCTACGGGGATCGCATCGGCAACTTCGGCGGCATCGACACCGACGCGGTGTGCCGCCTGGACGCCGCCGCCATGTACGACTACATCGACGAGGTGGTGGGCAAGTCCCGGGGACACGGGGGCTTTGCCTTCGGCTCGGGCAACTCCATCCCCGACTACGTGCCCCCGGAGGGCTACCGGGCCATGAACAACGCCGTACGCCGCATCCGCGGCGACTTCGGCCAATAAAACCAGTACCATACGGCGCCCAGCAGGCGCTGATGGAAAATAAATGGAGGTAACAAAAAATGAAAAAACTGCTTGCGTTATTCCTCGCGCTGACCATGAGCCTGACCCTGGTGGCCTGCTCCAGCGGCACCCCCAGCGAGAGCAAGGCTCCCGCCAATGAGAGCAAGGCCCCCACCACCGAGAGCAAGGCCCCCGACAACGAGGGCGGCAAGAAGCTGATCGCCGGCATGGTGTTCCAGGAGGACCAGTTCTTTAAGCTGCTGTCCGCCGGCTATGAGGCCGCTGCCAAGGACCTGGGCTATGATATTCAGCTCACCAACACCAACAACGACCAGAGCAAGGAGACCGAGGCCCTGAACACCTACGCCGCCCAGGGCGTGGTGGGCGTGGCCATCTCCCCGCTGAACACCCAGGTCTCCCCCGCCGCCGTGGAGGACGCCCACAACGCCGGCATGGAAATCGCCATCTGCAACGCCGCCATCGACTCCTTCCCCTACGCCGTGGCCTCCTTCTCCGCCGACAACGTCTCCTTCTGCAAGCAGACCGGCGAGGCCGCCGTGAAGTTTATCCAGGAGAACTATGAGGCCGACCGGGTGCTGAAGATCGGCATCGTGCAGTTCAAGACCCAGGTGCCCGAGCAGTCCGCCGACCGTGTGAACGGCTTCTTCTCCGCCCTGGACGAGGCCGGCATTAAGTACGAGATCGTCTCCGACCAGGACGCCTGGCTCCAGGACATGGCCGTTGAGACCGCCGGCGACATGATCAGCGCCAACCCCGATCTGAACCTCATCTACGCCGCCAATGACGGCGGCACCGTGGGCAGCGTCATGGCCGTGGAGAACGCGGGCAAGGCCGGCCAGATCTATGTGTTCGGCACCGACGGCTCCGAGCAGATCGTCTCCCTGCTGAAGGCCGACACCAACATCCTCCAGGCCGTCACCGCCCAGGACGCCTTCCAGATCGGCTACTCCACCGTGGAGGCCCTGATCAACAAGCTGGAGGGCAAGACCGTCGAGGGCGAGGGCAAGACCAACATCATCCCCGGCATCCCCCTGGTCCGCGGCGAGACCGAGACCCTGGACAAGTACCTGACCGACCTGCAGAGCATGATGTAACACAGCAGCAGCTGAATAGGCCGCCCCACCGCCCATCCGGGCGGTGGGGGCCTGCGCCTGCTTGACGGCCGTAATCGGAACGCCGCCGCTTTGAGACGCGGCAGGGCTCCGATTGCGGCCGGCTGGACCAGCGCGGGTGGAAAACGTATGGCTATAAAGGAACCTCTGAATAAATCGGCAAGAGCGACTTGCGAGAGATTTTTCGCCGCAACGAGGCGGGATTTTGCAGGAATAATTGTGTTTATTTCAAGAAATCACAACGAAGCTGTGGCGGAAAAGATCCGCAAAGCGCCGCAGACGCATTTGTTCAGAGGTTCCTAAAGAATGGAAGGACTGACATATGAGTGTATTGAGGACTGAGGGGATCGTGAAGGATTACCCGGGCACGCGGGCGCTGGACGATGTGACCGTTTCCTTCGAGGGGGGCAAGGTGCACGCCTTCATCGGAAAAAACGGCTCGGGGAAGTCCACGCTGGTCAAGGTGTTTTCCGGCGCGATCCAGCCCACCCAGGGCAAGTTTTTCCTGGACGATCAGGAGCTGCACTTCTCTGACCCCACCGACGCCTTCAAGCAGGGGATTGCCACCGTGTACCAGGAGCTGAGCCTGGTGCCCTACCTCACCGTGGCGGAGAACATCTACTTAGGGCGCCTGCCCAAAAAGGGGAAGGTCATCGACTGGAAAAAGACCTATGAGATGGCCGGGGAACTGCTGAAGAAGATGAACGTGGACATCGATCCCCACGAAAAGGTATTCCGGCTGAGCATGTGGCAGTGCCGGGTGGTGGAGATCACCAAGGCCATGAGCTTCTCCCCCAAGGTGCTGATGCTGGACGAACCCACCAGCGCCCTGGCCCAGAACGAGACCCAGAGCCTCTTTGAGGTGGTGCGCACCCTGCGGGACCAGGGGGTGGTGGTGATCTACATCTCCCACCGGCTCCAGGAGATCTGGGAGATCGCCGACACCGTCACCGTGCTGCGGGACGGCAAGTTCATCGGGAAGAAGGACGTGGGCGAGCTGGACCACAAGGGCGTCATCAAAATGATGTTCGGCGACGTGGAGCTCAAGACCCGGCCCACGGACCTGGTGGTGTCCGACGAGGTGGTCATGAAGGTGGAGGGCCTCACCCGGGCCGGGAAGTTCTCCGACGTGAGCTTCGAGCTGAAAAAGGGCGAGGTGCTGGGCATCGCCGGAATGCTGGGGGCAGGGCGCACGGAGCTGCTGCGCTCCCTGTTCGGGGTGGACGGCTACGACAGCGGCACCATCACCATGAACGGCGCGGTGATGGAGCGCAGGGCCACCCCGGAGCAGATGAAAAAGCGGGGCATGGGCCTGACCCCCGAGGAGCGGAAAAACCAGGGCGTCATATTGATCCACTCCATCCGGGACAACCTGTGCAACGCCTGCCTGGACAAGGTGTCCGACCACCACATCATCAACCGCAGGCGCCGGGAGGAGTTCGCCAGCCGGCAGGTGGAGGATCTGGAGATCAAGATCCCCAACATCATGGCCAGCGTGGGCGCCCTGTCCGGCGGCAACCAGCAGAAGGTAGTCATCGGCAACTGGCTGAACACCGACCCCAAGATCATGATGTACGACGAGCCCTCCCGGGGCATCGACGTCAATGCCAAGCAGCAGATCTTCCAGATCATGTGGGACCAGTCCCGCAAGGGCGTGTCCAGCATCTTCGTCTCCTCCGAGCTGGAGGAGCTGCTGGAGGTCTGCCACCGCATCCTGGTGATGCACATGGGGCGGATCATAGGAGAGGTCTACCCCGAACAGCTGACAATCGAACAGCTGTATGCCGACTGCATGGGAGGAAGAATAGAATGAGCGAGAAAGGCGTCAAGCTCCCCAAGATGAGCCTGTTTTCCAAGAAGAGGACCAACAACTTCCTGCTGGACCACATGATCGAGCTGCTGCTGGTGGTCATGATCGTCGCGCTGAGCATTGCCCAGCCGGTATTCCTCACCCCCGGCAACATTTTAAATGTGCTGCGCAACTGCGCCATGAAGGGCGTCATCGCCTACGGCATGTGCCTGGTCATCATCTCCGGTGAGATCGACCTGTCCGTGGGCTCCCAGGTGGCCCTGAGCGCCGTCATCGCGGCCTGGGTGTCCAAAGCCCTCAGCTCCGCCGGCGTCATGCCCCAGGAGCTGGGCGCGGTGGTGGGTGTGCTCGCCGCCATCGCCGTGGCCATGCTCATCGGCGCCTTCCACGCCTGGGCGCGGCACAAGTTTGGGATGCCCTCCTTCATCGTCACCCTGGCCAACCTGAACATCCTCTACGGCCTGGCGGCCATCATTTGTAAGGGCTTTCCCATCACCGACTGCTTCCCCGACTGGTACGTCAAGCTGGGTACGGGCCGCATATTCGGCATCCCCGTGCCGGCGCTGATCTTCATTCTGGTGTTCTTCCTGTTCTGGTTCCTGATGGAAAAGACCGAGCTGGGCCGCCAGATCTACGCCGTGGGCGGCAACGCCGAGGCGGCGCGGCTCAACGGGATCAGCGTGTGGAGGACCCGGCTGTTCGTCATGTGCATCGTACAGCTCATGTGCGTGCTCAGCGGCGTGATGAACTCCGCCCAGGTGCGCAGCGCCACCTTTGGCTTCGGCCGGGGCTGGGAGACCCAGATCATCTCCTCCGTGGTCATCGGCGGCACCAGCATGCTGGGCGGCATCGGCACGGTGTGGGGCACCCTCATTGGCGTGCTGTTCACCGGCATCATCAGCAACGGCATGACCCTGCTCAACGTCAACGAATATATGCAGTACGTGGTCAACGGCGGCCTGATGTTCTTCGCCGTCTGGTTCAACACCTACGTGACCAGGCAGAAGAGCTGACAAAAGCGTTTGCCTCAGAATGGGAAAGGGGCCGGCATCCAATGGATACCGGCCCCTTTTGGCAGGCGCGCCGATTCAAAACAGCATCTGTTCCACATACTGCTCCATAAAGAAGGGGTCCGCCGCCAGGTCCAGCGTTTTGGCCCGGCGGGCCAGCGCCTCGCTCTCCCCCGCCAGCGCTCCCCGGCGCAGCACCATGGCCGCCCCGGCCAGCGCGGCGTTGCCCAGCACCCGGCACCGCCCCACCAGCTCCTCCGGCACCAGTCCGATTGCTGCGGCGGAGCCCAGGTCCACATAGCTGCCGAAGCCCCCGGCCACGGCCGCCTGGGCCAGCTCCTCCGGACCCACGCCGGAGCGGTGGAGCAGGGTCTGCGTCCCGGCGCGGATGGCGCTTTTCGCCAGCTGGATCTGCCGCACATCCCGCTGGGTGAAGCGGACCTGCTCGGCGAGGGGATAGGCGTCCTCCTCCCCGGTAAAGCAGCCGGTCTCGTCCAGCGCGTCCACGGCCAGCAGCGCCGCCACGGCGTCGATGGCGCCGCTTCCGCAGACACCCACTGCGGGCCGGTCCCCGATGGTGTGGACGCTGAGCCGTCCGTTCTCAACGCCAACGTGGTCGATGGCCCCAGGGGCGCCCTGCATCCCCTGGGAGAGCCCTGCGCCCTCAAAGGCGGGGCCCGCCGCCGTGGAGCAGCACAGCAGCTCCCCTCTGTGCCACAGGGCGATCTCTCCGTTGGTGCCGATGTCCATGAGCAAGGCGCTTTCCGGGCGGCGGCAGATGCCGCTGGCCAGCAGGGCCGTGGTGATGTCGCCCCCCACGAAGGCGGACACGCACCGGGGCAGGTAGACCGGCGTGTCCGGCGGACAGGGCAGATCCAGCTCCCCGGCGGGGACCGTTTTCCCGAACAGCTCCCGGGCCTGGAAGGGCGCCGCGGCCAGGGGGGACGGATCCGTCCCGGTGAGCAGGTGGAGCATGGCCGTGTTGCCGGTGACCACCAGGCCGTCCAGCTCCCGGGTCTCCCGCCCGGCGGCGCGGCACATCCGCTCCAGAAGCCCGGCCACGGCCCGGCGGATACAGGCGGCCAGGGCCGGGCCGTCCCCCGCCATGGCCCGGCCGATGCGGGAGATGACGTCCGCCCCATAGGTGTGCTGAGGGTTGGGTGCGGTGGCGGAGGAGAGCTGGCCCTCTGGGCCGTACAGCTGGGCGGCCAGGGTGGTGGTGCCGATATCCACGGCGGCCCCCAGGGTGTGGAACAGCGGGTCCTCCACCGGGCCGGAGGCATCCCCCGCCCCCGAGGCGCAGATCTGGCTCACCGCCGCCCGGTAGGCGGGGCGCACCTGGGCGTCGCCCAGGATCCGGCACCGGCAGGCCAGCCGGAAGCCCTCCCGCAGCTCCTCCTCCCTCAGCGCCCCGCGCTCCGAGGCGTCCGGCGGGGACAGCCGCCCGCTGGCCCACACCCGGCACTTGCCGCAGCGTCCCTGCCCGCCGCAGGGCATATCCACGTCCAGCCCGGCCCGGCTCAGGACATCCGACGCCAGGGCCCCTTCCTCCACAGCGATGGTGCGGGGACCGCTCTCCAGCAAAAGGGTCAGCGTGGGCACGGCCCGTCCCCCTCTCCCAAAAATACCGCGCCGAAATAGGTGACGGTATCCACGCCGTTGATGTACTTCATGCCCGCCTGGGGGGCCAGGACGGACACATTGATCCCATAGGCCTCCAGGCTGGCGATGGCCTGCTCCGGGTTCCGGCAGGGCTGGTCGTCCAGCTTGGCGCAACGCCGGCACACCCGGCATCCCCCCGCGCCCAGAAGCTGCACCAGGGCGATGCCCTTCTCCGCCAGCGCCTGGCGGACCCGGGCGGTGAGCTGGTTCATCTTCTCCCCGGCGGCCATCATGCCCTCGAAGTCATAGCTGTCCTCCAGGGCGTCCACCGTCTGGTAGACCACCGCCCAGCGCCAGCGCTTCAGGCTTTCGATCAGCTGGTCCACCTCCCCCACCAGGGGCGGGCACATCCAGCTGCGGCCGTACATCCCGCAGGCGTTGCTCTCGCACAGCTTGCGGAAGTCCGGCTGGAAGTCGATGTCCTCCACCGCCACCACCCCGGCCCGGTACGCGCCCATCTCCAAAATAAGCTGCCTGATCTGTTCCAGGTCCATGCCTGTCCTCCTGTTCCGCCGGTGGGTCCGGCAATAAGATGGGCCGGGAAACGGCAGCGCGTCTCCCGGCCATTGGATCACCCGTAGAATTCCTCCACCGCCGCAAAGAAGGCATCAATGTTCTCCCAGGGGGTGGCGGGCGGGATGTCGCACCCGGAGGAGATCAGGAAGTTCTTGTGCTCGCGGCAGGTCTCCATAATGCGCAGCGTGTCCTCCCGGACCTTTTCCGGGGTGCCATTGCGGAAGGCGGACACCGGGTCCACATTGCCCATGGTGAGCACGTCCTCCGGCATCTGCTCCAGCATCTCGATCATGGGGACCGCGTTGCCGAAGTGGTAGGCCGCCGCGCCGCAGGACAGGATCTCCGGCACCATGCGGCCGATGGTGTTGCCGCAGTTGTGGTAGATCACCAGGAAGGAGTCGTCCTGAACCGTGTCCACGACACGCTTGATGTAGGGGGCGGAGAACTCCCCGCAGAAATCGGGAGAGAGCAGCCCCGCGGCGGGCTCCGCGATGACCACGCCGTGGGCTCCGGTGTCCTTATACGCCTGGATGTACTTCAGCAGGAACTGGGTGGCCTTTTCCAGGGTGGCGTGGACCATCTCCGGCTCCTCATAGCAGTTAATCATGATCTGGGTCATGTCCATCAGCCGCCCCGCCAGGGAGAAGGGACCGATGACCCCGGCGAACACCGGGCGGTCCGTAATCAGCTTCAGCGCCTTCTGGATGGCCTCCACGTAGATTCCCGTGCGGCCGGCCCCCACCTGGGGGACCTCCAGCTTCTCCACGTCCTCCATGGTCTCCACCACGGCGCCCACCACGGTGGGGACCTCATCGTCCGTCACCCGGATCTGGGAGCCGAAGCACTCCGCCTCCACAGACAGGTCCATCAGGGACACCGACGCGGCGGTGGGGCAGCGCTGCGCGATGGCGGCCATCCCGGCGGCCTGGGCGTCACTGCTCCGGATCAGCTCCCGCACGGTGATGTCCAGCAGCTGGATGGAGGGGAAGGAGAGCACAGGCAGCGCCCTGCGCTTGTCCGCGGCCATCTGCTCCCGCAGCCAGTTTTTCATATCCATGGCCCTGCCCTCCACCTCAGGCCAGCAGCTGAACGGCCACGTCGGCAGCGGTGGCGGCGTCGGGAGTGTACTGGTCCGCGCCGATCTGCTGGCAGAAGTTGTCTGTGACCGGGGCGCCGCCCACCATGATCTTCACCTTGTCCCGCAGCCCGGCCTCCTGGGCGGCCTTCACCACCTCGCCCATGACGCCCATGGTGGTGGTCAGCAGCGCGGAGCAGCAGATGATCTGGCAGCCCTCGTTCTTGACGGCCTCGATGTACCGCTCCGGGGGCACGTCCACCCCCAGGTCCACCACCTCCAGGCCCTTGCCCTCCATCATCATCTTCACCAGGTTCTTGCCGATGTCGTGGAGGTCGCCCTTCACGGTGCCGATGCACACCTTGCCGGTGGCCTTGACGCCGCTCTCCGCCAGCAGGGGCTTGAGCAGGGTGGTGCCCATGTTCATGGCCCGGGCCGCCACCAGCACCTCGGGGACGAACACCTCGTTGGCCTTAAACTTCTCGCCCACCACGTTCATGCCGCTGAGCAGCCCCTCCTCCAGGATCTGGCGGGCGGGGATGCCCTGGTCGATGGCCTGCTGGACCAGCTCCTTGACCACCTTGGCCTTGCCACGCTGCAAATTCTCAGAGATTTCCGCTAAAATACTCATTTTTCCGCTCTCCTCGTCATTGATTATAATTTGCCCCCGCCGGACGGGCCGGCCCGCCGGGTGGCTGTCTCTGAGAATACTATATCCGCGTTTTTATTCGCTTCATAGTAAAAAGACCTAAATTTTTGTAAAATTTTGCGCTCTTTATGTGGCGCCCATATAAAAATGGACTGTTCTACGTTTACAACAAATTTTTCCTAAAAATTTTGTCCAGTATGCCAGGGAGGGAACGGGATTGACCCACGAGGAGACCTTTGATCTGCAGCTTGCCAAGGAGTGCGCCCGCTCCTTCTCGGGCGCCTGCGGCGTGGGCTGCACGGTGACCGACGCCTCCGGGCGCTGCCTGTTCGAGACTGGGTACGGCTGCACCGCCTGCCGGATCTGCCACATCGCCGGGCGGGAGGAGGCGGACTGCATCCGGACCCACCTCTACGGGATGACGGAGGCGGTGCGCTTTGGAGGAAAATACATCTACACCGGGCCCATGGGGCTGACCTGCTTTGTGTCCCCCATTCTGGGGGACGAGGGCGTGGCGGCCAAGCTGACGGTGGGCCCCTTTTTGATGGTGGAGCGGCGGGACTACATCGCCTATGACCTGGAGGAGTGCGGAAAGCTGCGCGGGGAGCCGCTGCAGCGGGTGATCCAGGAGCTGGACAACATCCCCTACTTCCCGCCGGAGCGGATCACCGAGATGTCCAACCTGCTGTTCATGGCCGTGGGGTTCATGAACAACGTCTCCGACGCGGAGCGGATGCGGAGCATCCAGGGCAGCGGCGCCATCCAGGGGCAGATCACCGCCTACATCCAGCAGATCAAGCGCACCCGGGAGCAGCCTCCCTATCCCTTTGAGCAGGAGCAAAAGCTGCTGCGGGCGGTGCGCCAGATGAACAAGCCGGAGGCCAACCGCCTGCTCAACGAGCTGCTGGGGCACATCCTGTTCTCCTCCGGCGGGAACATGGAGCAGATCAAGCCCCGGCTGTACGAGCTGCTGGTGATGATCGGCCGGACGGCATCGAGGCGGGGGCGGACCCGGACAAGACCCTCCAGACCAACCACCACTATCTGGCGCAGCTGGAGGGCAGCCGGGACTTCGACGCTTTGTGCAGCTGGCTGGCCCAGGAGTGCAACACGCTGATGGACAGTATTTTTGACTTCACCGGCGTACGCCACACCAACGTCATTCACCGCACCATCCAGTACCTGAACACCCACTATCAGGAAAAAATCACGCTGGAGGAGGTGGCCCAGCGGGTCTATCTGTCTCCCACCTATTTCAGCCGGGTATTTAAAGCGGAGATGGGGGAGCCTTTCACCGCCTATCTCAACCGTATCCGAATCGAGCACAGCAAGGAACTGCTGCGCCACAAGAGCATCCGGCTCACTGACATCGCCCAGTTGGTGGGGTTTGAGGACCAGAGCTATTTTACCAAGGTGTTCAAAAAACTGGTGGGAGTCCCGCCGCTCCAATACCGGAATTCTAAAAATTAGGGAGCCGCTGTGGAGGATAGGGCGCGGCTTCACGGCCTGCTGGAGCTCCAGTATCTCTGGATACGCCAACCCGCTTACGAGTACAGCGCGCGGTCACGGACACCCTGTTGCCCACGCTGGACATGGGCCAGCAAAACCTTTGCCGCGACGGCGCGTTGGGATGACCATTCTCATTTCCCATGAGCAGCGGCGAGACAAACCGCCTCCCTGTTTCAAATGGAGCGTTCCGGCTGCCTGAGGAACACATGGTGATTTTCCGTGGACAGCTCCTCATGAAAACGATAGCCCAGCTGGTCAAAGGCCCGGAGATTCTCCGGGCCTTTGATTTTATGTTCCGCGAGCCAGCGCACCATCTGGCCCCGGGCCATCTTGCACTGAGTGCTCTTTTCGATGACCCTGCCCTCCTTCCACTCGCCGAAGGTGCAGGTGACAAAACGGACGCTATGCGGCAGGTGGGGCTCCACCGCCTTGCTGTACTCCTTAGAGGCCAGATTGAGCACAAAGTCTGTCTCTGAGGCCAGCTGCCGGGCCAGACGGCCGCCCCAGAACTGGTACAGATCCCGACAGCCGTCCACTTTCAGCTGCGCCTGCATCTCCAACCGGTAGGGGGTCACGCCGTCAAAGGGCCGCAGCAGTCCGTAAAAGCCTGAGAGGATGCGCAGGTGCTGCCGGAGGTAATCCAGATGGGATTCCTCCATCACACCGGGGGCCATGTAGCGGTACTGGATACCCTCGTAGGCGATGATGGCCGGGGTGAGACCGCGGCGCAGGTCCATGCGCTCCAGCCGCTCCACGTTCAGCTTGGCGATGGCATCGCCGCACTTCCAAAGGCTCTGTAATTCCCTGGGGGACATGGCTTGCAAAACGGTTTTTAACCGCTCCGCCCGCTCCAAAAACTGGGGCAGGCCATCCACAGCAAAGCTGTCCGTGTCCACCACCATTTTCTTCGCCGGCGCGATGATGACGCGCATAGGCCGGACCTCCCTCTAAATAATGATCCCCTCGCAATGGTCAACTCTGCGCCGGATAATCTCCGCCGCCCCGCCGCACTCTTTTCGCGTTTAGTTTACCAATTTTACGTGTCCCGCGCAAGAGGGCAAGACGCAATCAATTCCCATTTGCAAGAATAATCGTGCGATTACATTATTTTCTTGCTATTTTCGTCAGAAGCTGCTAATATAGACTACAGTGCGCTAGCATTTTGGATATGCCGTGACAGTATGTTTCAGCAGCAATGTTCTGCCGTGCGGCAGGGCGCTTTTTGTATATCGGTATGGAGGAACTATGTATGGCGGTCAGTTATAAAAAGCTTTGGAAGCTGCTTATTGACAGGGATATGAAAAAGAAAGACCTGTGCGCCAAAGCGGGTATCAGCCCGGCGTCCGTCACCAAGATGGGCCGGAACGGCCATGTCACCACGGAAATACTCCTGAAAGTCTGCACCGCGCTGGATTGCGGTGTTGAGGATATCATGGAGATTGTACCAGAGGAAAACACCGCAAAGGAAAAGTGAGGGCGATGATGATGAATCATTATGTTGAGCTTCCTGTTGAGAAAATTGAGCTGGATAAGAGTAACCCCCGTATTGCTCGCGGCGTGGCGTATTATGGCGAGAATATCACAAGTGAAACAATGGCACTGCTGCTGGGGTCGACATCTGAAGCGTGCGCCAGTCTTCGAGAGTCCATCAGGGAAAATGGTGGGATCATTCATCCCATTATTGTAAACAGGCGTGCTGATGGAAGCTATGTGGTAGTCGAGGGAAATACGAGACTGCAAATTTATAAGGACTTTATAAAAAACGGAGTCCCTGGTGTCTGGACAAAAATTCGCGCAATCGTTTACGATAGTTTAGACAATGATCGTACGCACGCGATTCGGCTGCAGGCACATCTTATTGGCCCAAGAGAGTGGGACCCGTATTCCAAAGCATTGTATTTGCATCATCTGGCAAATGTTGAACATATGCCGATGGCGACATTGATTTCTTTTTGCGGCGGCAACTCAAAGGCATCTGAGATCCAGAACATGATTGCCGCATACAACGACATGGAAACCTATTACCGGCCATTGTGCGACGACGATACACAGTTCGATCATCGGAATTTCCATGGTTTTGTAGAACTGCAGCGAAAAAATGTTATCGATGCCCTTACAATGCGTGGATTCAATAAAACTGATTTCTCTCAGTGGATGATTGATGACCGGTTCTCCATTTTGCAGGATGTCAGACGTCTGCCGGAGATCCTGAAAAGCAAAAAAGCTCTGGAAGTTTTCTTGAAAGAAAATAGCAGAGAAGCCAAAAAAATACTGGCCGTTGAGGAAATTACAACGGACAAACTGAAAGATGTTCCCTATGAGATGCTTGCGCGGGAGCTGGCCAAACGAATGGCAAAAATTGAACTGAGAGAAGTCGAACATCTTCGCGATGATTCTGAGTATTCAGAAAAATTAGAAAGCTTAGAGCACGTATTTGAGGAATTGAAGTTTGTGTTGGGTGAAGTAAAGGGAGAATAGCCACTATGAGCGAGTCCGCGCAGCATTCGCAGCTGGTCAATCTAATCATTGACGAAGTCGTCAGCATAGTTGGCGAAGCAAATAGATGTTTTATCATGTCAGACGCGGCGGACGGCTTTGCGCTTTCTCCTTTTACGGAAGAGGGATACCGACCTGATGTTTATTATCAATATCAGGACAGCTTAATCATCGGCGAAGCAAAAACCAGTGACGACGTCGCCCGCATACACAGCAAATTGCAGTATGAGTCGTATCTCAAAAAATGTTCTCTCTTTAGAGGAAAGGCCATGTTTTTAGCCGCGGTTCCGTGGACGGAGCACGCCACGATTCACAATATTCTTAGAAAGCTTCAACAGAAGTATCCAGGAACATACGAGGTGCGGGTCATCGATGGTATTGGAGGGGCAATATGAAGCGGATTCATCTGATAAGAGAACCGAGTTTTATTGCGAAATACGAAGCCTTTCAGTATCAAAAAGAAGCTTTTGAGGCAATTAAGAATTTAGAGTATGCCGCGATTTTTCATGAGCAGGGGTTGGGTAAAACAAAAATCGCAATCGACCTCCTGTTGTATTGGTTAACTGAAACCTCTATAGATACGGTTCTGGTTGTTACAAAAAAGCAGCTTGTTCAGAATTGGGTCAGAGAGCTCAAGAACCACACCGCCATTAAGCCGGCCGTTTTGGACACGAACAAACAGAGTAACTTTTACGTTTTTACTGGCCCTGCGCGCGTCGTAGTTACAAACTTTGAGGTTCTTGTATCCGAGGTTGAACAAGTCAAGTTGTTTTTAGAAACCCGGAATGTTGCCATCATCATTGACGAATCCGTAAAGCTAAAAAATCCAAACGCTAAACTTACAAAAGCATTTTTTGAATTGTCCACATATTTCAAAAAACGTGTCATTATGACGGGAACGCCCGTGGCAAATCGCCCCTATGACATCTGGGCGCAGATTTTCTTTTTAGATCAGGGAAAGAGTCTTGGCGCAGACTTCAACTCGTTCAGAAAAGAAACCGACCTGTCAAATAAACTATCTCACGACGAAAATCTGCGGAGCAACTTTGAAGCCGTGGTCTCTGGCATCCATGCTAAAATAAAGGATTTCTCCGTGCGTGAAACCAAAAATAGTGGGATTGTTGAGCTGCCGGACAAGGTGTATGTCAAAGAAACCGCAGACTTTGCCCCGGAGCAGAAAGCCTTGTACGATAAAGTACGTGAGGAAATAAAGATTGAGATTGTAAAAGATGGCGAACTGATTGAAGATGATTCGTCCGCTATTGTAAAGCGGCTTTTGCGGCTTGTGCAGGTAACATCAAACCCACGATTGATTGACGATTCATTTTCTGGAGAATCTGCGAAAGAAGCTGTTTTGGACCGGCTTATTCGCGAGATTCTTGCTAACGGTGAAAAATGTATTGTTTGGTCTATTTTTATTAAAAATGTCAATAATTTTTGCGAAAAATATTCCGAACTTGGCTGTGTAAAGATACATGGCGGGATGAGTATAGCGGATCGAAATCGTTCTGTGGAATGCTTTTATAGGGATGATTGCCGCATTTTATTTGCCACACCGGCCTCAGCTAAAGAAGGATTGACCTTGACAATGGCAAATCATGTAATTTTCTATGATAGAGGATTTAGCCTTGACGATTATCTGCAAGCGCAAGATAGGATCCATCGAATTTCCCAGAAGAAAACATGCTATATTCACAATATAATTATGAATGGCAGCATAGATGAATGGATCGATATTCTGCTGAAATCGAAACAAAACGCGGCGTTTTTGGCCCAAGGAGATATCTCACTTAGCAAGTATCAAAAAATTGCCGACTATAGCTTTGGTAATTTAATTCGTGCGATGCTGTTCCCCAAACAGGAGGAGTCTGATTATGAGTAAGATAACGATTGGGAAAAAAGAATATGCGGTTAGTGAGGTTGAGTTAAACCAATGTGAGCTGCTGTTCTATGAAGAAAACCCTCGCGTTTATTCCGCTCTTCGTACTGATGGGTCGGCCCCTACCCAGGAGATTATCGAGGAGAAAATGACTTCGATGGACCATGTCAAGCAGCTCCGCCTGTCCATTGAACAGAATGGCGGCTTAATTGATCCGTTAATGGTTGTCAAGCGTCATGACGCGTACATTGTCCTTGAAGGGAACAGCCGTTTGGCGGCTTATAGGTTGTTGGCCGCCAAAGACCCTGTTAAGTGGCAAAAAGTCCGAGTATGCGTTTTGCCAGAAGAGATTACAGCTGGAGATATTTTTACCCTTTTAGGCCAGTATCACCTGATTGGCCGCAAGGATTGGAGCGTCTTTGAGCAAGCCGCCTATCTATATCGGCAGAAGGAGTCCACAGGTATCGCTATCGATATTCTTGCTAAAAACGTTGGCTTAACAGAAAGCAAGGTATCGGCGTACCTGAGAGTATATTCTTTTATGCTAGAACACGATGATTTGCGTCCCGACCGGTGGAGTTACTACGAAGAATACTTAAAAAGCAGGGGTATCAATAAATACCGTGCGACCCATCCGCAAATGGATGATACTTTTGTGACGCAGGTAAAAACAGGGCAGATTAAACAGGCCATGGATGTGCGAGCCGTTCTTGGAGAGATTGCGAAAGCCAAGGATAAAACAGCGGCCAAAATAATGCAGGATATTATTCAAGGAAACATTTCTATCTACGACGGACACGAAAAATTTAAGGCAACTGGAAAAACAAGCAACGGATATCAGCGAATAAAGAAATTTCATGACTTAATCAATGATGATGATTTCCAGAAAGCGCTGCTGCTCGAGGCTGTCACCAACAGGTCGGTTTCCTTTGAATTAAAAAAGATCCAAAAGGTAGTTAATAAACTAATCAACCATATGGAAAAATGAATTCCCACAAAGAGAATAAACAATATGAAAAAGATATTGCTGATAGAGCCAAAATATAAAAATAAATATCCTCCGCTCGGGCTTATGAAAATCGCGACATTTCACAGAGAAGTAATGCGCGATTACGTCCGGTTTACCAAAGGTGAGCTGCCTGCCGCGTTCGCAAACACCAAATGGGATCATGTATATGTCACATCACTTTTTACTTTCGAATGGGCGGCGACTATTGAAGCCATTGAATACGCAAAAACACTTGTTGATTCAATTGATAAGATCACTGTGGGCGGTATTGCCGCGACAATGCTGCCTGAGCAGATTTTTGAAGATACAGGGATCAAGCCTGTATGCGGCCTGTTAAATGAGCCGGGCAAATTAGGCTTGCCTGGCGATGAACGCATTGACCAGATTGTTCCGGACTACTCGATCTTGGACCAAACTGATTACAAATATCCATTTAGAGACGCCTATTTCCTCAGCGCTACAAAAGGCTGTGGAAATAAGTGCGGATTTTGTGCTGTTCAAACACTGGAACCTGCCTTTATTCCATATATGGACATTAAGGAAAAAATCAAAAAAATTGATGAGAAATATGGGACGCAGAAAGACCTGCTCCTGATGGACAACAATGTCTTGCGTTCCCCTAAATTCAATCAAATCATTGATGATATTATTGAAGCCGGTTTTGGTAAGGGCGCTACCTACGTGAATCCCAAAACTGGAAAGGCAGTCCGCCGGTATGTTGACTTTAACCAGGGACTTGATGCCATGTTTTTGACGGAGGAGAAAGCAAAGCGGTTAGGCGAAATCGCTTTGCGGCCGGCGAGGATAGCGTTTGACCATATTGAAGACCGTGACACGTATGAGCGGGCGCTTAGGCTTTGCGCGAAATACGGGATTACAGAATTGTCAAATTATGTTCTTTACAATAGCGAAGACTTTGGCGGTAAAGGGCGCCAATACGCCGCGGATACGCCTGCGGACTTGTATGACAGAATGAGAATTACCCTCGATTTGAAGGATGAAATGAATCAGGAGTTGCCGGAGGGATCAAGAATCAGCACGTTTTCTTTCCCTATGCGGTATATTCCATTGTCCGCGCATGAACGTGGCTACGTTGGCTCAAAGTGGAACGCGAAGTTTCTGAGGGCAGTCCAATGCATGCTTATCCCGACGCAGGGCAAGGGGGTTGGAAGCAGGTCGTTCTTTGAGGCGGATTTTGGTAAAGACGCAGATGAATTTATTCGTTACCTATGCATGCCGGACAAATTGATTGCCGCCCGAGGCCGCTTTAGCGAAGGCGGTAGGGGACGAACAGCTGAAACAAAAGAAGAGCTTGCCATCCGCAGGAGTGCCTGGAGTAGAAACCAGCGCAGAATCAAAGAGTGGAATCGGCTGTATGATCAGCTGGAAGGGAATGTTGATTCGTTTGTCTCTTTGATCGGTGATAACGAGTTTTTGCCTGAGAAGCTGTTGGGCATATCCTCGGATCTCCACAAAAAGCTGTATCTTTTATATTTAACCACACCTCGAATTGTTACTCTTATGGGGATGCTTGAACCGGCGTCACCCACATTCTCTTTGCTGAAAAATTATATAACAGTTGAATTTCCAGACATCTACAGAGATATTGTTGAGTTTGTCTGTAGCAGTACGCTTCAGAGCGCATTTAAGAATTTTATTTCATTTTTTGGTCAGACAGGAGTGCGCGATATCTTAACTAATTTGAGCGGCAGCGACTATGATGCAGATAAGCAGTTTCAAAGGTGGCATGCCGTTTGCAGAAAGAGCGGTATCGGATATGTTGATTTTGAGCTTATAAGAATATATCGTCGTTTTGTCGATGTGGGCGTTTTTAATACACGCGACCATCACATTGCTCAAAAGGCCATCAGCGAAATGGATATGCTGAACCTCGCGACTTTGCTCGAACAGAATTTCGAGGCTTTTAAGCAGGAAATTGTGGCAATAAACGGGCAAGAACTTGGCCAGAAATTGCTAAACAGCACATCTGAAGCTATATTTAAAAACATTCAGATAAAGTTCTCGCAATTCCTGGAGGGATAACATGAGTAATATTATAATTGGAAAACACACACTTGAGTCATTGACTACAGGCATGTACGCGGACCCATATGTTGTTTTTCGAGAATACATCCAAAACGCCGCAGATGCGATTGATAACGCGGTTCATCAAAGCTTACTGACAAAAGATACGGCAGAAATAGCGATCCGTTTGTCTCCGGCGGAAAGAAGCATCGTTATTTCGGATAACGGAACTGGAATCCACGCTGATGAGGCAGAACAGACATTGATAAGCATTGGCAATTCTAAAAAGACATCTGAACTGGACAGAGGATTCCGCGGTATTGGTCGACTGGCAGCATTGGGATATTGTTCAAAACTGACATTTGAAACCAGCGCCGTGTCAGAGAGCGTCGGTACCAGAATATCAATTGACTCAAGCAAACTGTCACAGCTGCTAACCGCCACGGATGACAGAGATGTTACGATTACAGAAGTTCTTGGCCAAGTCTATTTTGTCGAGCGATATCCAGAAAGCGAAGCAGCGCATTATTTTAAAGTCATTTTAGATGGGGTGGATGATACTTCCGGACTTAATAACTATGAAAATGTAGTTTCGTATATTTCGCAAAACGCCCCTGTCCCCTATGACCCAAGTTCCTTTGTTTGGGGGAAAGAGATTACCCGGCGCCTATATGCCGAAGGAATGGATGTCAATTCTTATAACATCTTGGTTTCTTTTGGCAACACAACCACACCACTGTATAAGCCTTATAAGGACCGCTTCTTAGTTGATAAAGGAAAAAACTTGTTTGATGGCATTAGTGACATTGAGCTTGTAAAGATCAAACAAAATGATGGCGGCATTTTAGCGATAGCTTGGCTCGGAAAAACGAATTACCTCGGAAGCATTTATGATAAGACCATTAAGGGACTTCGTTTGAGAAAAGGAAATATACAGGTTGGTGATGGACAAACCCTGAACACAATATTTAAAGACGCGCGATTTAACGGCTGGTCAATCGGTGAAGTGTTTGTTTTAAGTGCTCACCTGATTCCCAATGCCCGTCGCGATAATTTCGAAAAAAACCGCGCCTATTTCGTATTGATTGAGCAGTTGCAAAAGGTCGCGGCAGAGATAACCCGAGAAATAAGGGCCGCATCATTGAGGCGGAATCGAGAGTTGTCTGACGAACTCGAAAAGGCCAAAGCAACTGTCCAAGATGCGGTCGATGTCATTAAAAATGGTACGGACAATACGGCCAAGAGCCGCATTCTCCCCAAATTATCTTCAGCTTTCAAATCAGTTTCTAATTCGGCGGCCACAAATGAATCTGGCGCGTATTATCAAGAAATCGCTTTTGATGAACTGGACATGCTCATTGGTACACTCAAAGGCGAGACAGCATTTAAAGCGGTCAATACACTAAAAACACTTAATAAAACAGAGAAAAGGATTCTTGAACATGTCTTTAGCGTCATCGCCGATCAATTGGGCCCTGACGCAGACCGCCTTATTGACGCCTTAATTGATGACTTTGCCGGAAATAGAGAGCCATATAACAAATAAAGTGGGAGAGTGATGGCGCTGCCGTACGGATATTGTGTAATAAATATGCTTATGATTAGCTCCTAATAGGAAAGCTGCAAATACAAGGGTTTCCGGCCCCTGAGAAGTCTGGAAAATAAAATGAAAGCTATCACATTACGCAAAAGGCCGTTTGCGGGCGCTCCGCAAGCGGCCTTTTTGCGTGGATAGCGCGGAAGGAGGCAAAAATTTTTCAACAAATTTTCTGGCAAAAGTTTGTGCAACACTACAAAATTCAAAGGAGGTTTGTAAATGGCAGATGAAAAGCTGAACCCAGGCCAAGGGGAACAGATCAAGCTGGACATTTCCGGCGAGTCCCCCGCCCCTGACCTGACCGGCGAAGGCCCGCCCGCGCCGGAGCCCGGCAGCCCTGCCGAGCTGGGGCCCGGCGATGTGGTGGTGGACGTTGGCAAGATCGACGAGCTTATGGCTAAACGCCGGGCGGCGGCGCGTGAAGCGGTGGAGCAGCAGCCCGACATCCCCGGCGAGGGGGACAAAGCGCCTGAAGCCCCCGGCCCCGCCGACAAGGGGGACGTGCCCCCTGCCCCGGAGCAGGACACGCGCTCGGAGGCTGAAAAGGAGCCGTGGGAGCGTCCGCTGGCAGATTTGGAGGCGGAGCAGAAAAAGCCCCGCCGTGGCCGTCCCCCCAAGAATAAGGACGGCCCGGAGGCTGAAAAGCCCAAGCGAGGCCGCCCGCCCAAGGACAAGGCAGCCGGGGACAAGGGCAAAGCGGCCAAGGGGCAACGAGACAAAGTGTCCCAAGGCAAGGCCGCCCCGGAGCAGCCTGCGGCTGGCGGCGGCAGCGGCCCCGCCGCTCCTCCTACGCTGGAGGCCCCTGCTCCCGCCGAGCCGACACCCCCGCCCCGCCCTGTGGAGGAGGGCAAGCTGGTTTACCTGAAGCTGTCCGAGCTGCATCCGTTCCATACATTCAGGGCTCACCCGTTCAAGGTGCGGGACGACGCCAAAATGCAGGAAACCGTTGCATCTATCAAGGCAAACGGCGTTATGGTGCCCGGCCTTGCCCGCCCGGAAAAGGACGGCAACGGCTATGAACTGATTGCGGGCCATCGCCGTCACCGTGGCAGCGAGCTGGCCGGGCTGGAGGAAATGCCCTTTATCGTCCGGGAAATGAGCGACCATGAGGCTGTCCAGGCTATGAAGGACAGCAACAAACAGCGGGAGCAAACCCTCCCCAGCGAATTGGCCGCCCTTTTGGATTTGGAGGTTGAGGACATCAAGCATCAGGGCACGAAGCTGAAAGGCGTGGCCGAGGACGACATTGGCAAGCGTTCTGTGGAGATCGTGGGCGAAGCGCACGACATGAACTATAAAAAAGTCATGCGCTATCTCCGGCTCAATTCCCTTGTGCCGGAGCTTCTGGACAAGGTGGACGAGAAAAAGATGGGTTTCATGCCTGCGGTGGAGCTCTCCTTTATCCGCCCCAAGAACCAGCGCCTGATCGCCGTTTCCATTGACGGGGAGCAGGCTTCCCCCTCCGTGGCCCAGGCCAAGCGGCTCCGGGAGCTTGACAAGGCTGGCAAGCTGACCGGGGACATCATCGACGGGATTTTAAGTGAGGAAAAAAAGGAGGTAGACCGCGTGATTATCACCACCGACGAGCTCAATAAGTATTTCGGCAAGGAGGTAACTCCCCGCCAGATGAAGGATCAGATCATGGCCCTGCTGGACGACTGGAAAGAGAAGCAGCCCCCGGCGCTGGATAAGCCCCAGCAGGATCGGTAAGCCTTGAGACACTTTGTCCCAAGGCTATTTTCATGGATAGGAGGCCATAAATTGAAAAGAAATCATCATTTCCCCCGCAGGGCGCTGTCCCTGCTGCTGGCGGTTGTGCTCTGCATGGGGCTGATCCCCTCGGCCTTTGCCGCGCAGGAAAACGGCTACCATGACCCCGCCGAGCATTGGCTGACAGCCAACAACCGCACAAACGAGCTGGATGTCAATGCGGTTGTCACCCGCGAGACTTTCAACTGCGGCGAGTGCGGCAAGCCCACCAGCTTTGAAGCGTTCCGCACCCCGGAATACACCCGTGACGGTCAGACGGCCATGAGCCGTAACGTGAAATATTCGGACGGTACAATGGTGGACGGCGAGGGCAAGGGCACCATTTTGGACGGCACCCCCGGCGTGGATGCCTACTACACCGGCTATCACTTCACCAAGGCCGTGTGTGAGAACTGCGGCACCATCAACAGCAATATGGGAAAGTCGGACTACGGCTACGGCAAAAATGTGTATTGGCTGTATGATTGCGCCGCCGAGTTTACCGAGCACCTGCCGGAGTCCGTGACCTATGAATACACGGACAGCGCCTACCATACCAAAACCACCACAGGCGGCTCCTACTGCCGCTTCTGCTATGGCACCAACCGGCAGACTTCTTCCACGCTGGAGCGGCATACGCTGGAAACGGATATTCTTCCCCAGCCCGCCAACGGGCGGTTTGCCGAGGTGGAGCATTGTACCCTGTGCGACTATTCCCGCTATGCCTACACCACGGCCAAGGCCGTGATCGCGGACTACTACGGCGCGGCGGACGGCCAGCCCCATACCATCAGCGTCACCGACTTGTCCGAGTCCGGCGTCCGCACGTCTATCCGCTATGGCAATTCGGCGGATGCCTGCACCCTCACCAGCGCCCCCAACTACACCGAGGCGGGCCAGTACACCGTGTACTATGCAATCACCTATACCTACGGCGGCGAGAGCATGACGGAAAACGGCGTTGCCAACGTCTGGCTCCGGGACGAGTCCACCGGCGAGGATGGCTCCTGCGGCTGTGGCTGCGGTGATCCCAACTGCGGCTGCCAGAACAAGAACTGCGGCGGGAACTGCTGCAATAGCGGCGGGGCCTGCGGGGATAACCATAATTTTATCTTGCTGGACAGTACCCCTGCCTCCTGCTTGACCCTCGGCTATGATCGGTATCTCTGTACCGAGTGCGGCAAGATTGAAAAGCGGGACTATACGGCGGCGCTGGGCCATAGCTGGCAGGGCGTTGTCGTCCGGGAGGCCACCTGCGAGGCAGATGGCAAGCTGCTGAACCTCTGCGCCCGCTGCGGGCAGATGGAAGTCACCGCCACCCCCAAGGGGGAGCACGTCTACACCACCTATCCCGTGGCTGCCACCTGTATCCATTCCGGTTATACCGTCCGGGAGTGTGAGGTGTGCGGGGATCGGCACATTGAGGACATCACCCCCGCGCTGGCCCACAGCTACGAGTCCCATACCACCCCGGCGACCTGCGAGGCGGGCGGCCATACCTCCCATATCTGCCACGGCTGCGGCTCCGGCTTCATCACGGACTACACGGACGCGCTGGGCCATAGCTGGGACAAGGGCACCGCCGTCACGGGGAGCACCTGCACCGGCGAGGGCATGACCGAGTACCGCTGTGTCCGCTGCGGCGCTCACCGTCTGGAGGGCGATGCCGCCAGCGGTCACGTCCCCGGCGAGGCGGCCACCTGTACCGAGCCCCAGCTTTGTACCAAGTGCGGGGCCGTTATTGCAAAGGCGCTGGGCCACGACTACCGGGCGGAAGTGACCGCTGCCACCTGTACGGCGATGGGCTATTCTGTGTTCACCTGCTCCCGCTGTGGGGACAGCTATAAAGGGGACTACACCGAGGCCACCGGCCATAGCCCCAGCGACTGGATTATTGATACCGAGCCCACCACCAGGGCCGAGGGCAGCCGTCATAAAGAGTGCCAGAACTGCGGCGAGAAGCTGGAAACGGAGCCTATCGAGAAAATCTACAATCAGGCTACCACCGATACCCACGGGGAGGCCATTGTGGGCGGCTACCTCGTTACCGTCACCGACACGGACACGAAAAATCCCGTTTCCGGGGCGCTGGTAACGCTGCACACAGACAACAGCCTTTCCGTCCGGCTCCCCAACAGCCGTCTGCTGGACTATGGGGATCAGACCACCATCACCGTCCAACTTGTGAAGGATAAATCCCCCGTGGCGGATATGCCCATCGACGTGACCGACAAAAACGACAATTTCAGCGGGGGCAAAACCGATAAGGCCAGGCAGCTCACCGTCCCCGGCACTTCCGGCGTTACCAATGACGACGGCAAGGCTACCGTGGGCTGGGAGGACGCGGATCGTGACCGCTGGACGCTCACCGTGAAGGTGGAGGACTTCGAGACAAAACGGGGCTGTTGACAAAGTAGCGGTTTTTTAATATATGGGGGCTTGCAGGCAAGAAAAAAGACGCCCCATGGCGTCATC
>ERZ808042.407-NODE-407-length-27439-cov-55.969593_pt1 | contig 27439 bp, 22 predicted proteins | sample MGYA00380193_ERZ808042 | MGnify/ENA primary metagenome ERZ808042 (study PRJEB31490, sample SAMN06133401) | mouse gut metagenome | isolation source: M1_2 | host: mice | place: China: Chengdu | collected 2015-05 ...
GCCGCCCCCTCTTACCTATCCCCTATAAACTCTAAACTTAGAACATTGACATTCTGATACAACCTCGCCTTGCAGAGCGTGCTGCCAAAGCCCTGACTTGTAGGGACATGCCTTCGGCATGTTGACGTAGCCAGCTGGACGTCAACAACCCGCATAACCACGGTATTGTTCAGCACTCTCCGCAACGCCCAGTGCAGGCAGGGGGCAACACAGCGGAAACGGAGAGAAGCCGGCATCTCTCCGGCAGCATGCGCACACCCGTTGTGTTAGGTGATAGTCCCCGACGTCAGGGTTGCCTTGTGACCCGCATCGAGCCAAGCTCGGCCAGCACGCACTCGCGCACAAAAACATACAGCCGCATGCCCCGGTACCAGCATGCGGCTGTTTTTGTTCCCACCCGTTTTTGTCATTTCATTTATATTGATTAACTTTGCATTACTTAACTTATACACCTCAACATCATGAAAGTAGACACCCGACACTGCGGAGACATCACCCTATACACCCTCACCAACGCATCAGGCGCTTCCGTCGTCCTCTCCACTCTCGGAGCAGGCATCGTGGCCGTCAACGTACCCGACAAGGACGGACACCTCGACGACGTGGTGCTGGGCTACCGCGACCCCGCCGACTACAACAACGACGGCCCCTGCGCCGGCAAGACTCCCGGACGCTACGCCAACCGCATTGCCCTCGGGCGCTTCGCCTTAGGCGGCAAGGAGTACCAGCTACCCATCAACAACGGGCCCAACTGCTGCCACGGCGGCAACGGGTTCCAGAACCGCATCTGGAACGGTCGCTTCGTAGGCGACGGCATACGCTTCGACTACACCTCGGCCGACGGCGAGGAAGGCTTCCCCGGCAAGGTAGAGGCCGCCGTCACCTACCGCTGGAACGACCGTAACGAGCTCGCCATAGAGTTCAGCGCCACCACCGACGCCAAGACCGTCATCAACCTCACCAACCACGCATATTTCAACCTCGAAGGTCACAACTCCGGCAGCGTGCTTGAGCATAAGCTCCTGCTCAACGCCGACCGCTGGCTCCCCACCGACCCCACGCAGATTCCCACGGGCGAGATAGCCCCGGTGGCCGATACCCCCATGGACTTCCGCGAGGCCAAGGAGATAGGCCGCGACATCCGTCAGGACTACGAAGCGCTGAAAATCGGCAAGGGCTACGACCACTGCTGGGTGCTCAACGACTGGCAGAAGCACCACCTGACGCGCGCAGCCGTCCTCACCGCGCCCCACAGCGGACGCATCCTGGAGGTAGACACCACGCAGCCCGCCGTGCAGGTCTACACCGGCAACTGGTTCACCGGTTCGTCGCCCGTCAACAAGGAAGGACGCCCCTACGAGGACAACGACGGCGTAGCCATCGAGTGCCAGGGTATGCCCGACGCGCCGAACAAACCGGCGTTCCCAAGCCAGATTCTCGGTCCGGGCGAGCTCTACACGCAGTTCATCATCTTCCGCTTCAAGACGGCCTGATGTCCGACTTCAGGGTCCACATCCTGGGATGCGGCTCAGCCACGCCCACCGCGCGCCACACGCCGAGCTGTCAGGTAGTGGACGCGCACGGCAAACTGTTCATGATCGACTGTGGCGAGGGCGCTCAGCTCGAGTTCCGGCATCAGGGACTGAAATTCTCGCGTCTGGGCCACATCTTCATCTCCCACATGCACGGCGACCACTTCCTCGGTCTGCCGGGCCTGCTCTCCACAATGGCCCTGCACGAGAAGACCGGCGACCTCACCGTCCACATTCACCCCGAAGGAGCTCGACTCCTGCAACAGATCATGGCCGTGCTGTGCCGCGAGACCACCTACACCCTCCACTACGACATCATCACGCCCGGCGAACGGCGCACGCTCTACGAGGACCGTTCGCTCGTGGTGGAGACCTTCCCCCTCTACCACCGCGTGGCATGCTCGGGATTCATCTTCCGCGAGAAGCAGCAGCGCCGCCCGCTGCGGGCCGACATGCTTGAGTTCCACCAGGTTCCGCTGGTGCAGCGCCGCGCCATCGCCGAGGGTGCCGACTTCACCACGCCCGACGGCCGCGTGATTCCGAACGCGTGGCTCACGCGCGACCCTGAGCCGGCCGCCTCCTACGCCTACTGCTCCGACACCATGCGCCGGCGCGAGGTGGCCGAGGCCGTCAGCGGCGTGCGCACACTCTACCACGAGGCCACCTACGACGACGCACAGGCCTTCAAGGCAGCCCCACGCGGCCACTCCACCGCGCGAGACGCCGCCCTCGTCGCACGCGATGCCGGAGCCTCGCGCCTCGTGCTGGGCCACTACTCCAAGACGATAAAAGACGAAAGCATCCTCGTGGCTCAGGCCGCTGAGGAGTTCGGCGGAGAGATTCTCGCCGCCGACGAAGGCCTCATTTTCGCCCCATGACGCCGGACGACGAGAAATACATGCGTCTGGCCCTTGTCGAGGCGCGGCGCGCGGCAGCCCTCGGCGAAGTGCCGATAGGCGCCGTCATCACGGCTCCGGACGGTGCCGTGCTCGGCCGCGGCCACAACCTCACGGAGAGCCTGGCCGACGTCACCGCGCACGCCGAGATACAGGCCATCACGGCCGCGGCGGCCACCCTCGGCGGAAAGTATCTCGACGACTGCACGCTGTACGTCACGGTGGAGCCGTGCCTGATGTGCGCCGGAGCCATCGGCTGGAGCCACCTCGCAAGGATTGTCATCGGTACGCCCGACCCCAAAGGAGGCTACACGGCCAACACCGTCAGGCCGCCATTCCACCCGCGCGCCACGGTAGTCACCGGCGTCCTTGCCGACGAATGCCGCGCGCTGATGCAGAATTTTTTTCGCGCAAAACGTAAATAAATGCACTACTTCATCATAGCCGGCGAAGCCAGCGGCGACCTCCACGCCGCGCAGCTGATGCGCGCTCTGCGCCGGAGCGACCCCGACGCACGGTTCACCTTCCTGGGCGGCGACCTCATGGCCGCCGAGGCCGGCTGCGCTCCCCTCATCCACTACCGCGACATGGCCTTCATGGGATTCTCCGAGGTGCTGCACCATCTGCCCAAAGTGCTCGGCAACCTGCGCGACGCCCGCCGCGCGCTCACCGAGGAACGCCCCGACGCATTCATCGCCACGGACTATCCGAGCTTCAACCTCAAGGTGGCAAAGACCGCGGCTGAGGCCGGCATACCTGTGTTCTACTTCATCAGCCCGAAGCTCTGGGCGTGGAAAGCATGGCGCGTCAAGGCCATACGCCGCTACGTGCGGCGCATGCTCGCCATCTTCCCCTTCGAGCCGGCCTGGTACGCCGCCCACGGCTTCAGCGCCGACTATGTGGGTAATCCCAGCGTGGCCGAGGTGGACGCCGCCCTTGCCGCCGCGCCGACGCGCGAGAAGTTTCTGCACGATCACGCGCTGCGCGACCGTCCCCTGATAGCCCTTCTCCCAGGCAGCCGCCGCGGCGAGGTGCGCGCCAACCTGCCCGTGATGCTTCAGGCTGCCAGGCGCTTCGCCCAGTACCGGCCGGTGGTGGCATGCGCGCCCGGCCTCGACGACGACTTCTACCGCGGCTTCACCGACCTGCCCCTGCTGCGCGACGCCACCTTCCCGCTGCTGCGCCACGCGCGCGCGGCGCTCGTCACCAGCGGTACGGCCACGCTCGAAGCCGCCCTCGCGGGGCTGCCCCAGGTGGTGTGCTACCGCAGCAACGGCAGCAAGCTCACCTACGACATCATGAAGCGCATTCTAAAGGTCGACTACGTGTCGCTGCCCAACATCATCTCCGGCCGCGAGATAGTGCCCGAGATGCTGCTGCACAACTGCACGCCCGACCTTGTGGCCGAGCGCCTCGCGCCCCTGCTGCGCGACACTCCCGAGCGCGCCGCGCAGCTCGACGCCTACGCCTCCATGCGCGCCACCCTCGGCACCATGGACGCAGCCACCGAGGCCGCCCGCCTCATCACCGCCGACCTGAGGCAGCACCGGTAACTATTGCAGATATTGCTATAGCATCTTCACTTCTGATTCTCGTCGCCGAACCATCCCATACGTATGAGAATATCGGAAAGAGTCCAAGCGTAGCGCCGCCGTACCGTAGTTTCCTGAGTCATCTCCCCTGCCGACGACATATCGCGGCAGATGGCACCGCTTTCTCGTGGCCGGAATATGCTTTCTCCCACTCCACGCCAGTGATAAGCTGAGACGCCCAGCATATCAAGCAACGACGGGTATATGTCCGACTGACCCATTATGGCATTTTCGTCTGCATTAAGACCGTCGGGCACATTTATGACGATGAAAGGAATATAGCGGTCTTCTACCGTCCCCTGCTCACGGCCGTCAAACCTGTTGCGACCGACACCATCATGGTCGCCGGTCACGACAATTATGCTGTTGTCATATAGTCCGGAGACCTTCAGGTCATCAACAAACGCACCAATGCAGGAATCCGTATAGTTTACAATAGCGGCTATGTTGCGCGCATCCTCTGTTGCGAAGTCCATGTTATGGAATTTACTTTTCAGCTTGCCGCGTATAGGGTCGTGCCCCGACATAGTGACAAGCATGGAATAGAACGGCTGCTTCTGCTTACGAATTTCCTGAAAAGACTTTCTAAACAAGTCCCCGTCTGACAGTTCCTTCTTCTGTGACGCAAGTTCATCATATACGCGTTCAATACCATAGGCTACCGCTGTAGCTCCCTGATTCCAGTATTTTTTACTATCGCAGATATAAAGCGCCGATCCGTATCCCTTCTGTTTCAGAGCCTTAGCCAAAGCCGGATAAGAATTGAAGGCATAAAGGCTTGAAGCAGCTCCGTCAGTCAATGGAAGCAGACCTGTGTTTATCATCAATTGTGCATCTGAGGAACGTCCGTGCTTAACCTGAGGAACAACTTTCGACATAAAGACCGTCGAATCCGAGGCTATAATTTGGTCGAGCCGTGGCGTGACTTTTTCGCCTTCCACCTCAAGCCCAATCGGCCAACTCCCCAAAGACTCCACTAAAATTATTATCAAGTTTTTATCTTCCGACGGTATTAAGGGAGCAAGTTCTTTCCACTCTGCCATCATATCATTCACCATGACACGTGCAGACGCCTCATCCTCACCGCTGACACCCTGTAGTTTGGAAGTTTGATAAATCCAAAAATTTATTAAACCAAACTGTCGGTAAGCGCGCAGCGGCTCAAATTGAAACAACCTCCACGGACGCGAGTAATCATCCTTATTTCCCACAAGATATGAAGGAAGAATTATAGCCGTCCCTATCATGAAGAAAAGTCCTGCCGACAAAAGCCTGCGACTGCGACTGTTGCGTCCTCTGTCCCGCATCTTTGGACCAATCCTGAAGACTCCAAACCAAACGCACCATAACAACGGGAGAATCAGCAAGAAAAGATTTCCCCATCCTATGCCCAACAAGATGCTGTCGCCTATACCGTCAAGATTTCCAACCAATCTGAACGACGAAAACGGGATCAATTCATCATAATACCGATAATAGACCAGATTCGCATTAAGATATAGCATCAGTAGTCCAATCCAAACAAACAAAGGCCATTTTCGGCAGACAAACCAGACAGGAAGTGCCAAAATCAAGGCATCCGCCACACGCCTGAGATGCATGCTCAGATAATCCAAATTATTGAAATTCAGCAAATAAACAAACAACTCGAATGTCAAATACAGCACCGCAGCAAGGGACGTATATGCGATGAACCGGATCGCTAAGGGGCCGGTCTTCCCGCCACCACGTTCAGATGTGTTTGCCTCCTCCGCAGAGGAGGCGCCGGTATCTGAGAGCTTCCTGATACAGCGATTCAAAATATCGCCGGCATCCGAAATCTTACCTAAACACTGATATATATATCAAAAACTTTCGTAAACGCCATTTCGCTTTATTATTTTATTTATATTTTTTTTTGTTACAAAATTAGAAACAAAACGAAAGTTCCTTATTACATTACGCTTTGATTTAACATTAATTAATAGTTACAATGAATCTGAATGACTATTCGGCGAATCGCTTTTATAGCTAACAGTGACAATTTACGGAAGCCCGCGGAGCGTGGCGGGCAGTTTTCAGCCCATGCGTGAGGAGGCGCCGCCGACGAGCCATGGGACAGCACACCATCATCCTCACGCGCCGAGCTCCGGCAGGATGCGACAGCGCGTGCTTACGGACCTTGGTCCGGGAAATCCACATTTGCCCGGGTCAGCCGTAATAATTATTTTTGCATCAAAATCTCCAATACCATGAGCAAAGTATTTGCACTGCACCACATCGTGTTTTCTACGAAAAACCGCGAACCGGTGCTCCGTAATTTTGACCGTGCGAAGTTTCATGCGACAATTGTTTCCATCGCCGAGGAATATCGCTGTCCTGTATTTGTCGTGAACAGCGTCGACGACCATGTCCACATGCTTTTGAGACTTTCATCAGAAACAGCTTTATCCTCATTGATGGCCTCGCTGAAAGCCCGCACCAATTATTGGCTAAAAGACAATTGCCCTCAGTTTAAAGCCTGGGGACAGGGCTACTATGCATCCACCATATCGCCGAGTGCCATCGGACAGGTGACCGATTACATCAACGCGCAGCCTGAGCATCACAGAAAGCGCCCGTTTGTAGATGAGCTTAAGGCCATGGGTGAATTATGGTCTCTGGGATACCATCCGAATGACCTTTTATAGTCGACCGGGACCAAGGTCCGTAAACACGCGCTGTCGCTTCCTGCCGGAGCTCGGCGCGTGAGAGGGGAGGGCTCCTGTCCCATGGCTCGTCGGCTACGCCTCCTCACGCATGGGCTGAAAAATGCCCGCCACGCTCCGCGGGCTTCCGATGTCGGTCGGCGTTTAGGTAGATCGTGCCTATGCAGATACGCAGCACGCACCTATAGTCAAAGTGTTAACATCGCTGAATAGTTACAATATACCCGCAAAGGTTAATATGTGTTAAAAATTTCGGGGGGGGTAAATTATAGCTACCTTTGAGTGCATTATCACATCTAAAAGCCATAATTTACCATCACAACGCAAGCAATATGCGCATTCGCTACGTAAGCCTACCCGTAATCCTATCTTGCCTGTTCGCATTCTCCGGTTGCACTGACGAAGTGCCGCCGATAAGTCCCGAAGAACAATACACACGCGATTTCGTCAAGGAATTCGGAGTATTCAAAGCCGAATCCTGGAGCGAGGCGCGTTCGGGCGCAGTCACCGTAAAGACCGACCGACCCACGGCGGTAAACGTTTTCGCCGAGATAGGAGGCCAACGCTTCATATTCGCATCGCTCGGCAGCGTGAACGGCACGCAGCCCATAGTAATCAATGTGCCTAAAAGCGTCCGCGAGGTCATCGTGCAGGCCGGTGACAGAGAATACAAGACTGCGCTCGGCTCGGTACTCGACCTCACCCGTGGCGGCCGCGCCATCGCCGACATAGACTACTCGCCCATAACAAGCCTTGACGGCTTCCAGGTCACACACGAGCCGACAAAAGGTCAGGCAGTCTGGCAGGAGGGCAGATTCGTCTACCGCGACTATCTCAACGGAAAGCTCAGCGAAGGCGGATTCCGCATAAACAACAAAAGCAACTTCGCACTCAACGAAGGTTTGATCTATAACAGCAGCTTTTTCTGCTTCAATTCGTCGACCTCCAACCCCTGGATGAGGATTTATCCTCTTTATTGGAAAGAAAACAAATACGGAGAGTCGGACTATCTTCTCGGCGTGTATTTCTACAACGAAAACGACCCCACACATATAGAAATGCATGATCTGGAAGGATTCGACATCAGGAACGGCGTCGTGGTCGCGTCAGACTTCGACAGCTGGCCCGTTTCCACCGGCAGCGAGGCCTACGATTACAAGTCGCTTGAAAACAAAGGGATACCCGTCGTACGCATGAAAGGCACGCGCATCTCGTTCAACAAGAATCCGGACCGCGAGAAATATCCTTACTGCATCGGATTCTATCTAAAATCGGGTCTCAAAGAGGGCTATACCGAAAACAAAGGCAGAAACTTCACACATATCTCTTTCCAGAACATAGCCCACAACGCCGATTTCTGGAGAGACAACTTCTGGGATGTCGCGCTCAAGAATTGCGGATTTGCCTATACAGGCGCAGCTCTCAATTCGGGAAGCGTCTCAGTATCACCGATGTACAAGGATGGAACGCAAACTCCAAGCGGAGACAGTTCCCTCTATGCTCTTGGCTTCGGCTCGCAGCCCGACGGCGTAGACAGCGACCTGAGCGACTGCTCCGACGCAATATTCCTGATTTCGATGGCTCAGGGAGCAACCGCAGTCAAGCCGATCAGCCATAAGGGCGAGACCTTCGGACTGTATCCCTGGTATCTCGCGGCGGAGGACCTCGGCGCGACCGACGACTGGGACTTCAATGACCTTGTTGTGAACGTCTACGATATAACCACCGACCTCACCCGCACCTATACGAGTGTGAACGCGCGCTACCCGACGCCGGACATCATAGGACGCCGCATCATAGTGGAGCCGAGGGCTGCGGGAGGCACCATGCCGATATACCTGATGTACGAGGGCGAAGTCAGCCGGATACCGACAGACGACGAGCCGATTTCGGCTCTGAACGCCAATTTCACCAAGGGAACATATGTCATAGGCACGGAGCTGCACTCATGGCTCGGCGAACCGGACTGGAGCAAGATGCTCAACACGGGCCAGGACGACGGCCACCGCGGCCGCGCCGTAAGTTTCTGCATACCCGTTGCCAAGGAAGGCACACCTGCGTTCGACCCGCTTACACCGCCGCAGGACCTGGGCGACAACAACCAGACGATGCGCGGATTCTGGGTGCTCGTAGACAAGGAGGATAAGCTCTACCACGAGCTGCTGAACCTGGAGTTTGATCCGACTCCGCTGGAGGACGAATATGTAGGCGACCGGCTTCATCGCCGCCTGGCCGAAACCCAGCATGCCTTCAAGCCATTCAGCGGCTCGCTGGGCGACGGTGTCTATCGCGTGGACGCTCCCATCAACGACAACAAGAGCATAGCCCCGCAGATGCTCATGTGCCACTACAGCTGGCGATGGTGTCTTGAACGCGTCAATATAGCAAACGCCTACACCAGCTTCTCGGCGTGGATAAGAGGTGAACGCAAGCAGTGGCACAACAACGACGCCACGGCGGACATCGGTCAGGGCGAAAACGGATTTTACCAGCATATGCTGTACGACGCCGAGACGCCCAGCTGGAAAGAATAATCTGATGGAGAGAAACAGAACGACATAAGGTCAGAAGGAACATAGGTTTTTAGATAATAAACAGAATTGTGCAACCCGCCATCCGGCGGGTTGTATCATTTTTGCGGGCTTTCCCCGGGTACGGCGCTGCGCGCCTTAACCCGGGGCTATCCGGATTTTACCCGCCATGCGGCGGGTAATGGGACGGTCAGGTGGCGAGGAGGGCGTCGGGGGGTGCTATGAGGTAGAGGTGCTCGCGGGCGCGGCTGACGGCGGTGTAGAGCCAGCGGTAGAGTTCGGCACCGAGGGCATCGTCGGGGATGTAGCTGAGGTCGACGAACACGTTTTTCCACTGGCCGCCCTGGGCCTTGTGGCAGGTCATGGAGTAGGCGTACTTCACCTGCAGGGCGTTCCAGTAGGGGTTGTCGCGCAGCTGACGCATAAGTTGCTCCGGGGCGCCTGCCATGCCGGCCTCGCGTGCCAGCTCGCAGCAGAGCTGCTGCATGCGCTCATAGGACATGGCGGCCGTCTCGGAGGCGAGGGTGTCGAGCATAAGCTTGGCGTCGAACTCGGCCTCGCCGCCGCTGCCGCCCACGGCCAGGCGCACGTCGGCGAACTGAAGGCCGTAGCGCCACTCCGTGCCGTAGAGGCGCACGACGCGCACTATGTCGCCGTTGGCTACGAAATCGAGTCCGCGTACCTGCCGCGCCCAGAAGTAATTGTTTTTCGCCACGATGAGCATTTCGTCGCGGGTGAGTATTTCCTCGCGGTATAGCACCTCGCCGCGGATGGCACGGTTGTAGTCGGTGGCGCGGCGGTTGCTGCGCGAGATGAGCAGAGTTTCCTCCAGGCCGTCGCGCGCATAGGCCGTATCGAGCACTTCGGGGAGGTCCTCGCCGCTGACGATGCTGACGTCCGGGAAGCCGTCGGCGCGCAGCTGCGGCACGGCCGAGGCGCCTGCGGCGAGCGCGCGGCGCAGGGCGGTGGCGTTGCTGAGGATGCCCGAGCGTGCGCCCTGGCGCATGGTGGCCGTCATGGTGGCACGCGAGGGGCGCAGCCCCATGCTGCGGAGCACGTCGGGATTCATGGCCGGCGACTCGGCGGAGCCTACGGGCGGCAGCTGGGCGGTGTCGCCAATGAGTATCAGGCGGCAGTTGTCGCCGGTGTAGACATACTGAACGAGGTCCTCCAGCAGGTTGTAGCGTTCGCCGGTGTCGGCGCCTCCGATCATGGACGCCTCGTCGACGATGAAGATGGTGTTGGCGGCTCGGTTCTCCACGAGTGCGGGACCGTCGCCGGCCTGTGCAGCGGCGGTGTGACGATAGATGCGGCGGTGGATGGTGTAGGCCGGGCGCTGCGCAAAGGTGCCGAACACTTTGGCGGCGCGGCCCGTGGGAGCCATGAGCACACAGCTCATGCCCACCGCCGGGAGAGCGCGCACCAGGGCGCCCGTGAGCGACGTCTTGCCAGTGCCGGCGTAGCCGTTGAGTATGAAGGCCGCCGTCTCGGGCACGCCGGGAGCGCAGAAACGCGACAGCGCGCCGATGACGGCGCGCTGCTGCGGGTTCGGCTCATAGGGCAGGTTGCGGATTATCTCCGCCGCAAACTCCTCCGAGGTCATCTCACTTTCTGACGCTCCATTCCCAGCCGTCCTTGGTATCCTTGACGTCGAAGCCGATGGCGGCGAGGCGGTCGCGGATAAGGTCGCTGGTGGCCCAGTCCTTGTTTTTCTTGGCCTGGGCGCGCATTTCGAGAATGAAGTCGACGGCCTGTTCGAAAGGCTTGGTGTCGGCTCCCTGCTGCGCGGCTGCCCCCTCGGGCAGGATGCCGAGGATGTCGGTCATGTAGGTGTCGACGATGCGGCGCAGGCCCTCGATGTCGGCGGCGCTGAGGCGCAGCGAGCCGTCGTTGGCCTTGTTGACGGTGGATGCGATGTCGAAGAGTCCGGCGATTACCAGCGGGGTGTTGAAGTCGTCGTCCATGGCCTGCTGCAGGCGTGCCTCGATGGCGGCGAGGTCCAGGGCGTCGGCGTCGGCGGCCGGCTTCAGGGCGCAGAGGCGTCGGTAAGCCTCGTTGAGGCGCGCGAGGGCCTTCTCGGAAGCCTGCAGGGCCTCGTTGCTGAAGTCGACGGTGCCGCGGTAGTGGGCCTGGAGGATGAAGAAGCGGATAGTCATGGGCGAGTAGGCCTGCTCCAGCAGCGGGTGGGAGCCGGTGAAGAACTCGTCGAGGGTGATGAAGTTGCCGAGCGACTTGCCCATCTTCTGTCCGTTGATGGTAATCATATTATTGTGCATCCAGTAGCGGACAGCGTCGGCGCCGTTGTGAGCGACGCTCTGCGCAATCTCGCACTCATGGTGGGGGAACTTGAGGTCCATGCCGCCGCCGTGGATGTCGAAGACAGTGCCGAGGTACTTCTCGCTCATGGTGGAGCACTCGAGATGCCAGCCGGGGAATCCCTCGCTCCATGGCGACGGCCAGTGCATGATGTGCTCCGGCGCGGCCTTCTTCCAGAGGGCGAAGTCGGCGGGATTGTGTTTCTCGCTCTGTCCGTCCAGCTCGCGGGTGGCCGAGAGGAGCTCGTCGATGTTGCGTCCCGAGAGGCGTCCGTAGCCGTGGTCGGCGTTGAACTTGGGCACGTCGAAGTAGACGGAGCCGTCGCTGACGTAGGCATAGCCGGCGTCGAGAATCTTCTTTATGTACTCTATCTGCTCGATGATGTGGCCTGAGGCGTGCGGCTCGATGTCGGGGGGCAGCACGTTGAGGGCGTCCATGGCGCGGTGGTAGCGCGTGAGGTAGTGCTGCACCACCTCCATGGGCTCAAGCTGCTCCAGGCGCGCCTTCTTGGCAATCTTGTCCTCGCCGTCGTCGGCGTCGTGCTCGAGATGGCCCACGTCGGTGATGTTGCGGACGTAGCGCACCTTGTAGCCGAGGTAGCGCAGATAGCGGGCCACGACGTCGAAGGTGATGGCGGGGCGGGCGTGGCCCAGATGACCGTCGCCGTAGACGGTGGGACCGCACACGTACATGCCCACGCGGCCGGGCGTCAGCGGCTCGAAAGGCTGCTTGATGCGTCGCAGCGAGTTGTAGATGACGAGTTCGTTCTCCCTCATAACCAAAGATTTATGCCATGAACGGATTGGGGAGGTCGCCCTTGAGTCCGCCCTGCGGGCCCTTGGGCTGGCGGGGCTTGATCTCGCCGAAAGTGGCCTCGTACTTGCGGAGGTTGTCGGCGAGTGCAGCCATGAGGTTCTTGGCGTTCTCGGGCGTCATGATGATGCGGCTCTGCACCTTTGCCTGGGGCATGTTGGGCGCCATGGCGATGAAATCAACGAAAAATTCGTTGGGGGAGTGGCTGATTACGGCGAGGTTGCTGTAGTGTCCGGCGGCCACCTCGGGAGTGATTTCTATCTTGAGTTCCTTTTTGTTTTCCATGTCTTATGTCGTTTAAAATATTATTCAATAGGCTTGATGGTGCCTGCGTCTATCTTGTTGAAGGTGAGGGTGTCGAGGCCGGCGTCGTCCTTGTAGGCCACGCGTATGCCCTTGACGTCGGCGGGCGCGAGGACGTCGGTGACGTCGAAGCTGACGCGTCCCTGGCGGTACTCGCCCTCCTGCACGTCGCTCTCGATAAAGAGGGCGAGGACGGGATAGGCGGGGTCCTTGGTGTTGGTTTCCTCCGTGAGGCAGAGGTTCTTGAGGTTACGGCTGACGGGTATGCGGAAGACCATGTTGAGGTAGCCTCCGGTGCGCTTCATCTCCTCCATCTTGACGGGAGTGGAGAGGCGTGCGCTGTTGGCCGCGGTGGCCTCGACGGGCTTGCCGCCTGTGACGTTGACGAAGTTGTAGAGCTTGCCGGCACCGCTGACGTACTGCTTGCCGCTTTCGGTGGTGTAGGCCATGAAGACGCGGTCGCCGGTCTTTATCTGCTTGTCGGTGAACGTCTGCGCGAAAGTGATGACGGCGCTGCCGGCGTCGCCCTCGCGCTGCACGGTGAAACTGCATGCCGAGGCATCGGAGCCGTTGTAGGTGGCGAAGTTGTAGAAAGCGTTGGTGGGCAGCGGCGGATTGACGGGTGTGCTGTCGCTGTCGGCGCAGGAGGCGAAGCCGAAGACGGCAAGGACAGCGGCCGAGGCAGCCAGGAGAGTTTTTAATGCGTTCATTGTGTGATAATTGTACTGTTATTGGAATCGGCCGGCGCGGCTATGCGTCCGTCGGCCATGCGTATGGTGCGGTCGCAGTCGGCCGCAAGAGTTTCGTCGTGAGTGACAATGAGGAAAGTGGCGCCGAGGTCGCGGCGCAGGTCGAAGAAGAGGCGGTGCAGCTCGGAACGGTTATGCGAGTCGAGGCTGCCCGAGGGCTCGTCGGCGAGGATGACGGAGGGACGGTTGACGAGTGCGCGGGCCACGGCTCCGCGCTGGGCCTCGCCGCCGGATAGCTGCGCGGGGCGGTGGTCGGCACGGTCGGCGAGGCCGAGGTAGCCAAGTAGCTCCCCGGCACGGGCGAAGGCCTCGCGGCGCGGACGTCCGGCAATGAGCGCGGGCATGGCGACGTTCTCGGCGAGGGTGAACTCGGGGAGGAGGCGGTGGAGCTGGAAGACGAAGCCTATGTGGGCGTTGCGGAAGCGCGAGAGCTCGCGGTCGCCGAGGCTGAGGACGTCGGTGCCGTCGTAGAGCACGCTGCCACGGTCGGGGCGGGAGAGTGTGCCGAGTATCTGGAGGAGTGTGGTCTTGCCTGCGCCGCTGGCTCCGACGAGGGCGACGATCTCACCGGCGGCGACTGAGATGTCGACGCCTTTCAGCACCTGAAGGTTGCCGAAGCTTTTGCAGATGTCGCGTGCCTGTATCATTTGAAATGCAAAAATACGCATTTTGAATCAGTCGGCAAGCGGTTTTTAGAAATTTTAGTTTATAGTTGATAGTGTATAGGTAAGAGGGGGGCGCGGTCTGCGGCCGCGGCGAGGAGTTTCCGACTTTGTAATAAGTTATATAAATTATATAAGTTATATAATTTCCATTAATTTCTTGCACCGACACCCGTGCGGGGATTGGGGAGTTTTTTGTAACTTTGGGGCATGAACGAGAAGTTTGCCGATGTGATAGTGCCGGTGCCGCTGAATGCGAGTTTCACGTATGCGGTGCCGGAGGAGCTGCCGGGGGCGGAGACACTTCGGGCGGGCAGCCGCGTGCTGGTGCCGTTCGGTACGAGGCATCTCTACACGGGCATAGTGGAGGCTCTGCACACCACGCGGCCGGAGGTGCCGCAGGTGAAGGAGATAGCGGCTGTGCTGGACGCGGCACCGGTGGTGCGCCGTCCGCAGCTGCAGTTCTGGCACTGGCTGGCGGACTACTATCTATGCGGCATCGGCGAGGTGATGAAGGCGGCGCTGCCTGCGGGCCTCAAGGTTGAGAGCCGGACGCAGGTGGAGCCGGCCGCCGACGCCGCGCCGGAGGTGCTGGCCGACCTGACGGCTGCGGAGGCTGAACTCGTGGCCCTGCTGCGGGCGAAAGGGCACCTGACGCCCGACGAGATACACAAGGCCACGGGCCGAGGCGCCGAGGCTACGGTGGCGGCGCTGGTGGAGAAAGGCGTGCTGGTGGTGAGCGAGCGCGTGGGCGAGCGCTACCGCGCCGTGCGGCGGCAGTACGTGGAGCCGGCATTCGCGCGCGGCGACGCCGAGGCCTTGGCCGAGGCGTTCCGGGCCGTGACGCGCAGCAAGGCCATGCTGCCGCAGGAGCGCATGCTGGCAGCCCTGCTGGAGATGAGCCGCTTCAACCGCGCCGGGCAGCCAGCCGAGCCCGTGGAGCGTACGGCGCTGCTGGAGCGCACGGGAGGCACATGGACCACGGTGCAGCAGCTCGTGCGCAAGGGCCTCGCGCGCGTGAGCGTGCGCGAGGTGGGCCGTTTCAGCTACGACGCCTCGCAGCCGGCGGCGCCGCTGCCGGTGCTGAGCGAGGCGCAGGCAGAGGCCGCGGCGGCGGTGCGCGGCGGATTCCGCGACCACGGCGTGGTGCTGCTGCACGGCGTCACGTCCAGCGGCAAGACTGAGATATACATCCACCTGATAGACGAGGTGCTGCGTCAGGGGCGCCAGGCGCTGATGCTGGTGCCGGAGATAGCGCTGACAACGCAGCTGACGCGTCGGCTGCAGCGCGTGTTCGGCCGGCGGGTGGTGATCTACCACTCCAAGTTCAGCGACAACGAGCGCGTGGACATATGGCGGCATCTGCTGGGGACGTCCGACCCTTACGTCATCATCGGGGCGCGTTCGGCGGTGTTCCTGCCTTTCGCGCGGCTGGGGCTGGTGATTGTGGACGAGGAGCACGAGCAGAGCTACAAGCAGTTCGACCCGGCGCCGCGCTACAACGCGCGCGACGCGGCCATCATGTTAGGCCACATGCACGGGGCGAAGACGCTGCTGGGCAGCGCGACGCCCTCGGTGGAAAGCTACTACAAGGCCACGGAGGGCGGCAAGTACGGGCTGGTGGAGCTGACGCGGCGCTACGGCGACGTGAGTCTGCCGGCCATACAGGTCACCGACATGCGCCGCGAGCAGGAACGGCGCAGCGTGGACGGCACGCTGGCCCACTCCACGATAGGGCTTGCGCGGCGCGAGCTGGAGGCGGGCCGTCAGGTGATATTCTTCCACAACCGGCGGGGATTCTCGCCGCGGGTGCGCTGCCGGCTGTGCAGCTATGTGCCGCGCTGCGAGCACTGCGACGTGGCGCTGACCTACCACCGCAGCCAGGACATGCTGGTGTGCCACTACTGCGGGACCGCCTACCCCGTGCCCCGCGTGTGCCCGCAGTGCGGCGAGGCGTCGATACAGGTCAGCGGCTACGGCACGGAGCGCGTGGAGGACGCCATCGCCGGGGAGTTCGCGGGCAACGCCACGCTGCGCATGGACCTGGACACGACGCGCGCCCGCGACGGCTACGACCGCATCATCGACGCGTTCTCGCAGCACAAGGCCGACATCCTCGTGGGCACGCAGATGGTGACGAAAGGCCTGGACTTCAGCGACGTAGGGATGGTGGCGGTGGTAAACGCCGACAATGTTATCTTCTACCCCGACTTCCGGTCGTCGGAACGGGCGTTCAACATGCTGGAGCAGGTGGCCGGGCGCGCGGGGCGCCGCGGCGAGCCGGGGACGGTAGTGGTGCAGACCTACACGCCGGAGCATCCCGTGATACGCTTCGTGCAGGAACACGACTTCAAGGGATTCTATGCCAACGAGATAGAGGAACGGCGGGCGTACAATTATCCGCCGTTCACGAGGATGATATACGTAATGCTGCGCCACCGCGACGACCGCGTGCTGGACGAGCAGGCGCGGGCCTACGCTGAGGCTCTGCGGGGGCTGTTCGGTACGCGTGTGGCGGGGCCGGAGCCGCCGGGGGTGGCGCGGGTGCAGAATCTTTACATCCGCCGGATAATGCTGCGGGTGGAGTGCGGTGCGTCGATGCCGCGCGTGAAGGAGATACTTCGGGAGCTGCATGCCGAGCTGAGCGCGGCGGGACGGCTGCGCGGCACCATCATTCACTACGATGTGGATCCATATTAGTTTATAGTTGATAGTTTATAGGTAAGAGGGGGATGCTTTTTCAGTAATACATATATTATATGTATCTTTGCAGACAAAACCACGACATCATGGCCGACCACGACATCATATTCCGATATTTTCCGCAGATGGACGCAGAGCAGCGCAGCCGCATCGAGGCCCTCGACGCCCTCTACCGCGAATGGAACGCGCGCATCAACGTCATCTCCCGCCGCGACATAGACAACCTCTACACCGCCCACATACTCCACAGCCTCGCCATAGCGGCTTTCCTGGGACCACTCGAGCCGGGCACCACCTTCCTCGACATGGGCACGGGCGGCGGCCTGCCGGGCATACCGCTGGCGATAGCCTACCCTGAGTGCAGCTTCCATCTCATCGACCGCATAGGCAAGAAGATACGCGTAGCCACGGAGATAGCCTCTGCGCTGGGGCTGCGCAACGTCACCTTCCAGCACGGCGACATAGGCGAGTGCCGCGAACGCTACGACTACGTCGTCAGCCGCGCCGTCATGACTCTGGACGCCCTCGTGCCCCTCATCACAAAAAATGTGCGGCGCGGACGCCGAGGCGTGAACCGATACGCCGACGGACTTGTTTGCCTCAAGGGGGGCGACCTCTCGGCCGAGATAGCCGCCACGCGCCGCCCCGTGCTGGAGTATGACCTGCGGGAGTTCATCCCCGAGGACTGCTTCGACACCAAGAAACTGATTTACGTCCCCTTTGACTGACACGGCTATGCTGCACATCAAACAATTCGTATTCAACCCCTTCGACGAGAACACCTACCTCGTCAGCTCCGACACCGAGGGCGGCTACGACGCCATAGTCATCGATCCCGGCATGTACAACGACGCCGAGGCCGGGCGATTCGACGACTACGTCAAGGAAAACAATCTTAGCGTCAAGGCCATAGTCCTCACCCACATACACCTCGACCACTGCTTCGGCGCCATGCGGCTGCACCGCCTGACGGGCGCGCCCGTGATGGCCTCGACTGCCGACGCATTCCTCTCCACGAGCCTTGCCGAGCAGGCGCGCCGCTTCGGCCTGCGCATGGGCCGCGACGAGGCCGTCAGCATCGACACGCCGCTGCACGACGGCGACACCGTGGCCGTAGGCACGGACTCGCTCACGGTGCTGGCCGTGCCGGGCCACAGCCCCGGCGGAATAGCCCTGTACAGCGCCGAGGGCGGCGTGGTGTTCAGCGGCGACAGCCTTTTCCGCCGTTCCATCGGCCGCACCGACCTGCCCGGCGGCAGCTCGCCGACGCTCGTCGACAGTGTCCGCACCCGGCTCCTCTCCCTACCGCCCGACACGCTCGTGCTGCCCGGCCACGGCCCCTCCACTACGGTGCGGGAGGAGACCCTCGGCAACCCGTTTGTACGGTAATAGTTTAGGGTTTAAGGTTTAGAGATTACCGCCGACGGCAGGACACAGAATGACAAAAGGTCATAAGCGACATAAGTCTTTTTATTCTTTTGTCCATTTTGACCTTTTGTTCTTATGTATCTTGCCAGCCGTAGTAACTTTCCCTCTTACCTATCCCCTATCAACTAAAAGTATGGCGGGGATTATCGACACAAAGACACAGAAAGAACAAAAATAACAGACTATTAAAGGTTTATAAGCCAAAATTCACCAGTTTGTTATTTTTTGTTACTGTCCGATAAAACGAGGCCAACCCGCGTTCGTCGCGGGTTGAATCCGGTTAGCCGCAAGTTTAGGAGCGACCAAAGGGAGCGACATACTCGCGGAAAAAGCGCCACAAACGCATCAACCCGCCGGATGGCGGATTGCACAACGTCCGGATTTATTATCCGATTTTTCAGAAGTTTCGCGGGCGCCAGGGGTCGTGCAACCCACCATCCGGCAGGTTGATGCCCTTTACTGAACCTACCGCGGATACGGCGCTGTGCGCCTTAATCCGCGGCTAACCGGATTTTACCCGCCATGCGGCGGGTAATCACCTATGAATAGCACTTGTATGGAGGTTAACATCTAATATATTGTATCTTATGACATTTTACCGGACAGCAATAATAGTTTATAGATAGTGTATAGGTAAGAGGGGGGGGCCGGCCATGGCGAGATACAAAGTGACAAAAGGTCATAAGCGACATAAGTTTTTTCTTTTGTCCCTTTTGACCTTTTGTTCTTATGTATCTCGCCAGCCGTAGTAACTTCCCCTCTTACCTATACACTATCAACTATCAACTAATCCGAAAAAGTTAAAAACTGAATTTTATTGCATAATAAAAATAAAAGCCTTACCTTTGCAGCATGAAAAGGAAGGTAACCATATCCAGCGCCTATCTCTCTTTCTCGAGAGAATATGTGGCAGCTATCCGGTCCAAGATGCGCGCGACGCATTCCGGTACCCTATCCTTTCACGCTTTCCGCACTCCTGCATAAGGCCTGAGCCTTGACGCGCGAGTGCGCTTTTTTTTGCATCATCATGCACGGCAGCCCTCGGGTAGCGCTGCTTCGCTTTCAATAAACAACATAAGTCCACCGACAATGAACATTCTCGACTTCCTTCGGGAGCATCCGCATTGGTACGTCAGTGTAAGCTACACCGATGGCTACGGCGTGCACGTTGACGTGGGACTCGACGAATAATAGAAAACACACTAAACCAATTCAATAAACAACATTTCTTATGAAAAAACTTCTACTCACACTCCTCATGCTGTTCACCCTCGGGTTGGCAGCACAGGCTACGGAACTGGAGTTGTTTGATGTAACTCCAGCCAATTCCTTTTCCAAAACCGGTTCGGCCTCAGCTACTGAATCTGATTTGGAGATAAACGGCTACACATTCAAAGTAGCTAACGTATGGTGGCAGAAGAACACCAGCAATTCATACATGGCGTTTAAGAAAAGCGGTTCGCCTGTCGGATACATGACATTGCCTAAATTTGAGGACAAGACAATCACAAAGATCTGCCTCTTTCTTACAACGGCAGTAAGTGCTAACAACTCTAAATTCGATATCTATGTAAATGATACAAAAATTGGAAGCACCATCACATGGTCAGCCCAAGGAACGTGGGCTGAATTCGAAGTTCCATCAGAATATCAGATAGCCGGTACAGTTTATAAGATTGTCAGTGCAAACAACAACAATCAGATTGGTTTTGGCAAACTAAAAATAGAGTACGGGGCTGCTGCCACAGCTGAAAAGGTTACACTTGACGAAGCCAACCTTGAAGTAAAGGCCGGAGAGTCGGTGCTTGAAAATGAGGCTGAACTTGATGCCAACACGACCATCAGCTGGAAATACAACTACACCGGTGAAGTTGCCAACCCCGACATCACCTACTCATACAGCGTTGACGGCGGCGAGGAAGTGGAAGGCAACGAATACACCTACGCCGGCGAGAAAGACGTAGTGCTTACCGTAAAGGCTACCTCTACCAACAGCGTTAGCAAGACAGTAAAGCTGCTTAAGAAGTACCCCACCGTATGCCCCGAGCCCGTATTCAACGTTGAAGACGGCGCCAAGGTTTACGCAGGTCAGGCTGTAACAGTATCCTGCGAAGGTGCTGACATCGAATGGACTGTCAACGATGCAACCATCACGGGCACAAGTTATACCATCACCGAAGAAGTAGGCACTCAGCTCACATTCTATGCTCTCGCAAGCATCGAAGGACGCAATCCTTCAACCGGCAATATCGAGACACTCACAGCAGAAAAGGAAATCACCGTAACTGTCGTGGAAGCTACGGAGGCTACATTTAATTTCAATGAGAAGAATTATGGCCTCACACGCTTTACAGCAGGTTCTGACTATGAACCTACTTTGACCGAAATATCCGAAGGCATTGTTAAAATCAACTTCACCGGGAATTTCCGACTTTGGGGCGCAAGCGCCGGCGATCAACTTCGTGTTATGAGTGGTGCGACATTCACAATCTCAGTGCCTGAAGATTATTATATTGAATCCATTACATTTGATGGTTCAACTTCTAAAGCTACACCAGATAAGGGTTCTCTTAGCAGTGGGAATTGGAATTACAATGGTTTTGCTTCCGCTGTCAAGTTTACCTGCAGTGGTCGAGTTGACATAGATAAAGCTACCATCAAATACGCCAAGGTTCCCACGCTTGACGGCGACCCCACCATCAACGTTACCCATGCAAGCAAAAAGGGTGTGCTGATTGTGGAATACAGCTTCAAGATTGCCAACCATAACGGCAAACCCGTAGAGGTAACCGCTAACATAGCCGGCATGGAACATATCGCATTTGTTGATGCAACTCCCGCCAATGCTCCCGCCCGCGTAGCCGGCGAATCCACCGCAGTCAGCGGCACTCTGCGCGCCGAGCATGCCGACCTTGTGGACGCAAGCAACCTGAATGTCAACCTCAAGGCTACTCTCGGCGGTAAGGAATTCTTCACCCGTCAGGCTACGGTAACTAACACCACAGGCATCGAGGACGTAACGGTTGAGGGCGAAGGCGATGCCGAGTACTTCAACCTCCAGGGCCTGCGCGTAGCTCAGCCCGAAGCCGGTCAGCTCTACATCAAGCGTCAGGCCGGTAAGGCCGTGAAGGTCCGCTTCTAATCTGAATCTCCCCTATATAAAATCGCCCTCCGCCGCCCCGCGGCCGAGGGCGATTTTCATTGAAGATTGCGGATGGAAACATATTTCAACGGCCTGTAGGGACGCACGGCTCGTGCGTCCAATCGCAACGATTTAATTGCAAATACATTAACTTCGGACGCACGAGCCGTGCGTCCCTACATTGAAGATTACGGATGGAAACGGATTTCAACGGCCTGTAGGGACGCACGGCTCGTGCGTCCAATCGCAACGATTTAATTACCAAAATATTTACTTCGGACGCACGAGCCGTGCGTCCCTACATTGAGGATGCTATCCTTGAAGATTGCGGATGGAAACGGATTTCAACGGCCTGTAGGGACGCACGGCTCGTGCGCCCAATCGCAACGATTTAATTACCAAAATATTTACTTCGGACGCACGAGCCGTGCGTCCCTACATTGAGGATGCTATACCTGGAAGATTGCGGATGGGGTCGCCATAGTTTTATTTGGGTCGCTTTGACGGGTGGAAACAATCTGAACTCCAACGAATCACATTGGTTTCTATGTAATTCGCTATGTTATTTCCATCTATAGCACCACGGATGATGTGGTCGTGATAGCGGCTTTGCCATTTGAAAGGGATATTGTTCCGTCGGGCATACATTGTTACGGCTCGCTTAAAACCACCAATGATAACGGATAGTGCTGTTCTCATCACGGGAGGACCGACAGTATCATGTAAATCAATAACCCGTAAAATAGCATGTACATGGTTGGGCATGACTACAAACAACGGTATTTCAACGTATTTGTAGTGTTCCGTAAGTTCCAACAGTTGCTTTTGACAATAGCGACCTATGACCGACAACTGCATCTTATCATCGTTTATCTCACCGAAAAAGTGCTCCATATTGTCGGTGCATACGGTCACAAAGTAGTCTCCACAAGAATAATCGTGGAAATCGGCACGCGGCGATATTCTATCGGGCATTATTACAGCTCTATCTTGCGGTAGCGGGGGACGAGGGCTTTCATGATGGCCCAGGCGAGGATGTAGCTGAGGGCGCAGATGCAGAAGACGATCATGTAGCCGGCGGGCTTGCCTTCGAAGCCGAAGAAGGTGAAGGCGGCACCGCGGGCGGCGGCGTAGTCGAAGAGGATGCCGCTGCCCTGGTTGATGACGTAGCAGCCGATGCCGCCGGCCATGGTGCCGATGCCGACGATGGAGGCTACGGTGCTGGTGGGGAACATGTCGCCGATGGTGGAGTAGAGGTTGGCGCTCCATGCCTGATGGCCGGCGCCTGCGAGGCCTATAATCACAGCGGGCCACCACGCGGAGTGGACGCCGAGGGGCTGGGCGAAGAGGGCGAGCATGGGCAGGAAGGCGAAGATGAGCATGGCGCGCATGCGTCCGGCGTAGGGGTTCATGCCGAGGCGGTCGATGAATATTTTAGGCAGATAGCCGCCGCCGATGCTGACGATGGTGACGATGAGGTAGAGGGTGAAGATGAGCGCCTGGCCCATAGGCGTGTAGGAAGCGTAGCCGTACTGGTCGGAGAAGTAGGCCGGCGCCCAGAAGAGGAAGAACCACCAGACGCCGTCGGTGAGGGCTTTGCCGGTGATGAAGGCCCAGGTCTGGCGGAAGCCGAAGCAACGCCAGAAGGGCAGCGAACGGGTCTGCTCCTGCTCTATCTGTTTCTCGGACTCGCCTGCCTCGTCCTGCTGGATGTAGGCAAGCTCGGCGCTGTTGACGCGCTTCGACTTCTCGGGCAGCTCATAGGAGCCGGCCCAGAAGAACATCCACACGAAGCCGAGGGCGCCGATGATGATGAAGGCCATCTCCCAGCCCCACAAGCGGGCCAGCAGGGGAATGCAGAGGGGCGCAGCGAGGGCGCCGACGCTGGCGCCGCTGTTGAAGATGGCTGTGGCGAAGGCGCGGTCCTTCTTAGGGAAGTAGAGGGCGGTGACCTTGATGGCGGCGGGGAAGTTGCCGGCCTCGCCGAGAGCCAGCAGCGCGCGACATCCCAGGAAGAGGTAGACGCTGAGGGAGGAAACGGCGAGGGCAAGGGCGCTGCCACTCTCGATAGCGCGGAGGGCGGCGATGGATTCTACGCCCTCTACCTTCATGGTGACCCATCCGCAGCCGGCGTGGAGGCAGGCAGCGAGCGACCAAACGAAGATGGCCCAAAGGTAGCCGCGGCGTGCGCCCATCCAGTCGATGAACTTACCGGCAAAGAGGCTGACGGCGGCGTAGAAGAGCGAGAAGAAGCCGGTGATGGTGCCGTAGGCGGTGTCGGTCCAGTGGAATTCGGGGGCGATGAAGTCTTTCCATGTGAGGGAGAGTACCTGACGGTCGAGGTAGTTGATGGTGGTGGCGAAGAACAGCAACGAGCAGATGACCCAGCGCCAGTTGGTCTTTTTCATTGAGGTTTAAGGTTTAGTCGCTATTTCGGTATTATCGATACAAAAACACACAAATATCAAAAATAACAAAATAAAATAATTTGTCTGTTATTTTTGTCATCTCTGTGTTTTTGTATCTATAACGCCGATAGAGGTATTAATTAAAAATGGAAGTAGTCGCGGGCATTGCGGTAGCAGATGTCCTCGATCATGTCGCGGACGCGGCGCTCCTCATAGCCGGAGAAGGGAATGAGTCCGGCCTCGATGTCGGCGCCCACCATGTCGCAGAGGGTGCGGCGGAAGTAGTCGTGGCGGGGATAGGAGAGGAAGGAGCGCGAGTCGGTGAGCATGCCGACGAAGCGGCTGAGCAGACCGAGCAGCGAGAGGGCGTTCATCTGTCGGCGCATGCCGTCGGTCTGGTCGTTGAACCACCAACCCGAGCCGAACTGAATCTTGCCGGGTATGCGTCCGTCCTGGAAGTTGCCTATCATGGTGGCGACCATCTCGTTGGCTGCGGGATTGAGGTTGTAGATGATGGTGCGCCCGAGCTTGCCGTCAAGGTCGAGGCGGTCGAGGAAGGCCGCGAGCTGCGTGGCCGTGGTGAACTCGCCGATGCTGTCGAAGCCCGTGTCGGGGCCTACGGAACGCATCATGCGGGTGTTGGCGTTGCGGATGGTGCCGTAGTGGAACTGCTGCGTCCAGTCGGCCTCGGCGTCCATGGCGCCGAAAAGCAGGAGCATCTTGCTGCGGAACTGCGCGACCTCGCGCTCCGAGGGGGCGTGGCCGTCGAGCACACGGGCGAAGATGCGCTCGATGTCGGCGTCGTCGAAGTCGTCGGCATAGAAGCGGTCGAGGCCGTGGTCGCTGAGGCGGCAACCGGCAGCCGCGAAGAAGTCGTGGCGGCGGCGAAGGGCGTCCTCAAGGTCGGCGAAGCGGCGGATTTCCACACCCGCGGCAGCACCGAGGCGACGCATGTAGTCCTGATAGGCGGCGGGATTCTCCACGGCCATGGCCTTGTCGGGGCGCCAGGTGGGAAGCACGCGTATCTCGAAGCCGCTTTCGCGTATGGCCCGGTGATGCTCCAGCGAGTCGGCGGGGTCGTCGGTGGTGCAGACCAGCTCCACGCCGTAGCGGCGCATGAGGCCGCGGGGCGTCATGGACGGGTCGGAGGCCAGGCGCGCGTTGCACTCGTCGAAGATCTCGCGGGCCGACTCGGGGTTGAGCGTACGGTCGATGCCGAAGGCCGTGCGCAGCTCCATGTGCGTCCAGTGGTACAGCGGGTTGCGGAAGGTGTATGGCACTGTCTCGGCCCACTTCTGAAACTTCTCCCAGTCGGAGGCGTCGCCGGTGATGTATCGCTCGTCCACGCCGTTGGCGCGTTCGGCACGCCACTTGTAGTGGTCGCCTGCCAGCCACAGCTCCGTAATGGAACGGAAAGGCCGGTCTTCGGCTATGAGGCGCGGGTCGAGGTGGCAGTGATAGTCGATGATGGGCTGCGCGGCGGCATTCTCGCGGTAGAGCGACTGCGCGGTGGCGCTGCCGAGCAGGAAATTCTCGTCAAGGAAGTGTTTCATGGCGTCACATCGCAAAGCAGTTGAAGCCGCCGTCGACCACGGCTACCGTGCCGGTGACGAAGCGCGAGGCGTCGCTCATGAGATAGTGGATGGTACCGCACAGCTCCTCAGGCTCGCCCATGCGGCCGAAGGGAGTCTGACGGATGACGTCGCGGCCGCGCTCGGTGAAACTGCCGTCGGGGTTGGTGAGGAGCGACCGGTTCTGCTCGGTGATGAAGAAGCCGGGGGCGATGGCGTTGACGCGTATGCCCTCGCCGAACTTGCGGGCGCACTCCGTGGCCATATAGGCCGTGAAATTGCTGATGCCGGCCTTGGCGGCTGCGTAGCCGCAGACTCGGGTCATAGGGCGGAAAGCGGCCATGGATGAGAAATTGATGATGGAGCCGCGTCCCTGCTCTACCATGGGCTTGAGGAACACCTGCGTGGGGATGACCGTGCCCGTGAGGTTTAGCGACAGCACTTTCTGGAACTGCTCGGGGTCGAGGTCGAAGAACGTCTGGTCCGGGGCGATGGTGGCGCCCTTTTGATTGCCGCCTGCGGCGTTGAGCAGAGTGTCGATGCGTCCATAGCGGGCCACGATGTCGGCGCAGTTGCGCTCCACGAGCTCGCGGTCCATGACGTCGGTGCGCATGAACTCGATGCTGCCTGCGGGATTGGCGGCCATGACGTCGTCGACGATGGCACGGCCTACGTCCTCCTTGCGACCGAGGATTATCACTTTGGCGCCCTCGCAGGCGAGATATTTGGCTATGGCGCGGCCGAGCACGCCTGTGCCGCCGGTGATGACGGTCACATTGTCCCTGATGTCGAAAAGATTCATGATATACAGTGATTTTTTATTGTTTTACGGCGGCCATGATGCCGCCTACCATGCCTAAGGCCAGCATGCGGCCATGGAAGGAGTAACCGGCGTTGTAGCCCATCTTCTCGTCGCCGAGCATCAGCGGGGCGTGGTCGACACGCATTGGAACGCCGGGGCGCTCCTTCTCGAAGATGCGCACTATCTCTACCAGGCGAGGGTCAAGATGCGACGCCTCGCGGAAGTCGCCGTTGGGCAGCACCTTGCAGATGCGGATATGGGCGAAGTGGGTGCGCGAGGCATATTTGCGGGCCAGCTCCACCACATCATTGTGGGCGCCGGCGCTCAGCGAACCGGCGCAGAACGTGAGGCCGTTGTGAGGATTGTCGACGGCGTGGAGGAACCAGTCGATGTCTTCATCGCAGGTGACGATGCGCGGCAGGCCGAGAATCTGGCGCGGGGGGTCGTCGGGATGCACACACATATTGACATCCCACTCCTCGCACACGGGCATGATGGCCTCGAGGAAGTATTTCATGTTGGCGCGGAGGTCGTCGCGCGTCATGCCGTCGTAGAGCGCGAGGAGTTCGCGGAACTTCTCTACCGGCTTGAGATCATTTTCGGTAATGTTACCGTTGACAAAGCCCTGTGTCTTGACAATAATATTGTCTACAAGGCGCTTGCGTCCTTCGTCGTCCATGGTCGCGGCCAGGGCGTCCATGCGGGCGAGCGTCTCGTCGTCATAGTCGAGACGGGCGTCCTTGCGGCCCAGGATGTGGCAGTCGAAATAGGCGAATTCAGCTTTGTTGAAGTATAAATTGGACGTACCGTCGGCATTGGGGTACTCCAGTTCGGTACGGGCCCAGTCGAGCACAGGCATGAAATTATAGCACACCGTGCGGACGCCGGCGCGACCGAGGTTGGCAAGGCTCTCCTTGTAATTTTCAATAAGGCGGTCGCGTTCGGGCCCCGCATACTTGATGGCCTCGCTCACGGGCAGACTCTCCACCACCGACCAGCGCAGGCCGTGGCCCTCGATGAAATTCTTCATCTTCATTACTTCGTCGAGGCTCCACACTTCTCCGTTGGGAATATGGTGCAGGGCGGTGACAATGCCTTCGACGCCTATCTGGCGCAGCATGTCGAGAGTGATGGGATCGTTGGGTCCGAACCAACGCCAGGTTTTTTCCATTCTTAAGTTTAAAGTTTAAGGTTTATGGTTTAAAGGTTTAGGGTTTAGGGCTTCACTTCTCTAAACCCTAAACCCTAAACTCTAAACTGTTTTAAACGTACATGTTGACGATGGCTTCGTACAGCTCCTGCTT
>ERZ808042.425-NODE-425-length-26326-cov-69.012381_pt1 | contig 26326 bp, 30 predicted proteins | sample MGYA00380193_ERZ808042 | MGnify/ENA primary metagenome ERZ808042 (study PRJEB31490, sample SAMN06133401) | mouse gut metagenome | isolation source: M1_2 | host: mice | place: China: Chengdu | collected 2015-05 ...
CGTTTGGGAAGAGGATGTTTTCATGATGCAAAAATAAGAATTTTAACGCAATCCCCCAAGTTTTCAGACTGAGCCAAAAGGACTATAAAAGACATAGTTTCGTTACTAAATCGTTACCTATTCCCTACCGGACAAAAACGGTAACGATTTGTCTCGAAATGACCACAGGAAGTCCGAATTTGTCCACCGTCTATCTATCTCACATTTAACAAGTTATTAGTAGTTTTGCAACTTAAAAATGTGAGGTTATGAAGAGTACATTTAAAGTCCTTTTCTATTTAAAGAAAGGCTCTGAAAAAAAGAACGGTGAGGTTATGATTATGGCAAGAATTACCATTGACGGTAAACTTTGCCAGTTCAGCACAAAACAAAGTATTTTGCCTGATAGCTGGAATATCGCAGCAGGAAAAGCCAAAGGTAAGGATGCAGGTAAAATCAATGCTTTATTAGATGATATAAAAGCATCCCTAAATAACATCTACCACGAACAACAACGGCGTGACAACTATGTAACAGCCGAAAAGGTGAAGAATGAATTTTTGGGACACAGTGAGAAACACGAAACCATCCTTACTCTTTTTAAAAAGCACAATGATGATGTTAAGCAGTTGGTCGGCATATCTAAAACGATTGCTACCTACCGCAAATATGAAGTGACCCGCCGCCATCTTGCCGAGTTCATCCAAAGCAAATATAATGTATCGGATTTCGCCATAAATGAAATAACCCCGATGTTCATTACCGATTTCGAGCTATATTTGCGTACTACCTGTAAATGTGGCTTTAACACAACAGCCAAGTTTATGCAGTTTTTCAAACGCATTATCTTGATAGCCCGTAATAACGGCATCCTGATAGGCGACCCATTCGCCAGTTATAAAATCCGTTTGGAGAAAGTGGATAGAGGTTATTTGTCAGAAGATGAAATAAAAATAATCCTCAAAAAGAAGATGGTTTCCGAACGTTTGGAACAGGTACGTGATGTTTTTATCTTTTCCTGTTTCAGTGGTTTGGCTTATACAGATGTTGCGAACTTGAAGCAAGACAATATTCGCAAGTCCTTTGATGGTAATTTGTGGATAATAACCAAGCGTCAAAAAACAAATACAGATGTGAATGTTCCTTTGCTGGATATACCTAAAATGATACTGGAAAAGTACAAAGGTAAATTGCCTGATGGAAAGATACTTCCTATTATCAGTAATCAGAAACTTAATGCGTATTTGAAAGAAATAGCTGATGTATGTGGTGTTAAAAAGAACTTGACATTCCACCTTGCAAGGCACACCTTCGCTACCACAACTACACTTGCCAAAGGTGTACCCATCGAAACTGTTAGTAAGATGTTGGGACACACCAATATAGAAACTACACAGATATACGCCCGCATTACCAATAATAAGATAAGTAACGATATGCAGGGACTTGACAAGAAGTTTGTCGGCATTGAAAAAATCTACAAAGAAGTATCTATGAAATAGGTATATAGGGAACTTATCACAATATGTGATAAGTCCCTTTTCTACCCTATTTATTAACCCTAAAAATTATTGTCGTATGAAACAATATATAAAAAGAGAATTTCTCACACCGGAAGAAATAAAATTAATCGTGAAAGTAAAGTTACCTATTGCCCGTTTAGATAGAGTTCGGGATATATTTCTTTTTTCCTGTTTTACCGGACTTACGTTTGATGATGTGGATAAGTTACAAGAATATAATATAGAGATTTTGGAGAACGGAAAGCGTCAAATGAAGATATATATACCATTGAGTAATAAAATACGGGAAATTCCGCTTTTGGCTATCCCTTGTCTGATTTTAGACAAATATAAAGGGAAACAATCTGATGGAAAACTACTACCCTTATCATGTAAGGCAGCTTTTAACCATAATTTGAAAGAAATAGCCCGGTTATGTGGTATAAATCGGAATTTAACTTTCCATTTAGCACGTCATACTTTTATCGGTACGGTGACTGTTGCAAATGGTATCTCGCTAAAAACTGTTGCTGATATTTTAGGACACACCCAACTAAATTGCATACGCTCTTTTATAGAGCCGACCAATGACAAGGTACAGGAGGATATGGCAATACTTTCAGAGAAGTTTAGGAAGATAGAAAAATTGTTTAATACTTAAATATAGGAAATTATGGACTTACAAATCATTCAAAACAAGATTTTTGAAATTAGAGGTTGCCGTGTCATGCTTGATTTTCATTTAGCGGAACTTTATCAAGTTGAAACAAGAGCTTTGAAACAGGCTGTAAAAAGAAACTTATCTCGTTTTCCCGATGACTTTGCTTTTCAGCTAACAAAGGATGAATGGCAGGAACTTATCACAATTTGTGATAAGTTCCCTGAAAATATCCGGCACACACCGACCTCGCCTCTCGCATTTTTGGAGCAGGGTGTCGCCATGCTTAGTAGTGTCTTACGCAGTCAGACTGCCATAGACGTGAATATTTCCATCATGCGTGCTTTCGTCCTCATGCGTCAAATGTCAATCGGTTACGAGGAACTTCTTAAACGCATTGAAGAACTGGAACAGAGTACGGATGCACAATTCAGCGAAGTGTACCAAGCACTTACCCAGTTATTAAGCAAACCCGAACCGAAGCCACGCAAACCGATAGGATATAGAACCTATGACGAATAACTGTTTAAGGTATTCGGTTGTCTAAGGGGTGTCATCAGTGATACCCCTTTTTCAGTTCCCTAAAGTAATGTATCTCAATCACAAATTTTAGCAAAGTTACAGCCCGGTGGGGACAAGTACCAAATCCGAGCCGTTCCGGTTTTCTAAAAAATCTCCACACCTACGGGTCGTATTTTTTGAAAAGATTAGGTTGAAGTCCCCGCCAAACTGTGGGTGTCCGGCAAAATTTCTTATTGTTTAATTTAAAATTCAAGCGTTATGAAAACAACAGAATTTACCATGCCGGAAATCACTATCTCTTATAAAGACAATGTAAAAGCATCCGAAAGAGTGAAAATACTTTCTTCTGAAACTTCTTATTCTTACTTAAAACCTTTCTATTCTGAATGTATGGAACACCACGAAGAAAGTTATGTAATGTTCCTCAATCGGGCTAACAAGGCTTTAGGCGTTTCCCTTATCTCTAAAGGCGGCATGGCTGAAACTGTAATGGACGTGAAAATCATCCTGCAAACTGCCCTAAAAGTCCATGCTTCGGGCATCATCCTCTCACATAACCACCCATCGGGCAATTTACGTCCGAGCGAACCGGACAAGCAAATCACCTCAAAAATAAAAGAAGCCTGCAAGGTCTTGGATTTACACCTGTTAGACCATATCATCCTAACAGAAGAAAGCTATTACAGTTTTGCAGACGAGGGGTTTTTATAAGCCCTTTTTTTGTTCTTTAAATACTTTCTCTAATTATTGAATTTGCGCATTGATTTCGTTTCTGAACTTCATAGGATTGGCTATAAAGTTAAATTGATTTGTTGCCCCACCCGTAGTTACGACAATAGACCCAAAACCTAAAATACGTCCCATAATACTTTGATTGATGCGTAGTCCCTCACATTTACTTAAAATTAATTCGAGAGCGTCCCGACTTAGAATACCTGATTTTAGAATGACCTTTTTATTTGTGACAACATATTCAGCCCCCATCTTTAGAAGAACTCTTTTTATCAACTGGAACAGTCCCAACAATAACAGAAGTAAGCCGATATAATAAATGAAACCTGTCTGTGCAGAAGAAAAGAAAGCACCCAGTAATAACAGTATTGCCGGATATACGAATATATACCAGTGAATATCTGCCTTATATTTAATTTCTTCACCTGCTTGTAGATTGTTTTGAATATAGCTCATAGTCTTTGTAAATTAATAGATTGCATAGTTTTATTATCAGGGGACAAAAGTACATATAATCAAAACGGTATAAAATAAATCTTAGATTTTTCTTTCAGACCAAAACTTAAATTTAAAATAAAACCATTTTTCCAGTTTCTCTTATTGTAAATCTTCCTCTTAGGCAGTTCCCAGCCGGAGCAGTCATTATCGTATCACATAGGCAAAGGTATTTCCGTGTTCTTTACGTCTTTGCAAGGTCAAGCCCTAAAGGGTTTAAACAAAAATCTTCCTGTTGTACTTCGTCCAAAGAGTATTTTTCTTTAAAATCTTGCAAAGCCTAAACACTACCCTTTAAAGCCTATATGAAACGAAAACGACCGCCCCGACCGGAAACGCATAAAAAAAAAGTCAGATTTACGAGAAACAGGAAAAAAGGTTATGAAACTCAACTCCCTTACCTCTCAAATCCGCATAAATTTTAAAAGATACAGAATTATGGAAGCAGTAACATTATCAGAAGCAAGAGTTTATGTAGGTACTTACAACAAGTATAACAGTGGTTCACTTTTCGGCAAGTGGTTAGACCTTTCCGACTATTCAGACAAGGACGAATTTATGGAAGCGTGCCGGGAACTGCACAAGGACGAGCAAGACCCGGAATTTATGTTTCAGGATTACGAGAATATCCCGGAAGCCCTGATTTCCGAAAGTTGGCTTTCCGCTAAGTTCTTTGAGCTTCGGGATGCCATCGAGAAACTAAGCGAAACCGAGCAGGAAGCGTTTTTCGTGTGGTGCGACCACCACAACAGCGATATAAGCGAAGAAGATGCGGACGACCTTATTTCTTCTTTTGAGGACGAATATCAGGGAGAGTATAAAGACGAGGAAGATTACGCCTATGAAATCGTAGAGGAATGTTACGACCTGCCGGAGTTCGCAAAGACCTACTTTGATTATTCGGCTTTTGCCCGTGACCTGTTTATGACTGATTACTGGATGGATAACGGCTTTGTTTTCCGTTGCGCCTGATTACTAACCGGGTGGAGCAATCCACCCACAACACACCAAGACAATGAAAGTATATAATAAGATAACGACTTTTTTACGATGGTTTATACTTGCTTTTATCATCTATCAGGCAGCCACCAGCACCGCCGGAATGTGGATAGCCCTAATCATAGGCTTTTTTATTATCCGTTTTGTTCTCCGGCTGCTTATCTCCGCCGTTTACCTGTTTTGTATGGCTTTTATTTTCATTGTCCTGCTTTCACTTCTGATTATCTGATAACTCATTATAAATTATAGCAATATGGAAAGTTTAAACAAAAACGGGGTAAGCATTACCCAAACACCGGGAGAGGAAAAATATGTAAAATGCTGTTTAGGCGCATTTAGGGGTCAAATCTATTATCAATATGATTACCGCCATACAGACGGCGAACTGTTCAGCACCCTTGCCAAAACACTTGACGAGTGCCGCAATCGGCGGGATGAATGGATGGCGAAAAAAGAAAAGGTACAATAATAATTTAAAAGTTACATTTATGAAAACGACAGAAGTAAATAAAATGATTATCGGCAGACGTTGTAAGTGTATATTTACGGGCTTACTGGTAACGGGTATTATTGAAGCCGTAGAAGAAAACGAACATTCCGTGCAGGTGAAAGTACGTTTTGACACGCCGCACCAGTGGGGGGATGAACTTTATTCCTATGACTGGTCTTTCGGACGTAAGGCAGACGGTTTCGGGTCTTTGAAATATTTGGAACTGTTGCCCGACGAAACGACATTCGATGCAATGATAGTTACTTTCGGCGACCCTATCGGCATACTGGACGGTATTTTTGAAGATGTGAAAATGTGGGGTGTCTGTTCCCTGAAAGGGTGGATAGATAGCTACGAAAGCACCCGTTTCACGCCCATAGACGTAGATAAGGCAGTTATAACGAGTGAATATAATATGGAATGTGTAAAAGAATGGCTGGAACATAACACACCCATAAAGGACATTATAATCGGTTAATGAAGAACGGCGGCAAATGCCGCCGCTACTTTCTTTCCGTGAGCCGAAGCGGAAAAAGAAAGATAGCAAAGAAACCTGTTTCCATTCCCTATAAAAAAGATAATCCGCCGGGAAATACCCGCCGGATTATCTATAACATTACGCATAACGCATCATTCCAATTCTTCGCCCCATAGCTCCTTATCGGTCGGAGCGTATTTCATTTCATGCCAGCACCAGCCACCCACCAACAGGTAAAAGGCAGCTAAAGCCATAAAGAAACTACATACCATAATAGTATATCTGAAACCTGCTATTATTCCTCATGGTGCAGAAAGGTTACTTTCAGAACACATACCATTTCTTCATCTTCGGCATCAAATTTCCACGTCCGCTTTTTGACAACCATTTCCGTATCAAAATCGAAATGTTCCAGTACGGGTGCATTATCTTCTTCATCCGCCCACCTGAAAGCCTGATTAGACGGTGTTTTCCTTAATTCCACCCGGTCAAATTGGGAAATGCTTTCTTTATCCACTATCACAATATCACCGACTGCCGGAACTGCATCCGTTTTCCATGTGGTATTTACAAAAAATGAAATACCGTTTATATCCAATTCTATTTTAACCATGTCCTTTTTACTTTATTTGTTTTCTTCTTCCTTGTTATTGTCATTGTTAAATGAAAATGTTAATTGCTGTAACGCCCCGAAGCTATCCTGAAAATACACATCTACCGTTTGCTGGTCGGTCGATGCGGAAGTATAGTAAAGCCGGAATGTTTCGCCCGGAAGCGGGTACAGGTCATTCGGCAGTAAAACCGTCCCATCGGACATTTTCAGTGTTCCCGCCCCGTCCGGCTGGAAATAGCGGATGAAATACTTTGTTTCCTCAAACCGCCCGTCCCGGTGAAGCTGACACCTGATTTCGGCGGTTTCACCCACCTTTAATTTTTTCGGCACTGGCATCGTTTCGATACTGAACGGGTAAGACTGCTGTATATCCACATTGTCATTACACGCACCCACCAATAACAAGGTAGCCACCATGTAGCACCCTGTTAGCATCTTATAAATTACATTTCTCATATACATTATATATAATAGGTTAGTTTATCACATTATTATCTTTAGACCGATACCAAACTGTGTGTGGAACTTTCCGACTGAAGAACCGAACAGGCATCTTTCCCGTGCGTTAATCAGGAACACCACCCGGTCGGTAATGTAACTTTCCAGTTCCAGCGTCAGCGCACCGCCATAGACAAAACCGTCCTTATCGGTCAGGGTCGAACCATCGGGCAGCAATTTATCGCCCCAGTTGCTTGTTTCGTACCCGGCAAGGGCAGACAAGCCCAGCGAAAGGAAAAAGGTCTTTTTCCTATCTGAAAGGAAGTTCATATAGTAACCGCCCTCACCTGTAAACTGGCTGACTGGTATTTGCAAATCCTTGTAGGGGTAATGCTTTTCGAGATATTCCCCGCCGACAACCCACCTGTTCCCGTTTTGGGTATAGGTACTCATGGCAGCCCCGAAGTAATAAGCGAAATCACTTTTACTGTTCCAGTGAACACCGTCCGCCATGCCGCCCGTAACCTGCAAGCCTTTCATTCCCGGCAGACATCTTTGTGCGTGTGCCTGGTTGAAAGTCAGGCACAGCACAAAAAGGGATATAATACAGCATATCCTTTTCATGTTCATTTGATTTTAAGTTCGTTAATCACTTTGGCCGCCACGATGTCGGAGTTCTCCACCCGGATGGTTTGGTGTCTGCCCCCGTTCTTTTCCACCAGTTCGATAACCAAGACCTTATCATCCGGGATAGTGAACTGCGGAACGGTGTACACGGTGCGGACGGTACTTTTGCCGCCGATAACCAGTATCTCGTTATAGCTCCGCACCGGGTCGATAACGGTTTCCTGAATCGCCGTTCTTTTGGCTACTTTCTTATCCACAATCTTGAAACGGATAAAGTCGGTATCAAACGGCACGTTTGAACTGTTCTTTGTTTGTGTGTGTATGTAGAACAGCCCGTTATGCGAATAAATCCCCTTTACCAAGAACTGCACCCCGAACCGTTTGCATCCCAAATGCTTTATTTCCCGGTCATTGTTTTTGTAGATGGACTGCATAATCAGCTTTACCAAAAGCGGGCTTTCGTTACCCAGTTCACGGAAATAGATATTCATCCGGGTATGGCTGAAATCCGTTGTGTCCTCATTCTCCAAGAAGTCTTTCATTTCGATGTTCAGCATTTCCGGTTCGTGTGCGTATTTTGCATTGAAACTGTAAAAGCTGCCATCCTCACAGATAACGGAAAAATTGGTTTCACCGGGAAAGCCCTCTGTCGTAGCCTTGACCCTGACAACATTTTCCGCCCCGTCCGCTTTTCCGGCAATAATGTAGTTACTGCCTAAGTCCACGTACTTAACGGCAGACGGGAAAATGATATGTAACGTTTTGGCGAACGTCACCTGTACGCCGTAAGGTGTCACCATTTGGCGGTAAGGCAGCTTTTTAGTAATGCCCTGATACAAATCGTTACTTTGTGCTTTCATTGAAACCACGCCCAAAAGCAGGGCGAACATGATAATTAACTTTTTCATTTTGGATTGAAATTTTTATGGTTGATAAATAAATTACTGTTGTTTGGCGTAAAGCATCACCTGATAGTTCGCTTTCAGGTGTACTTTTACCGTTCTGAACTTCTTGGCAAGGTATTGTGCCCCGCCTTGCATCAAGCCCCTTGTAATATCCATTGCGACCTGCTGCCCGGCACTTTGTGCAAATGAAATGCTCGTACCCAGTCCCGCACCGATATTCGCCATCGCTTCCTTTGCCGCTTCCTGTTCCAGTGACGAGGGAACGGAAAGCCCCTTTTGCCCGTCACTGTCGTAAACGGCAAGTTCCACCGGAATGATGTTACCCGCATATTCGAGCGAGGACACCAGTATGTCGAGCCGTTCCCCCTGCACTTTGGCACTTCCTGAAACAAGGCTGTTTTTCGGGACAATCACGTTCCCCGCCTGTAACGGTTCTAATAGCCGAAGTTTAACCGTTTGCCCGTCCATAAGTGTTTGGTCGTTATGCACACACGCCCGGATAGTGTTCTTTCCCATCGAATAACCACTGCCGACCGCCGTATTAAACCCGTAATTGCGTGGCTTGCTGTATTCGGCGACAAATTCGGCGTTGCTCATAGGTTGCTGCAATCCTGAAACCGTCCTGTCCGATACCGATTTTACAGGTGCGGCATTTCCTTTGCCCTGAACGGGTGCGGTAGGTATCACTTGCGCTACTTGTTCCTGCTGTCCGCCGTTCATATACTTTGCCGCCAGTTCGTAGGACTTTTCCATAAGTGCAACCTGTTCATCCATGTTGCCCGCACCGTTTTCTTTCGCATCGAGCCGGGCAGTAAGTTCTTCCACCTGACGTTTGAGTTCCTCTTTTTCCTTGTCCTCTTTCGGCGTTTCGTAGAAACTGCCTAACTGACGGTTCATGTCCCGGTAAGCTGCCGCCGAAGATTGGATAGAGGAACGGCTATTGTTCGGCGCACCCGCCCCGAAGTCTATTACATTGGTTTTCGGTTTTTCTGCCGGAGCATCATCTATCAGGGTCAAATCTTCCCCGTTCCCGTTTTCCTCTCCGAGCGAAAAGGCAAAATCCTGTAAGGAGCGCATCTTGTCCGCCTGTTTGTTCTCCATTTGTTCCTGTTCGTAGGCGGTCTTTTTATCGCTGATTATCCCGTCCCCTTTGGGTTGCGGAATATCGGCATTAAATCCGCCCACGTTTTCCACCTTTGCTTCGTCCTTGTCGGACGGTGCAAAAATCAGGTACATAGACCCCAAGAAAACCAGTCCCATAAGCGGGTAAACCAGCATCTTTTTTCGTTGCTGTATCTGCTGTGGGGTCAGTTCCTTTTTTTCCTTTCCCTGTTTTTCAGGTTCTTTTCCCTTTGCCGTTTCCGGTGTGGGAACTTCATTCTTCACTTCTTTTTCTTCCATTGTCTGACTGATTAAAAATGTTCGTACTGTCTTTACTTTGTAACTGCAACTGCCTGATGTGTTCTATCCGTATGGTTTCGCCATCCTCTTTTCCTATCCGGTAAATGGATGATACCGTAAAGTAGATGGATAGCCCGCCGAAGAACAGGAGCATAAGCAGGATTACCGCCAGCCTTATTTCCGGTGTCATGCGCCCGCACAGGTGGCGGAGTTTTTCATCCGCCCAGTCCTGTATGTGGGTAATTGCCTGATTGACCGGAGAGAGAATTTTTCGTATCATGGCTTACCGCTTTATGGTGTTCAAGTCCTTGTTTTCCGTTATCTCGAAACTTTCCATCATAAAGCCGTGCGGGTTATTATCCGAGCGCACAGCGTTCAATAACCGGCAACGGGTGACAAGGCTTCTTTCCGTCACGCTGCTTTCACGGATAATCATTTGGCGGGCATAGGTAGCCACCGCATACGGGTACACATCGAAATTGCAAGAAACGCTGTCTATCTGTATGGTCTGGCTGATATTGCCCGAAATGATACGGTTGTAATATCCCTTTTCCGAGAGGTCACGGTAATAGTTAAATGCGCTCTTATCGGCGAGGAACAGCGACCGTTTGATATTGCTTTCGATAGCGTTCTTATCCGGTGAGAGCGTGAAAAAGAGTTCGTGAAAACGCTTCACGTGTTCCCTTGCTTCAACCGGACGGTTTTGTGTCAGGTCTTGCGAAAGCGCAAGCATCAAACTTTTACCACCGTCCAATACATAAATTTTCTGTCGTTGCGCTTCGGCAAATGTGTAGGAGTTCCAAACGGCATACCCCGTTATCAGGGTACACATAACGACAAACACAATCCCGAAAAGACGTATCTGTTTGAAACTGGTTTCAATGTTCTTTAAACTTTTAAATTCCATCTTGATTTTTAATTATTGATTACCTTTGATTAGTTTACCGCCGACCCTGCCGCCAGCGTTTCCGGTGGCTGCTCCGGCTACCGCACCAACGCCACTGCCCGTTTTATTGGCTGCACTGTTTATATTCCGGCTCATGTTGCCCATTCCGCCCGCCTGAATAATCCAGTTCGATACGGTGGGGATGGTGAAGTAACCGATGATACCGATTATCATAAAGATTATGTACACTGAATTGCTGCTATCGGGTACAAAATTGGGGTCTGATAGCTCCTGAATATCCTTTTGGAGCATAAGCACCTGTATTCGGGCAAGAATGGAACTGAACAGGTCTGAAACGGGCAGCCACAGGTAAACGGAAATGTACCTTGTTATCCATTGGGTCAGTGTCGCCTGAAAGCCATCATATACACTGATGGCAAAGGCTATCGGACCCAGTATGGCAAGGACAATCAAGAAAAAGGTTCGGATAGTGTCTATCACAAGGGCTGCCGATTGAAAGAGCAGTTCCAACAATTCCCTGAACCAATCCCGGACGGATTGCTTGATATTGTGGGCTGCCCTATCCATGTACATACCGCCCATTGTGGCAATATCTTTGGCAGACCATCCCAATTCGTCAATCTGTTTATCAAATGCTTCATCCGAAACAAGGTAAGCCGTTTCCGGATTGCGCACCATCGCTTCATATTCCAGTTTGTCCTTTTGTTCCCGGTAGGCGTTCATATCGAAAGTTTGCGTTTCGAGCATATTGTTACATCCCCTTACCACAGGTGACATGACACTGTTAATTGTACCCAGTACGAAAGTGGGGAAGAACATAATACAGAAGCCAATCACAAAGGGACGCAGAAGCGGGTAAACGTCTATCGGTTCGGCACTGGCGAGCGACTGCCATACTTTGGCAGCCACATAAAACAAAGCCCCCAGTCCCGCTATTCCTTTGGCTACCCCCGCCATGTTCCCGCATAGTGGCATCATATCCGTGTATAAACTACGGAGTATCTGATGCAGGTTATCAAATTCGATTGCTAATAACATACTACTTATTTTTAGAAGTTACCAGTAACGTTCATCCGCCGAACCATAAAGAGCCATTACCCGGTCGGTGTCCTTTTTCTTTTTCGCCCGCAGGTAGGAAACGGAAATATTCTTGCGGGTATAGTAATTCACCAAATCCCGGTAGTTCCTGATGGAGTTATATGTCCGGTCGATAACGTCCATCCGTTCTTTATCCGACATGGAAAGCCCGTTGATGTTCACCACGCTTTTCATTTCTTCCAGTACATCGGAACTTTCCTGCAACAGTTGGGTGTAGCCGTAGGCGATGGCTGAAAGTTCGTCCGGCGTATAGTTTTCATCCGAAAGCATCTTCTGAAAACTGTTCACGTATATATCTGAAATCTCCCCGATAAGCAGGATAGACTTTTGCACCTTTCGGGCATCTTTGACAAGGTTATGCACTGATTTAAGCCTGTCATAGTATTCCTTACCTTGTTGGTAAATCTTTACTGTTTCCTGAAAGCTCTTTATCATTGTTTGGGCTGTGGATGATGTCTGCACGATATTCTTTGACGCATTGATAATCCCTTGCGCCAAGTTGCCGGGGTCACTCACCACCCACTGTGCGTTTGCCCGAACAGCAAACAAACTGCCTATTACAAGCAGCATTATAATCTTTGTTCTCATACGCTTATTTCTTTATTGGTTGTTTACTCCGTTTGTATTCTCCGCCGGGTGAAAGCAGAATCCGGTCGTTCTCCTTATCATAGGTCAGCAGGACGGACAACCCCGTTTCGATGAACAGGTTTCCGTCCTGTTCTGAAATCTGATAGGTTTCCGTTTGGATAGTCCCCCGGTAGGTCATTTTGCGGGTCGTTACCCTATAATGCCCGTTTTCCTCAAAGAGAGTAAACGCCGGACGGTTTTTCACGCTTTCCCAGTCACCACGCATCGCCCTAAGACGGTCGGCGTTCGTTTCTTTGCAGGAGGAAAGCCCCAGTAACAAAGTGCATAACAGCACCGGAAACAGGAATTTTAAATGTTTCATACTGATTGATTTTAAATTGTTAATTGATTATTTTTCAGGATTGCGCTTGCTTTCAGCAAGCCGTTTGATAGCAAGTTCGAGATTACCGCCCAACTTTTCGGACAAGGCGAAAAGTTCCATCTTTTCCGTTTCTTCCGTTGTGTATGTAAAATATTCGTCTAAACTCACTTCGGTAGCATATACGGCTGACTGTGTACCGCCTAAGCCTATCCAAACTTCCTTGTATTTTCTACCCGGATGATTGGCAAGGTTGATGGAAAGCACCTGTGAACGCTCTTTATCGGTCAGTCCCAAAAGGTTCTGTATGCTATCGAATTTATTAAGGTATTTCCTTTGGTCGAGCAGTATCTTACAATCAGAATTGTTTATAATACTCTCTTTTACAATGGGCGAGGAAATAATATCTTCGACCTCTTGCGTAACTACAATCGCTTCGCCGAAATACTTTCTAACTGTTTTATAGAGGTACTTAATATAGTCCGCCATGTTCGCCGATGCAATCGCTTTCCACGCTTCTTCTATCAATATTAATTTCCTGATACCCTTTAATTTACGCATCTTGTTAATGAAAACTTCCATAATGATAATGGTTGTAATCGGAAATAAAATTTTGTGGTCTTTGATATTATCCAACTCAAAGACAATGAATCGTTTATGCAGCAAATCAAGTTCTTTGTCAGAGTTCAGCAGGTAGTCATATTCACCCCCTTTGTAGTAAGGTTCTAATACATTCAGGAAGTTGTCTATATCGAAATCCTTTTCCCGGACGTTCTTTTCTTGCAGGTGTTCCCGGTAATCGGTTTTCACATACTCGTAGAACGTATTGAAGCAGGGAGTAACCGAACTGTCCTTAGTAATCAGTTCGATATAGGAACTTACAGCGTTCGACAAAGCCACTTCTTCCGCCCGTGTGGGTGCTTCATCGTCCCTTTTCCACAGGGTCAGGATAAGCGTTTTGATGCTTTCCTTTTTCTCGATGTCAAATACCCCATCTTCCACATAGAAAGGATTAAACGCTATCGGGTTTTCAGTGGTATAGGTAAAGTAAATCCCATCTTCCCCGTGCGTTTTCCTATTTATCATTTCACATAGACCTAAATAACTGTTTCCGGTATCAACCAGCAGGACGTGCGCATTTTGTTCGTAATATTGGCGCACCATGTGATTGGTGAAAAATGATTTACCGCTACCACTCGGCCCAAGTATAAACTTGTTGCGATTGGTAATGATACCTTTTTTCATGGGCAGGTCTGAAATATCAATGTGCAACGGTTTTCCCGTGACCCTATCCACCATCTTGATACCAAAGGGGGAAAGCGAACTTTTGTAGTTCGTTTCTTCGGTGAACATACAAAGAGCCTGTTCTATAAAGGTGTAGAAACTTTCTTCCGCCGGGAAATCCGCCTGATTGCCGGGTATTCCCGCCCAAAACAAGGTCGGCGTGTCGGTGGTGTTGTGGCGTGGCTTGCACTCCATAAGTGCGAGCTGTGACCCCACATCATTTTTAATGTGTTTGAGTTCGTCCCGGTCGTCACTCCAAGCCATGATATTACAATGGCAACGGACGGAGATAAGCCCCAGTGAATGTGCTTCGTTCAAATATTCCTCTATCCAAGACTTGTTAATCTGATTGGCACGGCTGTATTTGGAAAGGGAGTGCATATTGCGAGCCATCTTTTCAAACTGTTTCAGGTTCTCCGTATGGTCGTCAATGAAGATGTACTGGTTATAGATATGATTGCAGGAGAGCAACACGCCCACCGGAGAAGCAAAAGATAATCTGCAATCGCTCCGGTCGGTGGATAGCTTTTCATAGCGGGTATCTGTTCCCACCTTGCCCGGCATATCTTCCGCATCCGAAAGGGTATGCAAACAAAGAATATCATCGCCAATCTTCATTTCGTCAGCCCCCAGTGAAATATCTTTCAGTGTGGTGGTATCGGTCTGTGAGAGTGAAAAGTATTTTTCTACGATACCCGCCGTTTCCTTTGTCCCGGTGATTTCGTCCGAAGTCAGGCGGGTAAGGGTAATGAAACCGCTATCGTTCATAATGCTTTCAAACTGCCCCACCGCTTCGAGGAACTTTGTAACCGTTTCCTTGTCCTTTATCTCTTTGGGGACAAGGAAGCCCCGGCAAAGAGTAGAAAAATTACTCTGCATCCGGCTACGTTCCTTTGTCGTTTTCGTCAGAAACAAATAGCAGGTATGGTTTAAGAACGGTCTTTCATTAAAATGCCGTTCAAAGGAACGGGAAAGGAAACTCAAATCATCCTTTTGGATGTCAGGCGCATAGTTTTCTTTGATGAACCAGTCTTGTTTATGTACGATGCTGTAATCGGGCAGCACCTTTACCGCCTTGTTCCAAGCGGAATGTATCGCTTCGTATTCGGCTGCCGTGACGGTGAACAGTTCCGGCAGTTCCACCCGGAACGCTACCGTTATGTCGGCATCTTTGGAAACGATGCACCCGTTTTCCACCGTGAACAGTGGAAACTTGTTTTCCAGCGTAGTAGCTTTTAATATATTTCTCATTTCGATGCTTGTTTTAAATGGAATAATCGGGATATAGCTTTTCGGTTGATGATATGGAAAGGGTGGCTTTTGCGTGCGGACAATTTCATTAACCCGTGTGTCCCGTACTTTTCGTTTAACCGGAATGTGAGCCATACAAGCAGCGTTGCCGAAGTAACGCCGAAGATGATGCACACCCACTGGTTAATGCCTACCATGTACATGATGATGAAAAGCACGAACAGGGCTAACAGCCCGCCCGCAAAAATGAAAAGATACTGACTTTTCAACCCTTTAAACTCAACTGGCTTGCCTATCCCCCTGTTAATCGGATAGTCTGCCATAGTCCATTTCTTTAGAGGAAGAATGAACGTAGGATAGTGGCAGCGACAATCAAAAAGATACAAGCACCGAACCACGAAGCCGCCGTTTTGCTCGTATCGGGGTCACCCGAAGAAAACTTGCCATATACTTTCACGCCGCCAATCAAGCCCACCACCGCACCGATGGCGTAAATTAATTTTGTTGCCGGGTCGAAATAGGACGTTACCATGTTGGTAGCTTCTGTAATACCCGCCATACCGTTACCTTGTGCAAACGTAGCGGATGCAGCCAATAGAGCGACTGCCGAAAAGAGAACTTTCTTTTTCATTATAAATACATTGATTTTTAAATTGCCGGACGGTTGGATAGTCCGCCCGGCGGAGTGATTAATAATTGAATTTTTGTGGTTGCGGGGAGTGTTCCCCAGTGTTCAGAAAGGTTTGTCTTAACCGTAATCTCTTTGTTTCATCATCTTATTATTTAAAGTTTACCATTAAAGAAAATCGTTCATGTCAAAATCTGCCATTTCATTACTTCCGGCAGCCGGGACGGTGGCGGGCACGGGTATCTCATGCTTTTGTAAAAGTTCCGCCACCCGTGACCTGCCCCCGTTTATCTGCTCCATCAGCGAATGAAACAGGTTTGTTTCCGTCCGGCAGATGGTTTGAACCGCTTGCCGTTCTTCCGTTTCGGACGCTTGTTTTATCTGAATGACCTGAACCATTTGCGCCAGTTCCCCCAGCGTGATACCTTGCGCCATTTCCGGCTCACCGTCCCCCATGTAACAGGCGATTTCTTCCGCTTCGATTTCATCCGCCGAAACGTCCGTTTCTTCCGTATTTTCCGTTTCAAATTCCATTTCAAATTCGGTATCAATCGCTTGCGCAGCAGGTGTTTCAGTTACCGTTCCCTCGCTTTGCGTGACAAATATAGAAGCATTATCAACCCCTTTTGAAAGGTGTCCTAAGATGTCCCCGTTTGTCCTCATTTGTCCCATCCGGTAACGGCTTGCACCTACAAGACAATTACCGTCTCCGGCTTTCACGGTCGGTTTGCTTTCCGGTTGTTCCGGCTCTCTTTTCCCACCCGTGAACCATGTTCCCAAGCTATCCCGGTATCGCCATAAGAGGATGGCGTAATACAGGAGCGTTCCGATAATAAACCATTTCAACATATCAGAACGGCTTTTCAAATTTGCTTTCGTACAGTTCGTTTATCTCGTCCTGAAACTGGTCGAAATGCCGGAGCAGGATATTTTCTACATAGCTGCTCACGGTTGCCTTGCGTCCGCCGATAACGGTTACTATCTTCATTAGCTTTTCGTGGGTGGTACGGCTGACATATAACGGTTGGCGGTCGGTCAAGTCCACCCGCATGAAATAGGTTTCCCGGTAATCGCCCGGAGTGTTCTTTTTCCGGCGGGCAGGTTCTTTCACCGCCTTTTCTTCCTTTGGTTCTGCCTTGATTTCTTCCTTATTCACTGTTTCCGGCTTATCCGGTGTTTCTACTGTTACCGATGGTGTTTCCTGTTTTTTCACGGGCAAGCCCTGTGAAATAATCTCTTTCATAAAATCCTCGTCAATTTGCGGTTTCCCGCCGCTTTGCTTTGCCATATCGTTACAGTTTAATAAGGTATGCGATTTCGGTTATCAGTTCTTCCATGTTACTGCCTTTTACCAGCCGTTTGTCCGCCGGGAACAGCGTAGAACGGAACACGGTTTTACGTTGTGCGTCCAGTTCCTTTTTAAACCTTTTGGTGTCCGGGATAAATACTTTCATAAGGGGTAGTTCCAGTTCCCCGATGGTCTGTTCATACAGGGTGTACAGGTCTGTTTTTTCCCGTCCATCTACCATGTTCCAAAACAGGTGCAGTCCTTTCAGTCGGCACGCTTCATTCTTTACCAGCAGTTTGTCGATAGCCACCGCAAAGGAAAGGCTGCTTTCCAATACCACCCGGTCGGCGGCTATGGGAGTGAAAATGTAGTCCACCCCTGAAAGCGAATTGATAACACCCTCACTGTTCACCGTTCCGGGCAGGTCGAAAAAGACCACATCATAATCCGACCCGGCAGACGCAAGAAATTCATCCGCCGTTTTTATCGCTTCGTCCGGCGAACTGCATAAGACTGGGTACGCTTTCTTTCCCAGCGTCTTGAACTGGTGAAAGGCAAGCTGTTTGTAATAATCGTCACCGTTTACTTGTTCGGCATCCCGTTTGCGCATGGCACTGATACTGTGTTGCGGGTAGTCGCAATCCACGACCGCCACGTTATACCCTTTCAGGTAAAATAGGTAACTTGCCACCAAGACGGTGAACGTTGTTTTGCCGACCCCGCCCTTTTGGGTGGAGAAAGCCACATACAAGGTTTCTTTCTTCATTGTAATAATTCTTTTTTGTGATACATCTTTATTTCATTCCATCCGTACAGATTAACGGATGGTTTTCTTTCGTGCCATGTTGAAAGCTCAAAAGCCGGAATGACTTCTTTTTCTCTTTCCTTGTTTCTTGCTATCTTTCTACAAAGGCAGGTTGTTTTCTTCCTTGCTTTTTTGTTTTCATTCATTCCACAAAGACAGCTTGTTTTCTTTGCAGACCGTTTGCTTTCCCGATTGCAAGCCTGTTTCCTTTCAATCATTCCATCCGGTTTGCTTTCCTGCTTTCTTGAAAGATTGCAATCTTGAAATCTTGTTTTCAAGTTTTCAAAACCGCTTTCTTTCCGTCCGCTTTCCGTTACATATTTCCATCTATCCATATTGCTATCTTTCTTGAAATCCGGGACAAATAAACGTAGAAAAACAACCCCTTTCGAGATGTGTCCTCAAATGTCCACGTTTGTCCTCATTTGTCCTATAACCCGCTATTTCACAGCATTTTTAATACCTGTTACTTTGCAACCGAAAGGTATCGGTCAAGCTAACCAAGCCCCCGGTGTCGGGAGCGTTCCAATCTCCGCTAACTCCAATCCGTCCGTAGGCGGATTTTTATTTGCACTGGCAAATAGCAAGGTGTGTTCTGCGCTGCTTGAAATTCTTTCAGCAGCTTTGAACGCCTTGCCCGGACGAAGCCGGGATAGGGTCACTCCGAAGTCGTAACCCTTTAAAGAAATATAGCATGAAACAGAAAAATGAAAATGCGCCCCGTCCGGGTGGCGCAGGACGCAAGCCCAAAGCAGACCCGGCAGTGTTCCGGTACTCTATCAGCTTCAATGCGATAGACCACGCCCGCTTTTTGGCATTGTTCGACCAGTCCGGTATGCGCACCAAAGCGCATTTTATCACCGCCCGCATCTTTGGCGAACCGTTCAAAGTGATTAAAATAGACAAGGCGGCGGTAGAATATTATACCCGGCTGACCGCTTTATATTCCCAGTACAGGGGTATCGCCGTGAATTATAATCAGGTGGTAAAGGCTCTCAATACCAATTTTTCGGAGAAGAAAGCACTCGCTTTTCTCTATAAACTGGAAAAGGCAACGATAGAACTTGCCGACCTGAACCGCCAAATTATTGAACTGACCCGTGAGTTTGAAACAAGATGGTTGCAAAGATAAGCGTAGGCAGTTCCCTGTTCGGTGCGCTTTCCTACAACCAAAACAAGGTGGACGAAGAACAGGGAAAGGTACTTTTAAGTAACCGTATGTTTGAAAGCGAGGACGGAAATTTCAGCATCCGGCGATGTATGGAATGTTTCGATATGCACCTGCCCGCAGACCTGAAAACGGAAAAGCCGATTATCCATATCTCCCTGAACCCGCACCCGGACGATGTACTTTCCGATAGCCAGCTTGCGGATATAGCCAAAGAATATATGGATAAGTTGGGGTACGGCAACCAGCCGTATATGGTTTACAAGCACGAAGATATTGCAAGGCATCATATACATATCGTTTCCATCCGGGTGGATGATACGGGCAAAAAGATAAACGACAAGTTCGAGCATATCCGCAGCAAACAAATCACCCGTGAACTGGAACAGAAGTACGGGCTGCATCCGGCGGAGAAGAAACAGGCAGCCGACCGCCCCGAACTTAAAAAGGTGGACTACCGGGCAGGGGACGTAAAGCACCAGTTATCCAATACGGTGAAAGCCCTTGCCAGTAGCTACCGTTTCCAAAGTTTCACGGAATACAAAGCGTTGCTATCTATATATAATGTACAGGCGGAAGAAGTGAAAGGGGAAGTGAACGGTAAACCCTATAACGGCATTGTCTATTCGGCGACCAATGACAAGGGAGAAAAGCAGGGAAACCCGTTCAAATCTTCCTCTTTGGGTAAGTCGGTAGGTTACGAAGCCATCCAGCGACACATCAAGAAATCTGCAAAGGACATTCAGGACAAGAACCTGAAAGAGCGTACCCGCCGGACGGTTGGCGCAGTGATGAAATCCGCCCATAATCGTAAGGAACTGGAACAAGAACTGAAAAAGAAAGGTATAGATGTTCTTTTCCGGCAGAACGATACAGGCAGGATATACGGTGTAACATTCATCGACCACGAAAACCGTACCGTCCTGAACGGTTCACGGTTGGGAAAGGACTTTTCCGCCAATGTGTTCAATGACCTGTTTTCCGGCTCCCGTACTTTGACGGGAAACAGTAAACAGGAAACGCAGGAACAAAAACCGGAATATAACCCGACCGGACATATTTCAAATACAGGCAAAGCCATTGCGGGACTGTTCAGCCTGTTATCCGGTGGGGACGATACGCCACCCGACAACAGCCAAGTTCCACCACCCAAGAAGAAAAAGAAGAAGAAACAAAGACGTATTTAATAACTATAAAAATTTCAATTATGCAGAATGAAGATGATTTAAGAGGACTTGCAAAGGTCATGGACTTTATGCGGGCAATCAGTATTTTATTTGTAGTGATAAACATTTACTGGTTTTGTTACCAGTCGTTCCGGGAATGGGGTATCAATATCGGGGTAGTCGATAAAATCCTGTTGAACTTCCAGCGTACCGCCGGGCTGTTCTCCAATATCCTATATACCAAACTTTTTTCAGTGGTATTCCTTGCGCTTTCCTGTTTGGGAACAAAGGGAGTGAAAGAGGAAAAAATCACATGGAACAAGATTTATGTTTTCCTGACAATCGGTTTTATCCTGTTCTTCCTGAACTGGTGGTTATTGGTTTTACCGTTGCCACTGGCGGCAAACACGGCATTGTATATCTTTACCATGACAGCCGGGTATCTTTCGTTATTGGCAGCCGGAGTATGGATTTCCCGCCTGTTGAAAAATAACCTGATGGATGATGTTTTTAATTTGGAAAACGAAAGTTTCGCACAGGAAACACGCCTGATAGAGAACGAGTATTCTATCAATCTGCCGACCCGGTTCTACTATAAGAAGAAGTGGAACGATGGCTGGATAAACATTGTAAATCCGTTCAGGGCAAGCATGGTTTTAGGTACGCCCGGTTCGGGAAAATCGTATGCAATAGTCAATAATTACATAAAAGTGCGACACGAAGTTGCGTAAATAATTGTTCAAAATTCTAATCCACGAGCTGGAATTGAATGATTGAACCCGTTGTTCCGTCAACGGTAGCCCACGGACAGATGCACCAATAGTGATAATTCTGTATCAAGCTGTCCGGACAATGTACTCCTTCCGAAAGGAAAAGACAGAACCGTAAGGGAAAGACAATGACTCTTAGTATCATAGAGTTGGGAGGCTAGGCTGAGTAGTATGGTTAACATATGTGAATCGTTGCTTGAATCGTCGTTAAGTTGGAATAAGCCAAAGATACTGAAAGGCTTGAACTAAAAAGTATGCAGTCGGATAACTCTCTCTTTTATTAGGGTTACACGGACATAAGCACTGCTGGCGAAGAGACGGAACCTAACCTACTCGTATGTTATTTACACGAAACGTGGTAAGCCTGTATCTCTCCTGCAAATGCAGGTAAGCAAACCGTAAGGAAAGCCGAACGGGGTGCAGGTATAGGATTGCAGAAAAAGCGAATGCCATTCTTGTAATGAGGAGGATATGTGGTTGAGCCATCATCCATGAATTGGACAAGGCGATATTACCCTACACGAAAGTGTGCTGACTTCTGCGTTAGGTAATTCTTTACAAGAAACTTTTAGAACTTTTGAAAGGAGAAAAGCAAATGAACGAATCAAAATCGTGTGCATCTACTAACCAAAAATGGGACACTTGGGAAAGCATAAACTGGACCAAGTGCGAAGTTGAAGTTAAAAAGCTACAAGCTCGTATTGTAAAGGCTCAAAAAGCTGGCAAACATAACAAGGTGAAAGCCTTACAATGGATGCTGGCACACTCGTTCTATGCCAAAGCATTGGCTGTTAAACGAGTGACTTCCAATAAAGGGAAGAACACAGCTGGAGTTGACCATGTCTTATGGGCGACTCCACATGGGAAAATGAACGCAATAACTGAATTAAGGAGAAGAGGATACCGTCCACAACCGTTAAAGCGGGTACATATAAAAAAGAAGAACGGGAAACTCCGACCTTTGGGAATACCAACCATGAAGGATAGGGCTATGCAAGCACTATACTTAATGGCATTAGACCCCATTGCTGAGACGACTGGTGACAACTGTTCATATGGTTTTCGCAAAGAACGTTGTGCCCACGATGCAATAGGACAATGCTTTTGTGTATTGGCTAAAGGAGCTTCTCCCCAATGGATTTTGGAAGGAGACATTAAAGGCTGTTTTGACCATATCAGCCACCAATGGCTTATAGACAATATTCCAATGGATAAAGTCATGCTAAAAAAGTGGCTTAAATCTGGATTTGTTTTTAACAATAGACTATTTCCGACAGAAGAGGGTACTCCGCAGGGAGGAATAATATCTCCAACTTTAGCTAATATGGCTTTAGACGGTTTACAAGCAAAACTATCAGAACGCTTTATCAGAATAAATCATCATAGAGATACCTATTATCCTAAAGTGCATTTAATAAGGTATGCTGATGACTTTATCATCACTGGAAGAAGTAAAGAAATGCTGGAAAATGAAGTGCTTCCTTTAGTAAAGGAGTTCTTGGAGATAAGAGGACTTACTCTATCTGAGGAGAAAACTAAGATTACCCACATAGAAAATGGTTTTGACTTTATTGGCTTCAACATCAGAAAGTATAACGATAAGATGCTTATAAAACCGTCCAAAGAAGGGGTCAAAAGATTTTTGGACAAGATTGGAGAGCTTGTTAAAGGCAATCCCTCTGTAACTCAAAGTTCTATTATAAGGCTTCTGAATCCGATAATAATAGGTTGGGCTAACTACTACAAGTATGTAGTGTCCTCTGATACATTCAGTAAAGCAGACTATCAGATTTTCCACAAACTATGGAGATGGGCACTCAAACGCCATCCCAAAAAGAGTAAAACATGGATTAAAAAGAAATACTTCAGAAAAATCGGAACACGCAGTTGGACTTTCTCTGTCGAAAATAAAAAAGACGAGGTAAATAAAAGACATCATGCTCTAAAATACCTCACTGACACAGAAATTATCCGATATGTAAAGATACGAAATGAGGTAAATCCGTATGAACCAATGGATAAAGAGTATTTTGACAAACGGGAGACCTACAAAATGCTTTTAACTCTTAATGGGAAGAAAACTATCCTTAAAATGTGGGAAAGACAAAATCGAAAATGTCCCATTTGTGGCAATCCTATCAATAAAGAAATGTCTTGGTATATCAAAGAAGACATTGTAAAAGGTAAAAAAGTTAAAACCCTGATACATGATAGCTGCCACAGAAGTATTGTTCAACTCAATAAAAAAGGAAATAATGAGCCGGTTTCTATATAGAAATTTAGAATTGCTTGAGCCGTATGAGGGGAAACTCTCACGTACGGTTCTTAGGGGGGAAAGCTCCCGAAAGGGAGCTGACCTACCCGACCAGCAAATCGAAAAAGGCTTTGCTGTTTATATTTATGACTACAAATTTCCCGACCTTTCGGAGATAGCTTACAATCACTTACTTAACCATTTGGACGGGTATAAAGTAAAACCTAAATTCTACATGATTAACTTTGACGACCCACGTAAAAGCCACCGATGCAACCCGATAAATCCGGCATTTATGACGGACATATCGGACGCATACGAAGCCAGTTATACAATCATGTTAAATTTGAATCGCTCTTGGATAACCAAACAAGGAGATTTCTTTGTGGAAAGCCCGATTATCCTGCTGGCTTCTATTGTGTGGTTTTTGAAAATCTATCAGGGTGGTAAGTATTGTACGTTCCCGCACGCCATTGAATTTTTGAACAAGAAATATGCCGATACGTTCACTATTTTAACCAGTTATCCCGAACTGGAAAACTACCTTTCACCATTCATGGACGCATGGGAATCCAATGCCCAAGACCAGTTGCAGGGGCAGCTTGCAAGTGCTAAAATCCCACTTTCAAGGATGATAAGCCCGGCTTTATATTGGGTAATGACAGGTGATGATTTTTCACTGGATATAAATAACCCGGAAGAACCTAAGATTTTAGTAGTAGGCAATAATCCCGACCGTCAGAATATCTATTCCTGTGCTTTGGGATTGTATAATTCCCGTATCGTGAAGCTGATAAACAAGAAGCATCAACTGAAAAGTTCTGTAATTATTGACGAGTTACCGACCATCTATTTTCGGGGACTGGATAACTTGATAGCAACGGCACGAAGCAACAAAGTGGCGGTCTGTTTGGGCTTTCAGGATTTCAGCCAGTTACGCCGGGATTATGGGGACAAAGAGAGCAAAGTTATCGAAAATACAGTGGGTAATATCTTTTCCGGTCAGGTGGTTTCCGAAACAGCGAAAACGCTTTCAGACCGTTTCGGAAAGGTACTGCAAAAACGCCAAAGTATGACTATCAATAGGAATGATAAATCAACCTCTATCAGTACGCAGATGGATAGTTTGATACCGCCCAGTAAAATATCCAACTTAACACAGGGTATGTTTGTGGGTGCGGTCAGTGACAATTTCGATGAACGGATAGAACAGAAAATATTTCATGCGGAAATTGTGGTGGATAACGAGCAAGTGAAACGGGAAACAGCCAATTATAAAAAGCTGCCCCAAATCATAGATTTCAGGGACGAGGACGGGAACGACCGGATGCAGGAAGAAATACAGGCAAATTACAACCGGGTCAAGCAGGAAGTCCAGCAGATTGTCACGGATGAAATGGAGAGAATAAAGAATAACCCAGACTTGCAGTACTTGGTTAAAGAAAAAAAGAGTGAATATATGCCTTGATTTCAAAGAAATATCATTGTTTATCATTATATTTGCAAATAATATCAATAAATATATCATATGGGCATTCAATTTAATAGGATTAAATCTGTATTGGTTGAAAATAATCGTACAAATAAATGGCTTGCAGAAATGCTAAAGAAAAATGAAGCAACTGTTTCACGCTGGTGTACTAATGAGAATCAGCCATCCATTGAAACCCTATATCAAATAGCACAGGTTTTAGATGTTGATATAAGAGAACTTTTGAATAGAACTAAATAATTTTTTTAATATGGCACGAGCAGATTTGCTAGTAGATTTAATAAAATATGCAGTTTCCGGTAATAAGCCTATGATAAGGAAAGTTGCTGAAGCGATTATTGCTGAAGAAAGAAATAAACAGCATACAATATTAGCAGACAAACTTGAACTAGAATTGAATTATATTTCTAAAGATAATGGTAATAATTTAGGTAATATAACTAATAACCGTTCATTTGTAGAGGCTAAAGCCGAAAATTTGGTAACAGAAATAATACCCCAAAGGCAATTATCTAGTTTGATCCTGCCTAAAGATATAATTGCTACTTGTGAACAATTTATTCAAGAGCAATATCGGGTAGATTTACTTCGTTCATACGGTTTAGAACCTAGAAATAGAATATTATTAATAGGTGCGCCTGGAAATGGTAAGACTTCTTTAGCTGAAGCTTTAGCCGAAGCTTTAATGGTTCCTCTTTTTGTTGTAAAATATGATAGTATTGTTGGTGCCTATTTAGGAGAAACAGCTTTGCGGTTAAGGAAATTGTTTGATTTTGTAAGTACCCGAAAATGTATTCTTTTTTTCGATGAGTTTGAAACATTAGGTAAAGAGCGAGGTGATACCCATGAAACAGGTGAAATAAAACGTGTAGTTAGTTCTTTATTGTTGCAGATAGATAATTTGCCTAGTCATGTGACAGTTATCGGAGCCACTAATCATCCTGAATTATTAGACAGAGCTGTTTGGAGAAGATTTCAATTGAGATTAGCTCTCCCAATGCCTACTAGAGCGAATATTTCTTTGTGGGTTGAAAAATTCCAACAACAACATAAGATAAAATTGGGATTTGCTTCTGAAACCGTAGCGAAAAAACTTATGGGGGCAAATTATGCAGAAGTCGAAGAATTTGGATTATCAATTCTAAGAAAATATGTTCTTTCTTTACCCAATTCTAATATTAAAAATATAGTTTCAGAAGAATTAAAAAATTGGAATAACAAGACAACAAAAGTAGAACCCATTAAAATAGGAGAATAAATCATGACTCAATATCCGTTATTATTTTTTCCTGATAGAGAAGAAGTTACTCGAAGTAAGTTAAATGGTGGGGGCGGAAATATACATAAGCCTTCTACCCAAAGACAAGGAGAAAGACTATCTCCACGTTTTAACGAATTGTGTACTGCATTAGAAGCAAAACGCTTTCAAT
>ERZ808042.435-NODE-435-length-25664-cov-5.662172_pt1 | contig 25664 bp, 32 predicted proteins | sample MGYA00380193_ERZ808042 | MGnify/ENA primary metagenome ERZ808042 (study PRJEB31490, sample SAMN06133401) | mouse gut metagenome | isolation source: M1_2 | host: mice | place: China: Chengdu | collected 2015-05 ...
CCAGCCGCCCAGGCCCTCATCCAAGCTTCGCCGCGAACTTTTGTATTCTACCACTCGCGCCGAGGTTTGTCAACCCCCTTTTTCGACTCCCTCGATAGGTTTTGACGTTTTCCCACTTTTGTGGGTTTTTCTCGCTCAGCGCTCGACTATAATAGCAAATACTCCCTCCGTTGTCAACCCCCTTTTTCAACTTTTTTCTCTTTTTCCCGCAGGCCCTTTCCCGCCCGTTTTCCCTTCGGTCCATCCGCGCTGTTCCCGGCGGCTCAGCGCTTTTTTGTTGTCACGCTTCGCCTGCTCACGACGCGCGGCTTCCCTCCGACTCGGGCTGGTCTCTGGGGCGCTGCGCGCCCCATCGCTCACCCTCGCTCCGGTCCATCCGCGCTGTTCCCGGCGGCTCAGCGCTTTTTTTACTTGCGAAACCGCCCCGCCTGTGTTACCCTATTGATACCTATTTATATATGGATTTCACGGAAGGAGGATCTTGTAATGCCCATTCGGATTCCCGACTCCCTCCCCGCCACCAGTGTGCTGGAGGGTGAGAATATCTTCGTTATGACAGAGCGCCGGGCCCTGCACCAGGACATCCGGCCCCTGAACCTGCTCATTCTCAATTTGATGCCCACCAAAATCGTCACCGAGACCCAGTTGCTGCGCAAGCTGTCCAACACCCCCCTCCAAGTCAACGTCCAGCTGCTCCAGACCAAGAGCCACACCCCTCAGAATACCGACGTGGCCCATCTTCAGTCTTTCTACACCACCTTTGATCAGGTGAGGGGCCAGCAGTTCGACGGCATGATTATTACCGGCGCCCCCGTGGAGAACCTGGAGTTTGAGGAGGTGGACTACTGGGACGAGCTGTGCCAGATCATGGACTGGACCCGCACCCATGTCCACTCCACCTTCCACATCTGCTGGGGGGCCCAGGCGGGGCTGTACTACCACTACGGCATCGACAAGCGCACCCTGCCCAAAAAGCTGTCCGGCGTCTATGAGCACACCATCATCCGCAAGCGCTCCCCCCTGTTCCGGGGCTTTGACGACAAATTTTGGGCGCCCCACTCCCGATACACCGAGGTGACCATGGAGCAGCTGCTGGAAAAGCCGGAGCTGGAGATCCTGGCCCTGTCCCACGAGGCGGGGGTATTCGGGGTGAAGAGCTCGGATAACCGCCGCTTTTTCATCTTCGCCCACGCGGAGTATGACGACGACACCCTAGCCCAGGAGTACTTCCGGGACGTGAGGCGGGGGCTGGACCCGGACCTCCCCGCCCACTATTTCCCCGGCAACAACCCCAGCCTGTCCCCCATTGTCAACTGGCGCAGCGCGGGGCAGCTGCTGTATACCAACTGGCTGAACTATTACGTGTACCAGACCACCCCCTACGACCCCAGCGAGATCTCCCGGGAAGCCCAGGGCTGAGCCATGCTCCAGATCTCCAACATCAAGCTCCCTGTGGACGGGGGCGAGGACCTGCTCCGCCGCCGGGCGGCAAAGGCACTGGGCGTCCGCCCGGTTGACATTTTGGAGCTGTCCCTTCACCGCCAGTCCATCGACGCCCGGAAAAAGAGCGACGTGCATCTGGTCTGTACCGTCCGCGCCGCATTGGATCATGAAGAAGCCATTCTGCGCCGCGCTCTCAAGGGCGTAACCGAGGTGACCGACACACCTTATATATTACCTCCTGTCGGCCGGGCCTCCACTCTCCCCCCGATCGTGGTGGGCATGGGCCCGGCGGGGCTGTTCGCCGCGCTGACCCTGGCCCGGGCGGGGCTGCGCCCCATCGTGCTGGAGCGGGGCGCGGACGTGGACGAGCGTACCGGAGACGTGGAGTATTTCTGGCGGACAGGCCGCCTTCCCTCCACCTCCAACGTCCAGTTTGGCGAGGGCGGCGCGGGCACCTTCTCCGACGGCAAGCTGACCACAGGGGTAAACGATCCCCGCATTTCCCACATCTTCGACATTTTCGTGTCCCACGGCGCCCCGGAGGACATCAAATGGTCCCACAAGCCCCACATCGGCACCGACGTGCTCCGAAACGTGGTCAAGTCCATCCGGCGGGAGCTGCTGTCCCTGGGCGCGGATATCCGCTTCGGCCACCAGCTCACCGGCCTGATGCGGACTGGAGGACGCCTGTCCTCCATCACCGTCATGACCGAATGCGGCCCATATGATATCCCCTGCGACACGCTGGCGCTGGCCCCCGGCCACTCCGCCCGGGACACCTTCCAAATGCTGCAAAAATCCGGCCTGCCCATGGAGCGCAAAAGCTTCGCCATCGGCGTGCGCATCGAGCACAGCCAGGAGGCCGTCAGCCGGGCCCAGTTCGGCGAGTTCTGGGACAAGCTCCCCCCCGCCGACTACAAGCTGGCCTGCCACCTGCCCTCGGGCCGGTCTGCCTTCACTTTCTGCGTGTGCCCCGGCGGGCAGGTGGTGGCCGCCGCCAGCGAGTACGGCCAGGTGGTCACCAACGGCATGTCCCTCCGGGCCCGGGACGGCGCCAACATCAACGGCGGCTTCCTGGTGGGTGTAAATCCGGACGATTTCGGCGGGGACGACCCCCTGGCCGGGGTCCGCTTCCAGGAGCAATGGGAGCGGGCCGCTTTTGACCGGGGGGCTATGTTCGCCCCGCCCGACTTCGACCCCGTCCACCCGCTCTTCTTCGCCCCCGCCCAGCTGGTGGGGGACTTCCTGGCGGGCCGGCGCTCCACCGGCCCCCGCTCCGTCCAACCCACCTACCGCCCCGGCGTCACCTGGGACACCATGGACGGCCTGCTCCCTAACTACGTGCTGGACACATTAAAGGAGGCACTTCCCATTTTTGACCGCAGGCTCCACGGCTTCGCCCACCCGGACGCGGTGCTCACCGGGGTGGAGACCCGCTCGTCCTCTCCCGTGCGCATTTTGCGGGACGCCTCCTACCAGTCCCCTGCCCTCCCCGGCCTCTATCCTTGCGGCGAGGGGGCGGGCTACGCCGGGGGCATCACCTCCGCCGCGGTGGATGGGATAAAAGTTGCAGAAATGATTATCGCCTCCGGCGGCCAGCTTTTTCTTTGAAAAGAAAAAGCTGGATAAAAAGAAACTTTAAACTTCTATCACGCGCTGACCGCGTCAATCGTGACCCAGTACCACCTTCTTCCTATCGCGTCTTTCCCTGCCATGAAACACATTGCGGAGAGATGTCCAAAAGTTTCTTTTTTCGCTTCCTTTTTTCTTTTCAAAGAAAAAAGGAAGGCTTGCAACCGCAAATTTACGTCTGTCAACTCAAACGCAACATCAAATTGGTGGCCTGAACGGGGTGCCCCGCTCTAAAATGAGGGCACCTTGAAAGGAGGTCATCTCAATGACATTTGGAGAAAACCTGCAATTTCTGCGCAAGCGCGCCAGCATGACCCAGGAGGATTTGGCGGAGCGGATGGAGGTCTCCCGCCAGTCGGTGAGCAAATGGGAGTCCAACGCCGCCTACCCCGAGATGGACGCCATCCTGCGCCTGTGCGAGCTGTTTCACTGCGACATGGACACCCTGCTCCGGGGCGACGTGTCCCGCCGCTTTGGCGAGGACGCCGCCGCCTACGACCGGCACATGAATATCTTTTCCGCCGCCATCGCGGCGGGGGTGGCCCTGGTCCTGCTGGGCGTCACCCTCATGCTGTTCGTGGGCGAGTTCTTCGGCCGGGAGATGGCGGCAGGGGTGGTCTTTTTTCTGTTCCTCATCGCCGCCGTGGCCCTTTTCATCGTGTCCGGCATGAACCATGACATCTTTCTGCGCCAGCATCCCGGCATTGGCCCCTGCTACGCCAGGGAGGAAATGGAGCGCTTTGAGCGCCGCTATCCCTTCCTCATCGCCGTCCCCGTGGTCCTCATCCTGCTGGGGCTCACCGCCATCATCCCCATGGAGATGATGCGCGTACCCGCCCGCTTCAGCCAGGACCAGCGGGACGCTCTATGCGGGGCCCTGTTCCTGCTGTGCATCACCATCGCCGTCACCACTCTGGTCTGGGCGGGCATCCAGCACTCCAAGTACGGCTTTCCCGAGGAGAAGCTGACCCCCTCCCAGCGCCGGGTGGGCCGCATCTGGGGGGCGGGCATGGTGGCCGCCACGGCGCTGTACGTAGGGCTGGGCTTCGGGCTGGACCTGTGGGAGCAGGCCGCCCCCATCGTGTACACCGTGGCCGCCCTGCTGTGCGTGGCCGCAACCATCCTGGTGAAAAAGGACGACGAATAACGCAAAGGAGGCCCCGCCATGGTGGAGCGCCGCCCAGACTATTACACACGATTTCACTGCCTGGGCGGGTCCTGCCCGGACACCTGCTGCCGGGACTGGTCGGTGGTGCCCGACGAGGCCGCTTTGGCGGACTACGCCGCCGCCCCCTCCCCCCTGCGGGAGCGCGTCGCCCAAAATCTCGTCACCGATGAGGACGGGGACACCTGCTTCCGGCTGGACGGGAAGGGGCTGTGTACCCTGCTCACCCCCGACGGTCTGTGCGCCATCCAGCGGGACTGGGGGGAGGCGCACTTGTGCGCCCACTGCGCCGCCTACCCCCGGTTCATCGAGGAATACGGCTCACTAACCGAGTCCTCCCTGGCCATCTCCTGCCCGGAAGCGGCCCGGCTGCTGCTGGAGGCCCCCCGCTTCACCCTCATAGAGACGGACGACGGCAAAGCGGACCCGCCCTTTGACGGCATCGACCCGGCCCTGCTGGACGGCCTGGAGCAAAGCCGCGCCCAGATCCTGGCCCTGCTGGACGCAGGAGAGGGGACCATTTGGGAGAAGCTGCGGACCGTGCTGGGCCGGGCCAAGGCCCTGGAGCGCTCCCTTCTCCCCGCGGACTTCCGCCGCGAGTACCCCTTCCCACCTCCGCCGGTCCCCGATCTGTTCCAGATCTCCGCCGTCTGGCTCCTGGAGCTGCTGGCCGGGCTGGACCCCCTGCGCCCGAGCTGGCCCCGGCTTTTGAAGGAGCGCGCCGCCCAGCTCTCCGCCCTGTCCTCGGCGGATTACATCTCCCTGCGGACGCGGTACGAGCAGGCCGACCCCCTCTGGGAGCGCCGGCTCACCAATCTGGCCTGTTATTTCGTGTTCCGCCACTGGCACAAGGCGGTCAACGACGACGATATCTACGGCCGCGCCGCCTTTGTGTGCGCCGCCTGTACCGTTTTGTATCATCTCGCCCTGTTCCAGCCCGGAGAGGAGATCGTTTTGTGGAGCCGCTTCAGCCGGGAGGTGGAGCACGACGAGGACAACCTGAGCGAGCTGATCTGGGCGCTGTCCGGGCCGGACGCCCTGCCCTTGCCGCTCTCATATTGAGGAAAGGAGCCGATCATATGTCAGAATATCTCAGCGACCATGTCCACCTGGGGGACGATCTCACCAGCGTGGTAATCCTGGACCAGACCCTCCTGCCCAACCGGGTGGAATACCTCACCCTGCGGGAGCCCGAGGAGATGTTCGAGGCCATTCAGCTCCTGCGGGTCCGGGGCGCCCCCGCCATCGGCATCTGCGCGGGATACTGCCTGGCCGCGCTGGCGCAGCAGCGCAGGGGCCTGCCCCCCACTCAATTCGGCGGGGAGCTGCATAAACTGGCCCAATACCTCAACTCCTCCCGCCCCACGGCGGTGAATTTGAGCTGGGCATTGAACCGCCTGGGCAAGCGGGCCCACGCTATGTCAAACGCAGCCCCCGCCGCTATCTCCGACGCTCTGGTGGACGAGGCCATTGCCATCCACCGAGAGGACATCGCCATGTGCCGGGCCATCTCGGAGCACGGCCTGACCCTCCTCAAAGACGGGGACGGGGTGCTCACCCACTGCAACGCCGGGCCGCTGGCGACGTCCCAGTACGGCACCGCCCTGGGCCCCCTCCTGCTGGGGACGGAGCGGGGGATGCGCTTCCGGGTGTTCGCCGACGAGACCCGCCCCCTGCTCCAGGGCGCCCGGCTCACCGCCTACGAGCTGGACAAGGCGGGGGTGGACGTCACCCTCATCTGCGACAACATGGCCTCCATGGTGATGAAAAACGGCTGGGTAAACGCCTGCTTCGTGGGCTGCGACCGGGTGGCCGCCAACGGCGACGCCGCCAACAAGATCGGCACCAGCGGCGTGGCCATCCTGGCCAAGCACTACGGCATCCCCTTCTACGTCCTGGGCCCCACCTCCACCATAGATTTGAGCTGCCCCACCGGGGACGACATCAAGATCGAGCTCCGGGACCCGGAGGAGATCAGGTCCAAATTCTACGCCCAGCCCATGGCCCCCGCCGGGGTGAAATGCTACAACCCCGCCTTTGACGTGACGGACCACTCCCTCATCGCGGGCATCGTCACGGAAAAGGGAATCTGCCGTCCGCCCTACACCCAGTCCCTGGCGGCGCTGTTCCCGTCAGGCCCCTCTAAAGAGCGCGCAGGAGGTCCTCAATGAAATACGTCTCCACCTTGATCGCCGTCCAGGACATGGAGCGGAGCAAGCGATTTTACCACGACGTGCTGGGCTTGAGCGTGGTCTCTGATTTCGGCGCCAACGCCGTTTTGGACGGCGGCGTCGCCCTGCAAACCCTGGACAGCTGGCGGGAGTTCATCGGGCACAAGGACGTGGCCTTCTCCCATCACGCCGGGGAGCTGTACTTTGAGGAGACGGACATAGACCGCTTTCTGGCCCATTTGAGCGCCTTTGAAATTTCCTACGTCCACCCGCCGCTGGAGCACCGCTGGGGCCAGCGGGTGGTCAGGTTCTACGACCCGGACCGCCACATCATCGAGGTGGGCGAGGATATGGCTATGGTGGTCAAGCGTTTTATCAACAGCGGAATGACGGAAGTGCAGACCGCAAAACGAATGGGCGTTCCGTTAAGCTATGTCCAGGACTGCTTAACGTCCTGACAATGCAAAACCGGCACAGCCCAAGGCTGTGCCGGTTTTGCGCCAATTTGCCGATATTTAAAGGGCTTCCGCCATTGCCCGGGCCAGCTCCTTCATTTTTGTCCGGTCCCCGTCGCTGGCTGCGGACTTGATGGTGATTTTGGGCTCCAAAATGGTGAGGCCCTTCATCCCCTCCAGCTCCGCCAGCATGGCGCGCAGGGCGGTGGGCCCCCAGGACCCGTTCTCCATCAGCCCCACGGCGCGGTCCTTGAAGCCCTTGGACTTCAGCCGCGCCAGCAGCTGGGCCATGGGCGGGAACACCCCCGCGTCGTAGCTGGCCGCCGCCAGCACCAGGCCGCTGTACCGGAAGGCCCCGGCCACCGCCTCCGCCCAGTCCCGGCGGGTCAGGTCCATGGCCTCCACCCGCAGGCCCTCGGCCCGGAGCATATCCGCCAGCTCCAGCGCCGCCTGGGCGGTGTGACCGTGAATGGAGGCGTAGGCCACCAGTACGCCCTTCTCCTCGGGGGCGTAGCCGCTCCACACGCCGTACTTCTCCAGCGCCAAAGCAAGAGCCTCGCCGCTCAAAACTGGTCCGTGGAGGGGGCAGACGGTCTGGATGTCCAGCCCCGCCGCCTTTTTCAGCAGGGCCTGGACCTGGACGCCGTACTTGCCCACGATGTTGATATAGTACCGCCGGGCCTCGTCCACCCAGGGCGTGTCCGGGTCGGTGTCCCCAAACCGGCCGAAGCCGTCGGCGGAGAACAGGGTTTTGCTCTGGCTCTCGTAGGACACCATCACCTCCGGCCAGTGGACCATGGGGGCCATGAGGAAGGTGAGCTTGTGCCCGCCCAGCTCCAGGGCATCCCCCTCCTTCACGGTGAGGGTGCGGCCCTCAAAAGCATTCCCGGTGAAGGCCGCCAGCATGGGGAAGGTCTTGGCGTTGCCCACCAGGGTCATACCGGGGAACTTGTCCGCCAGGGCGGCGATGCTCCCGGCGTGGTCTGGCTCCATATGGTGGATGACCAGGTAGTCCGGGGCCCGGCCCGCCAGGGCCTTGTCCAGGTTTGCCAGCCACTCAGCCGTTTTCCGGGGGTCCACCGTGTCCAGCACCGCCGCCTTCTCGTCCAAAATTACGTAGGAGTTATAGCTCACCCCGTCGGGGACCGCGTACTGGCTCTCAAACAGGTCGAGCTCGCCGTCAAAACAGCCAACCGGCACGATGGCCGGGTCCAATCGAACGCTCATGGATAATTCCGCCTTTCTTTCGCAGATCTGATTTTATCGCCCATCATTTTACTATGATTAGCCGCTCTCGTCAAGTTTTCCCGCTCCTGAACTCTTGACAATTTCCGCCCCCGGTGATACACTGTCTCCTGTCAAAATGGCTATGACGGAGAAGAACCCGCGCAGCGGCGCACAGAGAGGGGCCCATTTGGTGGAAAGGTCCCGCGCGAGGCGGCGGCCGTACCACTCCCGAGCCGCCCATGAGGAATGGGACGTTTACCGCACGTTACAGCGGTCACGAGCGGCAAGTTGTCACGCTGCGCCTGCTCGCGACGCGCGGCTTCCCTGTGACTTGGGCTGGTGTCCGGGCCTTTCGGCCCTCCCCTCGCCCTCGCTTCGGTCCATCCGCGCTGCTCGCGACGGCTCCGCGCTTCTTGCAATTAGGGTGGAACCGTGGGACGTATATTTGCGCCTCACCCCTGAACATCATCAGGGGTGAAGCGTTTTTGTTTTGCCCCCCAAACACAAGGAGGAATTTTTATGTCCGAGGAAAGCAATCAGTACACCTTTGAAAACGAGGCCTACCGCAAGACCTATTGGCACACTTGCTCCCACGTGATGGCCCAGGCGGTTAAGCGCCTGTGGCCGGAGGTGAAGCTGGCCATCGGCCCCTCCATCGACGAGGGCTGGTACTACGACATGGACGCGCCCTTCGCCTTCACCCCCGAGCACCTGGAGCAGATCGAGGCGGAAATGCGCAAAATCTGCAAGGAAAAGCTGAAGCTGGAGCGGTTTGAGCTGCCCCGGGAAGAGGCGCTGGCCTTCATGGAGGAAAAGGGCGAGCCCTTCAAGGTGGAGCTCATCAACGATCTCCCTGAGGACGCCCACATCAGCTTTTACAAGCAGGGCGAGTTCACCGACCTGTGCGCCGGCCCCCACCTGGACTCCACCGGGCGTATCAAGGGCAACGCCCTGAAGCTCACCGCCTGCAACGCCGCCTACTGGCGGGGCGACTCCAGCCGGGAGACCCTCCAGCGCATCTACGGCATCGCCTTCCCCAAAAAGGACGAGCTGGACGAGTACCTGGCCCGCATCGAGGAGGCCAAGAAGCGGGACCACCGCAGGCTTGGCAAGGAGCTGGGCCTGTTCATGCTACGGGACGAGGGCCCCGGCTTCCCCTTCTTCCTGCCCAAGGGGATGACCCTGAAGAACACCCTGCTGGACTACTGGCGCCAGGTCCACAAGAAGTACGGCTATGTGGAGATCTCCACCCCCATCATGCTCAACCGCCAGCTGTGGGAGCGCTCCGGCCACTGGGACCACTACAAGAACAACATGTACACCACCGTCATCGACGAGGAGGACTTCGCCGTCAAGCCCATGAACTGCCCCGGCGGCATGCTGGTCTACAAGAACGAGCCCCACTCCTACCGGGATCTCCCCCTGCGGGTGGGTGAGCTGGGCCTGGTGCACCGGCACGAGCTGTCCGGCGCCCTCCACGGTCTGTTCCGGGTGCGCTGCTTCACCCAGGACGACGCCCACATCTTCATGACCCCCGACCAGCTCAAGGACGAGATCAAGAACGTGGTCAAGCTCTTTGACGAGGTGTACTCCGTCTTTGGCCTGCACTATGAGATCGAGCTGTCCACCATGCCGGAGGATCACATCGGCACCGTGGAGCAGTGGGAGCACAACCAGGACATCCTGAAAGAGGCCATCACCGAGATGGGCAAGACCTACGTGATCAACGAGGGCGACGGTGCCTTCTACGGCCCCAAGCTGGACTTCCACCTGGCCGACTCCCTGGGCCGCACCTGGCAGTGCGGCACCATCCAGCTCGACTCCCAGCTCCCTGAGCGCTTTGAGCTGGAGTACGTGGGCGCGGACAACGAGAAGCACCGCCCCATCATGATCCACCGGGTGGTGCTGGGCTCCATCGAGCGGTTCATCGGCGTCATCACCGAGCACTTCGCCGGCGCCTTCCCCACCTGGCTGGCCCCGGTGCAGGTCAAGGTGCTCCCCATCACCGACCGGGCGGCGGAGTACGCCGACCAGGTGGCCGCCAGGCTGGACGCGCTGGGCTACCGGGTGGAGACCGACCACCGCAGCGAGAAGATCGGCTTCAAGATCCGCCAGGCCCAGTTGGAGAAGGTGCCCTATATGCTGGTGGTGGGCGACAAGGAGGCCGAGACCGGCGGCGTGGCCGTGCGCAACCGCCACGGCGGGCAGACCGTCATGAGCTTCGACGCCTTTGCCGCCAAGCTCAGGGACGAGGTGGACTCCAAGGCCCTGGAGCAGAACTGACCTTTCCCCCGATTTTGACACGCCCTGGGCGGCCATAGGCCGCCCAGGGCGTATCTGTTCTTGTCTTGCGGGCCCTCTCCCTTTCCCGCTCTCCAGGTCTCTTTCCGCGGACAGACCTTTCCATAGACCCCCAATCTCTCAAGAACACACAGCGGCGGCCCGCGCATCCACGCAAGCCGCCGCTATTCCTTTGCCTTCATCGCGTCCACCAGCCGGGCCAGCGCCTCCGCCTCCCGCTCCGTCAGCCCGTCGGTGTGAATCGCCGGAGCACTCTCCCGCTCCGGGAATACCAGCGCGTCTACCGAGAAGTCCAGCAGCTCCATCATCCGAAACAGCAGCGGGACGGATGGAATCCGCCGGGACCCCTCGATATTTTTAAGGTGGATGGGCGTTATATCCAGCATCTCTGCCAGACGCTCCTGGGTCAGGGCCTTTTTCATTCGGGCCAGTCGAACCGCCTCCCCAAGCGCTCTTTTCTCTATGCTCACTTCTATCAGCTCCCTATAAGGGTATCTTAAAGATAATATTCCCCCTTGCACATTTTCATTTAGAATACTATAATGTTTTCAAATAGATACCATTTTAGATTTGAGCTGGAACCGGAGGTGAGTCAGGGTGGAGATCGCCGTATCCCTTGCTGCAATTGCCATTGGTATCCTTTACTTAGTTGAAATTCACTTTGAAGCGTGGCTCCTTCTCCCTATTTTCCTGCTCGCCCCCTGGCCACTCTATCGACTAATCCGTCCGGCGGGAACCGCCGACTGGGCCGAACAGGACGCAGACCTCTATGCTGCATCGGTGACTCCCCTGCTCACCCTTTACGGTTTTCTACCACCGGATACCTCCCCGCAGCTTCTCCTCGCTCGTGACTGTATTAGCCTGCGCCTCTATGACCCGGCCCTTGGTGCACAGCTTCAGTCCCATTCTGCACATGGCACTGCTCCAGCCGGACTGGAGGAGATCGCGCTGGAACTCCGACGTCTGACCGGTACCCCGTGTGGTGAGGCGCTGTGCCGGTGCCCCGGCTTCGAGCTCACCCTGTCAGGAAACGGGACGGGCAACCTCCCCGTTCTTCTCCTGCGCCGCGCCATTCCCGATGGACTGTCCCTGGAGTGCTGCGCGGCCGCACTCCGGCGCAGATACCGGGGCGGCAGGCTTAAGGCCCTCTCTCTGCAAATATCCAGGGATCTCTGAGCTCAAAGGCTCCGGGGTAGACTTTCCCCTTTGTCCATGCTAAAATAGGATACAGTTCTTTCATAAACCTATAAAGGATGGATGGGAATGGGAACTACCCTCAGTACCCTGAGCAATCTGGCAATCTACATCGGCCTGGTGGTGGTGGGTGCCTTTCTGGGCTCCCGCAAGGCTCTGCGCAGCCGTCCCCTGGTGTGGGTGGGCAAGCTCCAGTTCGCGGCCCTCATGATCCTCATTGTCACCCTGGGCGTCAACCTGGGCGCCAACGACGAGGTGGTCTCCTCCCTGGGCCAGATCGGCCTGGCGGCCCTGGTGATCACGGTGCTGGCCATGGCCGGCTCCCTGCTGTGCCTCACCCTGCTGCGGCGGTTCGTGCTCAAGCTGGACCACTACGGCCTGCCCCGGGGCAGCGAGGCCGCCCGGGAGGAGGAGGCCCACCACGGCGGCAAGGCGGACAACTCCCTCACCTTCATCATTGTCATTGCCGTGGTGCTGGGAATGCTGGCGGGCCGCTTCGTGCTCCCCGCCGCCGTCACCGCCCACTGCGGCACGGTCATCAGCTTCGGCCTCTACCTGCTCCTCTTCATGGTGGGCATGGACATGGGCAAGCAGGGCACCCTGCTGGCCGACATCAAGACCGCTGGCTTCCAGGTGCTGCTGGTGCCGGTGGCGGTGTGCGCGGGCTCCCTGGCCTTCGCCGCCCTGGCCGGCCTCGTCCTCCCACTGGGGGTGAAGGACTCCATGGCCGCCGCCTCCGGCCTGGGCTGGTACTCCCTGGCCCCCACCCTGCTGGCCCCCTACTCCCTGTCGGTGTCCGCCGTGGCCTTCCTGTCCAACGTGATGCGGGAGATCTTCGCCATCATCACCATCCCCATCGTGGCCAAATACGTGGGCTATGTGGAGTGCGCCTCCCTGCCCGGTGCGGCGGCCATGGATACGGTGCTCCCCGTGGTGGTGGGCGCCACCCACGAGCGCATTACCATTTACTCCTTTACCTCCGGCGTGGTGTTGTCCCTGGCGGTTCCCCTTCTGGTGCCCGCCATCGTGACCCTGCCCTTCTGAGGAGGCCTTCTGTATGGAAATTGAACGCCGCTGGCTGGTGGAGGGCTGGCCCGCCCTGACCCCCTCCTCCGTCCTTCAAATGGACCAGGGCTACTTTGCCGTCCGCCCCGCCATCCGCATCCGCCGGGAGGCCGTCCTGGGCGGGGAGACCCGTTACATCCTCTGCTTCAAGGGGGGCGCGGGCCTGGCCCGGGAGGAGGTGGAGGTGGACGTGGACGAGGGGCGCTACCTCCGCCTCAGGGCCATGCTGTCCGGCCCCATGATCGAAAAGGAGCAGCGCCGCTATCCCCTTCCCGGCGGCCTCACGCTGGAGGTCAACCAAGTCGATCCCGCCCTGGAGAGCGGCTTCTACTACGCCGAGGTGGAGTTTGACACCGAGGCCGCCGCCCTGGCCTGGACGCCGCCGGAGGCACTGACAGCCTACCTCTCCCACGAGGTCACCGGCCAGCCCGGCGAGAGCATGGCGGCCTACTGGTCTCGTACCCGGAGGACGTAATGGAATTTTATGAAAAGCTTCAGCGCCTTCGGACGGAGCGGCATCTAACCCAGGAGCAGTTGGCCACGCAGCTCTATGTCTCGCGGACGGCTGTCTCAAAGTGGGAGAGCGGCAGGGGCCTGCCCAATCTGGAGTCCCTAAAGGCCATCTCCCGGCTCTTTTCCGTCCCCATCGATACCCTGCTCTCCGATGAGGCCCTTCCCGCCCCGGCAGTCCCGGCCCGCAGCCGCCGCCTGCTATCCGGTGCCTTGGCCTGCATTCCCCTTCTGATCCCCTTCCTTCCCCTGTTTTCCCGGCGGGAGGGCCCTCTTGTCCGGGCTGTTTCTCTTGTCTCCGGTCCGACTCTCTCCCCTGCCCTGTGCGGCCTTCTCACTGCAGCGCTCCTGGCTCTGGCTCTGTGCGGGATACTACCGCTACTCCTCCGCCGCAGCGGCGCCTGGCTCCGTCCCGCAATCTTGACGCTCCACGCCGGGATTGTGCTCCTTTGCGCCCTTACCCGCCAGCCCTACGCCACCGTACTGCTGTTTCTGCTCCTGCTGGTCAGGCTGTCTCTGGTACTCCATCCTGCCTCTGATAAGGCTGAAAAAGGCCCGTGACACGGATCGTGTCACGGGCCTTTTGCGATTGTGACAGCGCGTTTCTTGCCTTTTTGTTCCCCCCTCCCTAGGATGGTAGGTGCAGGGCCTGCACCCAAATCCATTTCATGAGGAGAGAATTCTATGAAACAAAAAAGCACTTTCTTCCTTGCCATGAGCGGACTGTCCTTTCTGCTTTTTGGCCTCCTAACTACCCTGGTACTTCTGGTGGATGTCCGTCCGGTGGGCCCTGGCGGCTCCGCAGTGGGATTGGCCAGCCTAAATCTGTTCGTCCTTCAGTGCCTGGGCGGTTCTCCCTTCTGGTACAGGCTCACCGAAGCTTTGGGTCTCGCAGCCATCCTGTGCGCCGCCGGTTTCGCCCTACTCGGCCTACTCCAGCTCCTTCAACGCCGCTCCCTTCGGCAGGTGGACCGCCGTCTACGGTATATGGGCGGGTTCTACGCTCTCGTTCTGGCCGTCTACCTCCTATTCGAGGCTCTGCCTGTCAGTTTCCGTCCTATCCTGGTAAACGGAAAGCTGGAGGCCTCCTATCCGTCATCCCACACCGTGCTGGTACTGTGCGTTATGGGTACGGCTCTGCTGTACCTCCATTCAATGGAGGGGAGGTGCCCCACCCGCCTTCTGTTAGGCGGCGCCTGCCTCCTGGCAATGGTTCTCACAGTCTTGGGGCGGCTACTGTCTGGGGTGCACTGGTGCACCGATGTGATTGGGGGTGTCCTGGTGTCCTCCGGGCTTGTGCTGCTGTATGCGGCTGCTGTTGCCCGGCTGGACATCTCCGGGCATCCGTCTTAGTTCTCCCCCTCCTTCGGGAGTACCGCCACCCGGATCTCCAGCACCCGGCGGTGGTCCACCTTGGTCACCGTCACGTCCAGGCCATCGGAGACGAAGCGGTCGCCCTCCTCGGGCACACGGCCGATCTGCTCCATCACCCAGCCGGAGATGGTGTTGGAGTCGCACTCCCCTTTTATCTTGAACAGGTCAAAGAGGTCGGTCAGATCGGCGGAGCAGGAGATCAGGTAGCTGCCGTCCTCCTGCTTCTTGAACTCCTCGATGACCTCGTCGTGCTCGTCCCAGATCTCGCCCACCAGCTCCTCCACGATATCCTCCAGGGTGACCAGGCCCTCGGTGCCGCCGTACTCGTCCACCACAATGACCATGTGGGCTTTCTCCCGCTGGAGGATGCGCAGCAGCTCGGAGATCTTGGTGTTGCCGGTGGTATAGAGCATGGGGCCCAGCATCTCCTTCACGCTGGTCAGGCCGCGGTAGCGGGCCGCGTGGAAATCCTTCTCATGGATGACGCCAATGATGTTGTCGATGTCCTCGTGGTACACCGGCAGGCGGGAATACCCGTTCTCAGCGAAGATCTTGGCGATCTCCTCCATGGAGTCGGTGTCCTCCACCGCCACGATGTCCACCCTGGGGGTGAGGATCTCCTCCACCTCCAGGTCGTGGAACTCGATGGCCGCCCGGATAAGGCGGCTCTCATGCTGGTCCAGGCCGCCCTCGCTCTCCGCCTGGTCCACCAGAGTGACCAGCTCCTCCTCGGTAATGCCGCCGTCCGCCGATTTGCGGAACACCTTGGACAGCAGCCGCTTCCACTGGGTAAACAGGAAGTTCAGCGGGGTAAGGACCGTACGGAGCACCCCCAGCAGCGGGGTGGCAAACATGGCAAACCGCTCGGGGGACTCCTTGGCCAGGCTCTTGGGGGAGACCTCGCCGAAGATCAGGATCACCACGGTCAGCACAATGGCGGACACGGTAGGTCCAGTCACCTCATCAATCAGGTGGATAAAGAGTACCGCGCCGATGGTGGTGGCCACGTTGTTGACGATGTTATTGCCGATCAGCAGGGTGGAGAGCAGCTTGTCGTAGTCCTCCGCCAGAGCCAGGGTACGGGCCGCCCGCTGGTCGCCTCCGTCTGCCCAGCTCTTGAGCCGCACCCGGTTCAGGGAGGTAAAGGCGGTCTCCGTGGCAGAGAAATAGCCTGACATGATAACACAGAACACAAGACCCACGATCATGGCGATACTGGCACTGTCCAACATAAGAAAATATTCAACTCCAACTCTTTCAGTTTTGAAATCAACGCGCAAAGGGACAACCCTATCCCCCGCGGGTAAGGCTGTCCCTGACCGATTCCATTATGTACTTGCAACTAGGCGGAGGTTCGTCCACGAGGGCTCACCGTCTCCTTTTTGGTTTATTAGTGTGTAGTATAGCACAGCTTCCTGCAAAATGCAAGGGGAAGGTTGACTTTTCCTGTCCCGCCCCCCATAAGCGAAAAAACGCGCCCAGCCGCAGGCTGGGCGCGTTTTTGATGCTCTTTTACGGGTGATTACACCAGCTGGACGATGGCCATCTCGGCGCAGTCGCCGCGGCGGGGCCCGATCTTCACGACGCGGGTGTAGCCGCCGTTGCGGGTGGCGTACTTGGGGCCGATCTCGTCAAACAGCTTCTTGGCCACATCCTCCTTGGTCAGGTAGGACAGAGCCTTGCGGTAGTTGGCCAGATTGGCGTTCTTGGCCAGGGTGATCATCTTCTCGGCCATGGGAGCCACTTCCTTGGCGCGGGAGACGGTGGTCTTGATCTGGCCGTTCTCCAGCAGATAGGTGGTCATGGCGCGCAGCATCGCGATGCGCTGATCCGTGGGCTTGCCAAGCTTACGGTTGTGAGACATGAGATTCCACTCCTAACGGATGTTCGCCAAGGCGAACTCCTACTCTTAAATTCGTCCGTGGGGAGATTCCCCCGAAAGGGCGCTCCATGGGAGCCGGCCGGACCCGGGAGGGGACGTTACGTGCCCCCGGGCCGCCCTTTCTTCCGGCCGTCAGTTTTCCTCGTCGGCCAGGTGCAGGCCCATCATGGCCAGCTTGTTGATGACCTCTTCCAGGCTCTTGCGGCCCAGGTTGCGCACCTTCATCATCTCGTCCTCGGTCTTGGAGATCAAGTCCTCGACGGTGTTGATGTTGGCCCGCTTGAGGCAGTTGAAGGAGCGGACAGACAGATCCAGCTCCTCGATGGTCAGCTCCAGCACCTTGTCCCGCTGGGTCTCCGCCTTCTCCACCACCGTGGACTTGGAGCCCATGGTCTCAGAGAGATCGGTGAAGAGGACGAAGTGATCACAGAGGATGCGGGCGCCCAGGCTGACCGCGTCCCGGGCGGTGATGGTCCCGTCGGTCCACACCTCCAGGGTCAGCTTGTCGTAGTCGGTGGCGTCGCCTACACGGGTGTTCTCCACCGTGTAGTTGACCTTGCGCACCGGGGTATAGATGGAGTCCACCGGGATCAGGCCAATGATGGTCTGGGCCGGCTTGTTCCGGTCGGCAGGCACATAGCCGCGGCCGTGGGACAGGGTCAGCTCCATGTTGAGGCTGGCGTCGGGACCCAGGGTGGCGATGTGCAGCTCCGGGTTGAGCACCTCCACCTCGCCGTCGGCCTTGATGTCGCCGGCGGTGACCTCACACTCGCCGCTGGCCTCAATATAGACCGTCTTTACGCCCTCGGAGTGGAGCTTTGCGATGATGCTCTTTACATTGAGGACGATCTCGGTCACGTCCTCCTTTACGCCGGGGATGGTGGAGAACTCATGCTGCACGCCTGCGATCTTGATGGACGTGACCGCCGTACCGGGCAGGGACGAGAGCAGGATGCGGCGCAGGGAATTACCCAACGTGGTGCCGTAACCGCGCTCCAGGGGCTCCACCACATACTTGCCGTAGGAACCGTCGCCGGGGTTCTCCACACATTCAATGCGGGGCTTCTCGATTTCTACCATGTGTTACCCTCCTTTTCGCGGCTGCGGGCACAAGGCCCGCAGCCCTATACAGCTCACCAATAATCGAGGGTACAAGCAGTGTTACTTGGAGTACAGCTCGACGATCAGGTGCTCCTCGACGGGCAGATCGATGTCCTCGCGGGCGGGCATCTGCACCACGGTGCCCTTCAGCGCGTTCTTGTCCCGCTCCAGCCACTTGGGCACCAGAACGGTGGGGGCGTCCTCGCCGGTCAGGCGCTTGAACTTGGCGGAGGAGCGGCTGGACTCCTTGACCTCAATCACGTCGCCCGCCTTGACCAGGTAGGAGGGGATATCCACCCGCTGGCCGTTGACGGTGAAGTGGCCGTGGCCCACCAGCTGACGGGCCTCACGGCGGGTCATGGCGAAGCCCAGACGGTACACCACGTTGTCCAGACGGCGCTCCACGAAGGTCAGCAGATTCTCACCGGTCTTGCCGGGCATACGGGCGGCCTTCTCATAGTACATCCGGAACTGCTTCTCCATGATGCCGTAGACGAACTTGACCTTCTGCTTCTCGGTCAGCTGGAGGGCATACTCGCTCTTCTTCTTTCTCATCTGGCCGCCGGGATTGCGGTTGCTCTCCTTCTTGGCATAGCCCATGGCGGCAGGAGAAATGCCCAGCGCACGGCAGCGCTTGGCGATAGGCTGCATATTCTTTGCCATTTGTTCTTCCTCCTTCTCTTACACGCGGCGGCGCTTCGGCGGACGGCAGCCGTTATGGGGGATGGGAGTCACGTCCTTGATCAGAGTGACCTCCAGGCCCACGGCCTGCAGGGCGCGGATGGCGGCCTCACGGCCGGCGCCGGGGCCTTTCACGTACACCTCGACGGTCTTCAGGCCGTGCTCCATGGCGGCCTTGGCGGCCGTCTCGGCGGCCGTCTGCGCGGCGAAGGGGGTGGACTTACGGGAACCGCGGAAGCCCAGGCCGCCGGAGGAGGCCCAGGACAGGGCGTTGCCGCCCATATCGGTCACGGTGACCATGGTGTTGTTGAAGGAGGAACGGATATGCACCTGGCCCTTCTCAACGTTCTTGCGCTCACGGCGCTTGCGGATAACCTTCTTACCCTTGGTAGCGGTAGCCATGTGTTTCTCCCTCCCTTACTTCTTCTTGTTGGCGACGGTGCGCTTGGGGCCCTTGCGGGTGCGCGCGTTGGTCTTGGAGCGCTGACCGCGGACGGGCAGGCCCTTGCGGTGCCGCATGCCGCGGTAGCAGCCGATCTCGGTCAGGCGCTTGATGTCCATCGCCACGTCACGGCGGAGGTCGCCCTCCACAGTGTAGCTGTGGCCGATGATCTCGCGCAGCTTGGCCTCATCTTCCTCGGTCAGATCCTTCACGCGGGTGTCGGGGTTGATTCCGGCCTCGGCCAGGATCTTGTTGGCGCTGGTGCGCCCAATGCCGTAGATATAGGTCAGGCCGATCTCTACCCGCTTATCCTTCGGCAAGTCAATGCCAGCAATACGTGCCATACTGTTTCAGCACCTCCTATTAACCTTGTCTCTGCTTGTGCTTGGGATTCTCACAAATAACCATGACCTTGCCCTTGCGCTTAATGATCTTGCACTTCTCGCACATGGGCTTCACGGACGGTCTTACTTTCATGATAAACCTCCTTGAATGCCTTGATGGCCCCGGAACGGCGGAGGCAAGGCCCCGCTTACCCGCTCCGGTCATTGATGGGTTCTCCCAGAGGGAGGCGGCGCAATTCCATTTCGCCGCGTTAAATCAGCCGGTTACTTGGATCTCCAGGTAATCGGCCCCAGGTTACGTCATAGGGGGACATCTGGACCGTACGCCCCACCCGGCGCAGGCGCCGTGTGGGGACCCCGACTCCATCTGCGGGCGTCGGAAGTGAATTCCGCCGCCCTTCGCGCCAGAGGCGCGCCCCGCGCTGCGGGGCCCCAGTGACGGTCCGGCCAGCCTGACGGATTACTTGGACCGCCAGGTGATCCGGCCCCGGGTTACGTCATAGGGGGACATCTGGACCGTCACTTTATCGCCGGGCAGGATGCGGATGAAGTTCATGCGCAGCTTGCCGGAGATGTGGGCCAGAATAATATGGCCGTTTCCGATGTCCACATGGAACGTGGTGTTGGGAAGGGACTCGGTCACGACGCCCTCCACTTCGATCATATCGTCCTTTGCCAAAGCGTCATACCCTCCTTAGTTCCTCAGCTCGGAAAGCGGCCAGCGCCCTCCGTATGTCTCGGTTGGATAGGTTCCCGCCTGTCCGGAGCTGATCCAGGACAGGGTGCTGGAAATCACCGGCGGGGGCGGTATGGACCGCCTTTTTCCGCTTGGGGTTCTCCAGCTTCCGCCGCTTCCCGTCGCAGAGCAGCAGGTAGGGGCCGTCGGTGTCCAGGACACAGAACAGCCCTCCCCTGTCATGCCCGGCCAGGGAGCGGACAATCTGCGCACACGCGCATCCCATACTCAATCCTCCACCCGGGTAAGCACTTCAGGCTCCCCGTCGGTGATGAGAATTGTGTTTTCATAGTGGGCGGTCAGGCTTCCGTCGGCGGACACGGTGGTCCAGCCGTCCTTGAGCACCTTCACCCGCCAGTCACCCGCGCACACCATGGGCTCCACTGCAATGGTCATACCCGGCTGGAGCCGGGGGCCATGGCCCGCTGGGCCGAAGTTGGGTACCTCGGGCGGCTCGTGGAGCTTGGCGCCCACGCCGTGGCCCACAAAGTCCCGCACCACGGAGCAGCCGCTTGCTTCCACGTACTGCTGCACCGCGTGGGAGATATCATAGACCCGGCAACCGGGCCGGGCGTTGCGGATTCCCTCCCAGAAGCTCTGTTCGGTCACATGGATCAGATGCATGGCCTCGTCGCTCACCTGTCCGCAGGCGAAGGTGGCGGCGCAGTCGCCGTGGAAGCCGTCCAGAAAGGCGCCCACGTCCACGCTGACGATGTCGCCCTCCTTGAGCTTCCGGGGACCGGGTATGCCATGGATGACTTCCTCGTTGATCGAGATACAGGCGGAGCCGGGGAAACCGCTGTAGCCCAGGAAGGAGGGCTTGGCTCCGTGGATCTCGATAAACTTGCGCACGGCGGTATCGATCTCATGGGTGGTCACGCCGGGCCGCACCATGGAGCCGGCCAGCGCCCGGGCCTGGGCGGTCAGCCGCCCGGCCCGGCGCATGCACTCGATTTCGCGGGGAGATTTGAGAGAGATCATATCCATCTCGTTCACTTCCCCAGCAATTCCATGATTTTGGTGTTTGTCTCCTCGATGCCGCCCAGGTCGGGCACGCGCTTAAGCACGCCCTTCTCCTCGTAGAAGCCCTTCAGCGGCTCGGTTTGACTGTGGTAGATTTCCAGCCGGTGCTTGACGGTTTCGGGCTGGTCGTCTTTGCGCTGCTCCAGCACACCGCCGCACTTGTCGCAGAGCCCCTCCTGCTTGGGGGGCGCCATGACGACGTGGTAGGTGGCTCCGCAGGCATGGCAGGTCCGGCGGCCCGTCATGCGGGCCTCGATGACGCTGTCGGCAACCTCCAGGGAGAGGACCGCGTCAAAGCGGATGCCGTGGCGCTCCAGGGCTTCGGCCTGAGCGATGGTACGGGGTACGCCGTCCAGGATGAAGCCGCCTGCGCAGTCGGGCTCGGCCAGCCGCTCCTGGATGATACCGATGATGATCTCATCCGGAACCAGCTTGCCCGCGTCCATATAGCTCTTGGCCTGCAAGCCGATGGGAGTGCCCTCCTTGACGGCTGCGCGCAGGATATTGCCGGTGGAGATGGTGGGGATGCCCAGCTTGCGGCTGATAATCTCCGACTGGGTGCCCTTGCCGGCGCCAGGTGCGCCTAAAAGAATGATTTTCATCCTGATTCCCCTTACTCCAGGAAGCCCTTGTAGTGGCGCATCAGCATTTGGGCCTCCAGGGCCTTGGTGGTCTCCAGCGCGACGCCGACCACGATGATGATGGACGTGCCGCCGATGGCCAGGCTGCTGACGCCGATCACCGCGCCGGTGACAATGGGCGCGATGGCGATAATCGCCAGGTAGAGCGCGCCGAACATGGTGATCTTATTGAGCACCTTGTGGATAAAGTCGGCGGTGGGCTTGCCGGGGCGGAAGCCGGGGATGAACCCGCCGTTCTTTTTCAGGTTGTTGGCAACCTCCACAGGGTTGAACTGCATCGTGGAGTAGAAGAAGCTGAAGCCCACGATGAGCAGGAAATACACCACGATATAGAAAATGCTGGTGGTGTCAAAGACGCGCAGGAAGCCGCCCCAGAAGCCCGGGTCGTTCTTGCTCACGCCGGCAAACGCGGCGATGGTAGCGGGCAGAGAGGCGATGGCCTGGGCAAAGATGATGGGCATAACGCCGGTCATGTTCACCTTCAGAGGGATGTGGCTGGACTGGCCGCCGTACATCTTCCGGCCCACAACGCGCTTGGCGTACTGGACGGGAATGCGGCGCTCCGCATTCTGAATGAATACAATGAGAACCACGATGGCCAGCATGCCGATGAGAATCAGCGGGATGGCCCACACGGGCAGATTAAAGATTCCCTCGCCGGTAACGCCGTCCAGATTGTTGCGGACGCCCTGATACATGGTGCGGATCATGCTGGGGCCGCGGGACAGGATGCCCGCGAACAGGATGATGGAGATGCCGTTGCCGATGCCGAACTCGGTGATCTGCTCGCCCAGCCACATGACAAAGGCGGAGCCGGCAGTGAAGCACAGTACGATGACGATACCCGCCCACCAGCCAGGCAGGCCGGCGGTGTCCAGCATCGTTCCGCCGCCCTGGGTGCGGATCAGGGTGTAGTAGCCGAAGCCCTGCAGCAGGCCGATGGCCACGGTGACATAGCGGGTAATGGCCGCAATCTTCTTCCGGCCCTCCTCGCCGCCCTCCTTCTGGAGCCGCTCCAGGGCAGGGATGGCAACGGTGAGGAGCTGGATGATAATAGAACTGTTGATATACGGCTGCACGCCCAGGGCAAAGACGGCCGCCATGGAGAAGGCGGTGCCGTTCATGGCGCCCAGCAGGGTGAAGATGCCGCCCATGTTGTTGAGGGTGGCGCCCAGCATATTGCTATCAATAAAGGGGACAGGAACCACGGAGCCCAGCCGGAAGATCAGCAGGGCAAACACGGTGAAGAGGATCTTCTTCCGCAGCTCGGGAATTTTCCAGGCGTTACGGATGGTCTCGATCACTTAGACCACCTCGTACTTTCCGCCTGCCGCAACAATCTTCTCCTTGGCGGAGGCGGAGAAGGCGGAGGCACGGACCGTCAGCTTCTTGGTCAGGGTGCCGTTGCCCAGCACCTTGTAGCCGTACTCGCACTTGGAGAGGATGCCCTTCTCCAGCAGGTCGCACACATTGACCGTAGCGCCATCCTCAAACTTCTCGAGGGCGGAGACGTTGATCGCCTCCAGGGGTTTGGCAAAGATATTGTGGAAGCCGCGCTTGGGGATGCGGCGGGTCAGAGGCATCTGGCCGCCCTCAAAGCCCACGCGCACGCCGCCGCCGGAGCGGGCCCACTGGCCCTTCTGGCCGCGGCCGGCCGTCTTGCCGTTGCCGGAGCCGTGACCGCGGCCCTTCCGATAGGCCTTGGGGTTGGAACCGGGAGCGGGGGAAAGTTCATGCAGATTCATTTCGCGCACCTCCTTACTGTTCCTCGGTGACCTGGAGCAGGTAGCCGATGTTCGCAATCTTGCCGCGGGTCGCCTCGTTGTCGGGCTGCACGGTGGTGTCGCCGATCTTGCGCAGGCCCAGGGCCTCGGCGGTCGCCTTGTGCTTGGCGATACGGCCGTTCAGGCTCTTGACCAGCTTGATGTTCAGATTAGCCATGTTCACGGCCCTCCTTAACCTACGATCTCGCTGACGCTCTTACCGCGGATGCGGGCGACCTCCTCGGGGCCACGGAGGGACTTCAGGCCCTCAAAGGTGGCGGAGACCACGTTCTGCGGGTTGTTGGAGCGCAGGCACTTGGCGCGGATGTCACGGATGCCGGCGGCCTCCATGACGGCGCGGACGGGGCCGCCGGCGATGATGCCGGTACCGGGGGCGGCGGGCTTGAGCAGCACGCGGCCGGCGCCGAATTCACCGATGACCTCATGGGGAATGGTAGTGCCGGACAGAGTCACGGTGCACATATTCTTCTTGGCGTCCTCGATGCCCTTGCGGATGGCCTCGGGCACCTCAGCGGCCTTGCCCAGACCGAAGCCCACGCGGCCCTTCTCGTCGCCCACGACCATCAGCGCGGCGAACTTGAAGATGCGGCCGCCCTTCACGGTCTTGGACACGCGGTTCAGGGCAACGAGCTTCTCGGTAAACTCGCTGGGTTCTCTCTCAAATCTAGCCATTTATCGTTTTCCTCCTCCCTTAGAACTGCAGGCCGCCCTCACGGGCGCCCTCGGCCAGGGCCTGCACGCGGCCGTGGTACACGTAGCCGCCGCGGTCAAACACGACGGTCTCGATGCCGGCGGCCTTGGCGCGCTCGGCGACAGCCAGGCCCACCTTCTTGGCGGCCTCACAGTCGGAGCCCTTGCCCTCGAAGCCCTTCTCCAGGGAGGAAGCAGACACCAGGGTCTTGCCGGTCACGTCGTCGATGACCTGGGCATAGATGTTGGTGTTGCTGCGGAACACGTTCAGGCGGGGACGCTCGGGCGTGCCGGAAATCTTGCCGCGCACTCTCTTGTGGCGCTTAAGCCGCTGAGCGTTGGTATCGGGTCTGTTGATCATAGTGGCACACCTCCTTATTTCTTCTTGACGCCGGTCTTGCCTTCCTTGCGGCGGATGACCTCGTCAGTGTATTTGATGCCCTTGCCCTTGTACGGCTCAGGCGGACGCTTCTCTCTCACTTCGGCGGCGAACTGGCCGACCTTCTGCTTATCGGTGCCGCTGATGACGATCTTGTTGGCGCTGGGCACCTCAATGGTGATGCCCTCGATCTCCTCGACGGTGACCTGATGGGAGAAGCCCAGGTTCATGACCAGCTTGTTGCCCTCCTTAGCCACACGGTAGCCCACGCCGTTGACGTCCAGCTCCTTCTTGAAGCCCTCGGTGACGCCCACGATCATGTTGTGCAGCAGGGTGCGGGTCAGGCCGTGCAGGCTGCGGTTGGCCTTCTCGTCGTTGGGACGGGTCACATGGATCACATCGCCCTCCTGGGTGATGGTCATGGCGGGATGCAGCTGCTGCGTCAGGGTACCCTTGGGACCCTTTACGGTAACCAGGTTACCGGCTTCGATCTTCACGTCCACACCGGCGGGGATGGAGATCGGCATTCTTCCGATACGAGACATATTCTACTCTCCCTCCTTACCAGACAAACGCCAGGACCTCGCCGCCGACATGGGCCGCGCGGGCGGCCTTGTCAGTCATGACGCCCTTGGACGTGGACACAATGGCAATGCCCAGGCCATGCAGAACCCGGGGCAGCTCGTCAGCACCGGCATAGACACGCAGGCCGGGCTTGGAGACACGGCGCAGGCCGGTGATGACCTTCTCCTTGCCGGGATTGTACTTCAGGGTGACGCGGATGACGCCCTGGGTACCATCGTCGATGAGCTGGAAGTTCTTGATATAGCCCTCATCCAGCAGGATCTGCGCGATGGACTTCTTCATGTTGGACGCGGGGACGTCCACGGTGTCATGCTTGGCGTTGTTCGCGTTGCGGATGCGGGTGAGCATATCCGCAATGGGATCAGTGATGTGCATGATGTTTACCTCCTATCAGAGTTACGGGCAGGGCCCGTATCAGCGGCAAGGTATCGCAGCTAGGCAACTGCGACCTATTGCTCGCCGGCGGGGGATTTATTCAAATTACCGGCCAAGAGGCGGGCTGGCTTTACCAGCTCGCCTTCTTGACACCGGGAATCTGACCCTTGTAAGCCAGCTCGCGGAAGCAGATACGGCAGATGCCGTAGTCCCGCAGGTAGGCGTGGGGACGGCCGCAGATCTTGCAGCGGTTGTAGCGGCGGGTGGAGAACTTGGGCTCCGCCTGCTGCTTCAGGATCATAGACTTCTTAGCCATTTCGTTCTCCTCCTTTAGCGGGCGAAGGGAGCGCCGATCAGGGACAGGAGCTCCTTGGCCTCTTCGTCGGTCTTGGCGGTGGTGCAGATGACCACGTCCAGGCCGCGGATCTTATCGATCTTGTCGTACTCGATCTCGGGGAAGATCA
>ERZ808042.441-NODE-441-length-25012-cov-8.378745_pt1 | contig 25012 bp, 22 predicted proteins | sample MGYA00380193_ERZ808042 | MGnify/ENA primary metagenome ERZ808042 (study PRJEB31490, sample SAMN06133401) | mouse gut metagenome | isolation source: M1_2 | host: mice | place: China: Chengdu | collected 2015-05 ...
AACTACAAGATCGGTGAGACCCATGACGGCACCGCCACCATGGACTGGATGGCTCAGGAGCAGGAGCGCGGCATCACCATCACCTCCGCCGCCACCACCTGCTATTGGAAGGGCACCAAGGACCAGTTCCCCCAGACCCGGATCAACATCATCGACACCCCGGGCCACGTGGACTTCACCGTGGAGGTGGAGCGCTCCCTGCGCGTGCTGGACGGCTCTGTCACCGTCATGTGCGCCAAGGGCGGCGTGGAGCCCCAGTCCGAGACCGTCTGGCGCCAGGCGGACCACTACAAGGTCCCCCGCATGATCTACGTCAACAAGATGGACATCATGGGCGCCGACTTCTACAACGTGCTCCACATGATCCACGACCGGCTCAAGGCCAACGCCGTGCCCATCCAGCTCCCCATCGGCAAGGAGGAGACCTTCAAGGGGATCATCGACCTGGTGGAGATGGACGCCGACATTTACTATGACGATTTGGGCAAGGACATGCGGGTGGAGCCCATTCCCGCCGACATGATGGAGCTGGCCCAGGAGTACCGCACCAAGCTGGTGGACGCCTGCGCCGACATCGACGAGGAGATCATGGAGCTGGCCCTGGAAGAGAAGCCCATTCCCCAGGAAATGCTGCGCCGGGCCATCCGCAAGGGCACCATCGACAACCTGATGGTCCCCGTGGTGTGCGGCACGTCCTATAAGAACAAGGGCGTGCAGAAGCTGCTGGACGCCATCGTGGACTATATGCCCGCCCCCACCGACATCCCCCCCATCAAGGGCGTCAACCCCGACACCGAGGAGGAAGAGGAGCGCCCGTCCTCCGACGAGGAGCCCTTCTCCGCCCTGGCGTTTAAGATCGCCACCGACCCGTTTGTGGGCCGGCTGTCTTTCATCCGTGTCTACTCCGGCACGCTGAACACCGGCACCCAGGTGCTGAACAGCACCAAGAAGCAGAAGGAGCGCATCGGCCGCATCCTCCAGATGCACGCCAACCACCGGGAGGACATCGAGACCGTGTACTCCGGCGACATCGCCGCCGTCATCGGCCTGAAGAACTCCACCACCGGCGACACGCTGTGCGACGAGAAGCACCCCGTGATTTTGGAGTCCATGGAGTTCCCCGAGCCCGTCATCCGGGTGGCCATCGAGCCCAAGACCAAGGCCGGCCAGGAGAAGATGGGCATCGCCCTGATGAAGCTGGCCGAGGAGGACCCCACCTTCAAGACCTACACCGACGAGGAGACGGGCCAGACCATCATCGCCGGCATGGGCGAGCTCCATTTGGAGATCATCGTGGACCGGCTGCTGCGCGAGTACAAGGTGGAGGCCAACGTGGGCGCGCCCCAGGTGGCCTACAAGGAGACCATCAAGCAGAGCGTCAAGCAGGACACCAAGTACGCCCGCCAGTCCGGTGGTAAGGGCCAGTACGGCCACGTGGTCATCACCGTGGAGCCCAACGAGCCCGGCAAGGGCTATGAGTTCCTCAACGAGATCACCGGCGGCGTCATCCCCAAGGAGTTCATCCCCGCCGTGGACGCGGGCATCCAGGGGGCCATGCAGGCCGGCGTGCTGGCCGGCTACCCGGTGGTGGACGTGAAGGTCCACCTGACCTTCGGCTCCTATCACGAGGTGGACTCCTCCGAGATGGCCTTCAAGATCGCCGGCTCCATGGCCTTCAAGGAGGCCTGCCGCAAGGCCGGGGCCTGCCTGCTGGAGCCCATCATGAAGGTGTCCGTCATCGCCCCCGACGAGTACCTGGGCAACGTCATCGGCGACCTCACCAGCCGCCGCGGCCAGATTCAGGGCCAGGAGGCCCGGCCCGGCGCCACCCAGGTGGACGCCCTGGTGCCCCTGTCCGAGATGTTCGGCTACGCCACCGACCTGCGCTCCCGCACCCAGGGCCGCGGCCAGTACACCATGGAGCCCCACAGCTACGTGGAGATCCCCAAGAGCATCGCGGAGAAGATTATCGCTCAGCGCGGACGGAAAGAGGACTAAAATTGTAGTTGCAATTTCTGCCGCCATAGGATAAAATAGGCCCATAAACCTATTTGCCTCAACACATTTTATTTCACCAATTACAAGGAGGAACACGCAAAATGGCTAAGCAAAAGTTTGAGCGTACCAAGCCCCACGTCAACATTGGCACCATCGGCCACGTTGACCACGGCAAGACCACCCTGACCGCCGCCATCACCAAGTGGCTGGCTCTGAAGGGCCAGGCCCAGTACGAGGACTACTCCAGCATCGACAAGGCTCCCGAGGAGCGCGAGCGCGGCATCACCATCAACACCGCCCACGTGGAGTACGAGACCGACAACCGGCACTACGCCCACGTTGACTGCCCGGGCCACGCCGACTATATCAAGAACATGATCACCGGTGCCGCTCAGATGGACGGCGCCATCCTGGTCATCGCCGCCACCGACGGCCCCATGGCCCAGACCAAGGAGCACATCCTGCTGGCCCGTCAGGTGGGCGTGCCCGCCATCGTGGTGTTCCTGAACAAGTGCGACCAGGTGGACGACGAGGAACTGCTGGAGCTGGTGGAGATGGAGGTCCGCGAGACCCTGTCCGGCTACGAGTTCCCCGGCGACGACATTCCCATCATCAAGGGCTCCGCTCTGAACGCCCTGACCTGCGAGTCCGGCAACGTGGACGACCCCGACTTCGCCTGCATCAAGGAGCTGATGGACGCTGTTGACAGCTACATCCCCACTCCCGACCGCAAGGCCGACCTGCCCTTCCTGATGCCCGTGGAGGACGTGTTCACCATCACCGGCCGCGGCACTGTGGCCACCGGCCGTGTGGAGCGCGGCCAGCTGAAGGCGGGCGAGACCGTTGAGATCGTCGGCCTGACCGAGGAGAAGAAGAGCACCGTGGTCACCTCCATGGAGATGTTCCGCAAGACTCTGGACTACGTGGAGGCCGGCGACAACGTGGGCTGCCTGCTTCGCGGCGTCAACAAGGACGAGATCGAGCGCGGCCAGGTGCTGTGCAAGCCCGGCTCCATCCACCCCCACACCAAGTTCGTGGGCCAGGTGTACGTCCTGTCCAAGGACGAGGGCGGCCGTCACACCCCCTTCTTCAACAACTACCGTCCCCAGTTCTACTTCCGTACCACCGACGTGACCGGCGTCATCACTCTGCCCGAGGGCACCGAGATGTGCATGCCCGGCGATAACGTGGACATGAACGTGGAGCTGATCACCCCCATCGCCATTGAGAAGGGCCTGCGCTTCGCTATCCGCGAGGGCGGCCGCACCGTGGGTTCCGGCGTCGTCATTGATGTCGCTGAGTAAATTCAAGGCAAAAATTAAAGTCAGCCGTCTTTTGACGGCTGACTTTTTTTGTTCTGATTTCTCTCAGAGCCTGAGTGGGCGGTTGCGTTACTGGCCTCGGTGGGAGTGGCGTGCTCAAAACACCGCCTGCACCAGAATCATGTAGAGGATCGTTCCGCCCACGATGGACAGCATGTTATTCTTTTTCCAAACATGCAGGACGATGACAGCCAGCCCGGCGATGAGGCCGGGGGCCCAGCCGCCGACCTCCGCGAAGCTGGTGCCCCGGTAGCAGTAGACGATGAGCATGGCGATGACCGCGGGCGGTAGGAACCGGCCCAGGTAGAGCACAACCTTCGGCGGCTCTCCACCCCGCCCAAAGAGCAGGAAGGGCAGCGCCCGGGTGAGGAAGGTCACCACGGCCATGACGGCCACCAAAGCGGCAATCTGCATGGTCGTCACAGCGTCTCGCCTCCCTTCGCCAGCGCTTCGGGCCGCTCCAGCCGGGGCCGCAGCATCAGCAGGCCCGCCACCAGAATGACCAGCGCGGGGATGAGGAACCGCCCGTTGTCCGGCCCAAAGATCAGCAGACAGGCCAGGGTGCCCGCCGCCCCCAGCAGCACCGGGGCGTGGCGGGCGTTGGACTGCCACTGCTCCACGGCGATGACCAGAAACAGCGCCGTCATGGCAAAGTCGATGCCCTCGGTATTGATGGTGATGAGCGCCCCCGCCACCGCGCCGATGATGGACCCAGCGATCCAGTACAGGTGGTCCAGCACAGCGATGCTGAAATAAAAATCCTTTTCATTCACGCCCTCCGGCGCCTCCACCCCGGCCAGCAGCGCGTAGGTCTCGTCGGTGAGGGAAAAGATCATGTACAGCTTCCGCCAGCCCATCCCCTGGAACTTCTCCAGCATGGACAGCCCATATACCAGATGGCGGAAGTTGAGGATGAGCGTGAGGAAGGCCGCGTCCACCAGCGGGGCGGCGTCGGCCAGCAGCCGCACCCCCAGGTACTGCCCGCTGCCGGCGTAGATGGTCATCGACATGATGGCCGACCAGATGGGGTGAAAGTTCGCCGCCGACAGCATCCAGCCGAACACGACGCCGATGGACAAATAGCCCATGAGCACCGGCACGGTGTGGGGAAAGGCGGCGGCCAGGGATTTTCGGTTCATTTGCGTCACGTCCTTGTGTAAAACGCACGAAAGCGCAAAATAGACATTGATATTATAACGTCAAGTTTCGCGCCTGGCAAGGGCAGGGTTTTACAGATTGTTCATTGTATTCCGGTGAGGTTTTGGCTATAATATTCTCCAATATCATCCGGCGGGCCGGTTTGGGGATCGCCGGGAATATGTGGAGCGTGATCTGCCATGAGAAAGCTGCTTTACATCTACAACCCCGCCGCCGGGCGCAAGACCGCCAAGATCAACCTGTCCGACGTGCTGGAGGTGTTCGCCCGCCAGGGCTATGAGATCACCGTCCACCCCACCCAGGCCCCGGGGGACGCCGTACAGGCCGCCCGGGAGCAGGGCCCCACCCACGACCGGGTGGTGTGCTGCGGCGGGGACGGCACCCTAAACGAGACCGTCCGGGGGCTGCTGGAGCTGCCTTGGGAGCTGCGCCCCGTGCTGGGCTACATCCCGGCGGGCACCACCAACGACTTCTCCCGCACCCTGGAGCTGCCCAAAACCCTGCCCGAACTGGCGGAGACCGCGGGGGCGGGGGTCCTGCGGCCCATCGACGTGGGGGAGGCCCAGGGCAATCCCTTCACTTACGTGGCCGCCTTCGGGCTGTTCACCGACGTGTCCTATTCCACTCCCCAGGCCAGCAAAAACCTGCTGGGCCATTTCGCCTACGTGCTGGAGGGGATGGGCAAGCTGGCCAATATCCCCAGCTTTCATATGCGCGTGACCTCCACAGAGGGCCACGACATCGAGGGGGACTACATCTACGGCATGGTGGGCAACACCGTGTCGGTGGGGGGCCTGGTGAGCCTGCCCCGGGACAAGGTGCTGCTGGACGACGGGCGATTCGAGGTGATTTTGATCCGCCGCCCGGAGAACGGCAAGGACTGGCAGTCCATCCTCACCGCCCTGACCACCCTGGAGCTGGTGGAGGACGGGGCGGTGACCGGCTTCTCCGCCGGGGACATCACCTTTACCTGCGACACGCCGGTGGCCTGGACGGTGGACGGCGAGTTTGGCGGTGAGCAGGCGGTGACCCGGGTCAAAAATCTGCCCCGGGCCATCACCATTGCCTGTGGGGTGTTTGTGGAGGAGTAAGGGCACATGTTGTTCATTCCTTTTTCTTGAAAGAAAAAGGAATCGAAAAAGAACTTTTGGATCGCTATGGAAACGGTTCATCTCTGCAAAGTCTTCGCCCGGCAACAAAGTATTCCATAAATAAAGGCCCGGCGGGATTCCCGTCGGGCCGTGCTATTGCTTCTGAATATGCCTTATTACTTAAGCGAAACGGAGTTTCGCTTTCAAAAGTTTCTTTTCGGTTCCTTTTCTTTTCAAAGAAAAGGAACGCCCCTGACCTTGCCCTTCGCTCATTCGGGGAACTGGACGTGGGCGTAGTAGTCCTCCTGGATGATGAGCTTAGAGTAGTTCACCTTAGCTGCCACCAGCCGCTTCACCCGGCTCACATAGTCCTCGTCCACCGTGACGCCCTTGTTGGGGGTGAACTCCCCGGTGGAGCACTCATAGGTGCCCGCCGCCGTGATCCAGGCGTTGCCCTGTCCCTTGTTGGCGAACACCACCAGGGGCATGCAGTTGGAGTACTGGTCCGCCTGGTAGTTGGTGGCGAAGATGTCCCGCCCGGAGTAGAGCCGGGAGTCGTAGTCCAGTCCGAACAGGTTGCACAGGGTGGGCACGATGTCGATGGAAGAGCAGGGGGTGTCCACCTCGATGGGCTCCTCAATGGCTCCGGACCACATCAGCAGGGTGTTGCGGTAGCGGGAGGTGTCGTCCTCGCTGTCCGTAAAGCCCCGCAGCTCGTTGTAGTGGTCCTCCTTGGTGTTGGCGTCCACCAGCATATAGGGGTAGTGGTCCCCGGTCATGACGATGAGGGTGTCCTCCGCGACGCCCGCCGCCTCCAGCTTGTCCACCAGGCACTTGAGGGCCAGGTCCAGCTCCATGTTGCAGGCCAGGTAGGCCTGACAGGGCTCAGACAGGTCGGGGTACTTGGCCTGGACCTCCGCCTGATGCTTCCGAGCCATGGCGTTGCCCGCCCAGGTGTAATAGCCGTGGGCGCTGATGGTCATATAGTAGGCGTGGAAGGGGGTACCGTTGTCCACATAGTCCTGGATATAGCTGTCCGCCGTGGCCTCCATCATCTCCAGGTCGGACCGGGGCCAGGCATCGCTGGGCAGCTCCAGCCCACCGCCGTCACAGCCCTTGTAGTCGTAGCCGAAATTGGTGAGGTATTGGTTGCGCTTATAGTAGTCATACTGGCCGTTGTGCCAGGCGGGGACGTTGTAGCCCTGGGCGGCGAAGAGCTTGCCCAGGGTGATGGGCATGGATTTTTCAATGCTGGCCTGGGCGGCAAGGTTGCCATAGCTGCTGCTGACCCAGTTGGGGATGACCCCTGTGGTGACGGCGAACTCGCCGCCGCAGGTGGACTGGGTCCAGTCTGGCTGGTAGAAATTTTTCAACACAAAGCCCTCCCGGCTGAGCTTGTACAGGGTGGGGGTGAGCTCCTTGTCGATGGCCGGGGTGGCAAAACCCTCGGCGGTGAGGAGGATCAGGTTCTTCCCCTCAAACATGCCGGTGTACTCGTTTTTCTCCGAGGGGGTGAGGCTGCCGAAATACTGGTGCATGCTTTTCAGTGTCTCGTCGGTCTCCGCCTCGGCCATCCCCTCAAAGTCGATGTCCAGGGCGTTGGGCCCGGTGGGGACGGGCCGCTTGGAAACGCTGGGGTCCGGGTCGGCGGAGGGCTGGCCGGAGGGCTGGGCGCTCTCCTCGGGGGCGGGGGTGTCCACCGGGTCGATGAACTCGTCCAGCGGGGGGGAGGGGACGCCTATCACGGCATATTCCAGCTCCAGCCGGATGGAGGTGAGCAGGCCGAAGTGGGGCACGGCGGCGTTGGCGGTGAACTCATAGGTATAGTAGCTCTTCGCCGGCCCCAGGATGGACAGCAGGTAGGCGGTGAGCTGGCAGGCCACCAGCAGGGCGGCCAGAATGAGCCGCAGGGGCAGCTCGCTCCCCACGTCGGGGACCACCCGCCCGCGCAGGAGGATAAACGCGACCAGCGGCGCCAGGGAGAGCAGAATGAAGGGGATGATGCCCAGAGCCACCGACACCACGGTGGAGCCGAAGCCACCGGCCACGTCGGCGGCCATGTCACCCATAAAGGTGACGCCGTAGTAGAGGTTGAAGGCGGCCCGGCATCCCCGCTCCACGCAGAACAGCGCCGTGCCCAGCCCCAGCAGCACCCCTCCGGCGATACGGGCGGCGGTTTTCCAGGGCAGCAGGTCCAAAATCAGGCCGATGACCAGCCCCGCGGCGATGGAAAACAGCACGACGCGCAGCAGCGCCAGGTCAAAAAACGGGGTGCTCCGGTCAAAGGCCCGCAGGAGCAGCTCATGGTAGAGGAGGGCGGCGGGGAAAAACAGGGCGGGCAGCGCCGGCCCCCCCAGGTCCCTCCGCCCGGTGTAGCCGGAGTAGGGTCGATTCATTAACGGTCACTTCCTATGGTATTATGAGGCGTAAAAGGACAGATTTCCACACTTTTACACCCGCCTCAAGCTGGCATTTATCATACCATAGGAAGAGCGAAAATGCAACGTCTGCGTCAAAATTTAAGGAATCCTTCAAGGCCCCCGCCTCACAGCCCGGTCTGGAGCTGTGCCCCGGTGTAGTAGTGGGCCAGGATGTCCCGCCAGCCGGACCCCTCCTTCGCCATGGCGTTGGCCCCATACTGGCTCATGCCCACCCCGTGGCCGTAGCCGGTGACGGAAAAGGTGAACACACCCTCCGCCTCGTCCACGTCAAAGCAGGTTGAGCGCAGGGCAAACAGGTTTCGGACCGCGCCGCCGGACAGGGCCACGCCTCCCAGCTCCACCGACGCCACCCGCCCCGAGGCGGTGCGGGTGGGGCTTTGGAACCACCCGGACGGCTCCCCGGACAGGTCACAGTCCAGCCCGGCCTCGCTGACGGTTTTCCTCACCTGGTCCGCCGTCAGGGTGACGGTGGAGCGGTAGTTGGGCACCTCATCCCCCTCGGGGCTGTCCACCGACACCAGGTAGGGCAGGGCCTTGCCCCACACGGCGGAGGCGTCCTCGGTGGCACCGGAGGCGGAGGAGAAAAACACCGCCTGGATGGGGCTCCCCTCATAGGTGAGCACCTGGCCGTCGGTGTCCGCCACGGCGGAGGCGATCTTCGCCGTGTAGGCGGAGGCCGTCCCCTCCCCCCAGCGCTGGGCGGCGTCCTCCTGGGAGAGGTACGCCTGACAGCAGGTGGAGTCGGCGCAGATGTCCGCCCCCTCCCCCTCGTGGCTTTTGGCCCGCAGCTTCCACAGGCTGTAGGTCCGGGCGCACACCGCCTGTGAGCGCAGGGCCTCCGGCTCGAAGGAGGCGGGCATCTCCGCCGCCACCACCCCCCACAGGTAGTCCGCCATGGTCATCTGGGCCACCTGGCCGTCTCGGCCCAGCACCCTCAGGGTCTGGGCGGCGTCCCACTCCCCCGGGGACGGGATGGGCACCGCCGCCGGGGTGGGCACCGCCGGCAGGGTGAGCAGGTCCGCCGTGGGCTGGGCCTCCGCCCCAGCAGGGGCGTCCCCCAGGGCGGCCAGGGGGAGCAGCAGCAGGGCCGCGCCCAGGGCAAGCCCCGTGAGAAAGGGGGCGCGCAGCGCCCGCCAGGCTTCCACATTTCGCAAGTCAAACACCTCGATTATTCAAATTTCGGGAGAATGGGCCGGGAAACGCCGGATTTATCAAGAAGGTCTCCCGGCAAATTTGCATTGACGTGATGGCAAAATTGCGTTATAATCAATCTTATAGTCACTGGAAGGAAGCATTGCGGACACCCCAAAGGAGGCGGATCATCATGAATTTAAACATCATTGACAACCTGATCGAGGCGCGGAGGAAAGCGACAGAGCAGTACAAAAGCTCTGTGGACTTCATTCAAGGGATATGCGGGGAGTTTGAGCGTTATACCCAGATCTCTCCCCGATACTATGAGAAGTACGATGTGAAGCGGGGCCTGCGCAACCACGACGGCACCGGCGTCATGGCGGGCGTCACCCTCATCGGCAACGTGAAGGGCTACATCATGGAGGACGGCGAGAAGGTGCCCGCCCCCGGCCAGCTGTACTACCGGGGCATCAACGTGGAGGAGCTCATCGACGGCTTCACCCAGGCGGGCCGGTTCGGCTTTGAGGAGACGGCGTACCTGCTGATGTTCGGCGGCCTGCCCACGGCGGAGGAGCTGGAGCAGTTCCGGAACATTTTGGCCTTCTACCGGGAGCTGCCCCCCAACTTCACCGAGGACATGATTCTCACCGCCCCCGGCCAGAACATCATGAACAAGCTGGCCCGCTCGGTGCTGGCCCTGTACTCCTACGACCCGGACCCGGACAACAACACCCTGCCCGTCGAAATGCTCCAGGCCATCCGGCTCATCGCCCGGTTCCCCATGATCGTGGCCCACGCCTTCGCCGCCAAACGGCACTACTTTGACCGGGACTCCCTGTACTTACACCGCTCCCAGCCCGAGCTGTCGGTGGCGGAAAACTTCCTCTACTCCGTGCGCCACGACAACCAGTTCACCCCCGAGGAGGCCCGCCTGCTGGATCTGTGCCTGGTGCTCCACATGGAGCACGGCGGCGGCAACAACTCCGCCTTTGCCTGCCGGGTGCTCTCCTCCTCCGGGACGGACATCTACTCCGCCATCGCCGCGGCGGTGGGCTCCCTGAAGGGCCCCAAGCACGGCGGCGCCAACGCTCGGGTCATGGCCATGTTCGACGACATCAAGGCCAACGTGAGGGACTGGAAGGACGACGATGAGGTCTCCGCCTACCTGACCCGGATCTTGAAGAAGGAGGCGGGGGACGGCTCGGGGCTGATCTACGGCATGGGCCACGCCGTCTACACCCTGTCCGACCCCCGGGCGGTCATCCTCAAGAGGTTCGCCAAGAAGATGGCGGCGGACAAGGGGATGCTGGACGAGTTCGAGCTGTTCGAGTCGGTGGAGCGCCTCACCCCCGACCTGTTCCACACCATCACCGGCCAGGAGAAGGCCATGTGCGCCAATGTGGACATGTACTCCGGCCTGGTATACAAAATGATGGACATCCCTCCCGAGCTGTACACCCCCCTGTTCGCCATCGCCCGCATCGTGGGCTGGTGCGCCCACCGGGTGGAGGAGGTCTACAACCCCTACGGCCGGATCATCCGCCCCGCCTACAAAGCGGTCATGCCCAAGCGGTCCTTCGTGCCGCTGGAGGAGAGAGGTTAAAAGCACCCTTTTGACCTTTTGACATCAAGCTCGAAGCGGCCAAAAACCAGGAAACGGTTTCAAAGACATAAAAAGCGGCGGTGCTCACGCACCGCCGCTTGTCCGTTTATGGGATGTTTTTGGGTTTTGGCCTATACTGTTCTTCGCCGCTTTCCACAAACTTAATTAAATTGATGATTTCCTCCGCCGTCCATCCCGCACTTTGCAGCGCTTCGATCAGCCTATAATTTTCCTGCATATTCATAGATCGTTACCCCCTTTACCGTCCTGTTCCATCGTCTCATTGGTTGGGCGCTCTAATTATACCATAGGCCCCCTCAAAATACAACCATCCGATCAGCCCCGCTTCCAAACCGCCCCGCCAGGCACGTCGGTGACCTCGATGCCCTGGGCCTTCAGCTCCTCCCGGATGCGGTCGGCCTGGGCGAAGTCCTTGGCCTTTTTGGCCTGGGCCCGCTGGAGCACCAGGGCGTCGACGGCGGGGTCGCCCTCGCCCTGGATGGTGAAGCCGTCCGCCCCGGCGGTCTTGGCCTGGGCGGCCTCCCTCTCCCGCAGCTGCGCCGCCTTGGGAAGCAATGACAGGGACAGCACCCGGTCAAAGTCCGCCAGCACCGAGCGCTTGGTGGCGTCGTTCACCGGGGCCTTGAGCGCGTCGTACAGGCAGGTGATGCCCATGGAGGTGTTCAAATCGTTGCCCACCTGGGTGAGGAACTTCTCCTTGAGCTGGGCGGCGGCCTCCTGGTCCACCTCCCCGTCCCCGTCCTTGAGGGCGGCCACGCGCTTGATGAGCTTCTGATAGGCCCCGGCGGCGTTGTCCAGGTTCTCCCAGGAGAACACCAGCCCCTTGCGGTAGTGGCTCTGGAGGCAGAAGAAGCGGTAGGCCAGGGGGTCGTAGCCCTTCTCCTCCAGCAGGGAGACGGTCAAAAACTCTCCTTTGGACTTGGACATCTTGCCGCTGTTGGTGTTCAGGTGGTGGACGTGGAACCACTGGGCGCACCAGGGGTGGCCCAGGTAAGCTTCGGACTGGGCGATCTCGTTGGTGTGGTGGGGGAAGGCGTTGTCCACCCCGCCGCAGTGGAGGTCCAGGTATTCCCCATTGAACCTCATGGAGATGCAGGAGCACTCGATGTGCCAGCCGGGATAGCCCACCCCCCAGGGGGAATCCCATTTCAGGGCCTGGTCCTCGAACTTGGACTTGGTGAACCAGAGGACGAAGTCGTTCTTATTGCGCTTGTTCTGGTCCTCCTCCACGCCCTCCCGGACGCCCACGGCCAAATCCTCCTCGTCGTGGTCGTTGAACACATAATAATGGTCCAGGGTAGAGGTGTCGAAGTACACGTTCCCCCCCGCCACGTAGGCGGAGCCCTTGTCAATGAGGGCGGACACCACCTTGATGAACTCGTCGATGAGGCCGGTGGCGGGCTGGACCACCTCGGGGGTCTTGATGTTCAGCTTGGCGCAGTCGTCAAAAAAAGCGTCGGTGTAGAACTTGGCGATGTCCATGACGGACTTGTTCTCCCTCTTGGCCCCCTTGAGCATTTTGTCCTCGCCGGTGTCGGCGTCGGAGGCAAGGTGGCCCACGTCGGTGATGTTCATCACCCGGTTCACGTCATAGCCCTCGTAGCGCAAAAACTTCTCCAGCACGTCCTCCATGATGTAGGAGCGCAGGTTGCCGATGTGGGCGTAGTGGTAGACGGTGGGGCCGCAGGTGTACATCTCCACCCGGCCGGGGGTGTGGGTCTTGAATTCTTCCTTCTTGTGGGTGGCGGAATTGTAAAGATACATGGTATTTTCCTCCCTTTCAGGTGTGGTTTTCCTCTGTGCGGGCGGTGCAGGACTCCCGCCGTCCCTGGATGTGGCACTGGTCCAGCAGCTTCTCCAGCGCCTCCACCCGGTCGGACAGGGCGGACAGCCGCTCCAGGTTGGGGTTTTTCACGCTGGTCTGGTCCACCTCGTCGGCGTAGTGGGTGGCCTTTCCGGCGATGCGCACGATCTGGGCGGGGATGCCCACGGCGGTGGCGTCGGCGGGCACCTCGGAGAGCACCACGGCGTTGGCGGCGATGCGGGAATTGTCCCCCACCTTGAAGGGCCCCAGCACCTTGGCCCCGGTGGAGATGAGCACGTTGTTTCCGATGGTGGGGTGGCGCTTGCCCTGGTCCTTTCCGGTGCCCCCCAGGGTGACGCCGTGGTAAATCAGGCAGTCGTCCCCCACCTCGGCGGTCTCGCCGATGACGATGCCCATGCCGTGGTCGATGACCAGCCTGCGGCCAATCTTGGCGCCGGGGTGGATCTCGATGCCCGTCCAGAACCGGCTCCACTGGGACACAAACCGGGCCAGGAACTTCAGCCTGTGGCGGTATAGAAAATGGGCCAATCTGTGGTAAAGGGTGGCGTGCACCCCGGGGTACAGCAGGAAAATTTCCAGCCTGCTCCGGGCCGCCGGGTCCCGGGCCTGATAGGCCCGGAGAGTCTCCCCCAATCGGGTCATAAAAAGGTTCCTCCTTGTCCAGATAAAAAACAAAGCCCCTCACGCCCGGAAGGCATGAGAGGCGGCGGTACCGCGGTTCCACTCTCGTTTCTCGCTCTTGGCCGTGACGTGGCCGGACGGAGGGCGCCCAAGTCCCCCTCGCTCCCGCGTGCAATTCGCCCATGGCCTCCCCGAGGGCCGCTTTCAGCCTGCGGCGGCCCCTCTCTGACGGTTTCGCGCCCGGACTACTCTCCGCGCTCATCGCGATATTTGGTTTTCATACTGTTTTAGTATACTATCACACCCGCCGGAATGTGTCAAGAGAGAGGCGGATTTTTTCCCGCCCTACGGCCCTCCTTGACAGCCCGGCCCAATCTTAAAGAACAAATTTTCGATTTCCGCTGGAATTTTCCGTCGAGGTGTGTTAATATATTATATTGACCCTATCGCCGCTCCGGGCGGCCAATTTCAAACGAGGTGAGTACATTGACCTTTTGGATGGCAATGGTTCTGGGCGTGGTGCAGGGCGTGGCGGAGTTTCTCCCCATCTCCAGCTCCGGGCACCTGTCCCTGCTGCAATACTTTTTCGGCATGGAGGAGCCGGACGCCTTATACAACATCCTGCTCCATTTCGCCACCCTGGTGGCGGTGTGCGCGGTGTACCGCCGGGACATCGCGGAGATGATCGTGGAGTTTTTCCGGCTGCTGGCCTCCCTGTTCGCCAAGAGCGGGCGGCGGGAGCGGGGCAGCCCCCCCGAGGCCCGACGGATGATCCTGCTGCTGATTCTGGGCACCCTGCCCCTGTTTCTGGTACTGCCCTTCGACGACGCGGTGGAGGGGCTGGGCGCCAACCCGGTGTTCGTGTCCGCCATGCTGCTGGTCACCGGGTGCATCCTGTTCCTGTCCGACCGGTACGGCGGCGGGCGGAAAAACGGCCGCACCGCCACGGTAAAGGATGTGCTGCTGGTGGGCCTGGCCCAGGGGGCGGCCACCATCCCCGGCCTGTCCCGCTCGGGCACCACCATCTCCGCGGGCATGGCCCTGGGCTTCGAGCGCAGCTTCGCCGTGCGCTTCTCCTTCCTGCTCTCCCTGCCCGCCGTGCTGGGGGCCACTCTGCTGAAGGTGGTCAAGGTGGCCAAGGCGGGGACCGTGGATTTTGAGCGCCTGCCCATGTATCTGGTCGGCATGGTCATCGCCGGGGTGGTGGGCTACTTTGCCATCTCCCTGGTGAAGCTGCTGGCGGACAAGGGCAGATTCGGCATGTTCGCCTACTACTGCTGGCTGGCCGGGGCCGCCGCCCTGGCCGCCGCCCTGATTCTGCCCCTGCTCTCCCCCGTTCCATAACAAAACAGGAGGACTCCTGAATGGCTTCCACACAAAAGAGAAACACCAATTCCGGCGGCTCCACAGGCCGCTCATCCTCCGCTTCCAAAAGCAGCGGCAGGCGGACCTCGTCCGGGTCCTCCCGGTCGTCGTCGGCGTCCAAAAACCGCTCCTCCCGCAAGCCCGCCCCCCAAAAGAGGCCCTACCGCCGGGAGGTGGGGGGGGCGGTGTGCCTGCTCATGGCCCTGTTCGGCGCCATCGGCTACTTCAAGACGGAGGAGGGGGCGGTGATCGCCCTGTTCTGCGACCTGCTGAAGGGGCTGGTGGGCTATGGCTTCTATCTGACTCCCCCCATGCTGCTGGGGGCGGCGGCCATCCTGCTGCTCCACCGGGGCCGCCCTGTCCGCCTGCGCCTGGCTGGGGCGGTGTGCCTGCCCGTGTTCATCGGCGCGCTGCTCCACCTGATCCTGTGCAAGGCCGAGTACGAGGGGGGCATCGCCCTGGTGGGCCAGCTCTGGAAGGACGGCAGGGCGATGGCCTCCGGCGGCGTGGCGGGCGGCCTCATCGCCATGGGCTTCCGCTTCGCCTTCACCACGGTGGGGGCGGTGGTGGTCCTGCTGATCTTGAGCGCGGCGGCGGCGCTTTGCGCTTTGCGCCTCACCCCGGCGGACGTGCTGGACTACTTCCGGGCGCGGCGGGACGACCGGCCCGAATACGACCCGGACGACTACCCCGAACCCGAAAAGCGGCCCAAAAAGCCCGCCCACCGGGAGCCGGAGCCCGCCCCCGCCCTCCGGCGGAAAAACGCCGCCATCGACATCCCGGTGGACGACGGCCCCCTGCTGGCCAAAAAGCCCACCACCCCCGTGACCACCGTGCGCAAGAAGTCCTTTTTTGACAAGGTGGCGGGGGTCACGCCCCCCGGTCAGGAGGACCGGCCCCCCTTTGAGGAGGAGCCCCCCGAGTACGAGGACGTGGCCGAGCTGCGCCCCATGAAGGAGCCGCCCCGCACCCCCAAGCCCGGCCCCGCCGCGCCCCCCCCGGCGTCGGTGGACGACCTGCTGCCCCCTCCGACCCCCACCCCCATCCGGGACGGTCTGGACACCCCCTCCCCCGCCGTGGAGGAGGCCCCGCCGATGGTCCGGGAGGACCCGGTGCCCCCGCCCGTCATCCGGGAGCCCGCCCCCCAGAAGCTGTCCAAGGAGGAGGAGCGGGCCCAGGTCCAGGCGGAGATGGCCCGGGAGATCGAGGCGGGGATGGAGCAGGACTCCCCCGCCTACCGCTACCCCCCCGTCTCCCTGCTCAACGAGGGCCGTGGCGGCAATGCCGCCGCCGCGGACGGGGAGCTCCACGCCAACCAGCAGCGCCTTCAAGACGCCCTCCAGTCCTTTGGAGTCAGCGCCCACATCGTCAACGTCATCCGGGGCCCCGCCGTCACCCGGTACGAGCTGGAGCTGGACCAGGGGGTGAAGCTGAACAAGATCACCAACCTGTCCGGCGACATCGCCCTGGCCCTGGGGGCCTCCGCCGTCCGGGTGGCCCCCATCCCCGACAAGATCTCCACCGTGGGCATCGAGGTGCCCAACCGCCAGGTCAGCCCGGTGTGCATCCGGGACGTGCTGGGGTCCAAGGCCTTCACCGACAGCCCCTCTAAGGTGTCCTTCGCCGTGGGCAAGGACATCAGCGGCAGCCCCATCGTGGGCAACATCGCCAAGCTGCCCCACATGCTCATCGCCGGTACCACCGGCTCGGGCAAGTCGGTGTGCACCAACTCCCTCATCATCTCCCTGCTGTACAAGGCCACCCCGGAAGAGGTCCGCCTCATCATGGTGGACCCCAAGATGGTGGAGCTGAGCGTCTATAACGGCATCCCCCACCTGCTCATCCCGGTGGTCACCGACCCGAAAAAGGCCGCCGGGGCCCTGCAGTGGGCGGTGAGCGAGATGATGAAGCGCTATCAGAAATTCTCCGAGGTGGGGGCCAAGGACCTGGCCTCCTACAACCGGCACGCCGCCCAGCGGGAGGACCTGGAGCCCATGCCCCAGATCGTGGTGGTCATCGACGAGCTGGCCGACCTGATGCTGGTGGCGGCCAAGGAGGTGGAGGAGTCCATCTGCCGGGTGGCCCAGATGGGCCGGGCCTCCGGGATGCACCTGGTCATCGCCACCCAGAGCCCCCGGGCGGACGTGATCACGGGCCTGATGAAGGCCAACATCCCCAGCCGCATCGCCTTCGCCGTGGCCTCCAGCCTGGAGTCCCGGATCATTTTGGACACCGTGGGCGCGGAAAAGCTGGTGGGCAAGGGCGACATGCTCTACGCCCCCCTGGGGCAGGACAAGCTGCGGGTCCAGGGCTGCTTCATCACCGAGGAGGAGGTGGCCAACGTGGTGGACTTCATCAAGGAGGGGGCCTGCGCCCAGTACGACGAGCAGGTCATGCACGAGATCGAGAAGAACGCCGAGGACAAGAGCAAGGCCGAAAAGGGCGTGGGCGGGTCCGAGCCGGAGGGCGGCGGCGACTACGACGAGCTGCTCCCCGCCGCCATCGACGTGGTGCTGGAGGTGGGACAGGCCAGCGTGTCCATGCTCCAGCGCAGGCTGAAGCTGGGCTACGGCCGGGCCGCCCGGCTGGTGGACCAGATGGAGGAGAAGGGCGTGGTGGGCCCCTTCGAGGGCTCCAAGCCCCGCCAGCTGCTCATCACCAAGGAGCAGTGGGCGGAGATGCAGTACAAGCAGAATATGACCCCGGTCGTGCCCGACGAGCTGCCCTTTGAGGGGGACGCCCTCCCCCAGGACCGGGACGCGCCCCCCTTTGAGGAGTAAAATCCATTTAATTGAGGAGGCCCCGCCATGAATGTGACAAGCTTACCCAGCTGTTTTGGCATCGGGCATCATACCCCGTGCAAGCCCTCCCTTGGGGACAAACTCGTCTCCATGGTGAACGAAAGGGCCGCTTCTCCGCTGGAGGCCGCCAGACAGGCGCTTCTCAGCGCCAAGGAAAAGCTGGAGCTGCACCGCAACGGGCAGATCGAGGGCGCGCTGGAGGGATACCTCACTCTGCGCTCCCGTCAAACCTCCTATGAGAGCGGGCTTGACGCGCACCGCCAGCAGCTGGAGCAATTCCAGGCGCTAAGCGCTCGCCGGGACCAGCTCTCCCAGCGGCTGTCCGCCGCCGGGCCCGTACCGGAGGGCAGGCTGTCCCCCCAGGTGAACGCCCTGGAGCAGGAGCTCGCGGCGGTGGACCGCGACATCTCCGCCCATGTGGAGCAGGCCAACCGCTACGCCGCGTCTCAGCGCAAGTACGCGGACTATCTGGCGAAAACAGGTCAGGATGGGTACGCCGCCTTTGAGTATCAGCAGCCGGTCACGTACACCCGGGAGAACTTTGCCGGCGAGACGCAGCACATGATCGAGCGCATGGAGACTGGGTACGTCCAGTGGCGGGAGCGTGTGTCCTCCTACTGCGAGGCCCATGGCCTGACCCCTTACGATTTTGAGCGCTATCTGCAAGAGCGGCGCGAACTGGGCGAGGCCTGCTTCGCCGCGCAGCAGAGATTCCGGCAGCTGCTGGATGCGTCGCAGGGCGCCGCTTCCCAGCGCTCTGACTTCGACACAGTGGAGCTCCGCAGGCGGGAGGAGGACGAGCTCATCCCATAGCGGGCGCCGGTTTTCCGTCGAGTATATGATGAAAAAAGGCCGCGATGGCGTATCGCGGCCTTTTTTGATGCGGTTGTCATCCTGCTTATCGAAACCAGCCCCGGTCCTCCCGGCTGTCCAGCACGTCCAGCATGGCCGACAGCATCTCGGCCGACTGCGCCCGGGTCAGGGGCTCATATAGGTCAGTGCCGCTGGAGAGCACAGACACCGCCTCCATGTTCACCACCGACTGATAGGCCCAGGCGGGGGCGGTCTCCTCGGAAAAGGCGGAGGCCGTCCCGGACACGTCGCCGGTGGCCAGCAGGCGGTCGATGATGACGGCGGCCTCCGCCTGGGTGATGGGGGCGTTGGGGGCAAACACCGTCTGGCCCGCGTCGTTGCGGGAACCCTCCACCGTGCCCACCACCAGGGCGGCGGACACATAGCCCTTGGCCCAGGCGGAGATGTCGCCGTCGTCATAGAACCCGGTGAGGGACACGTCCGCCAGCGGCTCCTTCCCCGCCGCCGTCATGGCCATGGTCAAAAACTCCTCCCGGGTGAAGGCGCTGTCCGGGTCAAAGCAGTACAGGCTGCCCACCTGCCGCCCGGTGTACACCCCCTCCTCCGCCAGGCGCAGGGCGGCGTAGTGGGCCGGGTCGCCGGCGAGGTCGGAGTAGCTGACGGCAGTGGTCTGCTTCTGGATGACCACCTTCACCGTGGCGGGCTTGGAGCTGTTGCCCTTGGCGTCGATGGCCACATAGGTGAAGCTGTCCTTGCCCTTCTTGCCCTCATAGGGGGTGTAGGTGAAGGCGGCGGGGTCGGTCTCGTCCATGGCGACCTGGCCCCGGGCGGGGCTGTCCACCACCTGGAAGGTGACCAGGTCCCCCTCCGGGTCCACGGCGGCGAAGCGGCTGGAGACGGCAACCCCCTTGTAGGTCTTGAGGGCCAGGTCCTCGGCGATGGGGGCGGCGTTTTCCACATCGGCGGTGGTGCTGGTCAGCGCCAGGGCGGGGGCGGTCAGAGCCCCAGCCAGGCAGACAGACAATATGATAATTCGTTTTTTCAAAGGGAAAACCTCCTTTGTATGGTTGTGGCCCTAGCATATCCCAAAGGAGATAAAATATGCGGGCGCTTCCTGTCGAAAGCACCCGCGAAAATTTTGGAAAACAGGGCTGGGACATCACAGCTGGCTCCGGTCCTTGAGCCAGCTGGGCAGGGGCCGCATTTTGATGCCGGACACCAGCCCCATGGCGATAAACAGCGTCAGGGTGGACGACCCGCCGTAGCTGAAAAAGGGCAGGGTCACCCCGATGACGGGACCCACATAGAGGCACATGGCCACGTTGATGACGGTCTGGGCCATGAGCATGGCGGCGATGCCCATGGCGATATAGGCGGACATGTAGCTCTTGGCCCGGCGGGACACCCACACGCACCGCAGGATGATGAGCAGCAGCATGAGCAGCAGCACACAGCAGCCCACCATGCCGAACTCCTCCCCGCACACGGCGAAGATGTTGTCGGTATGCCGGGCGGGCAGGCTCTGCCGGGCGGGGGAATGGGTCTGCGTGCCCTTCATCCAGCCCATGCCGGTGAGCTGGCCCGAACCGATGGCCAGCAGGGAGCGGTTCTGCTGCCAGCCCGCGCCCTGGGGGTCCAGGTTGTTGCCCTTCCAGTGCTCCACCACAATCCGGAATCGCATGATGCGGTAGTCGGTCCAATATTTGGTGCGGGGCAGGATGAAATGCCACAGAAAGACGAGGGCCCCCACCGCCGGGATGCCCACGCCGATGAACCACCACCTGCTCACCCCGGCCACCCAGGCCATGATGATGAAGATGAACAGGTAGACCAGCACCATCCCCCAGTCGCCGGACAGCACCGCCAGCATCCCGGCGAACACGCCGGTGAGGACCAGGTACTTCACCAGGGCGGGGAACCGGCCCAGGCCCTTTGGGCGCTCCTTGTTGATGAGCCAGGCCAGCACCACGATGTAGGACAGCTTGGCGATCTCCCCGGGCTGGAAGCCGGGGAAGCCGGGTATGGGCAGGTAGACCCAGCTTGTGTTGCCGCTGTCCCCGCCCTCGCCGAAGGGTTTAAGCAGCAGGATGACAAACAGGCCCAGCACCAGGAACACCCACCACCACTTCTCCATCAGGTACTCGATGTCGATGAAGGTGATCCACACATAGGCCACAACGCCCAGGCACAGGAACATGGCCTGCTTTTTGGCGCAGCTCCAGAGAACCTCATAGTACTGGGTGGCGGAATAGACGAGCACCAGCCCCATGAGGCTGGCGATGACGCACAGCGCCAGCAGGACCACGTCTCCTTTATGGAAAAATTCCTTGAGTGTGCGTGTGGGCTGCAAGGCGGGGCCTCCTCTCGGGCGAAAACTGCAAATTAGTATAGCACATCGCGGCGGAATATGCTATACTGTTTTGAACGAGTTTTGAAAAACTTAACTTTAATGACTGGAAGTGACCGCAAATGGAATTTGTCACCCACAGCCGGGAGGAGACCGAGACCCTGGGGGCGCGTCTGGCAGACACGCTGGAGGCGGGCCGGGTGGTGGCCTTCACCGGGGACCTGGGGGCGGGCAAGACCGCCTTTGTGTCCGGCATGGCCCGGGCGCTGGGGGTTGAGGAGCGGGTGACCAGCCCCACCTTCACCATCGTCAACGAATACGAGGGGGGGCGCCTGCCCCTGTTCCACTTTGATATGTACCGGCTGGGCAGCGCCGACGAGCTGTTCCACATCGGCTGGGAGGACTACCTGGCCCGGGGAGGCGTGTGCGCCGTGGAGTGGAGTGAGAACGTGGCCGAGGCCATCGAGCCCGACGCCGTCCGGGTGTCCATCCGCCGGGGGGACGGGGACGATGACCGGGTCATCTCCATCGAGGGGGTGGAGCTGTGAAAATCATCGCGCTGGAGAGCTCGGCCATCACCGCCTCTGTGGCGGTCACCGAGGACGAGAGACTGCTGGCCCAGTCCTTTCAAAACAGCGGACTGACCCACTCCGCCACCCTGATGCCCATGGTGGCGGATCTATTGAAAAACACCGGCCTCACCCTGGAGGAGATGGACGTGGTGGCGGTGGCGGCGGGGCCGGGGTCCTTCACGGGGGTGCGCATCGGCGTGGCCGCCGCCAAGGGGCTGGCCTGGCCTGGGGACAAGCCCTGCGCCCCCTGCTCCACCCTGGAGTCCATGGCCTGGCAGTGCGCCCACATGGACGGCGAGATCTGCGCCGCCATGGACGCCCGGAGGAATCAGGTGTACTGCGCCCGGTTTCGGGCGGAGAGCGGGACCCTCACCCGCCTCACCCCCGACCGGGCCATGGGGCTGGAGGAGCTGGGGGCAGAGGCGCGGGCCTCCGGACAGCCCCAGACCCTGGTGGGGGACGGGGCCCATCTGGTACAAAGAGCGCTGGAGGAGCGGGGCCTGCCCTGGACCCTCATGCCCCCCCATCTGCTGTACCAGACCGCCTGGGGGGTGGCCCGATGCGCCCTGCGCATGGCGCGGGCGGGCGAGCTGGTGTCCGCCGCCGCCATGGCCCCCAGCTACCACCGGCTGAGCCAGGCGGAGCGGGAGCGATTGGAGCGCCTGAGCGGAACGAAATAAGGAGCGCCTCTCCCGGCGGACCGGGAGGGGCGCTTTTTGTGACTCGATTGGGATGCTGCCTTAAAAGTAGAACAGCTCCTCAAACTTCTTGTCCAGGGCCACGCACAAAATGAGCGCCAGCTTGGCGGTGGGGTTGAACTGCCCCGTCTCAATGGAGCTGATGGTGTTGCGGGACACGCCCACCAGCTCCGCCAGCGCCGCCTGGGACAGGCCCTTCTCTGAGCGGGCCTCCTTCAGGCGGTTTTTCAGGATCAGGCTCTCGTCCATCAAAAGACCCCCAGCGTGCGGCGCAGGTAGACCAGGAAAAAGAACAGGCTGAACCCAATGTACACCAGGCCGAAAAACAGCTCATGACGGCGGTGGAGCTTGGCGTATTTGAACAGGGAAACCGTGGCGTAGGCGGCCCACAGCACCGTCCAGGCGCTGTAGTCCGGGCCGTTCTGGAAGATGGCGTGGAGCACGCTGAGCAGGGAGCACACCAGCATGCCCACACCAAGGCCGACGCCGTTGGCCTTGCCCAGCACCTCGGCCTCCACAAAATCCCGGTCTTTGTTCTCCTCCCGGCTTTTTTTCAAAATTTCGTCTTTGTCCATGAGATGGACCTCCCAAATCATATTGCCAAGTTTACTTGGTATTACTATCATAGCATTGCCAAGTTTTATTGTCAATAGATTTTGCCAAGAAAACTTTGCAGCATTTAGCGCAGGCTGTTCAGGTACGTTTCCACATCAAAGGGGTCGAGGGGACTATCCTTTCGCAAATATAGCGGGTGGTGAGGGCGCCCCGCGCGGGTCCGCTTCCCGGCGGAAAACCACCGGGCGCCCCGGCTCTCCCCCACTGCGGCCATATCCCGGACGCATTGGGGCAGGTAGTCCCGCTTCTCGATGACCGCCCCCCAGGCCGCCCACACCGCCGGACTGCCGCCCTTGTCCAGGGACAGGACGTAGTCGAAGGCCCGCAGGTTCTCGGCGTGGAGGGCGAGGTTGAGGGACTTGTCCATGTCCTCGGGCCGGGTGGCCCGCTGGGCGTAGACGTTGAACATAATGAAGCTGTCGTAGCCGTTGTGATGGGCCACCCGCTCCACCGACTTCAGGGTGGGGTCCAGGTCGCCTGGGGCGGCGGTGGAGGGATTCACCCCGACGCAGATGAGGGGCCGCTCCCCCCGGGTGCCCAAGATGTACCGGTACTCTCCGTAATAATTGGGGACATAAAGCCACTTTGTTATGTCGTAGTCGGGGGAGGGGGCCAGGGCCGCCGCCAGGGCGTCGTCGAACCGGACCAGCTCCAGGGTGGCGGTATCGCCGCTTGGAATGTGCATAAAATCACCTCAGACGACAGTTTAGCACAAAAGCCGGGGAATAGGAAGGGGCTTTTGAGGACAAAAGCCTGTTGCGGGGGCTTCCATGATGTGGTATGATATTGAAAATCATTTCAATGGAGGTACGCCATGGAACGGCAGAATGTCCAAGCCCTTGCCCCGGAGCACCGGCACTGGATTGGGATGCGCATCATCAAGACGGTGGTGGCGGTGTTCCTGTGCGGCCTGCTGGCCTATCTCCGGGACACGTCCGCCCTGTACTCCATGTTCGCCGCCCTGTTCTGCGTCCAGCGCTCCACGGGCAAGACCATTGAGTCGTCCATCAACCGTGTGCTGGGCACCCTGGTGGGGGGCGTGGTGGGGGTGCTGACGGTTTACGCCATGGACACCCTGCACATCCTGCACATCGACCTGCTGCGGTATTTTTTGATGTCCCTGCTCCTCATCCCCGTCATTGAGCTGTGCCTGGTGATGAAGCGGCCGGACTGCGCCGGCATGGCCTGCGTGGTGGTCATGTGCCTGGTGGTGGACCCCGGCGACAAGCCCGCCGTCTACTCCATCGAGCGGCTTTTTGAGACGGCGGTGGGAGTGGCGCTGGCCTGCGGCATCGACATGCTGCTGCCCCACCAGCCCCTGCCCCAGGAGAGGCCCCTCCCGCCCCAGCAGGACCAGGAGCCGCCCTCCAGAGAAGGGGAGGAGCCCAGGTGACCTATCAGGACATCCACCCCGCCCGGTTCCTGGCCCGGCCCAACCGCTTCATCGCCCAGGTGGAGCTGGAGGGCCGGGTGGAGACCGTCCACGTGAAGAACACCGGGCGGTGTAAAGAGCTCTTGCTCCCCGGCTGCACGGTGTATCTGGAGGGCAGCGCCAACCCTGAGCGCAAGACAAAATATGACCTGGTGGCGGTGGAGAAGGCACGCCCCGGCCTGCCGCCCCTGTTCATCAACATGGACTCCCAGGCCCCCAACAAGGTGTTCGCGGAGTGGATGGGGTTGGGGCTGGGGGAGGAGCTGGGCCTTCCCCGCCCTACCCTGCTGCGTCCGGAGACCACCTGGGGGAATTCCCGGTTTGACTTCTACTGGGAGCTGTCAGATACCGGGAAAAAAGGCTTTATTGAGGTCAAGGGCTGCACCCTGGAGGAAAACGGCCTGGCCCTGTTCCCCGACGCCCCCACCCAGCGTGGGGTCAAGCACCTGCGGGAGCTCATCGCCTGCCACGAGGCGGGCTTTGAGGCGGCGGTGTGCGTCGTCATCCAGATGGAGGGGATGTCCGCCTTCTCCCCCAACGACCGCACCCACCCGGAGTTCGGCGCCGCCCTGCGGGGGGCCGCGGCGGCGGGGGTCAGGGTGTTGGCGGTGGAGTGCGACGCCCGCCCCAGCTCCCTGACCATGACCAAGCCCGTGCCCGTAAAGCTGTAAAAAAGGAGCGACACATGACCCAATCGTATCTTGACGGGCTGCTGGCAAAGGCCGTGGCCCTAGCCCGGGCGGTGCGCATTCCCGTCTCCCGGGACATCCGCCCCCAGGTCCGGCTCAACCGCCGGGCCCGGACCCGGTTCGGCTGCTGCATCCGAAAGGACGGCACGTACACCATCGAGCTGTCCGCCCAGCTGGCCGGCCAGGGCAGCGAGGAGGCCGTTTTTCAGGTGCTGGCCCACGAGGTGCTCCACACCTGCCCCGGCTGCTCCAACCACGGGGCCCGGTGGCGGGGCTACGCCCAGCGGATGAACGACGCCTACGGCCTGAACATCCGGCGCACCGACAGCTTCGACGGCCTGGGCGTGGAGGACCAGCGACCGGTGCGGTATGAGGTGGTGTGCCTCCAGTGCGGGCGGCGCATCCCCCGGATGAAGCGCTCCCCCCTGGTGGACCACCCGGAGCGCTACCGCTGCGCCTGCGGCGG
>ERZ808042.444-NODE-444-length-24818-cov-8.888283_pt1 | contig 24818 bp, 22 predicted proteins | sample MGYA00380193_ERZ808042 | MGnify/ENA primary metagenome ERZ808042 (study PRJEB31490, sample SAMN06133401) | mouse gut metagenome | isolation source: M1_2 | host: mice | place: China: Chengdu | collected 2015-05 ...
GGCTGGGGCGGCGAGCTCAACCTGGAGTACGTGTTTGAAAAGCTGTTCGGCTTCGGCCACGGCCAGGGCTATCCCCCGGAGCGGGTGGAGCCGGAGATGCGCAACAAGCGGATTCTGGACGAGGTGCGCTCCAAAACCCTGCGCCCGCTCATCGACTGCCTCAAGGACATCGACCAGGACCTGGTGAAGGGGGCTGTGGCCGGAGCGGAATTCCAGAAGCTCTTCTTTACCAGCTGCAAGGATGAGGCGCTGGCCGCCTATGTCAAGACGCTGCTGTGAGGTCTGTGGCGCCTGACACGATTCGCGCGCAACATGGCAAAATCCCCGGAGCAACGCTCCGGGGATTTTTATTTTCTAAGCTGTCATTGGGCGGGAGCGCTCTCCGCCATCGCCAGCCATTGGACAATTTTCCGCCCACATCTTATGACACAGCCGGCGTTATGCTCCCACGGGGCCCGCTTATGCCCTGGCACAGGCCAGCTGCGCAAAGGGCCCGTACTGCCTGACCCCCTCCAGCCGGAAGCGCCGGAGGGCCTCCTTTTGGGTGAACAGCGGGACGCCGTCCCCCAGAAGGACGGGGGCGAGCTGCAAAATGATGTGGTCCACCATGTCCTGATCCAGCAGCGGGGCCAGGATGGTATTTCCCCCCACCACCCAGATGTTTTTCTCCCGGCCCAGCCTCTGTACAAAGCCGGGCACGCTGCCGCTGACCGGGGTGAAGCCGGTGTAGGGAAGGGCGCAGTCATGGGTGAACACATAATTCTGGGTGGTTGGGTAAACGCTTTCTGGGGAATCTAAGGACTCGAGCTCCCGGAATGTCCGGCGGCCCATGACGGTCACATCCATCCGCCGATAGAAGTCCTCGTATCCCGTGTCCTCCGTAGCGCCCGTCTCATGGAGCCAGTCCAGACCGTGGCTTTTGTCGGCCAGATAGCCGTCCAGGGTGACACAGCCGTAGAAATACACACTCACGCGCACGCCTCCTGAAATTTGGTCTGTCCAATATAACACAGGGCGTCCGCGGGCGCAAGGGCAAAATAAAATGGGGCGCCGGACAGGTTGCTCTTGACAAACCCCTTTGATAAGCATATGCTTAAATAAGAAAGAAAAGTTTAGGAGTGAGGCCCATGACCCAGCGGGAGCGCCAGATCCTCCGATGGATCGAGGAAAACCCCCTGATCTCCCAGCAGGAGCTGGCGGACAAAGCGGGCATCGCCCGCTCGTCGGTGGCGGTGCACATCTCTAACCTAATGAAAAAGGGGCACATCGCGGGCAAAGGCTACATCGTGTCCACCGCGCCCTACGCCGTGGTGGTGGGGGGTGTGAATATGGATATCGGCGGCGTGTCCAGCGCGCCGCTGGTGCCCGCCGACTCCAACCCCGGGGTGGCGCGCATAAGCCTGGGAGGGGTGGGTCGGAACATCGCCCACAACATGGCCCTTTTGGGGCTGGACACCCGCCTGCTCACCGCCTTCGGGGACGACGGCCACGCCCAGCGCATCGCCGCCTCCTGCGCCGAGCTGGGCATCGACATCAGCCGGGCGCTGCAGATTCCCGGCGAGCGGACCTCCACCTACCTGTTCATCGCGGATGAAAAGGGGGAGATGGCCCTGGCGCTGTCGGATATGGACATCTACCGCCACATCACCCCGGCCTATCTGGCCTCCCGGGCCCCGCTTTTGCAAAACGCCCAGCTGGTCATTGTGGACGCCAACATCCCCGCCGACGCCATCGCCTGGCTGGCAGATCACGTGAAGCCCCCCATTTTCGCCGACCCGGTGTCCACCGCCAAGGGGTCAAAGCTCCGGCCCGTGCTGGGGAAGCTCCACACCCTCAAGCCCAACCGCCTGGAGGCCCAGCTGCTGTCCGGAGTGGAGATCACCGATGAGGCCAGCCTGGACCGGGCGGCGGACAAGCTGCTGGAGACGGGTCTGCGCCGGGTGTTCCTCTCCCTGGGCGGGGACGGGGTGCTGTGCGCCGACCACAGCGGCCGGGCGCGCCTGCCCTGTCTGCCGGGGAGGCGGGTGAACACCACCGGCTGCGGGGACGCCTTCATGGCGGCGCTGGCCTGGGCCTACCTGGAGGGCACCGCTTTGGAGGACACCGCCCGGGCGGGGCTTGCCGCCGCGGCCATCGCCATGGAGAGCGGCGAGACCATCAATGAGGCCATGAGCGTGGAGGCACTGCTCCAGCGGATGAGACAGTCATGTTAGGAGGAGTCCAATGAACTATCAGGAGGAAAACGCGCGGACCATTGACCGGTGGTGCGCGCAGGGCTGGGAGTGGGGACAGCCGGTCTCCCACGAGGCCTACATGAAAGCGCTGGGCGGCCAGTGGGGCGTATACCTGACCCCCACAAAGACTGTGCCCAGGGAGTGGTTCGGCGAGCTGAAGGGGAAACGGGTGCTGGGCCTTGCCAGCGGCGGCGGGCAGCAGATCCCCATTTTCACGGCGCTGGGCGCGGTGTGCACGGTGCTGGACTACTCCCCGCAGCAGTGCGCCAGCGAAAAAATGGTGGCGGAGCGGGAGGGCTATCAGGTGGAGGTCATCCGTGGAGACATGACCCGGCGGCTCCCCTTTGCGGACGGGGCGTTTGACCTCATCTTCCACCCCGTTTCCAACTGCTACGTGGAGGAGGTGGAGCCCATTTTCCGGGAGTGCTTCCGGGTGCTGAAAAAAGGCGGGGTGCTCCTGGGGGGCTATGACACCGGCGTCAACTATATTTTCGACGAAAACGAGGACAGGCTGGCCCACCCGCTGCCCTTCAACCCTTTGAAGGACAGGGCGCTGTACGAGCTGTGCATGAGGGAGGACTGGGGCGTCCAGTTTTCCCACACCCTGGAGGAGCAGATCGGGGGGCAGCTGAAGGCGGGCTTCCAATTGACCCATCTGTATGAGGACACCAATGGGGAGGGCAGGCTGCGTGACTATCACGTCCCCTCCTTTGTGGCGGTACGCGCCGTGAAGCCGGAACACTGACGCTCAAAAGGAATTCATATTTGGAGGTAATCATCATGGCTTTGAACAAGTATCTGGACGTATCCCCCGAGGTGGCCCAGGCCCTGGCAGCGGGCAGGCCCGTGGTGGCCCTGGAGTCCACCATCATCTCCCACGGCATGCCCTATCCCCAGAACGTGGAGACCGCCCTGGCGGTGGAGAACATCATCCGGGAAAACGGCGCCGTCCCCGCCACCATCGCCATCATCGGCGGGCGGCTGAAGGCGGGCTGCACCAAGGAGGAGATCGAGTACCTGGGCAGGACGGGCACCGCCGTCACCAAGGCCAGCCGCCGGGACCTGGCCATGCTGTGCGCCCGGGGGCAGGACGGGGCCACCACCGTCACCACCACCATGATTATCGCCCACATGGCGGGCATCAAGGTGTTCGCCACCGGCGGCATCGGCGGCGTGCACCGGGGGGCGGAGACCACCATGGACATCTCCGCCGACCTGGAGGAGCTGGCCCACACCCCCGTGATGGTGGTGTGCGCCGGGGCCAAGTCCATTTTGGATCTGGGCCTCACCCTGGAGTACCTGGAGACCCACGGCGTGCCCGTGCTGGGCTACGGCACCAAGGAGCTGCCCGCCTTCTACACCCGGCACAGCGGCTTTTCTGTGGACTACCAGGTGGACAGCCCCGAGGAGCTGGCCGCGGCCTTCCGGGCCAGCCTGGAGCTGGGCTTCACCGGCGGGATGCTGGTGACCAACCCCATCCCCGAGGAGTATTCCATGGACCCGACGGTCATTAACGCCGCCATCGACGAGGCGCTGCGCCAGGCCTCCGCCAACGGCGTCCACGGCAAAGAGACCACCCCCTTCCTGCTGGCTAAGGTGAAGGAGCTCACCGGCGGCGACAGCCTGGACTCCAACATCCAGCTGGTGTTCAACAACGCCCGCCTGGCGGCCCGCACCGCCGTCTGTCTGGCAAAATAAAAGACCGGCCCCCCGCCCTTCGGCGGGGGGCTGGTCTGTCTGCCATGCCTGCCTGGCGGCCCGCACCGCCGCCTGTGACGCAAAAAAGCGCCCCCCGGCCTGGCCGGGGGGCGCTTTGATCTTACGCCGGCTTCAGCTCCAAATGGGCCGCCTTCAGCGCCCTGTGGAGGGCCACCCCCAGGATGGGGGCGAAGACGACGGCCACGATGCCGTTAAAGGCCGAGTTGGGAATCCTCCCCAGCACGGCCAGCCACGCCGCGTCGGCGGTGAGGCCCTTGATCAGCAGGCCGTTGTAGAAAAAGCTTTTGGTCAGGTAGAGCACGATGTAGCTCACCGCCGCCAGAGCACTGGCCACCGTCTCGTTGACGTAATTGCTCTTTCCCTTGAACACCTTGAAAAACACCGCCCCGGCCACCAGACCGTACACCCCCTTGGTGAGGAAGGTGATGGGGGCCTCCATGATGCGCAGGGGGTCGAACAGGTCGAAGATGGCGGAGCCCAGCCCCGCGGCCAGCGCCCCCCACCAGGGCCCCAGCAGCAGCCCGGACAGGGCGCACATCACGTTGCCCAGGTGGAAGCGGTCGGTGCCCAGGATCGAGGGGATCTGAATTTCCGCCTTGGAGCCCACGGCCACCAGCGCCGCCATCACGGCCGCCATGCAGATCATCAGGACGGTTTTCCTGCTTTTGGATTGGTTCATTCCTTCCAACTCCTTACGGGCCTTGACGGCCCCTTGGTCTTGGTGCTATTATAGGCAAAACTGGCATTGCTTCCAGTCCCAGTTTTCAACTTTTTTATGGGGTCAGATTTTTCCCCGCCCCGTTTGGAGGCGTTCCCATGGTCGGTTCCTTCCCCCTGCCCGTATTTGACGCCAGCGCGCCCTTGTACCACCAGCTCTACCTCCACATCGCCAAGGCCATCCAGTCGGGGGACCTGTCCCCCGGCGCCAAGCTGCCCTCCAAGCGGCGGCTGTGCGCCCTGGCGGGGGTGAGCATGAGCACAGTGGAGACCGCCTACTCCCTGCTGGCGGCGGAGGGCTATATCCTCTCAAAGCCCCGGAGCGGCTTTGTGTGCGCCCACCTGTTCCTCCCAGAAGCCCCGCCCGCCGCTCCGGCGCCGGAGGCCCCGCCCGCTCCCGCCCCCGTCCGCTGGGCCTATGACTGCTCCACCTCGGGGGTGGACGTGTCCGCCTTCCCCTTCTCCTCCTGGGCGCGCATCACCAAGGAGGCGGTGTACGAAAACCCCGGGCTTTTGCAGAGGGGCCACCCCCAGGGGGACCAACCCCTCCGCTCCTCACTGGCCGGGCTGCTGGCCCAGTACCGGGGGGTGCGCTGCTCCCCGGAGCAGGTGGTGGTGGGGGCCGGGGCGGACTATCTGCTGTCCCTGCTGCTCCAGCTGCTGCCCGAGCACCGTCGGGTCGCCCTGGAGGACCCAGGCTATCCCGCCGCCTATGCCGCCGCCGCCCTCCACGGGCGGGAGGCGGTCCCCATCCCGGTGGACAACCAGGGGATGGACCCGGAAGCCCTGGCGGCGTCGGGGGCGGGGCTGGCCTACGTCACCCCCTCCCACCAATTCCCCCTGGGGGTGACCATGCCCGCCGGGCGGCGCGGCCGCCTGCTCCGCTGGGCGGCCTCCCAGCCTGGCCGCTTTCTCATCGAGGACGATTACGACAGCGAGTTCCGCTACTCCTCCCGGCCCATCCCCGCCCTCCAGGGGCTGGACCGGGCGGGGCGGGTGGTGTATCTGGGCACCTTCTCCCGGTCCATCGCCCCCGCCATCCGGGCGGCCTATATGATCCTGCCCCCCGCCCTGCTGGAGCGGTATCAGCACACCTTCTCCCACGGGGCCTGCGCCGTCTCCCGGTTTGAGCAGGAGAGCCTGCGCCGCTTTCTGGACCAGGGCTTGTACGGCCGGCACCTGCGGCGCACGGGCGGCCTGTACCGCAAAAAATGCGCCCTGTTCACCGAGGCGCTGTCCCAGATCCCCGGCGTGTCCATCACAGGGGCGCAGGCGGGGCTCCACTTCCTGCTCACCCTGCCCCGCCTGTCCGAGGAGGAGCTGGTGGCCCGGGCGGCGGAGAAATCCGTCCGGGTCCACCCCCTGAGCCGGTACTGCCACGGCCTGCCCCCCAGGCCCTCCACGGTGGTGCTGGGCTTCGCGGGGCTGTCCGAGGAGGAGCTGCTCCAGGCGGCCCAGCGGCTCCAGGAGGCGTGGGCGTAAAAAATTTTGAGAATCCCCTTGACTCTCCCGTAACGTCATGGGTTAGAGTGTCCCTTGGAGGTGGACGGCGATGAGATTATCCGTGAGCCAGGCGGCGCGGCTGGCCGGCGTCAGCGTGCGGACCCTGCGCTGGTACGATGAGATCGGGCTGCTCAGGCCGACCGAGGTCACCCCGGCCGGGTATCGTTTCTATGACGATAAGGCCATGGCGTGCTTGCAGCAGATTTTGTTCTACCGGGAGCTGGGCGTGCCCCTGGAGCAGATCGGGCGCATCCTGTCCGCCCCGGACCACGACCGGACCGAGGCATTGCAAAAGCACCGGAACCTGCTGCTGATGAAGCGCCGGCGGCTGGACGACATGCTTCGGCTGGTGGATGAGACGATTGGAGGAAATATCATGTACGACGAGAGGCCCAAGCCCACCCAGGCGGACTGGGAGGCGGTGAAAAATCAGTACGCCCGGGAGGCGGCGGACCGCTGGGGCAATACCGAGGCGTTCCTGGAGAGCCGGGAAAAGCACGCCAAGTATACCCCCGAGCAGGAGGCGGCCATCCAAGCGGAGATGGAGGAGATCTTCCAGGCGTTCGGCGCCTGTACCGACCCGGCGGGGCCGGAGGCCCAGGCGCTGGTACGCCGCTGGCAGGAGCACATCACGAAATACCACTACCACTGCACCGACGGCATTCTGGCCTGCCTGGGAGAGATGTACACAGGCGACCCCCGCTTCCGGGAGAACCTGGACAAGTACGGCCCCGGCACGGCGCAGAGGATGAGCGACGCCATAGCTAAATTCGTGCAAAAGGCTCATTAAGCCTTTTGCACGCTGCGGCGGGAATCCGCCGCAGAAGGCCGCAAAGGCGGCCTGAATTTTGACTATATAGGAAGCGAAAGCGTGCGCAGCACGCCGGCGGGCCTTTGGCCCACCGGCTGAAAAAACACGGCTGTGTTTTTTCAGCTTCGCTGCCTATATCGCAGCGTACCGCAAAAAGTAAACAGTGCGCGAAAATCCCCCGGACGCTCCACCGTCCGGGGGATTTGGGTTGTTCAAGCTGTGGGGGTCTGGGCCCGGGGGCGCAGCGCGGGCTTGAGCACACTGATTTTGGGCATCAGCTTCAGCAGGGGTGTGCCCAGCACGTAGCACACCAGCGCCTGGGCGGGGATGAAGGTGAGGGCGTTCCAGCCGCAGGCCGCCCAAAAGGCGGAATTTACCGCGCCCACGTCCGTCCAGGCCCACATGGGGGACAGGACCAGGGCGTTGACCAGGATGGGGGGCAGGGCCGCCAGATACCATCTGGGCATTTTCATGGTGAGCCAGGCGGCGATGGCGGTGGCCAGGGTGCCGAACAGCCAGTCCAGCGCTCCGTAGGGGGAGAGCAGGTTGGTGAGGAAGCACCCCACCACCAGCCCCGGCGCGGCGGCGGGGAACAGGAAGGGCAGCACGGTGAGGGCCTCGGCAAACCGGCACTGGAGGACGCCGAAGGTCATGCCGAAGATGTTGGCGAAATAGCCCATCATGGCATAGAGCGCCGCCACCATGGCGGCAATGGTCAGGTCACGGACAGAAAACTCGCGCATCAAAAAAGCCTCCTTTATGTTTAGAGCGCCATCGCGCTGGCGCAGCGGCGGGCGTTCCTTCCGGGCGGGAACGCGCTTTCCCGCCCGCGGCTGTCTGCCCGCCGGTTGGACCGAAGTGGAGGTCGGTCACAGGTATTTTACCACACGCCGCCCCGCTCTGTACAGGAAAACTTCCGTTTTCCCCCCGGAAAAAAGCTTCGTCATTTTCCTCAAATAACCGTTGCCAAACGGCGGGATTTATTGTATAATTACCTTTAGTGACGCTTTGGCCGTCTGTCGGGCCGGGCACTAAAGTTTAAGGAGTGGAACAAACTATGAGCTATTCTCCCCACAACATCCGCAACATCTGCCTTCTGGGCCACGGCGGCAACGGCAAGACCACCCTGGTCGAGAGCTTTCTGCGCATGACCGGTGTCATCGACCGTCTGGGCAAGACCACCGACGGCAACACCGTTTGTGATTACGACCCCGAGGAGATCAAACGCCAGATCTCCATCTCCGCCGCCGTGGCTCCCGTGGAGTACAACGGCTGCAAGATCAACGTGCTGGACGCCCCCGGCAACTTCGATTTCGCCGGTGAGGTGGCCGAGTGCCTGTCCGTGGCCGACGCGGGGGTGCTGGTGTGCGCCGCCAAGGGCGGGCTGTCCGTGGGCACCGAGCGGGCCTGGCGCCTGCTGGACGAGCGCAAAATGCCCCGGATCGTCTACATCTCCAAAATGGACGAGGACAACATCGACTTCAACTCCGCCTTCGACACCCTGCGGGAGTGCTTCGGCAAGAGCGTGGCCCCCCTGGTGGTCCCCATCTGGGACGAGAACAAGAAGGTCACCGGCGTGGTGGACGTGATCCACAAGCGCGCCTTCGAGCCCGCCGGCAACAAGCGCAAGGAGATCCCCATCCCCGAGGACAAGGTGTCCGTCATCGACGAGATCTACGGCCAGCTGATGGAGTCCGTGGCCGAGACCAGCGAGGAGTTCATGGAGAAGTTCTTCGGCGGCGAGGAGTTCACCTACGCCGAGATCATGCAGGGCCTGCGCTCCGGCGTGCGGGACTGCTCCCTGGTCCCCGTGGTGTGCGGCTCCTCCCTGTCCGGCCTGGGCACCCTGATGCTGCTGGACATGATCGTGGACCTGCTGCCCAACCCCCTGGAGGGCGTCCCCGCCTCCGCCTCCAACAAGGACGGCGAGCACGAGGACTTCATCGTCTCCCAGGGCGCGGTCCCCGCCGCCTTCGTGTTCAAAACCGTGGCCGACCAGTACGGCAAGTTCTCCTTTGTCAAGGTCATCTCCGGCAGCCTCACCCCGGACCTGACCCTGGTGAACGCCACCACCGGCCAGAACGAGAAGCTGGGCCGCCTCTACGTCATGAAGGGCAAGAAGAGCGAGGAGGTCAAGGAGCTGGGCTGCGGCGACATCGGCGCCATCGGCAAGATGGACCGGCTCAAGACCGGCGACACCCTGTGCGACCAGCGCAAGTTCGTCAAGCTGGACCCCATCCCCTTCGCTGAGCCCAACTTCTCCAAGGCCATCACCCCCAAGACCCGGGGCCAGGAGGACAAGATCGCCGCCGGCCTGGGCCGCCTCAACGAGGAGGACCCCACCTTCACCGTGGTGAACAACGCTGAGACCCACCAGATGGTGGTCACCACCGCCGGCGACATCCAGATGGACGTGCTGGTGAGCAAGCTCAAGAGCCGCTTCAACGTGGATGTGGAGCTGTCCGAGCCCCGGGTGGCCTACCGGGAGAAGATCCGCAAGAGCGTGTCCAAGCAGGGCCGCCACAAGAAGCAGACCGGCGGCTCCGGCCAGTTCGGCGACGTGTGGATCCGCTTCGAGCCCTGTGAGAGCGAGACCCTGGAGTTCTGCGAGGAGGTTGTGGGCGGCGCGGTGCCCAAGAACTTCTTCCCCGCGGTGGAAAAGGGCCTGCGGGAGGCCTGCGTCCACGGCGTGCTGGCGGGCTACCCCATGGTGAACCTGAAGGCCACGCTGTACGACGGGTCCTACCACCCTGTGGACTCCTCGGAAATCGCCTTTAAGACCGCCGCCCAGCTGGCCTACAAGGCCGCCCTGCCCGAGGCGTCCCCCGTGCTGCTGGAGCCGGTGGTGGAGCTGAAGGTCACCGTGCCCGACAACTACATGGGCGACGTGCTGGGCGATCTGAACAAGCGCCGGGGCCGCGTGATGGACATGCAGCCCATCGGCGGCGGACAGCAGACCATCACCGCCGAGGCCCCCATGGCCGAGATGATGACCTACGCCATCGACCTGCGGGCCATGACCCAGTCCAGGGGTTCCTACGTGCAGCACTTCGTGCGCTACGAGGAGTGCCCCGGCCCCGCCCAGGAGAAGGCCATCGCCGCGGCCAAGGCCATGGCGGAGGAATAATCCGGATATGAAAAGATCCCCACCCGGTCCGGGTGGGGATTTTTTATGTCTGTCTTTCCTGTTGTTCCAGATATGCCTCCATTACCAGGCGAATCAAGTTCGCAACGGAACGGTGTTCCTTCTCGGCTTGTGCTTCAAGGCGGGCCTTGAACTCATTGGTCACTCGAATCCCAATCTGTGTTTCGGTCTTGGCCACTTATATCACCCTTCTGTTTAACGTTGTGAAACATTATATAACATTTGCTTGACAAATAATGTTTATCTTTGATAAACTTTAATTAGCAAATGTAGGAGAGTGATATTATGAAAGGTTGGCAACACCTGCCCGAGGAACGCTGCGGCAGCTGCAAATACTTTTGCCTGCACTACAGGCGCACAGGAAAAGGCCGCTATGTCCCCCTGTGGTGCGGGCACTGCACCCATCCCAGGGTCAAAAACCGCCGGGTGGAGGAGCACTGTCCCCACTGGACCGCCAAAGAGCCGGAAGATCCTTGAATGCAACTGTGCCGCCCTCGAGCGGTCACGCCTCCACGCTCTGGGCCGTGCCAACCCCCCCCCACCCACGGCCCGCCGCTTAGAGCCGTGACGCGCCCGAGGGCTTACGGGGCGCTGAACTGACAGCCGCACCGTCCTTGGTCACGCTGTGCCTCCCAAGCGGCGGGCCGGCCGGTTAGTGCCCCCCGAGCCGAGCGCCCTTGGTGAGGCGAGTGGGGGTGCCGGCGGCCCATAGCGGGGAGGTACAGCGCGTCCAAGGGCTTACAAAGCGTTAAAACAGGAGCCGCACCGCCCAGGACGCCGCCAAAAACCCGGCGATATCCGCGCACAGCGCCGCCGGGACGGCGTAGCGGGTCTTGCCGACCTTCGCCGCGCCGAAGTACACCGCGATGGTGTAGAACGTGGTCTCGGTGGAGCCCAGCATCACCGCCGCCGTCCTGCCCACCAGGGAGTCGGGGCCGTAGGTCTCGATGAGCTCCGCCCCCACTCCCAGGGCGGCGGAGCCGCTCACCGGGCGCACCAGCAGCAGCCCGATGGTCTCCGACGGGATGCCCACCGCCGACAGCAGCGGCCCCACCGCCTCCCCCAGCAGCTCCAGCGCCCCGGAGGCGCGCAGCATGTAAACCGCCGTCAGCAGCCCGATGAGGGGCGGCATGATCCGCAGGGACACCTTCAGCCCCTTCTCCGCCCCGTCGGTGAGCGCCCCCCACAGATCCACCCGCCGGACCAGCCCCCACAGGGCCACCCCCAGCATGAGAAAGGGCACCAGCATGGTGAAAAAAAGCTCCATGCCCTCACCTCCACCAACGGGCGAGCAGCTTGGCCGCCGTCACCCCCACCAGGATGGACACCGACGACGCCAGCCACACCGCCGGGAGGATGTCAAAGGGGTCGGCGCTCCCCGCCGCCGCGCGCAGGGAGGCCACCGTGGTGGGGATGAGCTGGAAGGAGGCCGTGTTGCACACCACCAGCATACAAAGCCCATCCGAGGCCATGCCGGGGGTTTTCTCCGCCATGAGCCGGGCGGCCTCCAGCCCCAGGGGGGTGGCGGCGTTGCCCAGCCCCAGCAGGTTGGCGGACAAATTGGCGCTCACCGCGTCCATCACCTGCCCGTCCCGGGCGAAGTCCGGGTACAGCAGCCGGATGGCGGGCCGAAGCAGCTTAGACAGCCCCCGGGCGATGCCGGAGCGCTCCATCACCTCCATCACCCCCATCCACAGACACAGCACCCCCATCATGGAAAGGCACAGCTCCACCCCGGCGGCGGCCCCGTCCAGGGCTCCCTTGGCCACCGCCGGGCCGTTCCCCGTGGCCAGGCCGCACAAAATGGCCCCTCCCACCATGACCGTCCAGATCAGCGACATCGCCATATATCGGTCCCCCTTTTTCCACTCCCCCATATATACGGCGCGGCGCTTAAAAACATGTCCAAGAATTGGGTCCCCGTGGCATAAACCGACAGAGTTCCCAATTATTACGGATTTTCCCCAATTTTTTGATTGACAAAATTATACGTTATGTTATAATAAAGGTGAAGTATGTGATGCAAAAAATCTTAACGCATGGCGCAAGGAGGATTTCGAAAATGAAAGCGACCGGAATTGTCCGAAAAGTCGATGAGCTGGGGCGCATCGTGCTGCCTATCGAGCTGCGCCGCACCCTGGACATCGCGGAACGCGACCCCCTGGAGATCTACGTTGACGGACCGTCCATCATCCTGAACAAGTACCAGCCCGCCTGCATTTTCTGCGGGGATTCCCGGGAAATCACATCCTTCAAGGGGAAAAACATCTGCACCAACTGCCTGAAAGATCTGGGCGGTAAATAGTTCCCCTGCCCGACCGCTGTGGAAAAGCCGCCGATGAGGCGGCTTTTTTTGCGCAAAAAATTTTTTCCCGCCCTTCTTTTTTTCGACAAGTTCCGCGGCGGATATGCCCTCCAAAAATTTCCAGGTACATTATACCAGGCGTTATCATTTCCAACGGCTGGCAACACAGGTAAGTGTTGCCAGCCGTTTTCCCCGCTATGGAGCGAAGAGCTCCCATCATTTCCCCTCTTTTTCCAGCATCTGGTTGTACAGCGTCCGCTTCTTGACTCCGAACTCCTCCGCCGCCTGGGCCGCCGCCGCCTTCAGCGGCATCCCCGACCGGCGCAGCTCCCATCCCCGGGCCAGGGCGGCGCCCTCGTCCGCCGCCTCCGCCTGTGGGGCACGACCGCCCACCACCAGCACGAACTCCCCCCGGGGCTCCTGGGCGGCGTAACGCTCCACCGCCTCCCCCAGGGTGAGGCGCAGCACCTCCTCGTGGAGCTTGGTCAGCTCCCGGCACACCGCCAGGGGCCTATCCGGGCCAAATGTCTGGACCAAATCATCCAGAGTGGAGCGCAGCTTGTGGGGGGCCTCGTAAAAGATCATCGTGCGCTCCTCATCCGCCAGCCCCTCCAGCTGGGCCCGGCGGTTCTTTTTGTTCAGGGGCAAGAAGCCCTCAAAGGTGAACCGCCCGGTGGGCAGGCCGGACACGGACAGGGCCACCGTCAGGGCGCAGGGCCCGGGGATGGACTCCACCGTCACCCCCTGGGCAGCGCACAGGGCCACCAGGTCCTCCCCGGGGTCGGAGATGGCGGGGGTGCCCGCGTCGGTGACCAGGGCGCAGCTCTCCCCCTCCTCCAGCCGCCGCAGGATGGCGGGCCCCGCCGTCTCGCAGTTGTGGCGGTGGTAGGTCACCATGGGCTTTTTCAGGCCCAGGTGGTTGAGCAGCTTCACCGTCACCCTCGTGTCCTCGGCGGCGATGAAGTCCACGGTCTCCAGGGTGTCCGCCGCCCGGCGGCTGACGTCCCCCAAGTTGCCGATGGGGGTGGGCACCAGATAGAGCGTTCCGGCCATGGCTGGCTCCTCCTTTATGATCCGTCCGCCTGCGCCTGACCAGGCGGAGACGCAAACATACCGTTTTGATCGGGGATGGAAAAGGTCACCGTCTTTTCACAGCGGCGGGGCGCGTCCTCATCCTCCGGCCACAGGAACTCCGAGCCTGTGCTGTAGGTATAGCCGGTGTAGTCCACCCGCTGGCTGACGTGCACGCCCAGGAAGTCCTCCTCGAGGTCCTCCCAGCGGACAAGCAGCCGGGCCGCCTCCTGCTGGGCGGACAGGATGTTGAACAGGTTCAGCTCGCCCGTGGAGCGGCACAGGGACAGCAGCACCGGCAGCTCCCGCCAGCCGCTGCTTACCAGCGTATCCTGGCTCTCCATGTGGAGGGTCACCGCTTTGACATATCCGTCCAGGGTATATTTCGGCTGGCCGTATACCGTGGTGTCTCCAAAAACATCAATGGAAACCGTGCCCGCCGGCTCCTCCTGCTCCACCCACCGGCCCTGAGCGTCCAGCGTGGGGATCTCAGTCCCTCCGTACTCCAGCACCCGCGCACAGTGGTTGTAGTTCCGAGAAAACTCCGGCAGGTCCAGCGGCCCCCGGCAGGGGGGCAGATAGCTCCACAGCATGGCCGTGAACAGCGCCGCGCCCAGCGCGACCCTGGCCAGCACATACAGCCGCCCGGCAAACCGCCGCTCCTCCTTGGTGTAGCGGTAGTCCTCCTCCCCGTCCCACCAGCAGTCCCGGCCCTCCAGACCCAGCTTCCGGCACTGCCACATCTTCCACCAGCCCCAGAGGGGGATGTTCCAGCCGTAGCCGTCCCGGGCCAGCCGCCAGCCGCGCTCCCAGCCCTGCTCAATGGACAGCTTCTCCCCGTCCTTATCCCGGAGCTTCAGCCCGAACAGCCATTTCCCCGGCGTCCAGCCCCAGTAATGGAGCCACAGCGGTTCCACCGCCAGGGTGAGGGCCAGCATGGCGATGCTCCAAAGCGTCACCGTAAAGGCGTTTGCCGTTTGCAGTCTGATGAAGCTCTGGTCCCGAAAGAGGAGCAGCCACACCAGATTGATGAGGATATCGTATAGGGAGATATCCAGTCCCCGGGCCAGCCAGCGCATCCAGGGGTGCCAGCAGGCCCAGTGGACCTCCTCCTCCGGCTCCTTCTCCTCCGGTGGGGCGGGTGGGAGGGCCTGCGCCTCCCGCGCGGGCTCCAGCCGCAGCTTTCCCAGCCAGGGCTGAGGGTCCAGGGCGGCGTACTCCACCCCGGAGCGCTCCAGCTCCCGGCACACCGCCGTGGCCCGCTCGATGAGGGCCCGGTCCCCCTCCAGCTTGTTCGTCTGGACAAAGAGCGCCTGCTCCAGGGTCAGCGCCCCCTGCTGGAGCTTGCGGATGGTGTCGATGTCCAGCTGGAGCTGCCGCAGCAGCTTGATTTTCTCCAAGGTCCGGGCGTCCTCCTCCGAGTAGTCCCGGTAGCCGTTGTCCAGCCGCTTGGGGGTGAGCAGGCCCTCCCCCTCGTAAAATCGGATGTTGGCGCGGGCCATGCCCGTCTTTTGTTCCAGCTCCTTGATGGTCATGAAACCACCTCCCAGGGCCATGCTAACCTGTCAAGTTCCTTGACAGTCAAGGGTTTTTTGAAGAATTTTCGAAATTTCCCTGTCCAGCGGCTTGATACGCCCCGTTACCGGGCGGAGACCTAAAATTTACGCCATACGGTGGAAGCGGATTAAAGTTCTTTTTGCTTACTTTTTCTTTCAAGAAAAAGTAAGTCAAGAAAAAGTAAGCTTGTCCTTGCGCATGGTGAGGGAAATACGCTTTTTCTTCTCGTCCACTTCCTTCACCCACACCGTCACCACGTCGCCCACGCTCAGAACCTCGGAGGGGTGCTTGATATAGCGGTCGCAGATCTGGCTGATATGCACCAGTCCGTCCTGGTGGACGCCGATGTCCACAAAGGCCCCGAAGTCGATGACGTTGCGCACCGTGCCGCGCAATTCCATGCCGGGCTTCAGGTCCTTCATGTCCAGCACATCGGTGCGCAGCACCGGCGCGGGCAGCTCGTCCCGGGGATCCCGGCCCGGCTTCATCAGCTCGGAGGCCACGTCCAGCAGAGTGGGCACTCCCACGCCGCACTCAGCCGCCGCCCTGTCCTGGCCGTAGGCGGCGAGCCGGCCCTTGAGGTCCCCCAGCTTCCCCGCCTTCACGTCCGCCATGTCGTGCCCGCACAGGGCCAGCAGCTTCTCCGCCGCCTGGTAGCTCTCCGGGTGGACGGCGGTGTTGTCCAGGGGCAGCCCGCTCTCCGGCACCCGCAGGAACCCCGCGCACTGCTCGAAGGCCTTGGGCCCCAGCTTGGGCACCTTCAAAATCTGCTTGCGGGTGGTGAAGGGCCCGTTTTCCTCCCGGTACTTGACGATATTCTTCGCCGTGGTGCCGTTCAGCCCCGCCACACGGGTGAGCAGGGGCGCCGAGGCGGTGTTCACGTCCACCCCCACGGCGTTGACGCAGTCCTCCACCACCCCGTCCAGGGCCTCGCCCAGCCGGGCCTGGGGCATGTCGTGCTGGTACTGGCCCACGCCGATGGACTTGGGGTCGATCTTCACCAGCTCCGCCAGGGGGTCCTGGAGCCGCCGGGCGATGGACACCGCCGAGCGCAGGTTCACGTCGAACTCGGGGAACTCCTCCGCCGCCAGCTTGGAGGCGGAGTACACCGACGCCCCCGCCTCGTTCACCATGGCGTAGCTGACGCCGCCCCCCACCTTGCGGATGAGCTCCACCGCCATCTGCTCCGTCTCCCGGCTGGCGGTGCCGTTGCCGATGGCGATATGGGCCACCCTGTGCTTTTGGATGAGGACGGCCAGCTTGTCGATGGCCTCCTGTTTGCCCCGCTCCCCGTGGGTGGGGTAGACCACCGTGGTGTCCAGCACCTTGCCAGTGGGGTCAATCACCGCCACTTTACACCCCATGCGGTAGCCGGGGTCCAGCCCCATGGTGACGAACCCCTTCACCGGGGGCTGCATGAGCAGGGGCTTCAAATTCAGTGCGAACTGGCCGATAGCTCCCTCGCTGGCCCTGTCGGTGAGCTCGGAGCGCGCCTCCCGCTCTAGGGAGGGGGCAATGAGCCGGTCGTAGGCGTCCTCGGCGGCGGCCTTCACCAACTCCATAGCCGCCCGGCCCGGCACTACCTTCCGCCGCAGGGCCACCAGGGCGGTCTCCCGGTCCATCTCCACAGAGACCTTGAGGATCTCCTCCCGCTCCCCCCGGTTCATGGCCAGGATTTGATGCCCCTGGGTTTTGGACAGTGGGCTTGAAAACTCGTAGTAGAGTCGGTAGACAGAATCCTCCGGCTCCTTGGCCGCCGCTCTGGAGACGATGGAGGCCCGCCGCCAGTACAGCTCCCGGAGCAGCTTGCGCAGGTCGGCGTCATCGGAAATCAGCTCGGCGATGATATCCGACGCCCCCTGAAGGGCGTCCTCTACGGTTTCCACTCCCTTTTCGGGGTCGATATAGTCCCGGGCCGCCGCCTCCAGGTCCACCGCCGGGCCCTGGGCGTAGGCCAGCTGCGCCAGCGGCTCTAAGCCCTTTTCCCTTGCCATGGTGGCCCGGGTGCGGCGCTTTTGTTTATAGGGCCTGTAAAGGTCCTCCACCTCCGCCAGGGTGGCGGCGGCGTCGATGGCGTCGGCCAGCTCCTGGGTCAGCTTGCCCTGGTTCTCAATGGACTGCTTCACCTCGTCCCGGCGGTCCTGGAGGTTGCGCAGGTATTGCAGCCGGTCCGCCAGCTGCCGGATGAGCTGGTCGTCCATGGACCCGTGGAGCTCCTTGCGGTAGCGGGCGATGAAGGGGACGGTGTTCCCCTCGTCCAGCAGGGTGATGATGTTTTCGATGTGCTGGACCGGTCGGTCCAGCTCCCGGGCCAAAATTTGTATGATCGTATCCATTTATGTCTCCCCGTATTCAGATCTTACTCCAGGCCGGTCTCCCGGCACACGAACTCCACGCACTGGCGCACCAGCCCGTCGCAGTGGGGCTTTTTCTCCTCCCCCCGGGCGTAGGCCGCCTCCAGCAGGGCGGCACAGTCCATGGCCCCGTTCTCCGCCCGAAACCGGTCGATCAGCTCCAGCCGCTTTTCCTGGGGCTGGCCCAGCCCGCCTAGGGCGGTGAGGGCCCCCACCAGCGCCCCGCAGGTGCCGCCGCAGCCCATGCCGCCGCCGAAGTTCAGCATCATGCCGTAGGCCGTCTCCCGGTCGATCCCCATGTCCCGCGCGAAGGGGACCACCACCGACTGGGCGCAGTTGTAGTGGACCCGGGTGTCCGCCCGCAGGGCGGCCATATCCTCTTTTCTTGTCATGTGAAACGCTCCTCGCTGTGGTTTGACCGCGGGCCGCCAAGCCCGCCGTCCCTTTGCCGCCGTCCATTATACCACAGTTTTTTCTCTTTGAGAAGCATGACCCTCCGCCTCACCGCCCCCGGCCGCCCCCGCCCACTCCTGGGCCCGGCGCTTGAAGGTGGTCCGCGAGATCCCCAGCTGCCGCCCGGCCTGGACAGCGCTGATCCGCCCCTGCTGCCAGCTGACAGCCAGCTCCTCAAACTCCGCCGGCAGGGCGATGCGTTCCCGGCCAAAGCGCACCCCCCGCTCCTTGGCCGCCGCGATGCCCTCCGCCTGGCGCTGGCGCAGGTAGTCCCGCTCGGTCTGGGCCACATAGCTGAGCAGCTGCAGCACGATGTCCGCCACCAGCACCCCGGTCAGGTCCCGCTCCTCCCGGGTGTCCAGCAGGGGCATGTCCAGCACCACGATAGCCACCCGCTTCTCCTTGGTCAAGCTCCCCCATTGCTCCAGGATCTCCGCATAATTGCGGCCCAGGCGGTCGATGCTCTTCACCACCAGCACATCCCCCCGCTCCAGCGAGTGGATGAGCCGGAGGTAGACAGGCCGCGCAAAGTCTTTTCCCGACTGCTTCTCCACCACGATTCGCTCCGGCGGGATACCGAACTCCCGCATGGCGATGAGCTGGCGGTCCTCCTTCTGCCCCCTGGTGGACACCCGGACATAGCCGTAGGTTTTCCCTGACATCCTGTTTCCCTCCTTGGAAAATGAAGAATATCCTTTTATTTTATCGAAAACCGCCGGCACCGTATAGAGCGCGCCCTATCAAAACCAAAAAAAGTCTGTTGAAGGCTTCTTCAACAGACTTTTTTACCCGCCGCGGAACGGATGTCCCTTCAGTCGGACAGCAAAATGCGGTCGTTGTCCAGCTCGTGCCCCGTCCCCGCCTTGAACCGGCGCAGCAGGTCGTCCACTGTCATGCCCGAGCGCTCCTTCCCCGACACGTCCAGCACCACGTTCCCCTCCGCCATCATCAGCGTCCGGTTGCCCAGCTCCAGGGCCTGCTTCATGTTGTGGGTGACCATCATGGTGGTGATGTGGTGCTCGGCCACGATGTCCCGGGTGAGCTTCAGCACCTTTTCCGCCGTGCCGGGGTCCAGGGCGGCGGTGTGCTCGTCCAGCAGCAGCAGCCAGGGCGGGTTCATGGTGGCCATCAGCAGGGTGAGCGCCTGGCGCTGGCCGCCGGACAGCAGGCCCACCGGCTGGCGCATCCGGTCCTCCAGCCCCATGTCCAGCAGGGCCAGCCGGTCCCGGAAGCGCTTTTTGTCCTTTTGGCCCATATGGGAGAACCAGCCGCCGCTACCCGCGGCCAGGGCCAGGTTCTCCTCGATGGTCATCCCCGGCGCGCTGCCCCGCATGGGGTCCTGGAACAGCCGCCCGATGTGTTTGGCCCGCTGAAAGGCCGGCATGAAGGTGATGTCCCGCCCGTTGAGCACGATGGAGCCCTGGTCAGTGAGGAAGTCCCCGCAGACGGCGTTAAACAGGGTGGACTTGCCCGCCCCGTTGGAGCCGATGATGGTGACAAAGTCCCCCGGAGCCAGGTGGAGGGACAGGTCTGTGATGGCCTTTTTCTCGTTCACCGTGCCCGGATTGAAGGTCTTGGAGATGTGGGTGATGTTCAGCATGTCAATTTCCTCCCCGGACCGCGGCCTTTTTGTAGGAGAGCCTGCGGGAGATGGTGGGCCACTGCTCCTTCAGATAGGGCAGGGCGATGGCCAGGGCCACGATGAGGGAGGACACCAGCTTGAGCATGAACGCGGGCAGGATGTCCAGCCGCAGGGCCGCGGCGTACACCAGGCGGAAGATGAACGCCCCCAGCACCATGCCCACCGCGCGGGTGAAAATGCTCCCCCGGCCCATGAGGGTGGAGCCAATGAGCAGGGAGGCCAGGGCGATGGTCACCATGCCCTGCCCGATGTTGATCTCCGCCGACTTCTGGGACTGGGCCAGCAGGCAGCCGGACAGGCCGGTGAAGGCGTTGGCCACGCACAGCCCCACGATGGTGGTGAACACCGGGTTGATGGAGGAGGAGCGGACCATATCCGGGTTGTTGCCCGTGGCCCGGATGGCCAGCCCCAGCCGGGTGTTGAGGAAAAAGGTGAGGAAGGCCACCGTCAAAATCACCGCCACGGCGGCCACCACCGTGGTGGACTGCCCCGCCAGGGGGGTTCCCGCCAGCAGGTCCTTGACCATGGTGAACACCGTGTCCGCGCGGTTCAGGTTCACCTGGGCGGCGCCGGACATAACGGCGACGTTCACCGAGTACAGCCCCGTGTTGACGATGATGCCCGCCAGCAGGCTGTTGATGCCAAGCTTGGTCTGGAGCAGGGCGGTGACCAGCCCCGAGCACACCCCCGCCAGCATGGCGGCGGGGATAGACAGCAGCGGGTGTCCGGCGGCGGCCGTCACCGCCCCCACCGCCGCCCCCAGGGTGAAGCAGCCGTCGGTGGACAAGTCGCAGACATTGAGCATGGAGTAGCTTAAAAACAGCGCCAGCACGGTGAGAGAGCAGATCAGCCCCAGCTCCAGGGCGGTCTGGCCCACCGTCAGCAGGGCGGACAGGTCCATGGGAAGTTCCTCCTTAAAGTCAAGGTCCTTCTTTTTCTCGAGAGAAAAAGAAGCAAAAAGAGCTTCGCGGAAAAACTTCGTTTTTCCTATTGATGCTATGATCAGGTCAAACAAGAGCAAAGCGCAGCTTTGCGGGTAAAGTTTTTTTCGGTTCCTTTTTCTTTCAAGAAAAAGGAACTGATCAACCCTGGAGGTCCTCGAACTCCTCGGCGGTGGTGATGGTCCGCACCTTGGTGCACAGCGGGCTGAACGCCGCCTTGATGGTCTCAAAGTCCAGGCCCAGGGCCTCGCAGGTCTCGGTGTTGACGGTTGCGGTGCCGTTGTCAAAGGTTTTGACCGCCAGGTCGGCGGGGTCCTTGCCGTCCAGCAGGATGGCGGCGATCATGTCGGCGGTCTCCCGGCCCAGGTTGGCGTAGTCCACGCCGTAGCCCAAAAACGCGCCGTTGAGGGCGAAGGAGTCCGCGCCGGTGTAGTGGGGAATCTTGGCGTCGGTGAAGATCTCGTAGATAGCCAGCTCCGCCGTCATGATGGTGTTGTCGGTGGGGGTGAATACAGCGTCCACGCCGTCGCTGACCAGGGCCTGGGCGGCCTGCATCACCTCGGTGGAGTTGGTGCCGGTGCGCTCCACGTACTGGATGCCCTTGGCGTCCAGGTACTCCTTGGCGTGGGCGATGGGGGCGGCGGAGGACTCCTGGCCCACGTCATACAGCAGGCCGATCTTGGAGGCGTCGGGGTCAGCTGCGAAAATCAGCTCCATGATGGCGTTGGTGTCCAGGAAGTCGGAGGTGCCGGTCAGGTTGGCGCCGGGGGCCTCCAGGGAGTCCACCAGCTCCACGCCCACCGGGTCGGATACGGCGGAGAACACCACGGGGGTCTTGCTGTCCTCAGTGGCGGCCTGCATGGCCATGGCCACGGGGGTGGCGATGCCTACCATCAGATCCACCTTGTCGGCCTGGAAGTTGGAGATGATCTGGCTCATGACGGTGGAGTCGCCGTTGGGGTTCTCGTAGTCGATGTGGAAGGTGACGCCCTTCTCCTGGCCGATTTCTTTGAGGCGGGTCTGAATGTTCTCATTGATCTGGTTCAGGGAGGCGTCGTCCACATAGTTGCAGATGCCGACGGTGTAGTCCGCCTCCCCGGCGGGCTGCTGGGAATTGCCGCTGGGGGCCTGGGTGGCGGGGGCCTGGGACTGGCCGGTCTGGGACTTCTGGGTCACCTGGGCCTGCCCGTTGGAGCAGGCACACAGGGACAGGGTCATGGCCGCGGCCACGGCGGCGGCGAAGAGCTTCTTGACGACAGTGCGGGTTTTCATGATGTTTTCCTCCATATTATGTGATTTCAGGTGGCAGATGAACCCCGGAGGTGCCAGATCCAGGGGAGGAAAAAGAAAACAGCCTTCGTCCCCACATGGGACAAAAGCCGCTGCTTCTGCGATACCACCCAAATTGACGTTACAAAACGTCCGCTCGCTTACGCGTACCATCATACGCGCCCCGATGGATAACGGGTGGGATGCCCGTCGGTCCCTACTTGGTACAAAAGCCGTTCGGTCCGCCCTCCGAAGTCCATTCGCCGGCCGCTCGCCGCCCCGTTCCCACCATCGGGGGCTCTCTGAAGGTCTGCCGCGCCGGGTACTTCTCTCCGTCACTGGTTTGTGCTGTTTGGTTGTTGTGGCTTATTATACGCACAGTCTCCCCATTTGTCAACCCCTTTTTTTGAGAAATTTTTCCCGCGCTAAAGCGAAAAAGCCTCTCTGCGCCCCCAGGAAAAAAAGCCGGTGGGACAGGCAAACCCGCCCCAACCCGCGCATAGTCTCTCCCCACGGGGGTGATGGCGTGCTCAGGCTGCTCAAGGAAAAAAAGGTGCGGGACGCGCTGGTGACGCTGGCGCTGACCCTGGCCACGGCGGGACTGGTGGCCGCCCCCGGGGAGGCCATTGCCGGGGCAAAGGACGGGCTGACCCTGTGCTTCAATGTCATCGTGCCCTCGCTGTTCCCCTTTTTCGTGCTGTCCTCCCTGGTGGTGGACCTGGGGCTGGCGGCCTATCTGGGCAAGGCGCTGGAGGGGCTGATGCGCCCCCTCTTTCGGGTGAGCGGGAGCTGCGCGGCGGCGGTGGCGCTGGGCTTCATCGGCGGCTACCCCGTGGGGGCGCGTACCGCCCTCCAGCTCTACCAGCAGGGGCTGTGCTCCAAAACGGAGGCGGAGCGGCTGCTCTCCTTCTGCAACAACTCCGGCCCCGCTTTTATCCTGGGGGTGGTGGGGGCGGGGGTCTTTGGGGATAGCCGGGTGGGGCTGCTGCTCTATCTGACCCACGCCCTAGCCTCGCTGCTTGTGGGGCTGCTGTTCCGCTTTTACGGCGGGCGGGAGGAGGGGCGGTCCTCCCGTTCCCGCTCCAAGCCCATCCAGGCGGTGACCGTCCCCGCTGCCTTCACCGGTGCGGTGACCCGCTCCCTGCAAAGCACGCTGAACATCTGCGCTTTTGTGGTGTTCTTTTCCGTAGTGCTCCAGCTGCTCAGCGTCTACGGCGCCTTTAACGCCCTGGCCCAGCTGCTGGCCCTGGCCGGCTTTCAGGCGGAGTGGGCCAGGCGGCTGGTGGCGGGGCTATTGGAGCTGTCCTCCGGGGTGTCCTCCCTTCGGGGGGAGGCCCAGCTGGCGGGCCGGGTGTCTATGGCGGCGTTTATGCTGGGCTGGGCGGGACTGTCGGTACACTGTCAGGTGCTGTCCTTCCTGGTGGACAGCGGGCTATCTGCCAAAACCTATCTTATGGGCAAGCTGTGCCACGGGCTGATCGCCGCCGGGCTGACCTGGGGGCTCACCCGGCTGTTTCCCCTGTCCGCGCCGGTGGCAAGCTATCTGGCGGAGCAGGCGGAATCCATCGCGTCCCTGGACTTCTCCACCGCCCTCGCCGCGTCCTCCCTGGCCGCTTTGGGCGGGTGGCTGCTTTTGGCAGCGCTTTGCCGATCACTTTGGCGAAATAAGTGTGGAAATTCTCCGAATTATCGTGTATAATGGGAGCGCGTGAAAGCGTTGTGTATACCGGCGTGTCAATTGTTCACTGTCCCAGGGAGGGAAGTCATCCATGCTGTTTGACAAACATATTGAGCCCCGCTGCTCCTACTGCCAGTGGGGGACACCATTGGACCTGGACGAGGGTCAGATGATGTGCGTAAAAAAAGGGATCGTGGCCTGCGCCGGCTCCTGCCGACGCTTTCGCTACGACCCCTTGAAGCGCACGCCCCCCAAGCCCGTGGCGGCCAGCTTCAAGCACCTGAAGGATGAGGACTTTACCCTTTGAGTTTCTCCTTATTAAATGATAAAAAGAAAGCGGACAGTCTATCGACTGTCCGCCTCTTTGTGTCGGCATTACCTATCTTTCCGGGCCGTCGCCAGCCAAGTATTTTCGGCGCAAGTGAGCTTAACTGCCGTGTTCGGGATGGGAACGGGTGGACCCTCACTGCAATCAACACCGACTTCGTCGCCACAAGCTGCGTATCGTTCGCCTCGCCCTGCGGGCAAGGCTCATTCACTTCGCTGCGGCTCCTTTCCAAATCAAAACCGCTTCGCTGGGTTTTGATTTGGTTTTTAGGGCACGTCCTTTGACGTTTCCCTTCTATTTCAACCAGTTTCCTGGTCAAAACCTTTGTCATATCCCCCCAGAGTGTCCCCACTCCAGGGGGAGTGGTACACCTTCAGGGACTCGAACCCTGGACACCCTGATTAAGAGTCAGGTGCTCTACCAACTGAGCTAAAGGTGCATAAAGTTGGTGACCCGTGGGAGAGTCGAACTCCCGTTTGCGGCGTGAGAGGCCGCCGTCTTGACCACTTGACCAACGGGCCGCGTCGCTCAGAGTACCCTTCCTTTGCCGCACCCTCAAAACTGAACAATGTGAACCTCTTCCGCAAGCAGCCTGCATTCTCCTTATTGTTGTCATGCTTCGCCTGTTCGCGACGCTCGCTTTCCCTTCGTCTCGCTTCACAAGTCGAAATGCTCCGCATTTCTCCTTTGTAAAGCTCGCTCCGGTCCAAGCTCGCTGCTCACGACGGCTCCGCACTTCCTGTAAGGTCAAGCCCTCGGCTTATTAGTACCGGTCAACTCAACGCATCACTGCGCTTACATCTCCGGCCTATCAACGACATAGTCTACGTCGAGCCTTACTCCATGAAGGATGAGAGATCTTATCTTAGGGGGGGCTTCACGCTTAGATGCCTTCAGCGTTTATCCCGTCCGAACGTAGCTACCCAGCTGTGCCCTTGGCAGGACAACTGGTGCACCAGAGGTTCGTCCATCCCGGTCCTCTCGTACTAAGGACAGCTCCCTTCAAATCTCTTGCGCCCGCAACAGATAGGGACCGAACTGTCTCACGACGTTCTGAACCCAGCTCGCGTGCCACTTTAATCGGCGAACAG
>ERZ808042.445-NODE-445-length-24704-cov-8.194583_pt1 | contig 24704 bp, 19 predicted proteins | sample MGYA00380193_ERZ808042 | MGnify/ENA primary metagenome ERZ808042 (study PRJEB31490, sample SAMN06133401) | mouse gut metagenome | isolation source: M1_2 | host: mice | place: China: Chengdu | collected 2015-05 ...
TGCGGGCGGCGCATCCCCCGGATGAAGCGCTCCCCCCTGGTGGACCACCCGGAGCGCTACCGCTGCGCCTGCGGCGGCGCCCTGCTGGTGGAGGCGGGGGAGGCGCAGGGAAAAAACGGAAAAGAGTGACGGCCGGGGGAGTTTCCCCCCGGCTTTCATAGGTTATGCCTGAAAAAAGGTGAAAAGAATTTTGGATTTTTGGTCAGAAAACCTTTGACGAAACGGGGAAAGGGGGATATACTTTCCCTGTGGCCTGTAAAAGGCAACTTTCCCATCCCCTGGTATGGAAACGTTTCCAAAGCTCGCCAACCGCAGGGCGGCATGACCGGACTTTTGAAAGGAGATCGTGATCTATGGACGTCAAACAACGGATGCAGGAGCTGGCCCGGGCCAAATACGGCCAGGAGCTGTCCCAGTGCGGCGACGGCCAGCTCTACCACGTGCTGCTTCAATTGACTCAGGAGCTTTCCCAGTCCCGCCCCACTCCGGCGGGGACCCGGAAGCTGTACTATTTCTCCGCCGAGTTCCTCATCGGCAAGCTGCTTTCCAACAACCTGCTGGCCCTGGGCGTGTTCGACCAGGTGTCCCAGGCGCTGTCCGAGTGCGGCAAAACGCTGGCCGCGGTGGAGGAGATGGAGCCGGAGCCCTCCCTGGGCAACGGCGGCCTGGGCCGTCTGGCGGCCTGCTTCCTGGACTCCATCGCCGCCCTGGGCCTCAACGGCGACGGCGTGGGCCTCAACTACCACTACGGCCTGTTTGAGCAGAAGTTTTCCCACAACAAGCAGAACGAGCGCCCCAACCCCTGGATTGAGGACGAGAGCTGGCTGATCCCCACCGGCGTGGAGTTCGAGGTGCCCTTCGGCTTCGGCCCGGTGAAGGCGAAGCTGTTTGATATCGCCGTTCCCGGCGCCCACCGGGACACCGCCAACCGCCTCCACCTCTTCGACGTGGAGAACCCCGCCCCCGCCCCCGAGGGCGGCATCGACTTCGACAAGACCGACCTGCCCGCCCGGCTCACCTCCTTCCTCTACCCCGACGACAGCGACGAGGCGGGGCGGCTGCTCCGGGTGTACCAGCAGTACTTCATGGTGTCCACCGGCGCCCAGCTGGTGCTGAAGGAACTGGAGGAGCGGGGCTTCGACCCCCATACCATCAGCGAGCACGTGGTCATCCAGATCAATGACACCCACCCCTCCATGGTCATCCCCGAGCTGGTCCGCCTGCTGACGGCCAAGGGCCTGACCATGGACGAGGCGGTGGAGCAGGTGTCCAAGACCTGCGCCTACACCAACCACACCATCCTGGCCGAGGCCCTGGAGAAGTGGCCTTTGCCCTTCATCGAGAAGGTGGCCCCCCAGCTGGTGCCCATCCTCCGGGAGCTGGACGCTCGCGCCCGGGCCGCCCATCCCGACCCGGCGGTGGGCATCATCCAGACCCAGGAGCACACCGACAAAAAGGGCGAAAAGGTGGTCAGCGAGACCGTCCACATGGCCCACCTGGACATCCACTACGGCTACTCCGTCAACGGCGTGGCGGCTCTTCACACCGATATCCTCAAAAGCTCCGAGCTGCGCCATTTCTATGACATCTACCCGGAGAAATTCAACAACAAGACCAACGGCGTCACCCTGCGGCGCTGGCTGGAGGTGTGCAACCCCGAGCTGGCCGCCCTGCTGGACCAGTGCGTGGGCAAGGAGTGGCGGACCGACCCCAACCGGCTGAACAAGCTGATGGACTTCTACAACGACGGCGTCGTGCTGGACAAAATGGTTGCCATCAAGGCGGACAACAAGCGGGCGCTGGCCCAGGAGCTGCGCCGGGCCCAGGGCATCGAGATGGACCCGGAGTCCGTGTTCGACATCCAGGTGAAGCGCCTCCACGAGTACAAGCGCCAGCAGATGAACGCCCTGTACGTCATCCGCAAGTACCTGGACATCAAGGCGGGCAAAATCCCCGAGCGGCCCGTCACCGTCATCTTTGGCGCCAAGGCCGCCCCCGCTTACGTGATGGCAAAGCACATCATCCACCTGATTCTCTGCCTGCGCCAGCTCATCGAGGAGGACCCCCAGGTCCGCCCCTGGCTGCGGGTGGTGATGGTGGAGAACTACAACGTGTCCTGGGCGGAAAAACTCATCCCCGCCTGCGACATCTCCGAGCAGATCTCCCTGGCCTCCAAGGAGGCCAGCGGCACCGGCAACATGAAGTTCATGGCCAACGGGGCCGTCACCCTGGGCACCCGGGACGGGGCCAACGTGGAGATCGCCGACCTGGTGGGGCCGGACAACATCTACAGCTTCGGCGCGTCCAGCAACTGGATCATCGAGCTGTACGAGCAGAAGGCCCGGGACCCCAAGCTGGGCTACCAGTCCGCCATCTACTACCAGCGCCCGGACGTGAAGCCCCTGGTGGACTTCCTGCTGGACCCGGTCCTCACCAAATACGGCGATGCCGACGCGCTGAAGGCCCTGTGGACCGACATCACCGGCAAGGACTGGTTCATGTCCCTGCTGGACGTGGAGAGCTATATCGCCGCCCGGGACCGGGCCATCCACGACTACGGCGACAAGCCCTTCTGGGCCCGGAAGATGCTGGTGAACACCGCGAGGAGCGGCTTCTTCTCCAGCGACCGCACCATCGCCCAGTACAACAAAGACATCTGGCGCCTCAAGTAAACACCTGCCGCCCAAGCGAAGAGCCTGCCCATTCGGGCAGGCTCTTTTTGTCTCTTTACCATCGGGGCCCGCTCATCTCAGGCCCGCGTAGACCCGCTCGATCTCCTCCGCCCGCTCCGACACAATGAGCGAGACGGTGAGCCCGTCCCGCCGGACCACCCCGGCCTGGAGCATGGGCTGATATTGCGTCAAATAGAGTTCACCCGACTCCCGCTTGTATTCCAGGCGGTTTTCCAAACGCTCCTGAATCTCCCCGGCGGCCTCTTCATCCCGCCCCCGGACAATGATGATCTCGTCCGGGGCGGTGCCCTCCCGCAGGCGGAGGCACACCGCGCCGTCACAACGGTCCGGCCCAATGCCGGTGAGGGCCTCTAAATCGGTCCCAGCGGTGTCCACCATCTCGGGCAGCTCCACCTGGGCCTGGATGGCGGCGAACAGCTGGTCGGGGGGCGGCAGCTCCCGGGCCTGGACAGCGCACCCCGACAGCACCGCCGCCAGGGCCATCAGCAGAATCAGGCGCCTTCCCATCCCCGTCACCGCCCCTGGGCAAAGGCTTCCAGCGCCTCTACCACCGCTGCCGCGCCCCGGTGGCTCAGGTGGACGAACCCGTCCCGGCAGCAGTCGTCGGGCAGCGCACCGTTCTCGTCTCTGAGGGCCTGGTATGCGTCCACATAGGGGATGTTCCACTCCGGGCATACCGCCCTGAGCTCGTCCACAAACGCCCCAATCAGCTCATTGCCGAACCCCCGGTTGACGGTGTAGTCCGGCAGCCACCGGGAGGCCACCTTGGGCGGGTTGGTGATGACGATGAACTCCACCCCGGGGCAGGCCGAGCGAAGGTTCAGGATCAGCCGGGTATAGCGGTTTACCACCTCCTCCACCACCGGGTCCGGGTCGGAGGCCAGATCATTCAGTCCCAGCAGCAGGAACACCCGCCGTGGGGCAATCTCCCCCACGATGTCCGCCAGAGGCCGTTCCTCTCCCTGGTAGCTGAACTGTACGCCCACCTCCCGGTCCCCCACCAGGTCGGCCAGGGAGATCCCCATGGTGGTGGTGAGGAACCGGGCCGTGCCCAGCATTTCCCCCTCCTGGCGCTGGGCGGCCACATACTGGCGGACCCCCTCCAGGATGGAGTCGCCCACAAACAGGGCGTCGTCAAAATAGTTACCTTCCTCCGGCTCCGGGAACGGCGTTGGGGACGGTGTGGGCAGGGGAAGCGCCAGCGAAGGGGGTGAAAAAGTTTCCACCGGCAGGGACGGCGCAGCGGGCTCCGGCGCGGGGGACGGCTCCTCCGCTTTCGCTGCGCACCCAGTCAGGGAGAGGGCAGCTAACAGGCCCAAAAGAGGTAGACAATATCGGTTCACTTTGGATTCCTCCCGTTAAAATTCGTAAATGCACAGGTAATATTCGTTGATCGTGCTGGGGCCTTGGTGGTCGCCTGTGTGAAGGTTCATCCTAGTTACAACCCGGTCGTCATCCAGCCAGAAAACGGCCTCGTCATACTGTAATTCCATGTTCTCCCGCTCAAAGGCTTTGAACTCCCCGCTTTCCAGGTCGATGACGCCCAGACGGTTCAGCCTGTTATCCACCCAATCGACCCATAACAGTCTGGTCCGGGCGCCGTTGATCTTGAGATAGCAGCGGTCGGCGGCGGTGATGCCCTCCAGCTTGACCTGTTTCCCGGTGCGCAGATCTACGATGGTGACATTGCCGTTCTCGTCCACTTTTTGGGCCAGTGCCCAATCATAGACGTCGGCTTCGGGAGTGATCGGGGTCAGCTCCTCCTCGTTTTCCACCGTGGGCGTCACCGTGCCGCTGGGGATGTGGTAGGCCCACACGCTGGTGGGTTCGGGCCGCCACAGGGGGGCCATGGCCAGCAGCACGGTGTCGCTGTCATAGAACGTGACCTCATAGCTGCCGAAGGCGGTGGGGATATCCAGGCCCATCAATTCACTGAGGGGGGTGCAGGTCTTTTCCTCCAGATTGACCAGATAGGGGATCTGCCCGGACCCGGCGCCGCCGTCCCACCCCCGGATGAGGGCGTGTTTCCCGTCCTCGGCCAGCAGAACCCGGTTGAGATAGGGAAACTTCTCCAACCCACACCCTGCCAGCACGTCCCAAACCTGGCCGGTTTTCAAATCGCAGACCCAGGCCCAGTTGGTATCGGCCTCCGACCCGTAGCACTCACCCCGCAGCAGGACCACGTCGGTGCGGGAACCCAAACGCTCGGGATTCACCACAAAGGTCATGCTGTCCTCCTGGCAGGAGCCACCATAGCCGTTATAAAGATAGAGCGTGTCATGATAAACAAAGAAGCGCAGATGGACGGGGATGGTCCGTCCATACCAGCTCACCACGGTGGAAATCTCGGAATCGTCCACTCCGACCTCCACCAGTTCGCCGTTGACCACATCGTAAAAACGCTCTTGTCCGTCATCCGCGTCCAGCCGTTGGAGGAGCCCCAGCCCGCTGTCTGCGCCCCAAATGCCATCCACTTTCACATACTGGGCCGACACATCACCGCCGATGGTCACCTGCTTCACCTCGTATCCGGTCTCCGGCACATCGGGCACTCGCTCCACCTCGCCCAGCTGGAACAGGGAGATGACCGCCTCCCGGAACTGCGGGCTCACCGCCATGGCCGCGGCCAGGGTGCAGATCAGGGCCAGCGCCGCCGCCAGCGCCACGGTGAAGATCCGGCGCACCGGGCGGGGCCGGGCCTTGGCCTGACCCGCCGGCAGACCCAGGCACCGCTGCGCCCGCAGGATATAGCGCTCGTCGATGTACTCCAGAGCGTCCAGCAAAAACTCACCGTTCAAATGAAGCCCTCCTTTTCCAAATGGGTCCTCAGCTTCTGACGGGTGCGAAACAGCATGGACTTGGTCTTGCTCAGGCTGAACCCGAATTTCTCACTGAGCAGGGCCACCGGGGCCAGAAACCAGTACCGGCACACGAACAGGTCCCGCTCCAGCTCCGGCAGGGCGGCCAGGAACCGGTCCACGGCGGCGGCCAGCTCCCGGGCGTCCAGGGCCTGCTCCGGCGTGTCCGGCGCGCCCACCGCCTCGGCCAGCTCGTCCAGGGCCAGCGGCACCTGCCCCCCGCCCCGCTTTTCCGCCCGCCTCTCCCGCCACCGGTTGATGGAAATGCGCCGGGTGAGCTTGCCCAAAAAGGTGGACAGCACCGAGGGCCGGTGGGGCGGCATACTGTTCCACGCACCCAAATAAGTGTCGTTCACGCTCTCGTCGGCATCCCCGGCGTCGGCCAGGATGTGATAGGCAATGGCGTAGCAGTACGCCCCGTACTTGCTGGATGTCTCGGAGATCGCGCGCTCGGAGCGGTCCCAGTACAGCTCCACAATGCGGGAGTCCTCCATCCAAACACCTCCTTTTGGTTTAAAAAGGCCCTTTGCCTATCTACTCAGAAAAAAAGGGCGCGGGTCGCGCCGCCCTCCAAAAAAATTTTTCCCGGCCCTGAGGGCTCTGGAAAAGCGGACGGCTGAGCTTAAAAAGCTCAGCCGTCCGCCCCTGCCGCCGTGTCAGGTCTAGCTCCACGGCCCATTTCTCCCTCTCGGTCCCGGCGGCCACAAATGATGGGCAATCCCAGTATAGCACACTTTCGCCAAAGGGACAACACCCCGTCCCCCTGCCCCGCCGTCAGCCGTCTTTTCCCCCTCCCAAATAAATTCATCTTGTACAGCGCCGCAGATCCCCTAAAATGGAGCTATTACAAAAAGGAGGGGCATCATGGGTACATATGGATATGTCAGGGTTTCTACAAAGGAGCAGAACGAGGACCGGCAGGTCCTTGCTATGCGGGAATTCGGGGTTGAAAGCGGCAATATCATGATGGACAAGCAGTCCGGCAAGGATTTTCAGCGGCCACAGTACAAACGGCTGCTGCGGAAGCTGAAAAAAGACGATCTGCTCTATGTCAAGAGCATCGACCGTCTGGGGCGCAACTATGGGGAGATCTTGGAGCAATGGAGGGTGCTGACCAAGGAAAAGGGCGTCGACATCGTGGTGCTGGATATGCCTTTGCTGGATACCCGCCGGGGCAAGGACCTGATGGGCACCTTCCTCAGCGACATCGTCCTGCAGGTGCTGTCCTTTGTGGCGGAGAACGAGCGCACCAACATCCGGACGCGGCAGGCGGAGGGCATCGCGGCGGCAAAAGCCCGGGGGGTGCGGTTCGGCAGACCGCCCAAACCCCTCCCGGAGAACTACCCCAGCGTCTATCAGCGCTGGAGGGCCGGGGCGGTCACGGGCACGGCGGCGGCGCGGGAGTGCGGGATGCCGCTGTCCACATTTCTCTATCGGGCGGACATCTATGAAAAAAGCAGGCTTTTGTAAAGGGGGCGGATTTACAGGAATGTGTACCTTCTTGTAAGCTATTTTTACTTTACAGAGGGTGAGCTTTGGCATGGTTGTAATTTTTAATCAGTTGGTTTTTGATAGACAATTTCCGCAGGGTCTTGCAAAAAAGCTGGCTTTGTGGTATGTTTAAAATGAATGCAGCTAAGAGGGCGGGATTACAGGAAGGTACACCATTTTGTTAAGGCAGGGGGCTGGACATGGAGCAGGTAGGACAGGTCTCGGGGGAATGCCCCGTACAGCGCGTCAGGCCCTCGGTCGGCGTGGGCTATCGTGTCGGGAAGCTCACCGTGGCCGCGGCCACCGGGCAGAGGAAAAACGGCTATACCGTCTGGCGGTGCCGCTGTGAGTGCGGTGGTGAGATCATGCTGGACACCCGGTGCCTGCAGAGGCGGACCGTAACGGACTGCGGCTGCGTGTCCAGGGTCAAGCCGGGGCGGCGGGATATCGCCGGGATGCGCTTCGGCAAGCTGACCGCCATAGAGCCCACCGGCCAGGCCGTACGGGGCAGCGCCGTCTGGCGGTGCCGGTGCGACTGCGGCGGCGAGGTGTGCGCCCCGCTCCATCAGCTGACCGCCGGATACCGGAAAAGCTGCGGCTGCCTGAGCCATCCGGCGAGAAAGGACTACGTGGGGAAGCGGTTTGGGCGGCTCACCGTGACGGCGTACGCGGGCAAGCGCGGCGGGATGCACCGCTGGAAATGTGTATGCGACTGCGGCAATGAGACCATCGTGGGCCAGACGCTGCTCCAAACGGGAAAGACCAAAAGCTGCGGCTGCCTCCAGTCGGAGGTCTGCCGGGACAATCTAAAGCTGATCGACGGCACCTCGGTGACCATTCTGGAGACCACCAGAAAGCGCCTGATCGCCAGCAACACCAGCGGACACACCGGCGTCTATTTGAACCGCAGGAACGGCAAATGGGTGGCGCAGATCACATTCAAGGGGAAAACCTACTATCTGGGCGCCTACGCGGACAAGCGGGAGGCGATCCTGGCCCGTGAGCGTGGCGAGGAGCTGCACGACGGCTTTCTCGAATGGTATTACGCCAACCATCCCAGGGCGGAAAGGAGTTGGCCGGGGCAATAGCGCCTCGTGGGGAATAAGGAGGAACGGATCCTGATGAAAATTGTCTATATTGGAACGGGCGACGCTCTGGCCCAGGCCCTGGCCGAGCGGATGGGGCAGGAGGGCAACGACATCTACCTCCTGTCGGACAAGGCGCTTCCTAAAAAGCCGAAGGGCGTCTCCCTGCACCGTTTTTACCGCAGTCCCCGCAAGGGCGAGAACTTTGGGAAGCTCCTGCGCTCCATCGCGCCGGACTGCGTCATATTTGCCGGAAACGACTACATAAGCGGCGCCCACGTGGAGGAATCGGACGAGGATGTGACCCTGCTGGCCCGGTCGCTGCGGGCGGCGGCCGCCTTCCCGCGGGTGAAGTTTATCCTGCTGTCCTCCACAGAGGTGTACGGAAACACCGAAGGAAAGGCCGATGAGTCCGCGCCGTGCGCCGCCGTCAGCGAGCGGGGCATCCGCTTTATCCAGGAGGAGCAGCTCCTGGAAATCTATCAAAGGCAGCACGGCATGGACGGGGTGGTCCTGCGGGCGTCCCCGCTCTATTCCGACCGGCCCAAAGAGGACCAGGGCGACTTTTTGAGCCGGAGCTTTTCCGCCGCCGTGCGGTCGGAAAACCGTATGCCGGCCGGCGTATTCCAGCCGCTCCACGTCTCCGACCTGGTGGACGCGGTCAAGCGGGTGATGGACGCCGGAACACAGCGTATTTACAATGTCTGCGGAAGCGCCGACATCTCCGCGCAGCGCCTGTACCAGCTGGTCTGCTGGCGGCAGGGCCTCCAGGAGCAGGCCGTCCGGTGGGAGGACCCCGGCTGCGTCAGCCTGGCGGACAGCGGCCGGATCAGGCGGGAGCTGGGGTGGAGCAATTTCCGGAATCTGGAGGAGCAGCTGAAAAAGGGCGAGATCTCCTTCGAGCGGGTGAAGGTCAAGAGCCGGAACAAGAAAAAGTGGACCATTCCGGCGGATATCCGCCAAATGGCGGAAAATCTTGTGCTCTTTGAGGCGTTTTTTCTCCTGAGCTCCCTGTGCAGCTCCCACAGCCTGTTTTCTCAGATCGACTGGCTGATGGTCTACGTCATTTTGATCGCCATCTCATACAACATTTACCAGAGCGCCCTGGCGGCGGTGCTGGCCAGCGCCGCCTATCTCTACAGCCAGAACCTGAGCATTCTGGAGATGACCACCTTCCACTCCTACGCGGGCACGGTACAGACGTTTATGCAGTATGTGTCCCTGGGCCTCATCGTCAGCTACACCACCAACACCCTCAAGCAGGACGCCTGGAGCGTCCGCCTGGACCTGGATATGCTGAAGGAGGAATATGAGGACCTCAAAGCCGTCAACGAGGAAAACGTGCTCATCAAAAATGAGTATGAGGAGCGCCTTTTGACCTCCAAGACCGGCTTTCCAAAGCTGTACGACCTGATCAGCCGCCTGATGGTCCAGGAGCCGGAGCGCATCCTCATGGAGACCATGCAGGTCATCTCCGAGCTGGTCCGCACGGACACGGTGGCCGTCTACCAGGGGCAGGCGGGAAGCCCCTGGCTCCGGCTGGCGGGCGCGCTGAACGACAGCTCCGTTATGGAGGGAAAGTCATGGAACCTCTCCAGCTTTCCCCAAATTTATACCGCGGTGGCCCAGGGGGAGCTGTATCAGGGCGAGCTGGGAAGCGGGGAGCCCGCCGTCGTGCTGCCCATTGTCTGCCGGGACATCCCCGCGGCGGTGGTGCTCATCAAGACGCTGCCCTATGAGTGCGAAACGCTGTACCATGTCAATCTGCTCAAGACCATGTCCCTGCTGCTGCGGGACTCCATGGAAAAGGCCTTGCAATATGAGGAGCTGTCCAGGTCGGAGCGCTATGTGGAGGGCACGGACGTCATGAGGCCGGAGGCGTTCCGCAAGCAGGTCCGCCTGGCCCAGGAGAAGGCGGAGAAGAGCATGGCGGAGTACTGCGTGGTGGAGCTCGCCTATTCCGGCCCCCTGAGGGAGACCGCGGCCGCGGTCAGCCGGGCGCTGCGCGTAGCGGACCGCCTGGGGACCGATGAGAAGGGGGCGCTTTTTGCCCTGCTGAACAATACCGGCCCTGAGAGCCTCGCGTACCTGCAGGAGCGCCTCTTGGCCTGCGGCGTGGAGGCCCGTCCGGTCGCGGACAAACCGGAGGCGGCCTTGAGCGCGTCGGCGACAGTCTGAGCCCCCTGGGCGGAAAGTGAGCTTGCGGTGATGTTGATTTGGTTTTTAACGGCAAACTTTACCCTGGCGGCGCTGTACCTTGTGATCAAGCGGGTCCGCCGGGAGGGGGCCGGAATGGTGGTCTATTTCATCTTCCTTCCGGGGCTTGGCTTTTTGATCTATTTTCTGCCGGGGCTGCTCCAGGCCTTTTGGAAGAGGATCGGTGTGGACCGGGAGGCCATCCTGATCCATGCCTTTGAGGTCGATCTGCAGCCGGAGCACCCCAATGTGCGGGAGGCGCTGAACGTGGTGCCGGTGGAGGACGCCATGGCCGTCAGCGCCAACGAGGAAAAACGGGACCTTCTGCTCAAGCAGCTGAAGAAGGACCTGACGGAGAATTACCGGGTGCTTCTGGCGGCGGAGTGGGACGAGGACTCGGAGTCGGCCCATTACGCGGCGGTGGCAAAGACGGAGATCTACCGCCTCCACCAGACGCGGTGGCTGGAGTGCCGCAGAGATTACGCCCAGGACCCCGGCGACCCGAAGCGGTATCACGGGGCCTGCGAGGCCCTCATTGACATGCTGACCAGCGGCATCCTCTCGTCCAGGGAGCAAAGCGCCTATCAAAAGCGCCTGTGCGACCTGGTAGACAGGCAGCTCGACATCGGAGAGGACGAGGTTTCCCAGCGGGAGTACGAGGAGTATTTAAGCTCCCTGGTGGAGCTTGGCCGGTACGAGGACGCGGAGCGCCTCTGGCGGGAGCGCGCGGACCAGATGCGCAGCGAGGCCGCCTATCACAGTATGCTGAACATGTTCTACCGGACAGGGGAGCGGCGGAAATTTGAGGAGCTCCTGGACGATCTGTGCAAAAACCAGCAGATCCGCCTGTCCCCCAAAGGGCTGGAGCAGCTGCGCTATTGGAGGAGCCGCCTCGCCTGAGCCGCGAGGGGCGGCGGAGCGCGCGTCCGCTTCCATGGGAGATGGGCAGTTTCATACAGGGAGTAAAGCTATGCTATCATTTAAACGGTTTTTGTATATCATTTTCATCATCACCGGCCTGGGCGGCATCTTCCTCATCTACAATATCCTTGAGAGCCGGCCGGCCAGCGTTCAGTCCGTGACCGAGTCCGCCCTGGAGCGGGAGTTTATGCCGGCCAGGCAGGTGGACAAGGGGGATACGCCCCGGGTCTGGATTCTGGGGGACCCGGAGGATGAGCGCTGCGGGGCGGTCTACGGCAACGTCCGCCAGCTCTGCCGAGACCTCCAGCTCACGGTGGCCGGGGAGGGGCGGCTGGACCCGGGGAAGGCGGAGCGGGGGGACCTGGTGATCTTCTGCCATGATTCCCCCAGCCGCTGGGCGGACCCGGAGGAGCTGGACGGCTTTATTTCCGGGGGAGGCCGGGCCATTCTGGCGGCGGGCCTCGCCGGCGGGGAGGAGGACTCCGCCCTGTGGCCCATATTCGGCGTCCGGGAGATCAACCCGGGGGATGATTTCCATTACATGCTCTTTGAAAAGCCTCTGCTCCCCCTCCAGCCGGAGAAGGCCTGGTACGACGGGAACAGCGGCAGCGCCCGGATGAAGGTCAGCGAACGGGCGCAGGTCTATATGCGGGTCGTGGGCGACGAGGACATCCCCATCCTCTATACACATGACTGGAGGGATGGAAGCGTCTGCGTGATCAACGGGACCTTCCTGGCCGACGCGCGCTGCGCGGGGCTTCTCACCGGGGCCATAACCTCGCTGCTGCCGGACTTCATCTATCCGGTGCTGGGGGTGAAGGCCGTGTTCCTGGAGAACTTCCCCATGATTACGCCTGAGGATGAGGAGCTGTGCCAGCGGGTGTACGGCTATTCCGCCCAGGGCTTTGTCCGGGACGTGATGTGGCCCGCCTTTCAGGGCACCTCCCTGCGCTCCAACACCCCCTACACCTCCAGCATCCTGGTGGCGGCGTCCTCTGAGGAGGGCTTTGAGCTGGGGAACGACGCGGTCCTCACCACCATCTGCAAGTCGGCGCTGAAATTCGGCGGTGAGCTGGCCTATGCCGCCAGCTGCCGGGAGGATGGGGAGATCGTTCTCGACCTGGATTTTATCGACCGCTTTTCCGGACTCTTCACCGGCTACACCGTCCAGGGGCTGACCCTGGAAACCGACAGCTTTTCCCCGGAGATGCTGGACATACCCGGCGCGGAGATCAAGGCGGTCCGGGGGGCGCTGGACAGCCAGACCACCCGGCTGTCCTGGGAGGAGGGGCGCACCGTGTTTCCCCTGGCCACCGCCGGGAACACCATGGACGACGGCAACCTCTTCGCCATCTACTCCGTCCTGGGGGCCTACGGCATAGTCTCCCACGCCTTTGATGTCCGGTCCCTGATCACCACGGAGGATGAACCCGCCGCCTGGGATAAAAACAAGCTGCAAATCGGCTATTTTGAGTCGGAGATTCTGTCCCGCGCGTTCTGGTTGGAGGGCCGGACGCTGTCCCAGACCGAGGGCGACGTGAGAAGCTATCAGGAGATGGAGTACGGCTGGACACGGAGCGGCGGCCAGGTGGAGCTGGACTGCGGCGGCGCCGTGAAGGGTCAGGCGTTCTTTTTCCACACCGATGAGCGGGTGGTGGAGGCCGAGGGCCTGACCTATCTGGACCTGGGGGAGGGTTATTACCTGCTGCGCGCGCAGGAGGGCCATGGAACGCTCACGCTGGAGGAGGGAGAATGACCGATGCGGGTATGCCTGATCTGTGAGGGGAGCTATCCCTATGTTCCGGGAGGCGTCTCCAGCTGGGTGCAGATGCTGTGCAACCAGTTTCAGGATGTGGAATTCGTGGTATGGGCCATCGCCACCACCAGGGAGGAGATGCCGGAGTACAAATGCCGCATACCTGACAACATCAAGGACGTCCAGACGCTGTACCTGGGGGATGTGGTCTTTAAAAAGACCGGCCACAAGGTCCGGCTGACCAGGGCGGAGAAGGAGACCCTGAAGGGCCTGCTGATCGGCAGCATGGACACCATCAACTGGAGCGGCGTGCTGGAGCTGGCGAAGCAGCACCGCCAGCATCTGTGCGACCTTCTGATGAGCGAGTCCTTTTTTGACATCTGTGTGGAGGAGTACTACAGGCTCCAATCCAGAAAGGTATTCCTCCAGTTCCTCTGGAATTTCCGGGGGATCTATTTCCCCCTGATGTATACCCTCTCCCAGGAGATTCCCAAGGCGGACATCTACCACGCCGTCTCCGCCGGCTACGCGGGCATACTGGGCAGCTGCGCGTCCTATACGGAGGGGGTCCCCCTGATCCTGTCCGAGCACGGCATCTATACCAGGGAGCGGGAGGAGGACATCATCCGCTCGGACTGGGTGGAGGGGGAGTTCAAGGAGCCGTGGATCGCCTTTTTCAAAAAGCTCTCCTTTACCGCCTACCAGCAGTCCAGCGTGGTCACAACCCTGTTTGAGACCAACCGCTCCCTCCAGATCGAGCTGAAATGCCCGCCGGAGAAGATCGCCGTGATCCCCAACGGCGTGAACGTCAGGGATTTTGACTGCTGCCTGGACAAGAAGGAGGGCGGCCCCGTGACCTTGGGGACGGTGCTGCGGGTGGTGCCCATCAAGGATGTGAAAACCATGCTCCTTGCCTTTGACATCGTGAAGCGGGCGGTGCCGGAGGCCCGGCTGAAGATCATGGGCAACTGCGAGGAGGACCCGGTGTACTATCAGGAGTGCGTGGAGTTCCTGGAGGAGCTGGGGACACGGGACGTGGAATTCCTGGGGCTGGTCAATATCAAGGAGCACCTGCCGGAGGTGGACCTGCTGCTGCTGTCCAGCATCAGCGAGGGCCAGCCCCTGGCCATCCTGGAGGGGATGGCGGCGGGGATTCCCTATGTGACCACCAACGTGGGCGACTGCCGGGCCCTGCTGGAGGGCGAGCGGGAGGACGACCACTTCGGCTCCGCCGGGCTGGTGGTGCCGGTGATGAACAGCGAGGCCATGGCTCAGGCGATCCTCCGCCTGATCCGAGACCCGGAGCGGATGAGGCGCATGGGGCAGGCCGGCAGAAAGCGGGTGGAGGCGTACTACAGCCGGCAGGACATGCTGGACGCGTACCGCGGTATTTACGAACGCTTGGGGGAAAAATCTCATGGCAGGAATCGGATTTGAGCTGAAAAAGATCTACGGCAGGAATACACTGGCGTCCAACCTGTGGGGGACCCTCTACGCCACCATGCTCACAATCGGCCCCACGGTCCTGTCGGCGCTGCTGATGCTGGTGCTGAATACCCTGCTGAGCCGGACGGGCCTCTCGGTGCTGGAGGGCCGGTTCTTTATCTCCTCCACCACCTACGCCTTTTTGACCGCCCTGCTGATCACCAGCTTTTTCGCCACCCCCGTCTCCCGCTACATCGCCGACTGCATCTATCTGGGCAAGGAGTCGGAGATTTTCCCCTCCGCCTTCGGGGTGCTGGCGTTTACCACCTCCATCTCCGGCGTGGTCATGGCCCTGCTGTGCGCGGGGGTATACCTTCAGGCCCAAGGCCAGGTGCCGATGTCCTTTTTGACGGCCTATTATTTTCTGGGCGTGCTGGTGACGGGCGCCTACACCCTGATGAACTACGCCTCGGCCCTGAAGCATTTCAGAACGCTGACCTTCAGCTTCATCCTGGGGCTGCTGCTGTCGGTGGGCGTGTACTTTCTTTGCAGCGGCCGGCTGGGGATCGCCGGGGTGACCGCCGCCTGCATCTCGCTGGCCAGCTGCTTCTTTGTGGTGGTCTCCGCCCTGGTGCTCCAGTGCACCAGGGCCTTTGGGGCGCCCCGGGGGCGGTACTTCGCGTTCCTCCCCTACTTCCGCCGGTATCCGACGCTGGCCGTGGGAAACCTCTCCTATATGCTGGGCCTCTACGGGCCCACCCTGATCTACTGGTTCTTCTCCGAGGCGGGGGAGCAGATCAGTATTTTCCACACGGCCCCCAGCTTTGACATGGCCCTGTTTCTGGCCTTTGCGGTGAACGTCCCGGCGCTGGTCATCTTTGTGGTCAAGGTGGAGACGGCCTTTTATGAGAAATTCGTGGTGTATGTCTCCGCCCTGAACAACGGCACGCTCCACATGATCCGGAAGGAGCGCAGCGTCATGACCAGGGCGCTGCTCCAGAACCTCTTCTTTGTGTATGAGGTCCAGCTGATTATCACGGTGGTGCTGGTCTGCCTGGTCAGCGTGATCTTTCCCTATCTGGACGCCAGCATCCAGATGCTGCATATGTTCGTCATGCTGAGCCTGGGGATCTGCACCGTGTTCTGCATGTACTTCACCATTGTGGTATTCTACTATTTCTCGGATTACACCGGCGCGTGTATCAGCTCCCTGGTCTTTCTCGCTGTGACGGTTCTCGGCGCGGCGATGGCCTGTCAGGGCGGCAGCTTTTATGCCCTCCCCCTGCCCCTGCTGGCGGGCGGCCTGTCCGGCTGGTGCGTCTCCTTTGTGCTGCTGCGCCGCCGGATGGAAAGCCTGGACAGCTTTTTGATGTGCTGAGAGGGCGGCGGAACACAGGCCCGGCCCGCCTCGGCGGCGCGGCGGGGAGAGAGCTGGGGGAGCAGGGCGGAGAAGGCGGAAAGGAGCGATTGAAATGAGGAACGGTGGGAAGAGATTGGTCTCGCTGCTGGCAGCGGCGGCGGTGTGTCTGCTGGCTGTGACGCCCGCGTCCGCATCCGGCGCGGGCGCCGGGAGCGATCCCGTTACGGTGCGTGTGGGCGCCGAGCATCAGCGGTTTATTTACGCCAACCATCCGTATAATACGAAGGAAAAGCTGACCGAGCTCGTGGGCACCCTGGAGGGCACCCGCGGCGACGGAGGCCGGGTGAACGTAACGGCCAAATGGGGCTGGGAGAGCGGCGGCCGGACGTTTCACCCCGGGGGCTGCGCGGGGAGCGATTACGGCTTTTATCAGTTGAAATCCACCTCCCTGACCGTGCCCGGCGGCGGCATCTTTGCCATCCACCCCTTCAACGCGGTCCTGGAGGTCATGGTGATCGCCGTGAACGCCAGGCAGCGCCTCGAGACGGCCTCCGGAACCGTAGCGAGGACACGGCTCGACAGCTTTACGGGGGACAACTGGAAGGAGGCCCTGGGCCTGCCCGATACGGCCGGCGTCACCTACGCTCCCGCCCAAATCACGGGCCATCCGGAGTGGAGCGCGGCGGCTGGTGAGTTCTCCCAGCGTGACGGCGCCTATAAAATCATCGGATGGAACATGGAGGACTGCTACGCACCCCTCACCCCCGAAAGGCTCCGCGGGGTGGTCGGCCAAGGGAAACGGGAGATCAGGCTGACTCCCGTCTACGCCGCCGCCGGTCAAGGAGGCCCCCCCGCCTGGGCCACCCTGGAGGCGGTCCCCAGATTCACCCTGACCGTCACAGACGACCGTCCGGTGGAGGTCACCGTCGAGCCGCCCGACGGCATCACCTATGGCGGGGAGCTGGGCGATCCCGTGGCGGCGCAGACGGCAATCAGCGACGGCACGGACGGCAATGGAACCTTCACCTACCGATATGTGGGCGTGGAGGGGACAGATTACGACAGCGAGAAAAAGCCCGCCGACGCGGGCACCTACCAGGTGACCGCCACCCTGGACAGCGCCACCCACACCGGGGAAGGCGCCTCCACGCCGTTCGCCATCCGCAGGGCGGCAAGCGGCTCCGCCGCGGTGGAGCTCACCGTACCCACGACCGGCGGCGCCCGGACGGTTTATCTCAGCGGCATGGGCCTGCCCGACGGCATGGCAAAGGACGCAAGGCTCAAAGCGGAGCCCGACGCGGCTGCCGGAGAGGTCCTTTCCGGGGTCACGGGCTCGGCGGGCGGCGACTGTTTCACCTTGAATGTGAAGCCGTCCCAGGCCGAAAGCTCGCAGAGCTTCCCCCTTGTGCTGACCGGCCGCAACTATGAGGAGCTGACCGTCACCGTCACGGTCACCGCCACTGACGCCCCGGGCGGCTTCCAGCCCACCCGCGTGGCGGTCAGGGAGCCGGGCACCTTTGATTACGGCACTCCCCTTAAGGATATCATTGACCTGGAGCGGTGCGCCGCCGTTTTGAACGGCGTGGACGCCTCGGGTACCTTTGAGCTGGCGGAGCCCGACCGGCGCTACGAGGTGGGAGAGGACACCACCATCGGGCTTCGGTTTCAAAGCGGCGGCAGGACGTATCGGGCGGAAGTCCCCGTCGGATTCACCATCGAGCCTGCCAAGCTGACCTTCCTGGGCTGGGACGACGCGTTTATCCGGGACGGCTACTGGATCCCGACCTATGCCAACAACCCCTATAACACGGACGCGGGAATGCTGCGGATGCTTGTCCAGGACAGAAAGCGGACCTTCGCCGTCTCCTACGCCGGGGGCAGGCTGGTGCTGGACGCCAAATGGGTCGCGGACGCCGGCAACCTGCCCTTTGAGCCCACGGGCCAGAAGCCCCACCAGGTGGGCGACGTGATCTGGTACGACTGGTACGGCTACACCGCCGCGCTGACCCCGCGGACTGGGGACGCGAAAAACTTCGCGCTGGATGTCCAGCCCAAGGCGTACATCAGGGTGGTCCCCGTCAACGCCGCCCCGGTCCTGGAAAGCGGCTCCAAAACCGTGCGGGCGGCGGATTTGGCGGGCCTGACAGAGGAAAACTGGACAGAGGTTTTGGGCCTGCCCGAGACGGCCCCCGTCAGCTTCCAGCCGGTGGAGCGCCCCGAGTGGTCGGATGAGTACGTGCCGCCCTCCACCGACGTCTGCGCCATCGCGGGCTGGAAGCTGGACGGCCTCATCCTCACCCCCGCGGACCTGCGGGCCAAGGCCGCCCAGGCCGTGGATGGAGAGGTGACGCTCACGCTGACCCCCATCTACGCCGACATACCCGGCTGGGCCGCCGTCACCACCGCCGCGGCGTTTGAATTGACCATCACGCCATGACGGGCGCGCGGCGCATGAAGGAGATGGATCGCTATGAGAAATGGAGCAAAAAGATTCCTGTCACTGATTACGGCCCTGGCGGCGGCCTGCGCGCTGATGGCGGCGCCCGCGGCGGCGGCCACGGACGCCTCCGGGCAGGTGACAGCCACCGTCCGGCTGCCCGCCAAGGCGGCAAACGGGGCCACGGGCAGCGGCAGCGCGGCGCTTCTGCCCCTCAAGAGCCTCTACGCGCCGCAGGACATCGGCAAAGCGCCCACCGTGACCGTAAACACCTCTGGCGTCAACGGCGTGAGGGTGGAGGTCCCCGTGGTGAACAAGGGCCCCGGCATTGTGGCGGTGCTGGTCAGGGCCGACGGCACGGGGCGGCTCATCAAGAATACGCTCCCCACCCAGGAGGGCATCGCCGTCCGGGTAAACAGTGGCGACACCATCCGGATTCTGGACAACAGAAAGCCTTTTGAGGATATCGTGGAGCACTGGGCCGCCGACGCGGTGGACTTTGTCTCCTCCCGGGAGCTGTTCAACGGCACCGGGCCCAACGCCTTCTCCCCTGACGCCGCGATGACCCGAGGAATGCTGATGACGGTGCTGGCGCGCTATGAGGACGTGGACACCGAGGGCGGGGGCCCCTGGTATGAGAAGGGCGCCGCCTGGGCGGTGGACAAGGGCCTGTCCGACGGGACCAGGCTGGACGACAACATCACCCGGGAGCAGCTGGCGACCATCATGTACCGCTACGCCATCCTCAAGGGCGGGCTGAGCGGCGGGGGCGCGAGCTTGTCCGGCTTCGCGGACGCGGACCGTGTCAGCGGCTGGGCCGCCGACGCCATGTCCTGGGCGGTGGGTACGGGGCTCATCAAAGGCACCACGCCCACGCAGCTCGATCCCCAGGGCAGCGCGACCCGCGCGCAGGTGGCCGCCATCATCACGCGTTACGCGGAGCTTACCTAATAAAAACTCCGGCAGGATCAACCATCCTGCCGGAGTTTTTATTTTCCCGCACGGGCCTGTGTCCATGGGGACGGCCCGCGCTATGCCATTCGCATCCCCGCTTTAAGGGGCCGCTGAATAAACGCGTCTGAGGCTTCTTAAATCTCCAGGCTCTGCGGATCGAAATACTCCCTCAAATCGGTATAGACACGCTCTCCGATCCGGCGCACCCCGCGCTCAAAATGGTTGCGCACCAAGTCCTCAATGGAGTCCTTTTCCTTTTCCTCAATGGCCCGGACCAGGGCCCGGTGCTCCTCGGACACCCCTCCATAGCTGTAGCCGCCCTGCATGTCCAGCATGCAAAAGCGGTGATAATCCGCCTTTGCCGAGTAGATATACTCCCACAGGTAGGCTTTCTGCGTGACCCTGTACCAGACCTCGTGCATGGCCTTGTCGGTGGCATAAAAGTAGACGGGGTCGGGAGGATTCCCGCTTTGGTAGCTCTTCAGCTCTTCCTCCATCAGGCCCAGGAAATGATGCACCCTGATCAAATCCTTTGGCTTGCATATGTCGACGAAGTCCCGAATGACGGCCGATTCCACCGCGATGCGCAGGTAGATGATCTGATTGACGATATGGTAGCGTATGCGGGTGACGCAGGTGCCCTTGCGGGGGATGATCTCCACCAGCCCCGCCCCCTGGAGGCGCTGGAGGACACTTCGTATGGGCGTGCGGGAAACCTGGAACCGATCGCACAGCGAGTGTTCACTGAGCATATCCCCCGGGCGCAGCTTCAGATTGACAATGTCCGTCTCCAGCTCCCGGTAAATGGCCTCGTTGCGGCTCTCCATCGCGACAGCCTCCTTTTCCCCAGCGTCTCATTTTGTATACAAGTATAGCCCATCGCGGTTCCTCCGTCAAGAGCCGGAGGAGCATTCCCCCCTATTTTATCCCTTGTGCACAAATAATCATTGTGTATTTTGTATAAAAACACATGGGTTTCCCCCTTGACACCTGCCGAGGCAATCTGCTATTATGATGGCAAGAAGATGTATACAAGATTGTGTCCTGTTGGAAAGGCCGCTTTGCCTGGCCCAGATGCCGCTCCAAGCCCGTATTTCCAGTAAAAATCGGGTTTCTGGCGGGAGCCGTTCCCACGCGGGCCGCTTTCCATCCGGTGATATGTATACATCAAAAAATCTGCCGCGGCGCGGCAGCAAACATGAATGGAGGAACCAAAATGAAAGTCAAGAAGCTTCTCTCGCTCATCCTGGCCGGTGTTATGATGCTGGGCCTGCTGGCCGCCTGCACCGGCGGCCAGACCCAGCAGTCTCAAGCCCCCGCCCAGTCCCAGGCCGCCGAGCCCGCCGAGAGCAAGGCCGCCGAGCCCGCCGACGACGGCAAGACCTACACCATCAACCTGGGGCACACCATGAGCACCGCCCACCCCCGGCATGTCGCCCTGCTGGAGTTTGAGAAGTACGTGGAGGAGAAGACCAACGGCAAGGTTCAGATCGAGCTGCACCCCGCCGGCGTTCTGGGCTCTGAGCCCGAGATGCAGGAATCCATGCGGATGGGCACTCTGGAGGCCTTCGTGGGCGGCCCCTTCGACACCATCTCCACCAAGCTGAACCTGTTCCTGATGCCCTTCTTCTTTGACAACCAGGAGGCCCTCATGCGCGCCGCCAAGGATGAGCAGGTGCTGAGCATCATCTCCGAGGACGCCGAGGCCAACGGCCTGAAGGTCCTGGCCATCGGCGACGGCGGCGCCCGCCAGATCACCAACTCCAAGCGCCGCATCGTCACCCCCGCCGACATGAAGGGCCTGAAGCTGCGCACCCCCTCCATTGAGGCCATTACCTACTGCATGCAGACCCTGGGCGCCAACTACATCTCCATGCCTTTGGCCGACGTCTACATGGCTTTGAAAAACGGCACCGTGGACGGCCAGGAGAACCCCATCGCCACCATCTATGACCAGAAGCTCCACGAGGTGCAGCCCTACATTCTCTACGTGAACTACCAGTACCACCCCGAGGTCATGACCATGAACGCCAAGTTCTTCAACGACCTGCCCGCCGAGTATCAGCAGGTCCTCACCGACGGCGCCTGGCTCTTTGTGGAGACCGAGAACAAGCTGTCCCTTGAAAACGCGGAGGCCCGCCTGCAGGAGATGAAGGACGCCGGCTGCGACGTCTACACCCCCACCAACGAGGAGCGCCAGGCCTTTATCGACGCCTGCGCCCCGGTCTACGATCACTTTGTCAATGAGCTGAAGTACTTCACCCAGGAGGAGCTGGATCTGGTCAAGTCCCTGGCGGAAGGCAAGTAATCCGATTTGATGTTCCAAAACAGCCTGACCCCGGTCAGGCTGTTTTGGGGCAGGAAAGGTACAGAAAATGAACAAAGTTATCAAGGTCCTGGATAAAGTGATCTCATTTATCCTGATTGTTCTGGTGGGATTTCTGGCCGTGGGTATCAGCGTGACCGTCGTTCTGCGCTATTTCTTTGGGCTGTCCTACGCCATGCTTGAGGAATTTCTCACCATGTCCTTTATCTTTATCACCCTGTTCGGCTCCGCCATTGCCATCCGGGAAAAGCAGCATATCTCCATCGGCTTTCTGGCGGACAAAATCGTGGGCACAAGTGAGGCCAGGAGAAAGGTTTCCACCATCCTGATCGACGGCTCCATCATTTTCGTCTGCTCGGTCATGTTTGTGTACGCCTGCCGCTGGATCGCCCAGGTGGGCGACCTGCTCTCCCAAAACTCCCATCTTCCCATGAAGGTCTATTACGTCTTTGTGCCCATCACCCTCGCGCTGACGGTTTTTTACGCGGTCATGGATATTGTGGGGCTGTTCGTAAAAATTGAGAGCGCCGACGGCGGTTACAGCACGGATGACAAGCTTCCGGAGGAACAAGTATGAATCTAATCGCTCTTTTTGTGGCGCTGATTATTTTTATCCTGATCGGCGTCCCCATCGGATACTCCCTGGGCGGCGCGGGGATCATCAGCTTTTTACTGTCCAGCCCGGAGAATCTGATCCTTGTGCCCCAGCGGGTTTTCGCGGGATTGAACTCCTACATCCTGATCGCCATGCCGCTGTTCATGCTGGCCGGCGAGCTGATGAACCACGGCGGGCTCACAAAGCGGCTGGTCAACTTCGCCCTTCTGATCTGCAAGCCCTTCCGGGGCGGCCTGGGCGAGGTGAACGTGGTGGCCTCCATGATCTTCGGCGGGATCACCGGCTCCTCCGTGGCGGACACCTCCGCCCTGGGCTCCATGCTGATCCCGGATATGGTGGAGCAGGGCTATTCCAGGGAGTTTTCCACCGGCGTCACGGTGGCCTCCTCCACCGTGGGCATGATCATTCCCCCCTCCATCCCCATGCTGATGTTTGCTATGGTGTCCGGCGTCTCGGTGGGCAAGCTCTTCATGGGCGGCGTCATCCCGGGCCTGCTTATCGGCCTGTTCCAGCTTGCATTCGTGTGGGTCGTCTCGGAAAAGCGGGGCTATCACAAGATCGAGGCCAAGGTCACCGAGGGCGTAGGAAGGGTGATCTTTGACGGCCTGGTGGCGCTGGCGATGCCGCTGATGATCCTGGTGTTCACCACCAGGGGCGTGGTCACCGCCAGCGAGAGCGCCGCCGTCGCCGTGGTGTACGCCGTCGTGGTGGGTTTCCTGTACCGGGACCTCAAGTGGAAGCACATCGTCGCATCCCTGAAAAAGACGGCCATTATGACCGCCACTATCATGATCATCGGCGGCTTCACCAACGTGTTCACCTACATCCTGGCCATCAACCAGGTTCCCACCGCCATCGCCAACTTCATCCTGGGCTCCAATATCCCCACCTGGGTCATCTTCATCCTCTTTGACGTCCTGGTGCTGGTGCTGGGCACCTTCCTGGACGTGGTGCCCTGCATCATGCTCATCGCCCCCATCCTCATGCCGGTCATGTCCCAGCTGGGGATGAACGAAATCACCTTCGGTATGATCCTGGTGGTGGGCCTGGCTATCGGCCTGGTCACCCCGCCGGTGGGCATGTGCCTCAACGTGGGGAGCAAGATCAGCAATATGCCCATCATGGACGTGTTCAAGTCCTCCGCGCCCTTCCTGGTGTGCAACCTGATCGTGCTGCTCCTGGTGACCTTCGTGGAGCCCATCTCCCTGTGGATCCCGTCCTTACTGAAGAATCTCTAAAAGGAGGCCGCAGTTATGACATTGAAAGAAAAAATGGCGGCGCGTCCCGTTTTTGGCATGGCCTGCTTCACCGGGGCCACCTGCGTTATCGAAACCATCGCCATGTCCGGGCTGGACTTCATCTATCTGGACCTGGAGCACACCAACTATACCCTCAGCGAGGACTTTGAGAAGCAGATCATGGCCGCTAAGCTCCACGACATCGCCGTGCTGGTCCGCGTGGCCGACGACGACGAGGTGACCATCCGCAAGGTGCTGGAGTGGGGGGCCGACGGGGTGGTCATCCCCCACTGCAAGACCGCCGAGATGGCCCGCAAATGCGTGGAGGCCGCCAAATTCTCCCCCATGGGCCGCCGGGGCGGCGAGAGCAACGTGCGGGCCGCCGGGTTTGGCTACCGCGACTTCGACTGGAACGCCTATATGGACCAGCAGAACCGGGACACCCTGGTCATCCCCATGGACGAGGACTTCGAGTTCACCGAGAACATCGACGAGATCCTGTCGGTGCCGGGGGTCGACGCGGTAAACTTCGGCCCGGTGGACTATGCCGTCTCCCGGAACCTCAAGGTGGGCTACGCCATGGGCGAGGAGGTCCACGACGCCTTCAAGGTCCTGGTGGAGAAGGCCACGCCCAAGGGCATCGGCCGGCTGGGCCCCGCCATCCCCCCCACCAAGGAGAACATTGAGGCCGCCATTGCCGACGGCTACAACATGCTCATTCTGGGCAACGATATGTGGCATTTCCAGAACGCGCTCAGGTCCATGATGGCCGATCGGGTGAACCCCCTCAAGGAGTCTTACGGCGAGTAATTGGCGAAAACAGCCCCGCGGCAGATTGGACGGCTTCAAAATTTTATCCAGGAGGATTTTATCCAATGAACAGCTTTTCGCTTAACGGAAAAGTGGCGCTGGTCACCGGCGCGTCCTACGGCATCGGCTTCGCCATCGCCACCGCCATGGCGGAGGCGGGGGCCACCATCGTGTTCAACGACATCAAGCAGGAGCTGGTGGACAAGGGCCTGGCCGCCTACAAGGAGGCGGGCATCACCGCCCACGGCTACGTCTGCGATGTCACCGACGAGGACGCGGTGAACGAGCTGGTGGCCAAGGTGGAGGCCGAGGTGGGCGTCATCGACATCTTGGTGAACAACGCCGGCATCATCAAGCGCGTCCCCATGCTGGAGATGTCCGCCAAGGAGTTCCGCCAGGTCATCGACGTGGATTTGAACGCCCCCTTTATCGTGTCCAAGGCCGTCATCCCCTCCATGATTAAGAAGGGCGGCGGCAAGATCATCAACATCTGCTCCATGATGAGCGAGCTGGGCCGGGAGACTGTGTCCGCCTACGC
>ERZ808042.450-NODE-450-length-24156-cov-5.308651_pt1 | contig 24156 bp, 17 predicted proteins | sample MGYA00380193_ERZ808042 | MGnify/ENA primary metagenome ERZ808042 (study PRJEB31490, sample SAMN06133401) | mouse gut metagenome | isolation source: M1_2 | host: mice | place: China: Chengdu | collected 2015-05 ...
CAACTGTTTTCTGCTCACCACCGATGACATCATCGTGTGCGACCCGGAATCGGAGTACGCGCCCCTTGTGGAGCGGCTGCATGGGCAGGTTATCAAGATTTCGCCCACCTCCGGGGACTACATTAACCCGATGGACCTAAACCTGGACTACTCGGACGATGAAAGCCCGCTGTCTTTGAAATCCGACTTCATTCTGTCGCTGTGCGAGCTGATCGTAGGCGGCAAGGAGGGCTTGCAGCCAGTCCAGAAAACCATCATCGACCGTTGTGTACGGCTGGTCTACCATGATTACCTGAACGACCCCAGGCCGGAGAATATGCCGGTATTGGAGGATTTATACAACCTTCTGCTGACCCAGGAGGAAAAAGAAGCGCAGTACATCGCTACGGCGCTGGAAATCTATGTTTCCGGCTCCCTGAATGTGTTCAACCACCGGACCAATGTAAACATCGACAACCGCATTGTCTGCTATGACATCAAGGAGTTAGGCAAGCAGCTGAAAAAAATCGGTATGCTGGTGGTACAGGACCAGGTATGGAACCGCGTCACCATCAACCGCGCCGCCCACAAGTCCACCCGTTACTACATTGACGAGATGCACCTTCTGCTCAAAGAGGACCAGACCGCCGCCTATACCATTGAAATCTGGAAACGCTTTCGGAAATGGGGCGGGATTCCCACCGGCATCACACAGAACATCAAGGACCTGCTTGCCAGCCGGGAAATCGAGAACATCTTTGAGAACTCGGACTTTGTATATATGCTCAACCAAGCAAGCGGCGACCGGCAGATTCTGGCAAGGCAGCTGGGCATCTCCCCGCACCAGCTGTCCTATGTGACCCACTCCGGCGAGGGCGAGGGGCTGCTGTTCTACGGCAACATCATCCTGCCCTTTATCGACCGGTTCCCCAAGGACACCGAACTGTACCGCATCATGACCACAAAATTACAGGAATTAAAGGAGGGAAAGCAATCATGACTGCACAGAAAATGAAACACAATCCCCGGCTGTTTTTGAAGCGGGCGATGGACATTCAGCGCCGCCAGCTGCTTCTGGCGATGGCGGACGCGGTAAGCGAGTGCCGTACTGCGGAGAGCATGGCGGCAGAACTGAACCGTGACGGGGAAACGGGCCTGCTCCGCCTTGCGGAAATCTGGTGCTGCCTCTCCCCCGGCACCGGCGGCAGGGTTTTGGAGGGCCGGGGCGCGGAGCTTCTGGCCGATGTGCTGGCACAGGTCTATGCCTGCCTGATCCTCCGTCCTTTACACACCCCGGCTGGCATGGGCCTCTATATGGAACTGCTCTATATGATGGAGGCGCTGATGCTGGGGGAATGGTTTGATTAAGGAGCCGCGCCTGCGCTTCACCGAGGAGGAACGGACCGACCCGGCGCTGGAAAAGCCGATCCGCCGCGCACAGAAAGCGGCTGTCCGGGCAGACAAGGCGCAGGCCAGGATACCCAAAAAGAAGGTCCGGCAGACCGTTATTGACCCCGATACCGGAAAGAAAACAACGAAACTGACCTTTAAGGAACAGGCAAAGCCGCCCTCCAAGCTGTCCCATGCGGTACGGGGCGCTCCGGCCAACGCGCTGCTTGCCGGGGCGCATAAGGAAATCCGCAAGTCCGAACAGGACAATGTGGGCGTGGAAGGGGCGCACAAGACCGAGCAGGCTGTTGAAGTCAGTGCGCGGCTGGTGCGGGAGGGATACCGCAGCCATAAACTGAAACCCTACCGCGAAGCGGCAAAGGCGGAGCAAAAGCTGGAAAAAGCAAACATCAACGCTCTGTACCAAAAGTCCCTGGCGGAGAACCCCCAGCTTGCCAGCAATCCCCTTTCCCGCTGGCAGCAAAAGCAGGCCATCAAAAAGGAATATGCCGCCGCCAAGCGCGCCGGTCAAACGGCTGGGCATACGGCGCAGGCCGCAGGCCATACCACCAAGACCGCGCACAAGACCGGCAAGGCGGCAAAGTCCGTCAAAGAAAAAGCGGAACAGGCAGGCCGGTTTGTCATGCGGCACAAAAAGGGATTCCTGATTGCGCTGGCGCTGTTTCTGCTGGTCTGCCTGCTGATGAATACCCTGTCCTCCTGCTCCATGCTGGCCCAGAGCATCGGCTCGGCGGTGTCCGGTTCCACCTATCCCTCCAATGACGGGGATATGCTGGGGACCGAAGCGGATTATGCCGCAAAGGAGGCGGAACTGCAAGCCGAACTGGATAACATGGAGAGCCTGCACCCCGGCTATGACGAGTACCGGTACAATCTGGACCCCATCGGCCATAACCCCCATGAGCTGGCGGCTTATTTAAGCGCCCTGCTCCATGAATACACGCCCCAGAGCGCGGCGGCACAGTTACAGCGGGTCTTTGACCTCCAATATGTCCTGACGCTGACCGAGGAGGTGGAAATCCGCTACCGCACCGAAACCAGCACCGACCCGGAAACCGGGGAAACGACCAGCGAGGAAGTCCCCTATGAATACTACATCCTCCATGTGGAGCTTGTGAACACCCAGATTGCCGCCCTTGCGCCGGAGCTTCTCACCCCGGACGAATATGAGATGTACCAGGTCTATATCGCCACCAGGGGCAACAAGCCGCTGCTGTTTGGCGGCGGTTCCCCGGATATGGGAAATTCCGAGGATTTGAGCGGCGTGGAGTTTATCGGCGGGACCCGCCCCGGCAATCCGGGACTGGTGGATCTGGCAAAGCGTCAGGTGGGAAACGTGGGCGGCTATCCGTATTGGAGCTGGTACGGCTTTAACAGCCGGGTGGAATGGTGCGCCTGCTTTGTGAGCTGGTGCTATAACCAGGCAGGGAAAAGCGAACCGCGCTTTGCGGGCTGTCAGTCCCAGGGCGTACCCTGGTTCCAGTCGCATGGACAATGGGGCGGGCGCGGATATGCCAATATCGCCCCCGGCGACGCCATTTTCTTTGACTGGGATTTGGACGGGTCCGCCGACCATGTTGGCATTGTGATCGGCACAGACGGAAGCCGGGTCTATACGGTGGAGGGCAATTCCGGCGACGCCTGCAAAATCAAAAGCTATGACCTGAATTACCAGTGCATCAAGGGCTACGGCCTGATGAACTGGAACTAAACCATGTGGGAAGGAGTGTTACAGATGGCAACGAACAAAATCGACCGGATTGACCGGGAGATCGCAAAGACCCGCGAAAAGCTGGCGGAATACCAGAACCGGCTGCGGGAATTGGAGGCGCAGAAAACCGAGGCGGAGAACCTGCAAATCGTCCAGCTGGTGCGGGCGGTCCGCATGACCCCGCAGGAGCTGAACGCGCTGCTGTCCGGCGGCGGGATTCCCGGCGTGGGAACGTCTGCGCCAGACACCCAGGAAAAGGAGGAAAATCACGATGAAATCTAAAAAGCTATTGCGGACACTGGCCGCGCTTTGCACCGCCCTGGTCCTTATGGGCGGTTTTTCTGTCCCCGCCTACGCGGGCGGCGGCGGGGAACCGGCTGATGAAACCAACGATTCCAACGTACAGGTGGAGCAGCCGGAGGAAACGCCTCCCCTCACCCCGGATGGCAACGCCACCCTGGTGGACGATTACGGCGGGAACAAGCAACTGATTACCGTTACCACCAAAAACGGCAACTACTTCTATATCCTGGTGGACCGGGATGACGAGGGAGAAAACACCGTCCATTTTCTCAACCAGGTAGACGAGGCCGACCTGATGGCGCTGATGGAGGACGGGGACAGCGAGGAACCTCCTACCGTTTGCAGCTGCACCGAGAAATGTCAGGCAGGTGCAATCAACCGGAACTGCCCGGTCTGCGCCTTTACCATGACAAGCTGCACCGGCAAGGCGGCGGAACCGGAGGAGCCACCTGCAATGGAGCCGGAACCTGAGAAAAAGTCCGGCATGAATCCGGCTGTCCTGCTTTTGGTTGTGGCCCTGTTAGGCGGTGGGGGCGCGCTCTACTACTTCAAGTTTATGAAGAACAAGCCGAAAACCAAAGGCCCGGACAATCTGGACGATTATGACTACGGCGATGAGGAAGATGAGCTGTGGGAATCCGAGGAGGGCGCGGAGGAGGAACCGGAGGAAAGTGAGGAAGAACCGGAATGACCCGCTTCACCGACAGCCCCTTTGAGCGCATGATGACACAGAAACCGGAGGGCAGGAAGAAAACTTCCCGCCCTCCTTCTTTACCCAAAAGCCACCCCTGCTATGGCTGCGGCAACTACGGGAGGCCCTGTGTGGGATTCTGCCACCGGGAACTGGAAAAGCAGCTGAAAGAAAGGAGAGATCGGAAATGAAGTATCTTATTTTATTTATCAAAATCGTTGCTGTTTTTGACCTGTGCTGTCTGGCGGTGTATCTGGGCGGCGACATTGTTTCTGCCCTGATACGCAAACTTCGGAAAAAGCCTGCACAGAGCGATGACTTCTATGACTTTTCTATGGATGGCGACACAACTGCCCCGCTGTCCATAGATTCCATCCGCCAGCTGTACTCCGGCGATGTGGAAACTTTTGTAGAGGAAAGGCTTCTGCCGGAGGCCGCAAAGACGATGGAGGCTTTAACGGAACGGGAACAGACAGCGGCCCGCCTGCTTTTATGCGCCCTGATCGGCTATCTGAAAGAAGAAGCCCGTATGGACGAGCAGAGTTTTCCGATGGTGATGGAACTGCTGAAATATATGGAGGGGGAAAAAGAGGAAGGCTGCCAGGACCCGGTAGACTGGCTGCTGGAGGACGCCAACAGCCGCGCGCACCGGCATGAGTCCTATTACAGCGATTATCAACGCTACCAGCTGATGCAGGTGGATAAAAAACGTGTCATTCTGGCCTGCCGTATCCTCATCAATGATCTGGTAGGAAAACTGTACCGATATGATTACCGGTTCGGCTATGACCTGATGCTGACAGAGGACAACAGCATTGAGGAAAAGCTGCGTACATCTATGCGGGAAGAATGGGAGGATGAAGATTATGCGCCTTGTGATTGCTGAAAAACCGTCGGTGGCCCAAAGCCTGTCCGCTGTAATCGGGGCCAATGCCCGCAAGGACGGGTATCTGGAAGGGAACGGCTGGCGGGTCAGCTGGTGCGTGGGGCATCTGGCCGGGCTTGCCGACGCGGACAGCTATGACCCCAAGTACGCCAAGTGGCGCTATGACGATCTGCCGATCCTGCCCTCGGACTGGAAAATGAGCGTGGGGCGGGACAAGAAGAAACAGTTTGATATTCTCAAAAAGCTGCTGTGCGCCCCGGATGTGACCGAGGTGGTAAACGCCTGTGACGCGGGACGGGAGGGCGAACTGATTTTCCGCAACGTCTATGAGCTGGCGGGGTGCAGAAAGCCCATGAAGCGGCTCTGGATTTCCAGCATGGAGGATTCGGCAATCCGGGAGGGCTTTGAAAACCTCCGCCCCGGCGCGGACTATGACGGTCTGCATCAGGCGGCGCTCTGCCGCGCCAAGGCCGACTGGCTGGTGGGCATCAACGCTACCCGGCTGTTTTCGGTGCTGTACCGCCGGACCCTCAACATCGGGCGGGTCATGTCCCCGACACTGGCCCTTATCGTCCAGCGGGAAGCAGAGATTGAAGCCTTCCAGCCGGAGCCGTTCTATACGGTGGCTCTGGAACTGCCCGGATTTACCGCTGTGGGGGCGCGGATGAAAGATAAAAACGCCGCGAAAGAGCTGCAAACCGCCTGCCAGGGAGGTTCTGCGGTGGTGAAACAGGCGCAGCGGAAAGAGAAGTCCGAAAAGCCGCCCGCCCTTTATGATCTGACCACCTTACAGCGGGACGCCAACCGCCTGCTGGGGTTTACCGCCCAGCAAACGCTGGACTATCTGCAAAACCTCTATGAGAAAAAGTTGTGTACTTATCCCCGGACGGACAGCCGGTATCTGACCTCGGATATGGCGGAGGGCCTGCCGGTGCTGGTCAACCTCACCGCCAACGCCATGCCGTTCCGAAAGGGGATCGGTATTACCTGCAACCCGGAGGCGGTCATCAACGATAAGAAAGTGACCGACCACCATGCGGTGATCCCCACCCGCAATCTTCGGGATGCGGATTTGTCCGCCCTCCCTGTGGGGGAAAAAGCGGTGTTGGAGCTGGTGGCCGCAAGGCTGCTGTGCGCGGTGGCGGAACCCCATCTCTACGAGGAAACCGCCGCCACGCTGGTCTGCGCCGGTCAGGAGTTTGCCGCAAAAGGGAAAACCATTCAGCGCCCCGGCTGGCGCAGGCTGGATGCCGCTTATCACGCCGGTCTGAAAAATGCCCCGGAGCCGGAGGAAAGACCAGAGGAAAAGACGCTGCCGGAACTCTCCGAGGGACAATCTTTGTCCGTTTCCAATGCCTCCGTCAAGGAGGGGAAAACCAGCCCGCCAAAACATTTCACCGAAGATACCCTGCTGTCGGCTATGGAGAACGCCGGTAAAGAAGATATGCCGGATACTGCCGAGCGCAAGGGATTGGGTACGCCCGCCACCCGCGCCGGGATTCTGGAAAAGCTGGCCTCCACCGGTTTTCTGGAACGGAAAAAGAGCAAAAAGACGGTCCAGCTGATGCCCTCCCGCGATGCGCGTTCCCTCATTACGGTTCTGCCGGAGCAGCTGCAATCCCCGCTGCTCACCGCCGAGTGGGAGTACCGGCTGGGCGAGATTGAGCGCGGCGAGCTTTCCCCGGAGGAGTTTCTGTCCGGGATTTACGCCATGCTGCGGGAGCTGGCGGCAACCTATCAGGTGGTCAAGGGAACCGAGTATCTGTTCTCCCCGCCCCGCGAAGCAGTAGGCAGATGCCCCCGGTGCGGCGGTGAGGTTACAGAATCGCAAAAGGGATTTTTCTGCCAAAGCGAAACTTGCAGATTTGCCATCTGGAAAGACAGCAAGTGGTGGAGCGCCAAGAAGAAACAGCCCACCAAGGCCATTGTCGCGGCCCTCTTAAAAGACGGGCGCGCAAGGCTCACCGGCTGCTACTCGGAAAAAACCGGAAAAACCTATGACGCGGATGTGCTTTTGGAGGATACCGGCGAGTATGTAAACTTCAAGCTGGACTTTGGCGGCAAAGAGAAAAGCAACGGAGGAAAGAAAAATTGAATAAAGAGCAGCTTACGCTTGGTTCCTTATTCGACGGCATAGGAGGTTTTCCCTATGCCGCCTCTTTTTATGGAATCAGACCTTTGTGGGCCAGCGAAATCATACCGGAATGTATTTCTGTGACACAGAAGCACTTTCCTGAAATGGAACACGTTGGCGACATTACGAAACTTTATGGCGGCACACTGCCGCCCGTGGACATCATCACCTTCGGCTCCCCCTGCCAGGACCTGAGTGTGGCATCAGGCAAGCGGCTCGGCCTTGCCGGGGAGCGGAGCGGCCTCTTTCTGGAGGCTGTCAGGATTATCAGAGAAATGCAGGAGGCAACCAATGGAGAATACCCGAAATTCGCGCTCTGGGAAAATGTCCCCGGAGCCTTGTCAAGTTCTTCCCGGCGTGACTTTAAGGCTGTGCTGGAAGCGTTCACAGAGGCCGAAGTTCCAATGCCTGGTTCTGGACGGTGGGCAAACGCCGGAATGGTACGAGGCCGAGGAGCTGACCTCGCTTGGTGCGTGTACGACGCCCAATATTTCGGAACGGCACAGCGGCGCAGGCGTATCTTTCTTATCGCAGATTTTAGAGGCCAACGCAGCGGAGAAATACTTTTTGTCCCCAAAAGCCTGTCAGGGTATTTTGCGGCGGGCGGAACGCCGCGGCAAGGACCTGCCGCCTATGCTCAAAGCGGCGCTGGAGCAGCAGGCGCGGGGGATGTGATCCCCGCCATCTCCATGCGTATCCGCTGCGGCTGTGAGGGCGGCGGCAAGGGGCCGCTGCTCCAGATAGAAAAAAGCGGCACCCTGGCGACCGGGAATGACCAGTATCTCTTTACGCCGAAGGACGCGGTAGAGATACTCAACGACCAGGGCGGCGATTCCCTCTGCGTGGAGAAAGGCGGCGTATCTCCTACCCTCCGCAGCCAGACCCACGGAAATCTGCCAATCACCGCATACGCCATCCAAGGCTCCATGATCGGCGTGGAGGACAGCTCCCACGCTGTCACCAATTCGGGATGTACGGCTCAATTCCCGCCCGATGCTATGGTCGGAATCAACGGCAATCTTGCCGGGACGCTGCTTGCCAGCTACTACAAGGGAACAGGGATGCGGTGCGGACGGGAGCGGGATGTGGTGCTGTGCGCTTCAAGCGGCCAGAGCCATGCGGAAATTTTGCGGGAGCTGTCGCCCACGCTCAACTGTGCCAGTGAACAGCCCTATATTGTCCGGCCCGATGGCTCGGAGCAGGAGCAGCCCATCGTGACCCACCCGCAGATTGCCGGGACGCTCTGTGCCTCCGGCGCGGGGCTTTCCCGCCCTGCCGGACAGGGGAACGAGCTGGACTTCTGCGTGATGAGCGCAGGCTTCAAGCACAAGGCCGGCAGCCAGTCCGGGAGCATCGGTTTCCAGGAAGAAACTGCTCCCACCCTTCTGGCGGGCCAGCAAAGCGCCGTAATGAAAGCCTGTTTGATTGGCGGCGCAGCTGTGATGGAGGCCCAGACCGCCGCCGTTGACTGCCGCAACCTCCGGGAAACCGATGAGGTCAGCGGCACGCTGCTGGCAAAAGCGGCCTCCGGCGGCTACTCGCTGAATTACCAGAATCCCGTCCGCACCGGGCTTTGCGTGAGAAGGCTCACCCCCACCGAGGCGGAGCGTTTGCAGGGCTACCCGGACGGGTGGACGGAGGCCGGCGCAGATGGCAGCCCCATCAGTGACACAAAGCGTTACCAGATGTTAGGCAATTCTATCGCTGTCCCCTGTGTTGCGTATATTATGCAGGGCATTACAGACGCCGTTAATCAGGCGTGTGAAAAAGGAGGGAAAAAGCTATGAGCCATCAAAAATTATTGTTAGTGGAACAGGAAACCATCCTCCTCTACAACCAGGCGGAGCCTGCCGCCCAGATCTATACCCATGACCCCAAGCTGATGAAAAAACTGAACCGCCTTGCCGGTAAACACCCGGAGCAGATCATCAAAAAGGACGCCCACAACTTCATTGTCCCCAAACGCTGCGTATCGGTCCGGGAGCCGTACAGCGAAAAGCGGCGCAAAGCCGCCAGTGAGCGCGCCAGGGCCGCAGGCTATAAGCCGCCGTTGAAATCCTCCTCCGGTCAATAAGCATGGGCGGGAATGTCTTTGAAACAGTAAAGCAGTCCATCACCACCAGAGAAGCGGCGGAACACTATGGAATCGAAGTAAAGCGAAATAGTATGGCCTGCTGTCCTTTCCACGATGACAGGACGCCCAGCATGAAATTAGACCGCCGCTTTCACTGTTTCGGCTGCGGGGCGGACGGTGATGTGATCGACTTTGCCGCCAGACTTTATAACCTCTCCCCCAAAGAGGCGGCGGAAAAACTGGCCCAGGATTTTGGACTGCTCTATGACAGCCAGGCGCCCCCGAAGAAAACCTATGTCCGTCAAAAGTCAGAAGCGCAGAAGTTCAGGGAATCAAAACAGCGGTGTTTCCGCACGCTGGCAGACTACGCCCATCTGCTGCGGGGCTGGGAAGCAGACCTTGCGCCCCTGACCCCGGAGGATGAGCCGCACCCCCTTTTTGTGGAGGCGCTGCACCAAAAGGACTATGTGGAGTATCTTCTGGACTTTCTGATGGAGGATGGCATCGAGGAACAAAAAACATGGATTGCAGAACACCTAACAAAAATCATGGATTTGGAAAGGAGAAACAAGGAAATGGCAGAGAAACCTACCAACCGGGAGCGATTGCGGGAAATCACCGAGGGCATTGAGCAGAACATCAAGGAACTGTTTGAGAGCGAAAAGTATATGCGCTATCTGTCGGTGATGTCCCGGTTCCACCGCTACTCGGTCAATAATACCATGCTGATCTATATGCAGAAGCCGGACGCGACCCATGTGGCTGGCTATAACAAGTGGAAGAATCAGTTTGAGCGCCATGTGAAAAAGGGCGAGCGCGGCATCACTATTATTGCACCCACCCCCTATAAGAAGAAAATTGAGGAGCAGAAGCTGGACCCTGACACCCATGCGCCGGTACTGGACGCAAACGGCAGGGTGGTCATGGAGGAAAAAGAGGTGGAAATCCCGCTGTTCCGTCCGGTGAAGGTGTTTGATGTGAGCCAGACGGACGGAAAGCCCCTGCCCTCCCTGGCGGCGGACCTGTTCGGGAATGTCCGGCACTTTGAGGCGTTTATGGAGGCGCTGAAACGCTCCGCCCCGGTTCCCCTTGCGTTTGAGGAAATGGACGCGGATACGGACGGATATTTTTCTTCCAGCCAGCAGCGCATCGCCATCCGCCAGGGCATGAGCGAGGTGCAGACGGTTTCCGCCGCTGTCCATGAGATCGCCCACAGCAAGCTGCACAACTTTGATGTGCCGGACAACCCGGACGCGCCCTTGTATCAGGAAGTGGAGCTGTTTGGACAGCCAGCCCTGTTCTCCAATGAGCGGATTGCCGCAGACGATCTGCCGGACGGACTGTTTTGTTATGACCTGCGCGGTTCCGATGATGACCCCGGCGCGCCGGTTGCGGTCGAGGAACGGGTTATGGTCAACCATGCCGGTTCCGTCATAACCGCAAAGCCGCTGGAACTGCCGGAGGAAGGGCATCTCCCGCTGACCGATGAATCCGGCCTGGACTTTAACGGCGGCGAAAAGACCGCCCAGCGGTTTTTGCAGGACCATAAAAAGGACCGGCGCACCGAGGAGGTGGAGGCCGAGAGCATCTCCTACGCGGTCTGCCAATATTTTGGGATTCAGACCGGCGCAAACAGCTTTGGGTACATTGCGAACTGGAGCCAGGGCAAGGAGCTGAAGGAACTGCGGGCCAGCCTGGAAACCATCAACAAGACCGCCGGTGCGCTGATTGCCGATATTGACCGCCATTTTCAGGAGGTCTGCAAAGAGCGCGGCATTGATCTGGAATCCGGGCCGGAACCGGAGGCCGGAAAAGAAACCGTACAGCCGGAAAGCCCGCAGGCCGATAAGGAGAATCCAGAGGTTTCCCCTGAACCGGAATCCTCCTGGAAAATCCCCACCGAACTGCCGGAGCAGGACCCTTCCATGTTCCGCTATTACATTACCCAGGAATCGCTGGATGTGGGAACCTACCCTTTGATGGATGGGAAAACCATCACCGAACTTGCCGCATGGGTAAAGGTGGAACAGGATTCCATCACCGCCTTTGGCTGTATCGACTACCCCCAGCCGCTGACCGCCGAACAGGAGCGGGAATACGCCTTTTGCCCGCCAGCCAAAACCCGCAGGCGCTGGATTCCATCGGCCATGCCGCAGAAGCCGCCCAGTTGCCCGACGCGCCGGAGCAGACGCTGGATGAATACCCCATGCCGGACCCGGCGATGCGGGAGGACGATCTGAAAAACTGCGGCTATCAGGACGGGGATTTGCTGCCACTCTCCAAAGAGCGGGCGCTGGAACTGTTTGAGCAGGATTTGACGGTGTACGCGGTGGTGGACGGCGGCAGCGCGGAAATGCTCTTTGACCGGGAGGAATTTGAATCCCAGCTGCCCGGTACGGTGTTTGCCCTTTCCCGCGAGGAATGGGAGGAAAGCCCAGCCTTTGACGCACTGGTGCAGGACCGGCAGAACCACCAGCAGGAACGGGAGCAGGCGTTTCTCTCCCATGAGGGGGACTGCTTTGCCATTTATCAGGTCAGCCGGGAGGACCCGCAGAATGTGCGGTTTATGAATCTGGATTGGCTAAAATCCCATGACATCCCCGTGGACCGGGGCAATTATGACCTGATCTACACCGCCCCGCTGGGCGGCTCCGGCACTAAAATGGAGCAGCTGGAAAAACTATATGAGCAGTTCAATCTGCAAAAGCCTGTGGATTTTCACAGCCCCTCCATGAGTGTCAGCGACATCGTTGCCATCCGGCAGGATGGTGCGTTATCCTGTCACTACTGCGACAGCATTGGTTTTACAGAGGTTCCTGGATTTCTGCCGGAAAATCCGCTGAAAAATGCGGAAATGTCTATGGAGGACGATTACGGCATGATTGACGGGATCATCAACAACGGTCCCAAAGAGCCGACCGTAGCCCAGCTGGAACAGCAAGCCAGGAGCGGCCAGCCGATTTCCCTGATGGATTTGGCGGATGCGGTCCACCGGGAGGAACGGGACAAGCGGAAATCGGTGGTGGAACAGCTCCACCAGCAGCCGAAGCAGGAAAGCAAAAAGACAGCGCCGAAAAAGAGCGCGGAAAGGGAGCTTTGATATGGGACACTTTACCTTTGAAGAAATGAATCTGATGTGTATTTACAACACCGGAACCCGCGCCGGACTGATGGAGAGCCTGACCGAGATGCGCGGCTATCTCTCGCCGGAGGAAACGGAGCTGATGGAGCTGACCGACAGCGCCCTTCATAAGCTGCGCGCCATGACGGATGCGGAGTTTGACAGTCTGGAACTGTACCCGGACTTTGACGAATAGGAACCAATAAACCGGAGGGGCTGGCGCTGTGCCGCCCCTTCCTTTTATCCAAAACCCGAAAGGAGGGCCGAAAACAATGGCAACCAAAGCGCAGATGTACGCACAGATGGCCGACCATGCGGCGGTGCAGCTCACTTCCAGCTGGAATGAGTGGATGCGGTTTCTCGACACAGCCTCCAGGCTTTACAAATACCCGTTCCATGACCAGCTGATGATCTACGCCCAGCGCCCGGACGCTACCGCCTGTGCGGAGTATGACCTGTGGAATGACAAGATGGGCCGCTATGTCCGGCGCGGCTCCAAGGGCATCGCCCTGGTGGACGATTCCGGGGACCGGACCCGGCTGCGGTATGTCTTTGACATCTCCGACACCGGAACCCGCCCGCACTCCCGCACTCCCTGGCTCTGGAAGATGGAGGAACGGCATATAGATTCCATCTCCGCCATGCTGGAAAACCGGTATGGGGTGGGCGGCGATGATTTAGGCGGGCAGCTGACCGAGATCGCCCGCAGGCTGGCCGGGGAATACTGGGCGGACAACGGGCGGGACTTCCTTTACATCGTTGACGATTCCTTTTTGGAGGAGTACGATGAACTTAACATCGAAGTCCAATTCAAAGCCGCCGCCACCGTCAGCATCGCCTATTCCCTGATGTCCCGCTGCGGGCTGGCCCCGGAGCAGTATTTCACCCACGAGGATTTCATGCCGGTTTTCGATTTCAACACACCGGCCACCGTTGGGGCGCTGGGAACGGCGGTCAGCCAGATCAACCAGCAGGTGCTGCGGCAGATCGGCGTAACCATTCTAAACGCGGAACGAGAGGCCAACAAAGAAAGGAGCCAGCAAAATGAACAACACCTTAACTTACATTCAGAACGGAGATTATCTGATTCCCAACCTGCAACTGACAGAACAGCCCGAAACGCCCCTGGGCAAGTACGGCAGGATGCGGAAAACCTACTTGAAGGATCACCGGCCCATCCTTTACAACCGTCTGCTGATGAGCGAGAAGCTGTACCCGCACCTGTTGGAGATCGACCGGACCGCGAACAGCCGATTGGAGCAGCTGATGCCGGAACTGGCGCAGGCGGCGGGCGTGACCGAGGAACTGAAAGCCCGCGACATGATGCAGTGGGTGGGCCTGATGAACAGCTGCAAGGCCCAGGCGGAGGAGATTCTGCTGGCGGAACTTATCAACAGCTGACCTTAAACCTGTTTCTTTCCGAAACGGAACAGATTCAGAATATTGATGAAGCAGAGAATGTGAAAGCGTCCTCTGCTTTTTCTTTTGCCCAAAAGGACATTGACCATGTACTGCGGCTGGGCGGCAATACCGACCGTCTGCGGGAGCGCGTGACAGCTGAATTTGAAAAGCAGAAGCCGGTCCCGGAAATAGCTGCCGCCCTGCAATCCCTCTATCATGGCGGCAACGGTTTTACCACCGATGCAGGCCGTATCACAGTCTGGTACGGCGAGGACGGAATCCATCTCTCTCATGGAAAATCCGCCCGATATGATAAATCCGCACAGGTTATTTCCTGGGAGGGCGCGGCGGAGCGTATTGGCGAGCTGTTGGAATCCGGTCAATTTGCTTCCAATGTGGAGCTTGCCGAGGCGGAGGGTTATGAACGCTCCCTCCTTGCCAACAAGCTCTGGAACCTGTATCACGATTTGAGCGATGAAGCCAGAGAAGCCGGATATTTACCCAGTCTGTCAGAAATCAAGGGCAACGGGTTTCCAGAAGAATCCGCATGGCTCACTGAGCAGCTGCGTGACCCGGCTTTCCGCCAGCCCCTCACAGAAGAATACGCCGCCTTTTGGACTGCCTATACGCAAGACCGTAACTTGCTGCGTTTCCATTACCACAAGCCAAAGGAGATTTGGGAAAACCTGAAAGACCTGTCACTGCCCCGCAAAGCCTTTTCATCTGAAATGGCAGAGGTTCCTGCGGTTAAGCAGTTTATTACGGAGGATGAGATCGGCGCGGCCCTTTCTGGCGGCAGCGGTTTTGCCGGGGGCAAAGGGCGCATTTATGCCTTTTTCCAGCAGCCCCATACCGACAAGGAAAAAACCGCGTTTCTCCGGCAGGAATACGGAACCGGCGGACGCTCCCACGCACTGTCCGGTGCAACGCACAGTGGCGAAGATCACGATGGAAAGGGCCTGCGCTACCAGAAAAACGGCTGTGACGATGTACGCCTGACTTGGGATAAGGTCGTGAAGCTGGTTGCTGGCCTGATCCAAAAGGACCGTTATCTGACCGAAGCAGAACGGGAACAGTATGAGAAAATCCAGGCAGAAAAGGAACTGGCAGAGGCGGGCATTGTAGAATCACAGAGCCAGCCTGCTCCTGTCCATGAAACCGAAACAGAACCGCCCCAGCCCGCGCTGGAAGAATTGCTGGAACAGTACAAGCCGGTTGTGACCGCCGCCATCATGGAGGATACGGCATACCGCAACGCCTGCGGCCATACTGACCATGAAAACGCTGTGATTGAGGGCAACGCCGCTGTGCGCCGCGCGGTTCTTGGCTCCGGTAATATGCAGCTTCTCAAACAGTATTCGGATGTGCCGGAGTTCCGCCACCGCCTGCATCAAGAGGTGATTGCCGAAACCTATCCAAAGCTCCATGAGCTTCTGCGCCCTCTCTCCCAGGACGATATTGACGAAGCCCTCTGTGCATGGAACGGCGATATGGACAGCAAACGGGCCGTAGTCCGCTATATGAAGGAGCATGGGCGGGAAAAAGATACCGCCGCATGGCTGTCCAGGGAGTACGGCGGTCCTGAACATACAAACCTGTTCATTGTCCGCGCCGGAAGCCCCGAAGAAATGGAACTGCCCTGGCCCAAGGTACAGCGCCGGATCGCCCAGCTTATCAAAGAGGACCGCTTTTTTACAGAGGCAGAACGGGACAATCTGGACGATATAGACCCTATCGCAATCCGGGAAAATCTGGCCCAGCGCGGCATTGTAAACGGCCAGGTAGTGGAACCGGAAAATCTGGACAATGACCCCTTTGTTCAGCAGGTCATGGCTGATGTGGAACAGATTGCCGCCGATGAAGCAGAACCGCGCTTTTCCGTTGTTATGACCAGCGATGCGTTTCCCGACCCGGAAGATGCGTTTGCTGTCTGGGATAATCAGACCAATGATTACTATACCGCCTCTGATGGAACGGTACGGACATTTTCAAGAGAAGAAGCTGCGGAGCAATTCCTGGCCGGGCTGGAACCACAAGAGATAAAGGCGGACCGGCAAGAGGAACCGGCACAGGAAACAGCCGCACCCGCTGCGGACGAACCGGGAACACTTCCCCGCGACCCGCTGGCATCGGCCTATGGCGTAGGGGATTTTGTTTTTCTGGAAGATACCGAGTACCGCATCACCGATTTGCAGCAGGGCTATGTCCAGCTGAATGACCCCGCGCTGGCCTACCCCATTTACCGGACGGAAAGCAAAGAACAGTTTGAACGCGCCATCCGGCAGGACCCGCGCAACAGCGCCATCACCGACTATCTCCCCGCCGATCTGGACCAGTTTTCCCCGGATTTACGGGAGGCTCTGACCGGGGATGGCGGTTTACTGGATGGGTTGGCAAAGGAGGATATAGCGGTACTGCTCCGAAGCGGCGCAGGCAATCCGGCTGTTGCCCAGCATCTTTCCCAGCGGTTTTCGGGTACAGTGGAAACCATGCAGCTGGAAACCGGAGATACGGCGGATTACCGGGCCTCCGCAAACGGCATGGAAGTGGAGATTCTGCGGGAAGATGAAACGGTGCTGGCAGCGATGTATGAAAGCTGGGAGCCGCTTGCCGCTGCCCTGCGCGCCCTCTACCAGCAGGAGCTGGATGGATTCTCCCACGAACCGGCACAGCCAGAAGAACAGCTGGCAGAGGAACAGCCGGATTTTGGGAATCCCCCTGCGCCAGAGCCGGAGCCGCAGATCACCATCACCCCCGTCACCCGTTATCCGGGCGAACAGAACCGTCTGCCCTACGATATAGAGATTCATACGCTGCGCTTTGATGAACCGGAACCCACCCCTCCCCAGCCGACTGCCGGGAACTTCCGTATCACCGACATTCACCTGGGCGAAGGAGGGCCAAAAGCAAAGTTTCGGGCCAATATGGACGCAATCAATCTCCTGAAAGAATTGGAGTTTGAAAACCGGCAGGCCACGCCGGAGGAACAGGAAACCCTTTCCCGGTATGTGGGCTGGGGCGGTCTGGCAGACGCTTTTGACGAGAGTAAGCCCGCCTGGGCCAAGGAGTTTGCGGAACTCTACGCAACGCTGTCCCCGGAGGAATATGAAGCCGCCAAAGGGACCACCTTAAACGCCCATTACACCAGCCCTACCGTTATCCAGGCCATTTATGAAGCGGTGGGGAAAATGGGATTCCAGACCGGCAATATCCTGGAACCCTCCTGCGGCGTGGGCAATTTCTTCGGTATGCTGCCGGAGGAAATGCGGGGCAGCAAACTGTACGGCGTGGAACTGGATTCCATCACCGGACGCATTGCAAAGCAGCTCTATCCAAACGCAGACATCACCATCGCGGGCTTTCAAACCACCGACCGGCGGGATTTTTATGATTTAGCCGTAGGAAACGTGCCGTTTGGCCAGTATTCCGTCAATGACCGGGCCTATAACAAGCTGAACTTCAACATCCACAACTACTTTTTTGCAAAATCGCTGGACCAGGTGCGTCCGGGCGGTGTGGTGGCCTTCGTCACCAGCCGCTACACGATGGATTCCAAGGATTCTACGGTGCGCCGGTATCTGGCGCAGCGGGCGGAGCTGTTGGGCGCGATCCGTCTGCCCAACAATGCGTTTAAGGCCAATGCCGGGACAGAGGTGGTATCCGACATCATTTTCCTGCAAAAACGTGACCGCCCGATTGACATTGCCCCGGACTGGACGCAGACCGGACAGACCGAAGATGATTTTACCATCAACCGCTATTTCCTGGACCACCCGGAAATGGTGCTGGGCAGACAGAAGCCGGAAAGCACTGCTCATGGCATGGATTACACCGTAAATCCCATTGAGGGATTGGAACTTTCCGACCAGCTGCACGACGCCATAAAATATATTCGCGGGACCTACCAGGAGGCCGAACTGCCGGAGCTGGGCGAGGGGGAAGAAATTGATACTTCTATCCCCGCTGACCCTGATGTAAAAAACTATTCCTACACCGTTGTGGACGGTGCGGTGTACTATCGGGAAAACAGCCGCATGGTGCGCCCCGACTTAAACGCCACCGCCGAGGCCCGCGTAAAGGGGCTGGTGGAACTGCGGGACTGTGTGCAGAAGCTCATCGCACAGCAGATGGACAGCTTTGTTTCGGATGCGGCAATCCGTGAAACCCAGGCCGAATTGAACCGGCTCTATGACGCATTTTCCGCAAAGTACGGGCTTATCAATGACCGAGGGAACCGGCTGGCCTTTGCCGATGATTCCAGCTATTATCTGCTCTGCGCGTTGGAAGTCATTGACGATGACGGACATCTGAAGCAAAAGGCGGATATGTTCACCAAGCGCACCATCAAGCCCCATCAGGCTGTTACTGCGGTGGACACCGCCAGTGAAGCCCTGGCTGTATCCATCGCGGAAAAGGCCGAGGTGGATATGGCGTACATGGCCGAACTGAGCGGCAAAACCCAGGAGGAATTGGCGCAGGAGCTGCAGGGCGTGATCTTCCGCCTGCCAGGACCACTGGCGGAGGGGGAAACGCCCCGTTATGTGACAGCGGACGAATACCTCTCCGGCAATGTGCGCTGGAAACTGCGTCAGGCACAGCGGGCGGCGGACAAAGACCCCGCCTTTTCTGTCAATGTGGAGGCGCTGACCGCCGCCCAGCCCAAGGATTTGGACGCATCGGAAATCGAGGTGCGCCTGGGTGCTACCTGGATTGACAAAGACTATATCCAGCAATTCATGTACGAAACCTTCCACACCCCGTACTATCTGCAAGGGAAGATTGAGGTCAAGTATGTCCCCTACACCGCCGAGTGGCAGATCACCAGCAAAAACGCCGTTGGGTACGGCGATGTAGCCGCCAACACCACCTACGGAACCGACCGGGCCAACGCCTACAAGATTCTGGAGGACAGCTTAAACCTGCGGGATGTCCGCATCTATGACACCGTTGAGGACGCCGAGGGGCGGGAGCGCCGGGTACTCAACGCCAAAGAAACCACCCTTGCCGCCCAGAAGCAGATGGCGATCCGGGAAGCCTTCCGGAACTGGATTTGGAAGGTCCCACAGCGGCGGCAGACGCTGGTGCGCCAGTACAACGAGGAAATGAACAGCATCCGCCCCCGCGAGTATGACGGGCAGCATATCCGGTTTGCGGGCATGAACCCGGAAATTACGTTACGGGAACACCAGAAAAACGCCATCGCCCATGTGCTGTACGGCGGGAATACCCTGCTGGCCCATGAGGTGGGCGCGGGCAAGACCTTTGAAATGGTAGCCGCCGCGATGGAATCCAAGCGGCTGGGCCTGTGCCAGAAATCCCTCTTTGTGGTGCCGAACCACCTGACCGAGCAGTGGGCCTCCGAGTTTTTACGGCTCTACCCTTCCGCGAATATCCTTGTCACCACCAAAAAGGATTTTGAAAGCCACAACCGCAAGAAATTCTGCGCCAGAATCGCCACCGGGGACTATGACGCGGTGATTATCGGACACTCCCAGTTTGAGCGTATTCCCATCAGCCGGGAACGGCAGGAGCGCCTGCTGCGGGAGCAGATCAACGAGATCACCGACGGGATTGCCGAGGTGGAGGCCAGCGGCGGGGAACGCTTTACCGTCAAGCAGCTGGAACGCACCAAAAAATCGTTGGAGGCAAGGCTGGAAAAATTGCAGGCCGAGGGCCGCAAGGACGATGTGATTACCTTTGAGCAGCTGGGCGTGGACCGGCTGTTTGTGGACGAGAGCCACAATTATAAGAACCTCTTTTTATACACCAAAATGCGGAATGTGGCGGGGCTTTCCACCACAGACGCGCAGAAATCCTCCGATATGTTTGCCAAATGCCGCTACATGGACGAGATCACCGGCAGCCGGGGCGTTGTGTTCGCCACCGGAACGCCGGTCAGCAACAGTATGACCGAACTTTATACCATCCAACGCTACCTCCAGTATGAGCGGCTCCAGGAATTGAACATGACCCATTTCGACTGCTGGGCCAGCCGGTTCGGTGAAACGGTGACAGCCCTGGAACTGGCCCCGGAAGGGACCGGCTACCGGGCGCGGACAAGATTTTCCAAGTTTTTCAACCTGCCGGAGCTGATGAACCTGTTCAAAGAAGTTGCGGACATCAAGACCGCCGACCAGCTGGACCTGCCCACCCCGGAGGTGGAATACCACAACATCGTGGCAAAGCCCACCGAACACCAGCAGGATATGGTGAAGGCCCTCTCCGAGCGCGCCGCCAAAGTCCATTCGGGGACCGTTGACCCATCAACCGACAATATGCTGAAAATCACCTCGGATGGCCGAAAGCTGGGGCTGGACCAGCGCATCATCAACCCCATGCTGCCGGACGAACCCGGCACAAAAGTCAACCAGTGCGTGGACAATATCCTGCAAATCTGGCGGGACGGACAGCCGGAAAAGCTGACCCAGCTGGTGTTTTGCGACATTTCCACACCCCAGGCGGCTGGCTCCAAAAAGGTGGCTAAAACGCTGGATAACCCGATACTTCACGCTTTGGAACAGGCAGTTCCAGAGCCGGAGAAACCGCTGGCCTTTACGGTCTATGAGGACATCCGGCAGAAACTCATCGCACAGGGTATGCCCGCCAGCCAGATCGCGTTTATCCATGAAGCCAATACCGAAGTCCGCAAAAAGGAGCTGTTCTCCAAAGTCCGCTCCGGCCAGGTGCGCGTCCTGTTAGGCTCCACCCAGAAGATGGGGGCCGGGACCAACGTGCAGGATTTGCTGGTGGCCCTTCACGATCTGGACTGCCCCTGGAGGCCCGGAGATCTGGCCCAGCGAAAAGGGCGGATCGAGCGCCAGGGCAACCAGAACCCGCTGGTCCATGTTTACCGCTATGTGACCGAAGGGACCTTCGACGCATACCTCTGGCAGACGGTGGAGAACAAGCAGAAATTCATCTCCCAGATCATGACCTCAAAATCACCGGTCCGCAGCTGTGACGATGTGGACGAAACCGCCCTGTCCTTTGCGGAGATCAAGGCCCTGTGCGCCGGGGACCCCCGCATCAAGGAGCGTATGGATTTGGATGTGGAGGTATCCCGCTTAAAGCTGATGAAGGCCGACCACCAGAGCAAGCAGTACCGGCTGGAAGATCAGCTGTTAAAGCACTTCCCGGAGGAGATCGAGAAACACAAAGGCTTTATCCAGGGCTTGGAAACGGATATGGAAACCCTGGCGGCGCACCCCCACCCGACAGACGGATTTACCGGCATGGAAGTCCGGGGCGATACGCTCACCGACAAAGAGAACGCCGGAGCCGCCCTTCTGGACGCCTGCAAGGAGGTTAAAGGCTCCGAGCCGGTGCAGGTCGGCAGCTACCGGGGATTTGCTATGTTTGTAACCTTTGACGCTTTCCAGAAGGAATATATGCTCCAACTGAAAGGCCGCATGACCCACCGTACCGCCCTGGGCGCGGACCCGCGCGGCAACCTGACCCGGATTGACAACGCGCTTTCCCAGATGCCCCAGCGGTTGGAAAGCGTCAAAGTCCAGCTGGATAACCTTTACCAGCAGCAGGCCGCCGCGAAGGAGGAAGTGGGCAAAGCCTTCCCCTATGAGGAGGAATTGCGGGTCAAGAACGCCCGTCTGGTGGAGCTGGATATGGAGCTGAACATGGACAGCAAGGGGCAGTCCCGTCCAGAAGCGGCGATTGCCAAACGCGAAAGGCCCTCGGTGCTGGAAGGGCTGAAACGCCCCATCCCGCCCCGCAGCATGGAAAAGAAACCCAAACAACAGGAACAGGAGGCAAGATAATATGAACAGCAACGAAAAGAATACGGCCCTTTATGAGAAGATGGCCGCTGAACAGGATACCTTCCGGGATTGGCTGAAAAGCCAGTCCCCGGAGGAGGTCTTAAACCATGCCTATGAGTACACCGTCCGGGAGGACATTGTGATGGCGATGGAGGAACTGGAACTCTCCGATGCACAGGCACAGGCGCTGCTGGATTCCCCCTCCCCGCTGGCTGATGTGTACCGGCATTTTGAAAAACTGGAAACCGGCTATATGGATGTGATACGGGAAAGCATTGAGGAACGGGCGAATGAGATGCACAGGGCCAAAGAAGAACAGAGAGCCGCCCCGGTCTATCCCCACTCCGTCGCCTATGCGTCCGAGCATGGGGAAATGGCACAGTACCGCGCCTCCCTGCAAGTCAGTCTTGCCTGCAAAGAAGCCATTGAGCAGGCCATTAACGCCCACTATGGGGATAACCGTCTGAATACCGAGGCCGCTGTCAAAGAGGTGCTGGAACAGTTCGGGCCGGAGCGTATGCAGTACATCCTTGCCAATACGGTGCTGAAAAAGGAGCATGACGGGCGTATCTCCCGCGATAACAAAGCCTGGGCGAAAGGAGCTTTTTGACCTTCTGCTTTCCGATTATGAAAGCTATCTGGAAATCCAGCGGACAAAGGGACGCAGGAATGTGACGGAGGAAGATAAAAACGAAATTGCCGCACTGTGCCAATCCCGTTTGGAGAGGTGGGAAAAAGGAAACGCCAGATAGCTTTGGCGATTTACTTTCGGCATGAAATAGGATATACTGATAAAGGTCATAGCGCAGACAGTCCCGCAAACGGGCGGGTCTTTTCATAGAGGAGTGGATGTATGGAAAATGCCAGACACCGTCTGTTAAATTGGCGTGGTCACATTATTTCAAGTTTTTTACAATCTCTGATGAGAGAAAGCGCAGCTTTTATGAAAAAGACAGCAAGATTTTTGGGGCATTTGTTTTTTTGTGATTGCGTGGTATAATGTCCATAGGCAAGGAGGGAGCAAAATTGAATCACGATTTGCAAATCAATCAAAATGCGGAACAGACCTATCATTCTATCCGCAATTCGATTGTTTCCGCGCAACACCGTTTAAGCGCGGCGGTAAATTCCACAATGGTAATCACCTACTGGGAAATAGGAGAACAAATCTATAAAGCGTGTGGAGAAAATGACCGGGCCGAGTATGGAAAAAAACTTCTGGATTATTTATCTGAACAGCTGACTGTTGAGTTTGGAAAGGGTTTTACCGTCCGTAATCTTCGGGCAATGCGCCAGTTTTATTGCTTGTTTCCGATTCGGCACACACTGTGTGCCGAATTGAGCTGGTCCCATTATCGGCTTTTAATGCGTGTCCAGGATGAACAGGCAAGGACTTTTTATGCAGAAGAATGTGCAAAATCTGCGTGGAGTGTCCGGCAGCTGGAACGGCAGATTAACACCATGTACTACCAGCGCATTTTAGCAAGTCAGGATAAATCGCTTGTGGCAAAAGAAATCCAGACTACCGAGCCAAAACCGGAATATGAAAAAATAATCAAGGACCCTTATGTAATGGAATTTTTGCAGATCCAGCCGGACACTCATGTGTATGAGGGCGAACTGGAGCAAGCCCTGATCGACCATCTTCAGCACTTCCTTTTAGAGCTTGGACGCGGCTTTTCATTTGTGGCGCGCCAAAAACGGTTTACACTGGATGGGCAGGACTTTTTCATCGACCTGGTTTTTTATAATTATATTCTGAAATGCTTTGTCCTCATAGATTTGAAAATGGGCAAGCTGACCCATCAGGATTTGGGCCAGATGCAGATGTATGTGAATTATTACACTCGTGAGATGATGAATGACGGTGATACGCCGCCGATTGGCATTGTCCTTTGCGCGGACAAAGGAGATTCCATTGTAAAATACACGCTGCCGGAAGATAACCGCCAGATATTCGCGTCGAAGTATTTTACTTATCTGCCATCCGAAGAAGAACTGAAACGGGAGCTGAACTTGGACAGCTTTTATAAGATGGAAGAATAAATATGGGAACCAGTAATAAAGTCTGCCCCGTCTGCGGCAGAAAAATGAAACAGCAGTTTATCGGATTACAGCATTGCAAATGCGGGATGAGCTGGAAAAAGGACATCGGATTTTTTGAGCGCACCAGCGATATGGTTTTTGCGTTAGAACGCCGGACCATTGGAAAAAGGGTCAGACAGATTCCGGTCATCCAATATAAAAATGGTGAATAAAAAGAAACAAGCGGTCTGCGTATGCAGGCCGTTTTGTTATGAAGGGAGGATTCTATCATGGCAACCACACGCATCATGCCGCTGCACATCGGCAAGGGCCGCACCGAAAGTCAGGCTGTCAGCGATATTATCGACTATGTATCTAACCCGCAAAAGACAGACAACGGCAGGCTCGTCACCGGCTTTGCGTGTGACAGCCGGGTAGCCGACGCCGAGTTTCTGTTGGCAAAACGGGAGTACATTTCCACCACCGGGCGGGTACGGGGCGCGGACGATGTGCTGGCCTACCATGTCCGGCAGTCCTTTGTCCCCGGCGAGATTACCCCGGAAGAAGATAACCGGCTGGGCGTGGAGTTTGCAAAGCGGTTCACCAAGGGCAGTCACGCCTTTGTGGTCTGTACCCATATCGACAA
>ERZ808042.452-NODE-452-length-24145-cov-6.741233_pt1 | contig 24145 bp, 19 predicted proteins | sample MGYA00380193_ERZ808042 | MGnify/ENA primary metagenome ERZ808042 (study PRJEB31490, sample SAMN06133401) | mouse gut metagenome | isolation source: M1_2 | host: mice | place: China: Chengdu | collected 2015-05 ...
CATAGTATTTTCCAGTTCAAATAGTCAATCCTCAAATTTCGTCAACAAACAAATTATAACATATGCCCGCCTTACCCACCCAAAGTAACCTATATTTCTTTAGTGAGTAAGGCGGTTATTATATACATTTACCATCACCGTATCAAAAAGAAGAAGTTCATGAAAAGCAAAACTACAAGCCCCCCACAGTCCTTCACAAATGAGTTTCCAACAGACTGTATAAGCGGCCGAAACAACATGCTTCAACAGGATTGAAGCAATGAACCAGCATCAATCCAACACCTTCCCGTGATTAGCCGCCAGCTGTATCATACGGTCGTAATCCTCGGCACTCAAATCCATGAAATAGTAGTTGACGGGATTTACGACCTGCCCTTTCACGTGCACTTCGTAATGCAGGTGCGGGCCTGTGCTCTTTCCGGTACTCCCTACGCCGCCTATCACTTCGCCGCGCACCACCTTCTTGCCAAGCTTCGTACGGAAGTCGCGCAAGTGGGCATACCACGTTTGGTAACCGAAGCCATGGTCGATGACCACGGTGTTACCGTAGCCCGTTTCCCATCCCATCTTTACCACTGTGCCGTCGCCGGTTGCATACACATCCGTCCCCGGATAGGCGGAGAAGTCCATGCCCGCATGAAACTTGGGGGTTCCATAAATAGGGTCGATACGTGTGCCATAACCGGAAGCCGTCTTGCGCAAGTCTTTATTGGAAATCGGTTGGATGGCAGGTATGCAATGCAGCATCTCATCATGGCTCTTGCACATCTCCACCACATCGTCGAACGAGCGGGACTGGATATAAAGCTGCTTCGTAAGCATATCCATCTTCTGCGTGGTGTTCACCACCAAATCGGCATCGGCCATATCCATCAGATGCTCGTAACGGTTCGTGCCGCCATACCCCGCCTTGCGGATGGCGGACGGAAGCGGGTCGGCCTGAAATATCACGCGATACAGGTTGTCGTCGCGCTGCTGCACGTCCTGAAGCACTCCCATAGCCTCGTCAAGCCGCCGGGAAAGAACGTTATACTGTGCCTGAAGCCGACTGTTCTCTTTCCGCAACTCCTTCTCGGAGGGCGAACCGAACACCAGCAACAGCAGGATGAAACTGCCGGCACCCAATCCCATACCCAAAAACAAACGCCGCAATATGCTCAATGCCCGTTGCCGGACGGTTGGATAAATCCGGTCGTAGGTCTGTGTCCGTGGATTATAAATGTAGTAAACTTTGCGCATCAGAAGTAAATATTTCATTATCAATGCGGCAAAAATACGAAAAACAAGCTATCTTTGCGCAGTTTTTTCAAGAATTATGAATTTTGAATTATGAATTATAACCTTTAGATAGCTTCTATCTAAAACTTATAACTCATTTTCACAAGGGCAAAAGCGCAAAACCTCCCCCTTATAATTCATAATTCAAAGATTCAAAATTCATAATTAGATATACGTATGTTGACTGCAAATGAAATCAGAGACTCATTCAAGAGTTTCTTCGAAAGTAAAGGTCACCAGATTGTGCCTTCGGCTCCCATGGTGATTAAGGACGACCCTACGCTGATGTTCACCAACGCGGGTATGAACCAGTTTAAGGACATTATTTTGGGCAATCACCCGGCGAAATATAAAAGAGTGGCGGATTCGCAGAAGTGCCTGCGCGTCAGCGGGAAGCACAACGACCTGGAAGAGGTGGGGCACGACACGTACCACCACACCATGTTCGAGATGCTGGGCAACTGGTCGTTCGGCGACTATTTCAAGAAGGAAGCCATCTCCTGGGCATGGGAATACCTGGTGGACGTACTGAAACTCGACCCGAAAGACCTCTATGCCACCGTGTTCGAAGGTAGCCCCGAGGAGGGTCTGGAACGTGACAACGAGGCCGCTTCCTATTGGGAACAGTTCTTACCGAAAGACCACATCCTCAACGGGAACAAGCATGACAACTTCTGGGAAATGGGCGATACGGGTCCCTGCGGCCCATGCTCCGAGATACACGTAGACTCGCGTTCGGAGGAAGAAAAAGCCCAAGTGCCCGGTTCGCAACTGGTGAACAAGGACCACCCGCAGGTGATTGAAATCTGGAACCTCGTGTTCATGCAGTTCAACCGCAAGGCGGACGGCTCGCTGGAAGGGCTTCCCGCTAAGGTAATCGACACAGGTATGGGCTTCGAACGTCTGGTACGTACCCTGCAAGGCAAGACGTCCAACTATGACACCGACGTATTCCAACCGATGCTGAAAGCCATCGGCGACATGGCAGGCAAGAAGTACGGCGAAAACGAACAGACCGACATCGCCATGCGTGTGATTGCCGACCACATCCGCACCATCGCCTTCTCCATCACCGACGGGCAACTGCCCAGCAACGCCAAGGCGGGCTACGTCATCCGCCGTATCTTGCGCCGTGCCGTGCGCTACGGCTACACGTTCCTCGGTCAGAAGCAAGCGTTCATGTACAAGCTGCTCCCCGTGCTCATCGAGAACATGGGCGGCGCCTATCCCGAACTGGACGCACAGAAAGAGCTGATAGCCAAAGTAATCAAAGAAGAGGAAGACTCTTTCCTCCGTACCTTGGAGACGGGTATCCGCCTGCTGGAGAAGACCATGGCAGACGCCAAGGCAGCCGGAAAGAACGAAATCAGCGGAAAGGATGCTTTCACCCTGTATGACACGTTCGGTTTCCCGCTCGACCTGACGGAACTTATCCTGCGCGAAAACGGCATGACCGCCGACATCAAGGAGTTTGACGCCGAAATGCAACAGCAGAAACAGCGCGCCCGCAACGCCGCCGCCGTCGAGACCGGCGACTGGATTACGCTACAGGAAGGTACCACCGAGTTCGTGGGTTACGACTACACCGAATACGAGACATCCATCCTGCGCTACCGCCAGATAAAGCAGAAGAACCAGACACTGTATCAGATTGTGCTGGACAAGACCCCGTTCTATGCCGAAAGCGGCGGTCAGGTAGGCGACACCGGCGTGCTGGTGAACGAAGCCGAAACCATCGAAGTCATCGACACGAAGAAGGAGAACAATCTCCCTATCCATATCACCAAGAAGCTGCCCCAGCATCCGGAAGCCCCGTTCATGGCTTGCGTAGACACGGACAAGCGTGCCGCCTGTGCCGCCAACCACTCTGCCACCCACCTGCTGGATGCCGCCTTGCGCGAGGTATTGGGCGACCACGTGGAGCAGAAAGGTTCGCTGGTCACTCCCGACTCCCTGCGTTTCGACTTCTCCCACTTCCAGAAGGTGACGGACGAGGAAATCCGCCGGGTGGAACACATCGTAAACGCCAAGGTGCGCGCCAACATCCCCTTGAAAGAATACCGCAACATCCCTATCGAGGAAGCCAAGGAGCTGGGTGCCATCGCCCTCTTCGGCGAGAAGTACGGTGACCGTGTGCGCGTCATCCAGTTCGGCTCGTCCATCGAGTTCTGCGGCGGTACGCACGTAGCCGCCACCGGCAACATCGGTATGGTAAAGATTGTGTCGGAAAGCTCCGTAGCTGCCGGTGTCCGCCGCATCGAAGCCTACACGGGCGCACGGGTGGAGCAGATGCTCGACACGTTCCAAGACACCATGCGCGATTTGAAGGCGCTCTTCAACAACGCTCCCGACCTCTCGGGCGCCATCCGCAAGTACATCGAAGAGAATGCCGGCTTGAAGAAGCAGGTGGAAGACTTCATGAAAGAGAAGGAAGCGCAACTGAAAGAGCGCCTGCTGAAAGACATGAAAGAGACGAACGGTGTGCAAGTCATCAAGTTCTGTGCCCCCGGCATCCCTGCCGATATGGTAAAGAACATCGCCTTCCAACTGCGCGGAGAAATCACCGAGAACCTTTTCTTCGCAGCAGGAACCCTGTTCGAGGGCAAGCCGATGCTGACCGTGATGCTGAGTGACAACCTGGTGGCAGGCGGCCTGAAAGCCGGTAACCTCGTGAAGGAAGCCGCCAGACTGATACAAGGCGGCGGTGGCGGCCAACCCCACTTCGCAACGGCCGGCGGCAAGAACCCCGACGGACTGAACGCAGCCGTTGACAAGATTATGGAGCTGGCAGGGCTTTAAGCGATTGTTCCATACATAATATATCATAAACAAAGTCTCCGCTTCGTTTCGACCGATTGAAGCGGAGACTTGTTTTTTTGTTTAAGTGAATGCGGACATGGGCATAATACACATTGTTATGTCAAAGCCAATGCGTAACACTCCAATATTATCAGAAAAAGATGCCGATGAAAACTCTTTTAAAGGGCATCGCAAACTCGTCTCGCGAGATGAATAAATCCGTCTCGCGAGACGAGTTTTTTCGTCCCGTGGGACGATTTTTTTCATCTCACGGGACGGATTTATTCGTCTCATGGGACGGATTTCCTTGTCTTACGGGTTCATTCATTCGACCTGTTCATGGGGATAGTTCACCAAATACAGCGTTCCCGTGGCACGAGTAAAGGCAGTGTACAGCCAACGGAAATAATCGGGCGTCAGATACTCGTCCGTCATGTATCCTTGGTCGAGGAAGACGTTCTTCCACTGCCCGCCCTGCGCCTTATGGCAAGTCACGGCATAAGCGTACTTCACCTGTAGGGCATTGTAGTAAGGGTCGGACTTCATCTTCTTCATCCGCTCGCGCTTCAGCGCTATATCCGCATAATCTTCGAGGACGGCATAGAAAAGCCGGTCGTTGTCCGCCTTGGGCAGCGCGGGAGCATCGCTGTGCAGCGTATCCAACAGAAGGTTCACTTCCAGCTCGAAGTCGTTATAGTCGGGGAACGTCAGGGTGACGTCGGCGAAACGGAACCCATACAGCTCGCGCGTGCGGCGTACGCGGTGCACCACCGCCGTCTCACCGTTGGCTATGAAGCCGGGCACCTGTTCCACCGCCTCCCGCTGCTCGCCGGCACGCAACATATCCGCCCGAAGCTGCTCCGTCCAGAAGTAATTGTTCCTCGCGACCATCAGCAAGTCTCCCGTGTTCAGTTCATCCTCCCGCCAGAGTATACGGGCACGGATGCCTTCGTTGTAGATATTCGCCCGCTTATTGGAGCGGCATATCACAATCGTCTCGTCCAGTCCGTCATGGTCGTAGCACGTCTCGAGTTTGTCTATCAGTTCATTGCCGGGCACCACCCGGATGTCCGCGAAGCCCGTCACCCTAATCTTCGGCAACGTCCCGCAAACCTCCTCGGCTATGAGCCGCCGCAGGCGGGTGGCGTTCCACAGGATGCCCGACTGCCGCTCCTGGCGGACAACCTGGGTCAGGTCCACTTCCTGCACTTCCAGCCCGTACCCTTTCAAGGCATCGGCATAAAGAGCCGGACTTTGCTCCTCGCCCACCGGCGGAAGCTGCGCCGTATCCCCCATCAGCAGCAGGCGGCATCCCGTGCCGGAATAGACGAACTGCACCAAATCGTCCAACAGGCGCCCCGTCCCGAACGACGACCCCGACAATCCGTCGTTGGAAATCATCGAAGCCTCATCCACGATGTACAAGGTATGTGTCGTCAGGTTGTCGTTCACGGAGAAGTTGCCCGTCTCGTTGGAGAACGCCTGCTGGCGGTATATTCTCTTATGAATCGTAAACGCCGGATGCCCCGCGTAGGCGGAAAACACCTTCGCCGCCCGCCCCGTGGGCGCCAGCAGCACCACCTTCTGCTGCAAGCGGTCCAACGTCCTGACCAAAGCACCGACCAACGAAGTCTTCCCCGTCCCGGCATACCCACGCAGCAGGAAAGCCGCCTCGCCGCAAGGCGACACAAGAAATTCCGACAAAGATTTCAGCACGATTTCCTGCTCCGGAGTCGGTTGGTAAGGAAAATTTTCCTTAATTTGCCTTTCTAAATAGTTATTTATCATTTTTGTAATAGAAAAAAGTAACGGGAACTGTCGTTTTTAAATTTATTTCTTTTATTTTTGCGGTGCGAATATAATAACTAAAAAACATATTTATCATGAAAACAGCATTTAATATCGTTTTAGGCTTATGTGCGCTGGCCCTAATCTACATCTGCTATGCCAGTATCATGGGTCCTATAAACTTTGAAAAAGCCAAGAAGCACAGAGACGCTGCAGTCATCGCCCGCCTGATGGACATCCGTAAGGCACAGTTGGAATACCGTGGTTTGCACAACCAGCAATACACCGCCAGCTTCGATACGCTGATTGACTTTGTGAAGAACCAGAAACTGCCGTTCATCTTCAAGCAAGGAGAGCTGGACGACAAGCAGCTGGAAGACGGTTTGACAGAAAAGAAGGCTATCAACATCATCAATAAGGCCAAGAAGACCGGCAACTATGCGGAAGTGAAGAAATGGGGATTGGAGAACTTCAAGCGCGACACCCTGTGGGTAGCCGTATTGGACACCATCTTCCCGAAAGGTTTCAACGCAGACTCCATGAGATACGTCCCCTTCGGCAACGGCGCACAGTTCCAGATGGCCATCAAGAACGATACGGCCAAATCGGGCGCTCCTTTTTGCCTGCTCGAGGTGAAGACTCCGTATGAAGTATACCTGAACGGCTTGGACAAGCAGGAAATCGCTAACCTGAAAGACGTCCAGACTAAATTGGGCAAATACTCAGGCTTGATGATCGGTAGCTTGGAAACTGCCAACAACAATGCCGGTAACTGGGAATAATCCACCGACAAGACACGTATGATAGAAACGACTGATTTCAGTAAATCGGAACAATATACTTTATCCATCCGTCTGAGCACGGATGGATTTTCTTTTTCTATATTCAACCCTCTGGCCGACGGCACACTGTCGTTCTACGAGCATGAAGTAGACGAGACACTGTCGCTCACCGCCAACCTCAAACAAGCGTTCCGGGAAGCGGAGTGGCTGAGTTCACCTTTCCGCCGCGTCAATGTGCTCATGGCCGGTAAACGTTTCACGTTCATCCCGCTGGAGTTTTTCGAGGACGAACAGGCCGAAACCATCTTTTACCACAATCACCCCAAACGGGAGAACGAACTGGTGCAATACAACATTCTGCGCAAGAACAACATAGTCGTACTGTTCGGTATGGACAAGAGCACCTGCGCTCTGCTGCGCGAACAATATGCCGATGTCCGCTTCTACTCACAGGCAAGCCCGCTCATCGAATACTTCGCCGCCAAAAGCCGGTTGGGCAACAGCCGGAAAATGTACGTCCACCTGCGCAAGGAAGCCATAGACATCTACACCTACGAACGCGGACGACTGACATTTGCCAACACCTTCGCCTGTAAGGAAGCCAACGACCGTATCTACTACACCCTCTATCTATGGAAGCAGCTCGGCATGGAGCAGGAGCGCGACGAACTCCACTTCACCGGCGACCTGTCCGGCAAGGAACAGCTGCTGCCCGAACTGAGAAAATTTATCCGGCAGGTATTCGTCATGAACCCTGCCGCCAATCTTGACCTACAAGCCATCAACCTATGCGAGTAATCAGCGGAATATACAAAAGAAGACGTTTCGACGTGCCACGCACGTTCAAAGCACGCCCCACCACGGACTTTGCCAAAGAAAACCTGTTCAACGTGTTGTCCAACTACATCGACTTCGAAGAAGGCGTACGCGCCCTCGACCTGTTTGCCGGAACGGGCAGCATCAGCATCGAGCTTGTGTCCAGAGGTTGCGACCAGGTAGTCAGCATCGAGAAAGACCGCGACCACCATGCCTTTATCTGCAAAGTGATGCAGGAAGTGAAGACCGACAAATGTCTGCCCGTCCGTGGCGACGTATTCAAATACATACAGGGTGGACGCGAGCAATTCGACTTCATCTTTGCCGACCCGCCCTACGCGCTCAAGGAACTCGATACCCTGCCCGACCTGATTTTCGAGAACAACCTCTTAAAGGAAGACGGCTTGTTTGTGCTGGAACATGGCAAGGCAAACAGTTTCGAAACCCATCCCCATTTTGTGGAAAGAAGAGTATACGGGAGCGTGAACTTCAGCCTTTTTAAATGAAGAATGAAGAATGAGGCTGCGCAATCATACCGCAAGGAAATTCTTCATTCTTCATTTTTCATTCTTCATTTTCTTCATAGCAGCGGTGCCAGCAAGCGCACGACGCTCTCTGCCGCCTTACGATACCAAGGCCGCTTCTCCCAGTTCTTGGAGAAGATTTGTACGCATTCACGCTGGTCGTGCAGGAAGATTTCACGCATCTGGAGGGCAGTCTCCGCGTCGTATATGAAGGCATTCACCTCAAAGTTATGCTCAAAACTGCGGAAGTCGGCATTGGTGGAACCGACGGTAGACAACTCATTATCCGAAACCATCAGTTTGGAATGCAGGAAGCCTTTCTTGTAGAAATAGACCTTTACCCCCGCCCTTAGCACCTCCGACAGATAGGAGCAGGAGCCCAGATGCGTCAGCCGGTTGTCTGCACGATAAGGGAGCATCAGCCGCACGTCCACTCCCGCCAAGGCGGCGGTCTGCATGGCATTGGCAACCGGTTCTGTCGGCAGGAAGTAGGGAGTCTGTATGTAGAAGTACTTACGCGCACCGGCGATGGCCATGACCAATCCCTGCATAATCTCTTTCCAGGGACCTACCGGCTCGCCGGTTACAATCTGCACCAACGAGGTGCCGCAGTTGTCCACTCTCGGAAAGTAGCGGGCGGATGTTATCAAGGTGCGGTCCACAAAATACCAGTCGAGCAGGAAAGCGGTTTGCAGGCCGTGCACCGCCTTGCCTTCCAGCAGGATATGCGTGTCGCGCCAAATTCCCCAAGAGAACCCGCGCATATAGCGCTCCGCCAGATTCATCCCGCCGACAAATCCGATGCGACCGTCAATCACTACAATCTTACGGTGGTTGCGATAGTTCACCTTGCTGGTGAACAGCGGGAAACGGACCTTCAGGAAACTACGCACCTCCACCCCCGCCTCACGCATCTGCTCGTAAAAGTGGTGGGGGACGTGCCAGCAGCCCACATCGTCATACAGCACGCGCACCTCGACCCCCTGCCTTGCCTTGTCTATCAGCACATCGCGCACCATACGCCCGATGGCGTCATCCTCGAAGATATAGAACTCCATGTGGATATGCTCCGTTGCCCCCTGCAACTCGCGCAGCAAGGACTGGAGCATGGAAAAGCCCTGCGTATAGACCTCCACGCGGTTGCCGTCGAAAGGGAAAGCCTGGTTGGTGTTGCGGAACAGAGAGATAAGGCGTTCGTAGTCAGCCGGAAGCGCGCCCGAGTCCTGAGCAAGATACTCCGCCATCGGCTTCTTCAGCAAGCGGTTGTAGCTCTTCTTCCCGATGACGCGCACACGCCGCTGACTACGGCCGAAGAAGAAATAGAGCACCAACCCCACCACCGGCAGAAACATCAGCACCAGTATCCACGCCATGGTCTTTACCGGATTCCGGTTATCGAGGGTGATGACCGTAATTGTTCCGATAATCGCGCCAAAATAGATGATATCGAATGCTACTGTGGCTATCTGTCCGGCTATGAAGTTCCAATCAAACATACATTTGTCTCGTAGGATAAAACAAATGTATGAAAAACAACAGAACTTTCACCGTCTGTTACATTGATTAACATTAGAACGGGCGGCGTCCTCCGCCAAACCCGCCACGAGCGCCGCCTGCACTGTCGGAGTTACGGTTATTCCGCACATTCCCGCGCGCCGACTTTCCGCCGAAGATATTCAGGCGGTAGATGAAACTGAGCATACAATAACTGTTCACACCGTTGTATTCATTGGCCGAGCGTCCGTTTGCCGTCAGCGAGCGGCTGATATTGCTCTGCTCTTTCAGGATATCATACATCTCGAAGCTGACGGTGGCCGCACCTTTCAGCAAGGTCTGCGAGAGTCGCGCATTCCAGATGAGTTCGTCGCGGTTCATATTGTTGTCCGTATAGCCGCGGCGGCTCCGGTTGGCAATATTGGTATGCAGCGTCATCTTCCACGGCATCATAAGCTGCAGGTTGGAGCCATACGAAAAGCTATAAGGCTCCTGGTTGTTCTGCGAGCGCAGTTTGTTCTTCTCTACCGAGTAAGAGACATTCCCGTTGACACCCAGTTCAAGCCAACTGTTGCGGTAGGCCACGTTGAGCCGTTCGCCCAGCGTCAGGTTGGTGGTCGTGTTCTTCTCTTCGACAGCTTCCGCGCCACGGCCGGTGGTCAGATAGCCCACGTTGTTGCGGTAGCGCACGTTCGACGTGGTATTCAGGGTGAACTTCTTGCTGAAAAGCGTCGTATTGAAGCCAAACGAACCCGATGCGTCCCAATCGCCGTTGATGTTCTTAGGGGTGGTTTTCCAGCCGCCGGTCTCCGGATTGTATTCACGGCTGTTGCTCACACTGTTCTGGGTCATCGAATAGTTGACGTGCGTCACAATGCTACTCTGCTTCTTGGCGTTATAGGTATTAAAGGTGAAGTTCATCGTGTGCGTAAAGGCGGGCTTCAATCCCGGATTGCCCACACGGATGTTCTGCGGGTTGGAGTTGTCCACTATAGGCAACAGGTTTTCCATGCTCGGCTGGTTGCTGCGCCCGTTGTAGGTCATGCGAAGTTGCGTGACTTTGGAGAAGCGGATGCGCAGGTTCAGGTTGGGAGTGAAATTGACCACATTGCGGATGGTGTCAATCATATATTTGCCACGTTTGTAGGAGAGGACGGTGTGTTGCGGCTGGAGCGACACGCCCACACTCAGCTGGTATTTCTTGCGGACGAAGCGGAGCGACGTCGAGATATTATGGTTGTAATAGCGATATTCCGCATACTTGCCCAGGCTGTCCACCAGGTAATCTTCGTATCCGTCGGGCTTCAGCGTGGAGAGCTGCCAGTCTTCAAAAGATTGCAGATCGTAGGTCCGCCGGTCGCTCTCGCTGTATCTGTATTGGAACTGATAGCTGAATTGCAGGAAAGTGGCCCAGGCAATCGGCTCACTGTAGGTCAGCTGCGCGCTGTAATTGTAGTTCTTGACAGGAGCGGGAACATAGCGGTTCCGAATCAGGACGGAGTCTTCGCCGAAGTGGTTCTTGAGCTGGAAATAGTGGGTCACCGATTGCGTATACTGGTTATTGTCCCTATTGGTGTAGCCGAACTGCCCGCGGAAGCCGATATTACGTCCCTTGCTGTTCAGCCGCCTGTTCAGTTGCAAGACGGCATTGGCAGAAAGGTTGCTGTTATCGTTCATCGTGCCGCTGTTGGACGCATTGATGCGGATTTCCTCCAGCGGGTCGTCTGCCGAGGCGATTTTGTCCAGCGCCAGCCAGTTGTTGGGGTCTGCCACCAGTGCATAAGGGTCGGACTTGAAAGTGCCCCGTTCGGAACGGGAGAGATTGTCCGTATCGCCATACGACATACTTGGGCGGAAGATGAAGGTCGTCAGCGAATCCAGCCTCCATTCCCAGCGGAAGTCGGCATTCAGGGTCATGTTCTTGTTGCGCTGCTTGCTGTTCGAGTTGGAGTAAGAGTTGCGGTTCGCCAGGAAGTTCTCCGTGTAGCCGGTGCTCACCACATCCCTGTCGGTATAGTTGTAGCGCACATTGCCGCCCATTTCCATCTTCCGGTTCTCGGTAGCGAAGGTCACGCCCGCCGACTTGTTTGCCGTCAGCCCGTTGTTCCGGCGCCGGTTCGCCCCGCCGCCGAAGCCCTGCCCGTCCACGTTGTCAAGCGAGCCCTTGGCGGTAAACTGCTTCTTGTCTACAAAGCGGTTCAGCAGGAAGTTGGCACGATAGCGTTCTTCCGTGCCTGCCGCCACGTTGGCATTGCCAAACCATCCCTTCTTCATCCCTTTCTTCACGGTCAGGTCGAGCACCATCTCTTCCTCGCCGTCGTCGATACCCGTGATGCGGGCCATATCAGACTTCTTGTCGTAGGTCTTCAGTTTATCAATCATCTCCACCGGCAGGTTCTTCAGGCCGGTCTTCACGTCGCCCCCGAAAAACTCCTTGCCGTCTACCATGATTTTCTTCAGCGCCTTGCCGTTGATTTTCACGTTGCCGTCGTCGTCAATCTCGACGCCGGGCAGCTTCTCCACCAGTTCCTCCAGCATGGCACCTTCGGTGGTGCGGTAGGCGGCGGCATTGTAGACCAGCGTATCCTCCACCACCTGCACTTGCGGGGCTTCGGCCGTAATCACCGCTTCGGACAGCATCACGGCGTCCGACTCCAAGGTCAGCACCCCCACACTCTTCCGGGGAGCCTGCGCCAAGAGTTGCAAGGGAAGGTAGCGGGTCTTGAAACCGATATAGGAGACCTTGAGCACATACTTGCCGGGCCTTACGGCAGGCAGCGCGAAGAAGCCCTGTGAAGAACTTGCCACACCTGCCGCCTGCACGCTGTCGGGCAGTGCAAGCAGCTGTATGGTAGCTTGAATGGCCGGTTCACCGGTTTCTTCCAGAACCCGTCCCGACACCGTTACATTCTTGGTCTGTGCCATGGCACCGGTCGCCAACAGCAACAGTGCCATCCTCATGATAAATCGTGCCATATGTTTTATATTATGTTCGTGGTGTGGGTGTGTCCGACACACCCACATATTCAGAGTCTAATGCAATCAGAACGGACGGTGTCCTCCGCCGAATCCGCCACGAGAACCGCCGTAACGCCCGCCGGGACCGCCGCCGGGACCACCGAAGCCTCCTCTTTCGCCCTGTGCCTTCTCGCGGGCAGACTTGCTGCCGAAGATGTTCAGGCGATAGATGAAGTGCAGCATACAATAGCTGTTGATGCCATTGTAGGAAGATACCGAACGGGCATCCGCCGTCAGCGAACGGCTGATGTTGCTCTGCTTCTTCAGGATATCGTACATCTCAAAGCTCAGCGTAGCGGCGCCCTTCAGGAAGGTCTGCGAGAGCTGGGCGTTCCAGATTAGTTCATTGCGGTTCATGCTGCTGTCCGTATAGCCACGGCGGCTCTGATTGGCGATGTTGGTGGAGAGCGTCATCTTCCAGGGCATTGTCACCTGCGTATTGGCACCGTAGGAGAAGGTATAAGGCTCCTGGTTGTTTTCCGGACGCAACTTGCTGCGCTCGGCGGTATAGGAGATGGAACCGTTCAGGCCGAACTCGAACCAGTCGTTACGGTAGGCCCCGTTCAGCCGCTCGCTCAACGTAAGTCCGGTGGTAGTGTTCTTGTCATCCACCTTCGTATCCTTATTATATAGGAAAGCGACGTTGTTGTTGTAGCTGACATTGGAGAAGGAGTTGATGGTGAACTTCTTGTTCTTCAATGCCGTGTTGAACCCGAACATACCGAACGCGCTCCAATTGCCGTTGATGTTCTTCGGCGTGGTGGTCCGTCCGCCGGTCTGTTCGTTATATATCGTGCTGTTGCTGATGCTGTTCTGCGTGGCCGAAAAACTGACGTGGGTCATCATGCCGCGCTGCAACTCTGCATTGTACGTATTGTAGAACAGGCGCATATTGTGCGTGAACGCAGGCTTCAAGCCGGGATTGCCCACCCTGATGTTCAACGGGTTCGAGTTGTCGACAATCGGCAGCAGGTTCTCCATGCCCGGCTGGCTGCTACGTCCGCGGTACATGATGCGCAACTGGCTCACCTTGGAGAAGCGGTAGCGGAAGTCGATATTCGGAGCGAAGTTGAACACGTTGCGCGCCGTGTCAATCATGTAGTCGCCACGCTTGTAGGAGAGCACCGAGTGCTGCGGCTGGAAAGACATCCCCGCACTGAGCTGGTACTTCTCGCGGAGGAAGCGCAGCGAGACGGTCGCATCGTGATTGTAGTACCTGTATTCCGCATACTTGCCCAAGCTGTCCACCGAGTGCGTCTCATATCCGTCGGGCAGCGGCCCGTTGATGTCCCAGTCGGGGAAACTCAGCATATCGAACGTGGTCTTGTCGCTCTCGCTGTAGCGGTACTGAAACTGATAGCTGAACTGCAGGAAAGTGGCGCGCGCAATCGGCTCGCTGTAGGTCAGCTGTGCGCTGTAATTGTAGTTGCGGGTGGGAGTCGTGACATACTGGTTACGGTAGAGGATGGAGTCTCCGCCCGTCAGGGCACTCAGCAACTGGTAGTAGCGTGTTTCCGACTGCGTGAACTGGTCGTTGTCGTTGTCGCCGTATCTGAACTGCCCGCGGAAAGTGACGTTACGTCCACGGTTGTTCAGCTTCCTGTTCAGCTGTAGCGTGGCCGACGTGGAGACGCTGTTGCTTTTGCCCAACGAAGCGCTGTTCGTGGCATTGACGCGGATGTCCTCCAACGGGTCGGAGCTGCCCTCTTCCAGCTGGTCGAAGTTGAGGAACGCGTTCGGGTTTGCTACCAGGCTGTACGGGTCGGCATTGAAGGTTCCCGACTCCGAACCGGAAGCGTTGTCCGTCTTGCCGTACGAGAAGTTCGGGCGGAAGATAATGTTCGTCATCGAGTCGGGCTTCCACTCCAGGCGGAAGTCCGCGTTGAAGTCCACATTCTTGTTCTTGTTGATGGCGTTGGAGTTGGAATAGGAGTTGCCGTTCTGCAGGAAGCGCTCCGAAGAGTTGGTGCTGATGATGTCCGCACCCCTGTAGTTGTAGCGCGCGCTACCGCCTACCTCCAGTTTCGACGATTCCGTGGCAAAGTTCGCTCCCAGCGTCTTGGTGGCCGTCAGGCCGTTGTTCCTGCGCCAGCGCGGTCCGCCTCCTCCGCCCGAGAAGCCTTGGTCGTTGACATTGTTCGCCGAACCTATCAGTGAGAACTGCGTCCGGTCTACGAAGCGGTTCAGCATCATGCGCGCCATATAGCGGTCTTCCGTGCCGTAGGCGACGTCCGCATTGCCAAACCATCCCTTGTTCATGCCCTTCTTCACCGTGAGGTCGAGCACCGTCTCCTCCTCTCCGTCGTCTATACCGGTGATGCGCGCCAGGTCCGACTTCTTGTCGTAGGTCTTCAGCTTGTCGACCATATCGACAGGCAGGTTCTTCAGTCCGGTCTTCACGTCACCGCCGAAGAACTCCTTGCCGTCCACCATAATCTTCTTCACCTCCTTGCCGTTAATCTTCACATTGCCGTCGTCGTCGATTTCCGCGCCGGGCAGCTTCTTCACCAGTTCCTCGAGCATCGCGCCTTCCGGCGTGCGGTAGGCGCTGGAGTTGTACATCAGCGTGTCTTCCACCACCTGCACCTGCGGCGCTTCGGCGGTGACCACCGCCTCGGCCAGCATGACGGCGTCCGTCTCGAGCGCCACCGTACCTACATTCTTGTTCTGCACATTGGCATAAAGGTGCAGCGGCATCAGCCGGTTCTTGAAGCCGATATAGGAAACCTTCAGGACGTACCGTCCGGCACTCACCTTTGGCAGTGTGAAATAGCCGTTGCCCGTAGTGGCAACGCCGGCGGCGTATGCGCTGTCCGGCAACGACAGTAACTGGATAGTAGCTTGTACCACGGGTTCCTTCGTGTCATCAACCACACGGCCCGATACGGTGATGTTTTTTGTCTGTGAGAAAGCGGACAATGCGGTTGCCAGCAACAACATTGCTCCGGAAATAAATCTTTTCATGCCCTGTTTTCTAAATAATCAATACCTGTTTTCATTTGTAACTGTCTCATTTGACAAGCTTATAGGCAAAAGGTTTAATTCCTGACAGATTTTTTACGAATCGCCCTCGCTTCTTCCATCGCAGGCCACAGGAGGCGGCCGCACCGGACTCCCGTTGCGGCATCGCTGCACTCCCGTTGCAGTGTCGCTGCAATCCCTTTGCAGAACCACTGCAATCGCTTTGCAGAACTACTGCAATCGCTTTGCAGAGCTACTGCATCCATAGTTGCAGCGCCACTGCAAAACGGTTGCAGCATCACTGCATCTATAGTTGCAGCGTCACTGCAAAGCCTTTGCAATCTTTTGCAGCAAGAGGGCGCAGACGCCCAAGGGCATACCGCAGAAACGGAACACCTTATCAGACAGACCGGAATTGAAAGGATGGACTCCCTCAAACGGGAAAGCCACGAACCGCCGCACCGGTTACCGCCGGTTCTGCTTGAACAGCCGGTCGACAGCCGCTTTCTTGATGCCGAACTCCAGGCAAAGGACGTTTATAATCAGGAATATCAAGAAAGAAGAGGTATCCACAGAGAGCAAATCACCCTGTGCCACCCGATAGAGCATATTGGCAAACACGAACAGCACCGTCAGGAAAATGGCATTCCGCGTCGCCTTGTTGCGTATCTCCTCCACCTCCCTGCATTCGCCTTTCGTCAAAGCGAACAGTATCATCAAGCTTCCCAGCATCATCAGGAGCTTGGAACACTCTTTGTAGAACAGCAGGTTGGCATCGGTCACCCTGCCCATCATCGCCATCAGAAACGGCATGAACAACGCCAACGCGATTACGAAATATCCCAACGGACGACAGTATACGGGAAGTAAAGCTTTCATTTGGATTTCAGATTTTATGATTTATGATTTATTTTCGTGAGACAAAGGTAGCATTTATAGTTGAAAGAACTATCTTTGCCCCCGCAATAAATCAAAAACCCGTAAATTTCCCATGAGCGAACAAGAAGTAATCCTTTGCGAAGAACTCGGAAGCAGCCTGGCGTATGCCATCGAGAAATGCCCGCACGACAAGCTCTTCATCCTGACCGACGAACATACCCACCGCCTCTGCCTGCCGCAGCTGTCCGCCATCCCCGCACTGCGCGACGCCACGGAAATCACCATCGGTGCCGAAGACCTCCACAAGAACCTGGAGACACTGGCCGCCGTATGGCAAGCCCTGAGCGAGCAGGGAGCCACCCGCCACTCGCTGCTGATAAACCTGGGCGGCGGCATGGTGACCGACCTCGGCGGTTTTGCCGCTTCCACCTTCAAACGGGGAATAGCCTATATCAACATCCCTACCACCCTGCTCGCCATGGTAGACGCATCGGTAGGCGGCAAGACAGGCATCAACTTCAACGGACTGAAAAACGAAATCGGCGTCTTCGCCCCTGCCGCCAGCGTACTGTTGGAGACAGAGTTCCTGCGCAGCCTCGATGCCCCCAACTTCTTCTCCGGCTATGCCGAAATGCTGAAACACGGCCTCATCAGCACGCCCGGACATCTGGCTGAAATACTCTCATTCGATACGGAGAACATCAATTACGCAACGCTCAAGACAATGGTAGACCGTTCCGTCCGGGTGAAAGAGAACATCGTGGAGCAAGACCCCAAAGAGCAGGGCATCCGCAAAGCGCTCAACCTCGGCCACACCGTGGGACACGCCTTCGAAAGCCTTGCCTTGGCAGAGAACCGCCCCGTGCTGCACGGATACGCCGTAGCATGGGGAATCGTCTGCGAGCTCTATCTCTCGCACATCAAAGTCGGCTTCCCCAAAGAGAGGATGCGCCAGACCATCCGGTTCATCAAAGAGAACTACGGCGCCTTTGCCTTCAGCTGCAAGCAGTACGACCGCCTGTACGAACTGATGCAGCACGACAAGAAGAACACCGCCGGCATCATCAACTTCAGCCTGCTCAAGGAAGTGGGCGACATCTGCCTGAACCAAACCGCCGACAAGGAGACAATCTTCGAAGTCTTGGACTTCTACCGGGAATGTATGGGAATATAATCCGTTCATTAACATCCGGAATATAAAGCAGTTATAAAATAAAAATATAAAAAGTGAAAGAATTGTTTGCTATTTCAAAATAAAGCCGTACTTTTGCATCCGCAATTCGGGGTGTAGCTCAGCCCGGTTAGAGTACGCGTCTGGGGGTATTGAAATGAGCCTTAATAAATAGAAATACAAATTACTAAATATAAAGGAGTTAGGCTGTTGCCTAACTCCTTTTTTGTTACCTGCGAATAAATTTCGATTAAAGTTTTCGGGAAACTTGGTGCAAATAAAGGCAAATTGCTGTTGCTGCATTTATTTGCATTCGGATTTTTCAAGGCATTGTTCAAGATGAACTAAAGCCTCTTTGTATGTTTCCATTTTCCAATGCGGCTTACCACCCAAACGGGACAAATCCATGTTGTCTTTCAAATCCTGTATTTTAACTTTTACGGCAAGCGGATTGGTCGCTACACGCTGGATAAATGTTTGGTAGTCCTCTCCCTTTATTTTGGTCAGACACTTTAAAGCAGCCAACACATCATCACTAAAACCTTGTGCTTTTAGTTCTTCCAATGTTATAGGAGTGTCTTCCACCACATCGTGTAACAATGCCACAATCTTTTCATCTTCTGTTTGGCAACATAATGCCACCCTCATAGGGTGAAGTATGTAAGGAGCACCAGCCTTGTCTGTCTGCCCCAAATGGGCCTTGTAAGCAATATTTAAAGCTGTATTTAGCATATTATAAGTGATTTATAAATGTTTGAATACAAATATAGCTGAAAAAAATCATACCTATTGGATTTAAAGATTATTTATCTTATTTTCGTGGCATAATAAAAATAAATATAGACATTAAAATTTAAATAACATCAATAGCCACTGACCATGGAAAAACTTTACAGTTACAAAATGACCCATGACAACAGGTTTGCCCCAAATCCATTATTCGGGGTGTTGACACTGGCCACATGCAAACCGTACATGAGGCTAAACATGAAAGAAGGAGAATGGATTGCGGGATGGACATCCGCACGCATTGTCCATTCGCCTACAGAACAGGGACAGGAGAAACTTGTATATCTTGCCAAAGTAACCCATAAACTCACTTTCGAGGAATATTGGGAACAATACCCGCAAAAACGGTCAGTCTGTACGGACGATAAAAATGTGCTGGAGCGTTATGGAGACAACATTTATCAGCCTGACGCTTCTGCGGAGGACGGTTTTATACAAATGCCCAACATTCATCATGGAACGGACAAGAAGGCAAAGGACTTGAAAGGAAAATATGTCCTCGTCTGCGAGGAGTTCTATTACTTCAGTTGCCTGTCGCCCCTTGAAATACCCTCGGACTTGCGCCCCAATGTCCCCAAAGTACGGACACGTTACGGAACGATTACTGAGGACGCTTCCGCATTTGTCAATTATGTAAGACTGCATACCAAACAATGCAAATACACTGACGCAATATGAAAGTGGTGTTTAGCCGGAAAGGCTTTGATTCACAATATGGGGGAATGCCAAGCCCCATATTATCGGACGGAACACTGTTGTCGCTACCAATACCCTCAAAAGAGGATAATACAAAATATGCAGGTTTGACATGGAACGGCAAGTCGTATTACGAATTAATACAGGAGTTAAAGCCAAGCAGCCGGATAAAGGCAAACTATACCTGTCATTTAGACCCCGACATTAGGAAGGAGACAACAGGCAGGCTTGACGGATGGAAACCTGCATTCGGACAAACAGGCTCTTCTTTGGGGCATCTACAGAAACAAAAGGTCGGTGTCGGAGACTTGTTTCTGTTCTTCGGCTCTTTCCGCCAAACAGAGTTTATAGACGGAAAATTAAGCTATGTGAAAGGTGCATCTGACCTGCACATTATTTACGGATATTTACAGGTAGGGGATATTGTCTATTCACAGGACAATGTACCGCAATGGCTGGCGGAACACCCCCATGCCAAGACAGAACGGTGGAAACAGCCCAATGCGATTTTTATCGCTTCCGACTCATTGTCCCTTTGCCCCGAACAGCCCGGAGCGGAATGTCTTACCTATGCGGATAGATTAGTGCTGACCAAACAGGGCTATAGCAAAAGTATCTGGGATTTACCTGACTTCTTTAGGGACATACCCATTACCTACAATGCCAACGCATGGAAAGATGACTGTTTCGTGTCGGCTGCAAAAGGGCAGGAATTTGTATTTGAAGCCAACAGTGAGGCTGTGGAGTGGATAAAGCACCTACTGCTACAATAGCTGTCAGGCATTTTATTTTGACTTCCTACGATAGTTCAAAACCAATGAATTCAAAGAAGATTGAAGATGAGAATGTTCGTAATGAGCATTTTAAACAAATAAACCAGACCAAGTATGACTCAGTTTGGTTCGAACGTCTAAGGAGTTTAGGAGTTTGCTCAAAGCGTCATGCTCTCTAAATTTATGTAATGAACCTGCACTTACTCATTACCACCTTTTGACGGTACAAATATACAAATTCCACCTCTAAATGACAAGTATTCAATGATTTTATTAAGGCTTGGACTTTATTTCACAGCCGTATTGCCTAAAAACATAATTAGGATGCAACACCCTAAATTTTCATTACTTATTACACTTTTAAAAGAATAAAAATACCGCTAATTTACAATACCTTACAATGAAATTAAAAAAATTTCATTACACCCCACGCTCCATTATACAAACGTCCATCACCATACATGAACGATTGGAAGATTGATGATTTTATATAATGACGAGCCGTGCACCTTTTATCGAAACCACCCAATACCGCATATCACTAACAGAAATAGCAAGCCCTCGTATTGGCGCGTACAAGCCATTATTTTTGCATAAGCGAATACATTGTCCGCATGGAATGCGTTTTTGGCTGTACCGCGCCAATAGAGGGCTTGTTTTAGGGATTAGGAGCGAAGCTGCCTATTGAACTGTGTGAAACAGGCTCTGTTCCTCACTGACACTCATACCGTCTGCCGACTGCTCCAACAGCCCAGCAAGATATTGTTCTATTTTGCCTGTCAGTTCCAAGGTCAGGTTAGGGAGAGTCAGATGCTTTTTGCCCCACTCCAACGCTTCTTGGATTTTCTTTTGTATTTGCCCATGTAGGACACGGTCGGCTGGCTGCGGATTCGCCCGAAGTTTAAAAAGGACGTGCTTCACATAAAATAAGACAGGTTTTGGTCGGCATTTGCTATACAAATACACCACTTGGCAAAGTCCTTGGCGCTCTCAAAAATACGGTAATCCACATCCCAACAGTCATTAGGCAGTTTCACCATGTCCTCATAATATCCAAACCACTCTGCAACCAGCGTCCAAAATACCTGTTTACTCCAAAGCTCCTCTGCTACTATATCCCTGCCAAACAACCTACTCAGTCCTTTGGTGCTAAATGTCACCTCGTACCTCAATAAGTTCCTCGGCAAGTTCTCTCTCCCATATTTAGGCAACTCACGTTTCTTCTTTGCCTCCTGTATCTTGTCATAAAACTTGCAACGCACTTCTTCGTCCTCTATGTACTTAGTACCGTTCCACTCATTAGGTCTAAATTTCTTCATGGCGTCCAACTTCTGCATATACATAATAGGAGGCTCTGTCATGCTAAAGTTATGTGCAAACTCCGCAGACTCCACCACTGCCCTATACATAGGTACACCCAAGTCCTTGCTCAACTTCATTATAAGCCACTTGACCTGCATTAATGACAAGGTCTTTAGATTATGCCCCCATAGACATTTAGGAAGACTGCCCTCGAACGATACATACGTGTCTGTAGCTATGACCCTACGTCCAAGCCAATACCCCTTACCACCTGTACCATTGGCAAAATAGTCCTTTACAACAGTACGTTGCAGGACTGTTTGCCAGTCGTACCCTGTTGGCAGGTCATATAGCATTAATTTGATTTTGTCATACATGGCTGTGAGATTGGAATGTATATAGAAAGTTATACATAATAAAGCATATTAACTATTTACGGAGCCGTGCAGCCAACTGGCTTTCCATCCGTTTTATAAATTCGTCCTTGGTTTCCTGCTTTCGGGCAGTCATCCACGCTACGATTTCGTCACGCTTGAACACGAGTTTGCGCCCGTTTGTCCCGGAACGATGACAAGGTATTTCACGGGTACGGGTCCATTTGTAAATAGTGTCCTTTGCATAGTTCGTAAGCTCACAACAAAGTGCAATATCAAACACTTCGGGATAATCTTCTATCCGTTTTGGCTCTCTTTTGGCGTTCTGTGGTTCGGTTTCGGGTGTCGTTGGTACTGTTCCCAGCATAGAAACAATAACTGCCCGTAACGACCTTATTTGAGCCAAAGCGTAATACTCCCATTGCTGCTGCAAAAACTCCATGTCGTGAAACATCCATGCGCTCTCTATCGCATCACGGTGGTGTTCATTGATAAAACCGTATTGAGCTATGGAATTGTACAGGAAATCTGCAACCAAACCTGTTTTACCCTCTTTTTGCAAATAGGTTTCCTCGTTATAGATGTCTTCCAACTCTTGGCTGTCCATGTTCAGTTTGCCTTGTCGGACGGCTGACAGCTTTTCATCATAAGTGGATATGAAGAAGCCGTCCCGCCATTGGTTTATAGCCTCATCTACCTCATTCAAAGCCTGTTTTAGCTTTGTCTTATTACCATTCGTCAGTCTTTTTACATAGGTACGCAACCATTCCTCATGCGCAAAACGGGCTTCCCCTTTGAGCGACTTGTCTATCAAGCCGCCCAAAGGCATATTTATTGCCATACTCATTATTAAAGGATTTTAGCTACTCTGTCTAATACGCTTGTTGAAAAACTGTCAAGATATACGTTTGTCGTTGTAAGATTACGATGCCCCAACGCTTGGCTGATAATTTCACGGGGGACATCATTACCTTGCAGGGTCATGGCCATTGTATGACGGCTGACATAGGTGGTCAGGTTCATACGGATATGGAGCAACTTGCCTAATTGCTTTAAACCGTCATTTATACGTTTGTAACGGCTGCGGATATGGTCATACAGTTGTTCCCCCTCATAATCCCTTGTTATTATTGGTAGCAAATAGTTGCCTGTTAAAGTAGTATTTGCCTTAAACCACTCCAACTGCTCTCGTATGGCAGGAGTTACAGGTATTGTTATAGGCTTTGCATTTTTAGCGTTCCGTGTCTTTTGCCTTTTATAAACGATATGCTCCTCCGCCCCAAACATATCAATATTGTTTTTAGTCAGCATGGCTTCATCTATAAAACTCATACCGAAACATAAATAGGAAAACAGGAACACCCTACGGGACAACTCCAAGACAGGATTTTGTTGAGGCGAGTTTTTTATCAGCTCCAAATCATGTGGTGAAAGGTAGCGTTTGGCTGTTTCCTCTGCCAGCTTACCGATTTCAAAGCCACCCTTACCGAAAGGATAGGTGTTTGATGAGGCTTCACGCTCTTTTATCGCCTTGTTCATAACCGCCCTCAATGTTTTGAGGTAGTATTTACGGGTGTTTCCGCAACAGCCGTCTTTTTCCATTTCAAGGTTAAACCGATTGATGTACCTTACATCCAACTCGGAAAACAACCGTTCCTCAATCTTGTCATCATACTTTGCCAGCATATGCAAAGTACGCTCATAGACTTTTGCATTGCCGATATGTCTTGTGGCTTTTAGGTTTTCCACCTGTCGCATGAAGTAATCATAAACCTTACCCTGCTTTGACATACCAAGAAACTCCTCCTCGAACTGGTTAAGCGTCCAGTTTACCCGTTCCTCCATGAACTTTTGTAGGATTTCATCCTTTCGGACTTCATAACGGTTCAGCAACGCATTGTAATTTTCGTAGTTAGGATTGACACGCTTGTCTTTTTTAAATCGGGATGCCAATTCGTCCCATTGCCCTTTCGTTGCCGACAGTTGTAAGTCGATGTACTTTGTTTTGTCCTCTTTTGCTACCCTTAAGCAGACGGGGCAGCTTCCGTCCCTTCTAATGTTGCTTTTAAAAAGCACGATTTTTGTCCTTGCCATGATTTTTGTTCTTTTTTTAGTTATATGGCCGACGAAATTATTTTATACTTTACATAGGAATAAAGTATAGAGCTTCACTCTCGCTCAATGCAAAGATAGATAATTCCGATGATTAAAACTACATCATTGCAATGGCTCAACAAGGAAGGTTCCTTAAAACATGGCGAAATTGGGACAGACTTTAACCTACATTAACCTTGCAATCTATTTACATCCCACTTGTTCGTCCTGCTTTTCGATTAAGGTTTGATTAAGGTTTCGGGATGATTAGACGCTTTTTATTGCTATAAGTCGGGGCTTTTTGCATCTATTTTGCACTGTGTAGGATACCAAACAGCCCCCGAAACAGTCTTGGCTTTATTTATAATGCTGTCTAAATAGTAGTTTTTAATATAGTCGCATTGTATTGATAACAAGCCAAATACGACAATCACCAAAGATACCCACCTACATTTTTACAGAGATTTATTTGCAGATTAAAAATAAAGCACTACCTTTGCATCCGCAATTCGGGGTGTAGCTCAGCCCGGTTAGAGTACGCGTCTGGGGGGCGTGTGGTCGCTGGTTCGAATCCAGTCACCCCGACTGGTAAAAAGGCATTGATAAT
>ERZ808042.468-NODE-468-length-23500-cov-3.212782_pt1 | contig 23500 bp, 18 predicted proteins | sample MGYA00380193_ERZ808042 | MGnify/ENA primary metagenome ERZ808042 (study PRJEB31490, sample SAMN06133401) | mouse gut metagenome | isolation source: M1_2 | host: mice | place: China: Chengdu | collected 2015-05 ...
TTATTGCTTTTTCCAGTGATGACGTCACGGATCTCGGCGTCACGTCTGTGCTTGATCTGCGTGAGGTGCTCCGGAACCGGAAATTGCTCCCGGATCTCGTCCGGGGTCGGTAGTTTGGCTACAAAATGAAATGACATATCAGTATACTCCTTCAGGTCAAATAAACTTTTTTATGGCAAAAACATGTATATTATAGTATATTAAGTTGGGAACTGCAAGACTTTATCGCATCTGTGATCTGTGGGAGATATGCAGGGCGGACACCGTGCACAAAAGGGTCTGCAGCATCTGGCTGGCGAGCATACCCCAAAGATACCCCTTGATGCCGTAGCGGGGAATCGCGACAAAGACGAACAGCAGCCGGAGCAGGAGGCTGACCACGCTGTAGAGAAAGGTCTGGGCAGTCTTGCCGAGGCCGTTCAGGATACTGCCCAGGGTACTGGCGATGTACATGAAGGGGCAGATAAAGCTGAGCGTGAGGATAAAGCTGCCTGCCAGCTCGGAATGGAACAGCAGCCGGCCCGCAGGGCGTCCGAGCAGCAGGAACAGGGCGGTGCAGCCGAATCCCAGCAGGAGGCAGTAGCGGATGGAGGTTACGATGGCGCGTTTGACCGCACCCGTATTGCCGCTGGCATCCGCTTCGGAGACGATGGGCAGCAGCAGGACGGAGATGGAATTGGTGATGGCCGAGGGGAACAGGATCAGGGGCAGACTCATTCCGGTCAGCACGCCGTAAACGCCCAGAGCGTCGGCGTTGTTTAAGCCGTAGGCCATCAGTTTATTGGGGATGTAGATCGCCTCTATGCTCTGCAGCAGGTTGAGTACCAGACGGTTGGCGGAAAGCGGTACTGCCAGCTGTAATAACCGGCCGCAGATACGCCGGTAGGAGGACAGTGCGGGAGCGCCGGGAAGACGTCTGTCGTGGGCGGGAAAGACATGGTGCGCCCGGGCAAGGATTGCGACGACAGATACGATCATGGAGGCGCTCTCGCCGATCACCAGTCCGGCTACGGCGAAGCTGATCGTGGGCTTCATATCATGCTGCCTGAAAAAGTAATAGATCAGGTAGACGGAACCGACCCGGAAGACCTGCTCCGCCAGCTGGGAGAAGGCCGGAATGGCAGTCCTGCGGATGCCGTAGAAATAACCGTTGATGCAGGAGTGTACTGTCGCCATGGGAATGGAGAGGGCGATAATGCGCAGCAGCGGTGCGGTCCGGCGCTCCATCAGGAAGGTCACGGCGATGCCGTCGGCGTACAGATAGATACCAAGGGCGCAGGCCACCGATAATGCCATGGCCATCAGGAAGCCGGCCCAGAGCGTGCGGAAGGAAGTATGGTAATCGTGGGTGCTTGTTTCGCTGGCCACGTATTTGGAGATGGCAGTCTGAATGCCGGAAGCGGTGAGGGCGAAAGAGAGCGCCAGCACCGGTGCGATCAGCTGATAAATGCCCATGCCCTCGGCGCCGAAGGCGTTGGAGAGGAAAATGCGGTAGAAGAAGCCGATAAAGCGGCTGAGCAGGCCCGTTAAGGTCAGGATGACAGTTCCGGTTACGAGAGGAGTATTCCAGTTTCGTTTCATAGTACACCATTTTCGCGATCAGATATGGTTTTAGTTTATGCGCGGAGTGGGGTGAGAAGAACAGCGCGGGAAGAATTGAGAAAGGAATCTTATGATGGAAAAGAAAAAAGTCGTAGTGGGGATGTCCGGCGGAGTGGATTCTTCCGTGGCGGCTTACCTTTTAAAAGAGCAGGGCTATGAGGTGATCGGGGTCACGATGCAGATCTGGCAGGAGAACGCCGGAAACGAGCAGGAAGAGAACGGGGGCTGCTGCGGATGGAGCGCGGTGGAGGATGCCAGAAGAGTGGCCGGACAGCTTGACATTCCCCACTACGTGATGAATTTCAGAGAAGAATTCAAGTGCCGGGTGATCGACTATTTCGTGGAAGAATATCTGGCGGGCAGGACGCCGAATCCCTGTATCGCCTGCAACCGCTATGTGAAATGGGAGTCCCTGCTTCGGCGGAGTCTGGGGATCGGGGCAGACTACATTGCGACGGGCCACTATGCGCGGATCGCGAGGACGCCGGCCGGCAGGTATGCGGTGCGCAGCTGTGTGACGGATAAGAAGGACCAGACCTATGCCCTCTATAGTCTGACGCAGGAGCAGCTGGCCCGCACGCTGATGCCTGTAGGAGAATATACGAAAGAGCAGATACGGGACATTGCCGGGCGGGAAGGGCTTGCGGTGGCCCACAAGCCGGACAGCCAGGAGATATGCTTTATACCGGATCATGATCACGCGGCCTTTATCGAGCGGGAGGCCGGGGAGCGGGTGCCGGGGAGCGGGAATTTTGTGACGGCGCAGGGACAGGTTCTCGGGCGCCATCAGGGGATCACGCACTATACGGTCGGGCAGCGCAAGGGGCTCAATCTGGCTATGGGCCATCCGGTGTTCGTCACCGGGATCAGGCGGGAGACGAATGAGGTGGTGATCGGAGAAGCGGAGGATGTGTTCGGGGATACGCTGTACTGTAACAACCTCAACTTCATGGGAATGGCCGATCTGCCGCGTCCGCGGGAGGTGCTGGCGAAGATCCGCTATGCCCATGGAGGGGAGCGGTGTGTGATCGAGCAGGTGGAAGAGGATGTGATCAAATGTTCTTTTCTCGCCCCGGTGCGCGCCATCACGCCGGGACAGGCGGTGGTATTCTATGAGGACGGCTATGTGCTGGGCGGCGGGTGTATCATCTGATGATCCGGGCGGTGCGTGAGGAACCTTTTCACAGGAAACTTACATCATGCTTAGCCTGCCGCCTTGGCGGGCCGCATGGCCATCCATGCTGTGAAAGTCGAAGACTTTCATAGTAAAGAAGTAGTAACGGATACTGCGGCGTAAGAAAATATTAAGAAATTCTACCAATTTCCTTCACGACTTTTACACAAGTGGTGTGTTATAGTAAACGACGTAACGAATTTCTGCTTCCGATTCCGGCCAAAGCCATATACGGAGCTCTGCGGGAACGAAAGCGAAATTTTGAGTGTCGGTAACGACAGGATGAGTACTTGGAAACAGACTGAGAGCATATGATAAAAGGCAGGCCTGTAAGGTCTGTGCAGCAGAAATGACAGTGTTATCGGAATAGCGTGCAATGGCGGTCTTTGATCGGAACAGGATCCGGAGACGGCGGAAATGAGGTAATATATGGTAGAATCGAAATTGTCCAGAGTAAAAGTAAATAATGAGATCGAATTATGTGAAGTCTATGACAGCGGCACGAAAGAAAGGATCAAGAAAGTATTTTTCCGGGAGGGCATCTCTTTTTATATCAAATTTAAGAAGAAGTTCCCTATGGCAGGAATCGCGACGGTGAATCTTGCGGAGACGAATGTGGAGGACAGAAAGGAAAACCTGCCGGAGTTAAAAGAAGGCCGCTACATCATCTGTGTCAACAGGAGCCAGGAGACATTGGCCAGAAATTCGATCATGAGGGTGGTGCCGGATTATCGTGACAGAGTCAGCTTCTATGACGGAACAGGAAAAAAGGAGGGCGGCCGTTCCCCTTTTTGGAGTCTGATCGCCCAGATTGAATAAAGTCGAATGGTGCCATGGTGGTATGATGGTACGGGATATGGATGCTTGGAAAATAAAGGTGATCAGAAGCCGGCCATCATAAGGCCCATCAGCTGGTCCCTGAGAACTGCGTCGTGAGAGCCTTTCGCTCTGGATGCCAGGCTGTCAAGTTCCGTCTCAGTGGCAGCGGCGGCCAGCAGTTTTTCCTGAAAGGCTTTTTTGGCCTGATCGGCTTCTTCGGCACGCTTCTCGGCCTTCGCCTGACTGCGCAGTTTCACGGCATTCTCCATGGAGTCTAATACCTGCGCCATACTGTTTAATGTCTCAAGAGTCATAAGAACCCCTCCCCTGTCAAGAATATAATATATGGATTTACAATGATTATCGGCATAAGGCAGGCAATTCTGAATAAGAGGTTATTATTTCTACAGCAATCAGCTGAACATAAATTCACATAACGGTAACATTTTTATAGAATCATGACAGATTATTAAATGGAGTGAAAAGCCGGCATTTGTTATCATGGTGTTATCAAAAAGAAAGGGAGAGGACACTATGAAAAACAGAATGAAAAAATTAACGGCACTTGGTCTGTCAGCACTGATGTGCTTTTCGGTAACGGCCTGCGGCGGCGGAGCACAGGAGAATTCCCAGAGCGGCGGGCAGGCAGCCGCGCCGGCGGAGAGCGCAGACAGCGGCGCGGAAGCGGCAGATGCAGGGGCGGCAGATACGGGTTCCGATAGCGGGGATAAGGTGATCACGTTCTGGAATGTGGGAACAGAGGGCGCGGATAAGGAGACTTACGAGATGGCGATCCGTCAGTTTCAGGAGAATTCCCAGAGCGGCTATACCATCGAGAATATCCCGACCCAGAACGACAAGTACAAGGAGAAACTTGTCATTGCCATGAGTTCAGGCGAGTGCCCGGATATGTACACCACATGGTCCGGCGGCCCGATGAACGAGTATATTGATTCCGGCTATGCGCAGCCGCTTGACGATCTGTATGAGAAGTACGGCATGAAAGAGCGTTTTATGGAAGGTGCGCTGGAGCAGGCGAGCTACAACGGACAGCTCTACGCGATTCCCGTCAAGAATATTTCCATCGCGGGTATCTATTATAACAAAGCCCTGTTTGAGCAGTGCGGCGTGAGCGTGCCCACCACGGTATCCGAGCTGGAGGCGGCCTGTGATACGTTTTTGGCTAACGGGATCATTCCTTTCACACTGGCCAACGGCCCGAAGTGGACGGGTTCCATGTACTTCCAGTGCCTTGCTGCGAGAAAAGGCGGTCTGGAGCCGTTCCAGAAGGCAGCGGCAGGCGACGGCACCTTTGAAGACGAGAGTTTCGTATATGCGGGCGAGAAGATTCAGGAATGGGTGAACAAGGGATATTTCCCGGAAGGCTTCAACTCCATGAGTGAAGATGACGGACAGGCAAAGGCGTTCTTCTATACCGAGGAAGCAGCCATGTATCTGACCGGTTCCTGGAATACGGCGGCCTTCAAGACAGACAGCGAGGATGCGGGCAATGACTTCTACAGCAAGGTAGACTGGTTCTCCTTCCCGGCAGTGGACGATTCCAGCGCAGATGCTTCCATCCTGTGCGGTACTATGGGCGACCAGTTCATTTCCTTTAATTGTACCGATGAGAAGCTGGACGCGGCATTTGAGTTTGCGACCTATCTCTCCAGCGAGGAGACGATCGACTTTATGGTAAATGCAAGCCTGATCCCGCCCGTTACAGGTGTGGAAGAGAAGATCACGGATCCGGTTTCCAAGTCCATCATTGATGCGGCGAACAAGGCTTCCGCAGTACAGTTATGGTATGACCAGTATCTGAATCCGACAGTTGCCAATGCACATCTGGACGGCAATCAGGAAGTATTCGGCCTGACCATGACGCCGGAAGATGCCAACAAGAAGATGCAGGAGGCGCAGGCGGAATATCTCTCAGGGAAATAGAAGCGGTCGGCGTGAGCGTTTATGAGAGGGGGAGCATTCCCCCTCTTTTCCTTAAAAAGAAGTGTACATTTTTGGGCGTCTGCGGGCAGACGCATGGAGGTTAGTATGAGCAATCAGACAAATACATTGGGAAAGCGCAGACAGAGAAGCACGAATCTTGCCGCTCTTGTTTTTCTGCTGCCGGTTTTCCTGATCCTTACGGTATTTATTTTCTATCCGATCGTGGATTCTTTCTCTATCAGTACCTATAAATGGAACGGCATCGCAGCCGATAAGACCTTTGTCGGTCTCTCCAACTGGAGTAAACTTCTGGGGGACCGGGAATTCTGGTTTGCGTTCCGCAACAATATCGTGATCATGGTGATGTCCATCATCATCCAGATCCCGATTGGTCTGGCGGAGGCGACTTTTATCGAATTTGCGGGGCGCAGGGCGACAGTGTGCAAGGTGCTGTGGTTTATCCCCATGCTGATGTCCTCTGTGGCGATCGGTTTTCTGTTCAATTATGCGCTGGCGGCCAACGGGGGGATGATCAGCGCGGTGTCGAAGCTGTTTGGCGGCGGCAACATTGATCTGCTTGGCAACAAGAGCACGGCGCTGATGACGGTAATTTTTGTCATCGCATGGCAGTTTATCCCTTTTTATATGGTATACTGTATGGCGGCCTATACGAATGTATCCGAGGATGTCTATGAGGCGTCCCTGATCGACGGCGCCACGAAGGGGCAGTATTTCTGGCGGATCGCGCTGCCGCTTTTGACACCGTCGATCAAGAGTGCGGCCATCCTTTCCATGGTCGGCTCCCTGAAATATTTCGATCTGATCTATGTTATGACGGGCGGCGGGCCGGGAACCGCCACGGAACTGATGGCGACGTATATGTACAAGAACGCTTTCGTGCAGTTTAACATGGGGTACGGTTCCGCGGTGGCGGCCGGCATGTTTATTCTGATCACGGTGCTCTCTCTTGTCACGATGCGCATGATCAACGGTAAGAAAGAAGTATAGGAGGGCGTGCAGATGGAAAAGGAGTTTCGAAAAAGCATCATAAAGAGCAGGATCAGCTGGACAGCGGCCATTCTGCTGGCGGTCATTGCGACGATAACGGCTGTGCTTCCCTTTATCTTCATGGTATTCAATTCTTTTAAGGGGAAATTCGAGATGTTGACGAAGGGTGTCTTCGCGCCGCCGGAGAAACTGAATTTCGCCAATTATGAGGAAGTGCTGGGCGGCGGTTTCGTGAAATACTTCGGGAACAGTGTGTTTGTGCTCTGCCTGTCGCTGCTGCTTGTCCTGTTTATCGCGGCCTGCGCGGCGTACCCGCTGGCACGGTTCCGGTTCCGGATGAACGGTTTTCTCTATGGGGTGATCGTGGCCTGTATGGCGATTCCGATCCACATTACGCTGATCCCGGTGTTTCAGATGACGAAGAGTCTGAAAATATACGATACGATCTGGGCGATGATCGGGCCGAACGTGGCTTTCGCGCTGCCCATATCCGTGTTCATCCTCACCAGCTTCATGATGGGGATTCCGAAGGAGATCGAGGAGTCGGCGGAGATCGACGGGTGCAACAAGTACAGGATGTTCTTTACGATGATCCTGCCGCTGGCAAAGCCGGGACTGTCCACGCTGGCCATCTACAACGGCGTGAATATCTGGAATGAGTTCAGCTTTGCCTACACTCTGACCCAGTCGCCGAAGAACCGGACGCTGCCGCTGGCGGTGTGGGATTTCCAGGGGCAGTATTCCATGAATACGCCAATGATCATGGCGGTGCTCACACTGACGGTGCTGCCGATGATCCTGCTGTTTATTTTTGCACAGGATAAGCTGGTAAAAGGTATGACGGCCGGAGCTGTCAAGGGCTAAAACATGAAGTTCTCAGAGACGGCATTTTTCCGGGATTGTGGAAAATGACCGGGGAAATACAGGGAGGAGAGCGGTATGGTATTTTGGGAGAAGTGGAACCGGAGCTGGAATTTTGAAAAGAAGATGAATTACGTCATCATCTGGACGATCACAGTGATCGCGGTCGCGGCGATCGGGATTTCCACTTTTTCCCATATCCGGTCCGTTACGGATCAGAACGGCCGCTATGTGCAGGAACAGCTGGTGTTTCTGGCGGAGGACTACGCGGATAATCTGGAACAGTATAAGGCGCTTGCCACTTCCATCATTCTGGACCCGCATGTGCAGAAATATTGTGAGAGCAGCAACATGCAGGAACTGTACAATGAGATGGGCAATGTGTACAGTTCCTTTTTGAACATGCTTTATATACAGCATAACGCTAATTTTATCGCGGTGACAAATGAGGCGCTGGGACAGTTTCTCTATAACGGCAACAGCGCGGTCAGTGAGAGCAGCTTCGAGACCAGCTATGAAAAGGATTATGCACAGAGTATGCAGGCGAAGCGCAAAGGAACGCTGCGGGTCAACTTTTCGAACAATTATCACAAGGGCAGGAAGTATACGCTGACGCTGTATTTTCCGGCCTATTCCGTGACGAGGCTGGGAAACAGCAACGGTATGATCATCGTGAATCTGGACGACAATCTGCTGACCCGCTTTAACCAGCGTGAGCTACAGTACAACGCCAGTCTGTATCTGACGGATGTGGAGGGCCGGATCGTATCCACACAGGATGCGGACATGATCGGTCAGAAGATCGCCTTCGCGGACAGAATGCGGGAAGACCACGGGATGTTCTGGCAGGACGGGAAGCTGGTCAGTTATCAGCGGGTAAAAGACTGGAACTTCTATATGATCAGCGAGGTGCCGGCATGGTCTCTGTATCAGAACTGTTTCGGTTCGATCCTGCTGCTGATCCTGGTGACGCTGGCGGTGACCGTGACTGCGCTGACGCTGGCGCGGAATATCATCAAAAGGCTGTACCGTCCCATCAACAAAGTAGTCTCCAAGATGAACGACGTGTCGGGCGGCGATCTGGGCACCCGGATCGAGCTGGAAGATATGGACAGCGACGGCAGGAAACTGGCGGACGGGTTCAATATCATGATGGACGAGATCGACGTGCTGATGGAGCAGGTGAAGGAGGAACAGCGGCAGCTGGATATGATGCGCTTCAATGCGCTGCAGTCCCAGATCCAGCCTCATTTTCTCTATAATACGCTGGAGTGCATCCACTGGCAGGCGCTGGCGGGCGGCAATCAGGAGATCTCCACGATGGTGAAGGCGCTGGCACAGTATTACCGGATCTGCTTAAGCGAAGGGGAAGATATCATCACCCTCGGAATGGAGCTGGAACATGTCAGGAATTATCTGATCATACAGAATATGCGGTACGGCAATATCATCACGCTGACCGAAAAGGTGCCGGCGCGTTTTGCATCTCTGCCGATTCCGAAGCTGACGCTGCAGCCTCTCGTGGAAAACTGTATCTATCACGGCATCCGGGTGAAAGAAGGAGAGACGGGAACCGTGGAGATCGCGGTCTGTGAAAAGGAGGGGGCGGTCAGCCTGACAGTGGCGGATGACGGCGGCGGAATGGAGCCGGAGCGGATCGCGTATATCAATGAACATATATCGGATATGAGACGGGATATCGGTTACGGTATTTCGAATATCAACAAGCGGATCGAACTTCTGTATGGAGAAAAGTACGGGCTGCGGTTTCAAAAAGGCCGGAAGAAGGGCGTCTGCGTGGAGATACGGCTGCCGGAGGAAGGCCGTACTTCCTGTCTGGAGAGCGGGAAACAGAGAAGAAGTTCAGGATAAAGGAGCAGTTGTGAGATACAGGATTTTGATCGTAGATGATGAAAAAATGATCCGTATGGGGATCAAAAACGCGATGCCCTGGGAACAGATGCAGATCGCGGAAGTGTATACGGCATCCTCCGCCAAGGAGGCGGCAGCGTTGATCGGGGAACATCGGCCGCAGATCATGATCACGGACATCAGCATGGCAGAGATGTCGGGGCTGGAGCTGGTGGGACAGATCAGGGAACAGGATGCGGATATGCGGGTCATAGTCCTGACCGGATATGACCGCTTCGAGTATGCCAGACAGGCACTGCAGCTGCAGGTACATGATTTTCTTCTGAAACCGATCGACGAGACGGAGCTGCAAAAAAGCATTCTTGCCCAGGTGGACTGGCTGGAAAGCAAACGGATCAAAGAAGAAAACAGCAGGACGAAAAGCCGCGCACAGGGAGTCAGGCAGCAGATGGAGATGGAGGAGTTTATGCGTTCGCTTGTGCTGGGAAGAGAGGGCTGTCTGGAACGCGCGGGGGTATTTCGGAAGGAGTATCCTTTTGAGGAGGGGCAGGCAATGCGGATCGGCATCCTGCTTCCGGGCGTGACAGGGGAGGAGGATCTGGACAGCGAAGGGTTCCGCACACAGACCGTGAAGCATATTTGTATCGGAATGATCGACGAGCAGAAGCGGGGGATTACGTTTGTGGATGAAAAGATGCGGATCACAATCGCCTTTTTCTGTGACGAAGGGCGCAAGGAAGAAGAACTGGCACAGCAGCTGCTGGCGATCCTGAACGACGAGCTGGAGACCAGACCGCGGATCATCTGGGGCAGTGTGAGGAAGCGGCTTGAGAATCTGCGTATTTCCTACAACGACGCGGTGTTTACGCTGGAGCATGAGCGGGAGGAGTTCGAGAAGTTCTGTGCGGCGGACTGGAACCGGAAAGGGGAGGATATCTTTCAGGATGTCTTTCGGGAGTTCCGCAATGCGCTCGTGTGCAATGTGGGTGAGAAGGAGAAGGTCGGGCATATCTTTGAGCGGTTTTGTATGGCGGTGGAATCCTATAACCTGTCGGCCCGGTATGCCAGAAGCTGCTGCTTTGAGCTGGCGTCGTCGGTCTATTTCGCACGGTTCAGTGATACCGGGAACAGCGCCAGAGAGAAGCTGAGCGAGCTGATGCAGGCAGTGTCCGGTGCGGACAGGGAGCGGGCCTGTCAGGTGACGGCCATGTTTCTGGAGAATCTGTTTGAAGGGGAGGACGGAGAAGTTCATGAGCTGATCGGCAAAGTGAAGCGCAGGATCCATGAGAATCTGGCGGACGATCTGACGGTGGCCAGTCTGGCGGAGCAGTATTACGTGACGCCGAACTATCTGTCCAGACTATTTAAAAGAGTGACCGGGGAAGGCTGTAACGAGTATATCGTGCGCAAGCGGATCGAGCAGGCGAAGTCGCTGCTGTCCACGACGACGCTGAAAGTGGGGGAGATCTCGATCATGGTGGGATATCATGATATGAATTACTTCTCTCTGGCTTTTAAAAAGCACATCGGCGTGTCGCCGGTGCGGTATCGGGAACAGGTACAGCACCGGGAGAAAGCGTGATGATACGCGAAGGCAGTTCCTGTGAGCAGCCGGAAGCCGTGCACAGTGACAAAGAGGGAGAGGCAAAGGTACGATGGGGTTAGACAAAGGGAAAAGGCGTCCGGCGGCACGGTGTGCAGCCGGTCTGGCAGTAGTGGTATTAACGCTTGGTAGTATGTTGTCCGGCGGTTGCGGACAGGCTGAGAAAGCAAAGCCGGAGCAGAACAGTCTGTCCAGGTGGGAGGCTGCGCTGGCAGAGGGAGAGCCGGGGGCGTTTACAGCGGAGGCGATGCGCGGCGTATCGGTGGTGCGGGACGGGGAAGCATGTTTTGCAGTCTCTTATGAGCCGCGGACTTATAAGAATTCTTATGACTGTTGGGCAATCTCGGTGCCTTACCAGTCCTTGGCAGTGGTGGATACGGAAGCCATGTATGCGTATTTCGGGATACTGTCGGATATGGAGCTGACCCCTGTGGAAGATATGGACATCACAAGAGAGCAGGCAGGGGTGGAAGACAGTGCGGATACGGTGTTTGTGGCTTATTACAGTGGACAGACCACGGAGGGCGGTCAGGCGGAACCGGACCGGGGGATTCTGTTCCGGTTTGGCGGGGAGGATGCGCAGGGGCATCGCTATGTGGAGGCTTTGGGCAGACTCTGGCTGGCCGACGGCAGCAGTGTTGCAGAGCTCTTTAATGTGGATCCCTATGCCTGCGTGCTGAAGATGGTGGGTGTGGTCAGCGTGGAGACAGTCTCTAAAGTGACGGTCGATACCGGCACAGGGCAGTATGAGATGCGGATCGAACCGGAGGCGTTTCTTTTTGGGGAGCAGGCAGTGGAAAGCGAGGACTTTTATGCATTGTATACGGCGCTTATGAGTGTTTTTGTGGAAAAAGAGCTGCCCCGGGAAGAATGGGAAGAGGCGGGGACAGCATCCGCGGACAGAGAACTGCTTATGAGTATTACCTATGAAAGAAACATGGAGGGAGCGCCGAAGATCACGCAGAAGTATTTTGCTTATGATGAGACTTATGCGGCAGTGCAGGTGAACGGCAGCACGTTTTTTCTGGTAAGCAGGGAGGCGCTGCTGCAGCTGCGGGAGAGGGTTGAGGATGCGTTCTCGGTCTTTTAAGGAGTTATGTGTCATGCCGCTGCCGGTTTTGTATGCTGCCGGAGTGTCGGCCCTTTATGACAGGGCTGCCGGCAGTCGCAAAAATCAGCCGCCTGCTCCAGGCGAAGATGCGCAACGGAACAGGCGGCAGAAACCGTAGTCAGTATGCTATACGACAGATCATAATTTGTGAAAAGAAGGGCTGCGCTTCTCAAAGGTTGTATAGTACCGGAAGCCGCAGTCTTTTAGTATGTCTGCCGCCCGGTCGAAGGCATGGGCGATCTGCCCGGGATCGTGGGCGTCGGAGCCGGTGGTGATGATCTCGCCGCCCAGTTCACGGTAGCGTCTTAATACGCCGATACAGGGATTGGGTTCCCGCATTCCTTTGGAGAGGGCGGAGGTGTTGATCTCGATGCCCTTTTCCATCTCGATCAGGCGCTGCAGGATCTGTTCGAAGATATCCCGGTATTTTTCATAAGAGTAGCCTTCATCCTTCTTTGGGCCGTAGCGCACCACATAGTCCAGATGGCCGTAGACATCGAAGTTATCAAATGCCTGCAGATTTGCCGGAATCGATGCAAAATATTCCAGATAGGCTTCGTCCTGGCTCCGGCCCTCATAGAAGGCCGGATAATAGGGATCCTTCCCGTTGCACAGGTGGGAAGAGGCGATGATGAAATCATAGTCGTGTGCTTTGGAAAATGCAGCGTTCTGGCGGGCCAGATGGGGCTGCATACCAAGCTCTACACCAAAGCAGAGGGTGATCCGGTCTGCATATTTTTCTTTTAATTTCAGAAAATCGTACAGAAAGGCGTCCGGATTCAGCTCGAAGAAGCCGGCAGGCGTGGACTCTGTTACCGGGTAGTCAAGATCATGGTGCTCCGTGAAACACATTCTGGTAAGGCCCAGGGCGATTCCCTTCTGGATCATCTCTTCCATGGGCGTATCCGAATCGCCGGAGAAAGAGGAGTGCAGGTGGTAGTCTGCTGTGATTGGCATAATGGAGTTCTCCTTTTAAAATATAAAGTATTGTAGAACAGACAGCTTTGTTAACAGTTTCAGTATAGCGAAAATGTACAGTATTTACAATTACTGTGCCGCAAATCTGTAAATCTGGACATATTTATGTAATATTTTTGGTTAGATTTAAGTGACAGTTTTTTGAATTACATCTTGAATTTTCTGGACAAATTAGGTAGAATATAACTGCCGACTAAATTTTACCAGTTATGCGCCTTATAAATATGTAGAGACTGGTAAGATTATAATAAAAAGATTATTTAGGAGGGACTAAAAAATGGCAGTAAGAGTAGCAATTAATGGTTTTGGCCGTATTGGCCGTCTTGCATTCAGACAGATGTTTGGTGCAGAAGGATACGAAGTAGTGGCAATCAACGATCTGACAAGCCCGAAGATGCTGGCACACCTGTTGAAGTATGATTCTTCTCAGGGTAAGTACGCTCTGGCAGATACCGTATCCGCTGGCGAAGATACCATCACAGTTGACGGCAAGACACTGAAGATCTACAAAGAGCCCGATGCAAATAATTGTCCTTGGGGCGAATTAAATGTTGACGTTGTATTGGAGTGCTCCGGCTTCTACACAAGCAAGGATAAAGCTCAGGCACACATCAATGCCGGCGCTAGAAAAGTTGTTATTTCCGCTCCTGCAGGTAACGACCTTCCTACAATCGTTTACAATGTAAACCATGAGACATTGAAGGCTGAGGATACCATCATTTCCGCAGCTTCCTGTACAACAAACTGCCTCGCTCCTATGGCTAAAGCGCTGAATGACCTGGCTGGTATCAAGTCCGGTATCATGAGCACGATCCACGCTTACACAGGCGATCAGATGATCCTTGACGGTCCTCAGAGAAAGGGTGACCTGAGAAGATCCCGCGCAGGCGCTGTGAACATCGTTCCTAACAGCACAGGCGCAGCTAAGGCTATCGGCCTTGTTATCCCTGAGCTGAACGGCAAGCTGATCGGTTCCGCACAGCGTGTTCCTACCCCTACAGGTTCCACCACCATTCTGGTTGCAACCGTAGAGAAGTCCGTTACCAAGGAAGAGATCAACGCGGCTATGAAGGCAGCTTCCAACGAGTCCTTCGGCTACAACGAGGATGAGATCGTTTCTTCCGATATCGTAGGAAGCACCTACGGTTCCATCTTCGACGCTACCCAGACCATGGTTGGCGCTGACAATCTGGTTCAGGTTGTTTCCTGGTATGACAATGAGAACAGCTACACCTCTCAGATGGTTCGTACCATCAAATACTTCTCTGAGCTGAACTAAGAGACGGAAAAGTTAAGAGTGAATTTAAAGAGGCTCGGCCGGCTGGGCCGGGCTTCTTTTATAGGAAAGATATCTTTCCTGCATCATTTAAAAAAATATAAAACAGGAGGATACACAAATGTCATTAAACAAGAAATCGGTAGATGATATCAATGTGAAGGGCAAGCGCGTTCTGGTGAGATGCGACTTTAACGTGCCCTTAAAGGAAGGCAAGATCACGGACGAGACCCGTATCGTGGCAGCTCTGCCCACCATCAAGAAGCTCCTTGCCGACGGCGGCAAGGTGATCCTTTGCTCCCATCTTGGCAAGGTGAAGAACGGCCCCAACGAGGGCGAGTCTCTGGCTCCCGTGGCGGAGAGACTTTCCGAGAAGCTTGGCAAGCCTGTCAACTTCGTATCGGATTACAATGTGACCGGCGAGGCGGCTACGGCGGCTGTTGCGGCTATGAACGAGGGCGACGTGGTGCTCTTACAGAATACCCGTTTCCGCGGCAAGGAGGAGACCAAACCCAAGGAGGCAGGAGAGGCTTTCGCGAAAGAGCTGGCTGATCTGGCTGACGTTTATGTGTGCGACGCTTTCGGTTCCGCTCACAGAGCACATGCATCCGTGGCTGTTGTCACCAAGTATATCACCGAAAAGGGCGGCGAGAATGCAGTCGGCTATCTGATGCAGAAGGAGATCGACTTCCTCGGCAACGCGGTGGAGAACCCGGTAAGACCTTTCGTGGCAATCCTCGGCGGCGCGAAGGTTGCGGATAAGCTGAACGTGATCAACAATCTGCTGGAGAAGTGCGATACGCTGATCATCGGCGGCGGCATGGCTTTCACCTTCTTAAAGGCGAAGGGCTATGAGATCGGCAACTCTCTGGTGGATGACGAGAAGCTTGACTACTGTAAAGAGATGATGGCGAAGGCCGAGAAGCTCGGCAAGCAGCTCTTACTTCCCATCGATACCGGCGTGGCATCCGGATTCCCGAACCCCATCGACGCTCCCGTTGATGTAGCGTATGTGGATTCCGATCAGATTCCTGCTGACAAGGAAGGTCTGGATATCGGTCCTAAGACACAGGAGCTTTTTGCCAATGCGGTCAAGACGGCTAAGACCGTTGTATGGAACGGCCCCATGGGCGTCTTCGAGAATCCCACTCTGGCAAAGGGCACTATCGCTGTAGCGAAGGCTCTGGCTGAGACGGACGCTACCACCATCATCGGCGGCGGCGATTCCGCGGCGGCATGTAACCAGCTTGGTTTCGCAGACAAGATGTCCCACATTTCCACAGGCGGCGGCGCTTCCCTGGAGTTCCTCGAGGGCAAAGAGCTTCCCGGCGTGGTAGCGGCTGATGACAAGTAAAATATAAAATATAAGGAGATTACTACAATGGCTAGAAGAAGAATTATCGCCGGAAACTGGAAGATGAACATGACTCCCAGCGAGGCTGTTGCGCTCTGCGCAACCTTAAAGGATCTGGTGGTGAACGATGCGGTTGACGTGGTTTACTGCGTGCCCGCTATCGATATCGTACCTGTGGCTGAGGCTGTGAAGGGCACCAACGTGCATGTGGGCGCCGAGAACTTCTATATCGAGGACAAGGGCGCATACACGGGCGAGATTTCCGCTCCCATGCTGAAGGATGCAGGTGTGGAGTATGTGATCATCGGCCACTCCGAGAGAAGAGAGTATTTCAAGGAGGACGACGCATTCTTAAACAAGAAGGTGCTTAAGGCGCTGGAGGCGGGACTTACACCGATCCTCTGCTGCGGCGAGTCCTTAGAGCAGAGAGAGATGAACGTGACGATGGACTGGATCAGACTGCAGATCAAGTCCGATCTGGCGGGTGTTACCGCTGACCAGGTGAAGGGCATGGTCATCGCATATGAGCCGATCTGGGCGATCGGAACCGGCAAGACCGCTACCTCCGACCAGGCGCAGGAAGTCTGCAAGGGCATCCGTGACTGCATCGCTGAGATGTATGACGCGGCTACCGCGGAGGCGGTACGCATCCAGTACGGCGGCTCCATGAATGCTTCCAATGCGGCTGAGCTTCTGTCGAAGCCCGACATTGACGGCGGCCTCATCGGCGGCGCATCCTTAAAGCCTGATTTCGGGCAGATCGTGAACGCGTAAGCGTAAGTATACTTTTTATAAAGAATAATGGTATTGTCAGGAAGACCTACTTTAATGGATGGGAATATATCATTGAAGTAGGCTTTCCTGTTCTAAAAAGCGGATACAGGAGGAACGGAACAATATGAGTAAGGTGACGGAGGCCGGGAGAGAAGGGCTGCTTTCCCGATTTGGATTTCAACACGAGGATATGTCTCTGTTGAAAAGGGGGATGTTGTACACATTTCTGTTTGGGTTTTTAGCCCATGGCTTTATGCTTGTGAACCTCAGCGTTTCGCATGATGCCATATGTAATTTTTACAATGGTCTTCCGGCGCATCTGCATCAGATCGAGCTGGGAAGATTCCTGGAGCCGCTGTACCGGGAATTGACCGGGACGAGCCTGCTCATGCCGTGGAGTCTTGGGATCGTTGCTTTTTTCTGGCTGGGAATCGCGGTGTTTCTGGTTTGCAGGCTGTTTGATCTGTCTGAAAGATGGGAAGTCCTGCTGACGGCCGGGATCATGACGGTCAACATTTCCGTGACGGCGACGGCGGCAGCCTATGCGCCGTGGCTTGCGGCGGATATGTTTACGCTGTTTATGGCGGTGTTCGGCGTGTGGTGCTGGCGTCTCTATGGCAGATCGCGTCAGGTGAGCCGGCTGGTGACCGGCATGGCCGCGGTTATCGTGTCTCTCGCCATCTATCAGAGCTATCTTTCGGTGACGGTTATGCTGATCATCATGCTCTCCATACAGGATCTGGTCATGAAGAAGAAAGCGGCGAAGGTGTTCCGGGATGGCTGTGCCGGCGCAGGGATGGTTGGGGCGGGCGGAATCGTCTATTATATCTTGATGAAGATTTCCAGCAGCCTGTCGACGGTGCCGCTTCTGGAGGGAAAGCATGACAGTGTGACGAACCTGTGGGACAATCAGGAGACGATCTTACAGAGGTTGTTTTACTGCCTGAAAGAAGCAGTGACACACTTTTTTGCAAAGGATGAAAACATTTATTCCTATCCGGTGATATGGGCCGTCAATTTCCTGATCGGGTGTGCGAGCCTCTGTCTTGCCGTGTGCCTGGTGAGAAAAATAGGAGGAGAATTAAAAAAGGGAGACTGGCTGCTCCTGGCGCTTCTGCTGGCAGTGCTTCCTTTTGCGTCCTATCTGGTAAGGCTGTTAAATCCCTATGTGCATGATCTGATGGTGTACTCTGTCTGGCTGTTATATCTCCTGCCGCTTCTCTTGAGAAAATGGACGGATAAGCGTGTCTGGCAGGGGGTGAGTAAATGTTCTGCCGCCATCGTGGTATTGCTTTCCTTTATCCTCTTTTCCTGTATACAGACGGACAATGCGATATACGTCAAGAAGCAGGTGGAGAGTGAGGCGACGCTGTCGCTGATGACAGAGGTGATGTCTGAGGTTGAACGGACGGATGGCTATGTGCCGGGAGAGACAGGGATCATCTTTGTCGGGGATATCACGGAGGTGCTGCAGATGCTGCCGGGGATGGACCGAATCAAGGGGATTTCCGGAAACAACAAGCCGACGGCGATCGTTGACCCGAATCTTTATCAGAAGTATTTTGACTATGTGATGCTTCGGAAAGCGAACTTTATCTATGAGGAAGAAGCCAGAAGGTGGCCGGAAGTGCAGGAAATGCCGTCTTATCCGCAGGAGGGCTATGTGCGCGTGCTGGACGGGACAGTCGTGGTGAAATGGAATTGACCGGATAAAATGAAAAAAATGCAGAGTATTGCCAAAAATTTCAGCAGAGTTACCATCAGACGGCAGCTTTACCGGATCTATACGGTGGTAATAGTAGTGCCCATTCTCCTGATCGGGTCTTTCCTGCTTATGTATACTCATCATATGATGGAAAATTACTATGAGGACTTACTGAAGTCGGACAATGACCGTGTGAGGAATATCATGTTTGATATTACCAGGGAGGTCTATGGCATTTCGAGGGATATCTCGTTTGATGCCGGCGTGAGGAATATCCTTTCGGAGGAGTTCGGGAGCAGACAGGAGTATATGCGGGCGGTTGACCGGAATGAGGTGCTGAACCGGTATGCCAAAACCTATGCGCAGATCAGCGCCATTGAAATTTATACGGACAATCCCTATCTCTCGAAGTACAAGCAGTTCATTTGTGTGGACGGGGAAACAGAAAAAATGGAATGGTATCAGCGGGCGATGGGACAGGCAACTGTATTCTGGCAGGCTGTTCCCTGGGAGGACGGTTATCGGGACAGCAAGTGGGATCTGTGTCTGATCAAGGCGATCCAGCTTGTCAATTCTCCCTATCACGCGGCACTGGTCATTCACATAGACTCCAACTATCTGCGGATCTGGGTGGATAATACGGAGTACACCAGCCTGATGTCGGCGGATCGGGGAGCCGTATTTTATGCCACGGATATGAGCAGGAGCGGGAAGGCGCAGCCGATCAGGATCGACTATGACGAATCCTATTTCCAGTATACCGGGAGTGAAAAGCTAAGCGGCAGAGCGTGCTTTGTCAATATATCCACGCTGCGCGCCTATCAGTCCGGTTCTAAAATTTACATATGTACGCTGGACCGGCATGGACATGCCCATATTCAGAGCGTCCTGTATATATGCGGCGCGATCATCGCGGTGGCGCTTATCATACCGGGCATTCTGATTCATTTTTTTACGAATTATTTTACCGGGAGAGTGCAGCTCTTAAGACAGGAGATGCATAAGGTGAGTAATCAGGACTATGAGCTGATTCCGGCTTTGCGCGGCAGCGACGAGATATCCGAGGCGTTCGGGGATCTGCAGGTCATGGTGAAAAACATCAAGGAGCAGGAGGCGAAAACGTACGAAGCGCAGATCAGGGGGCAGGAGCTTTTGATCAGGCAGCAGGAGATGGAGTTTAAGATGCTGGCCAGTCAGATCAATCCGCACTTTCTCTACAATACGCTGGAAACCATCCGCATGAAGGCGCTTACGGCGGGTGACCGGGAGGCGGCGACAGCCATCAAGCTCCTTGGCAAGTCCATGCGGTATGTGCTGGAGAATATGGGAACCTCCGTCACCACGCTGGAGGATGAATTGAATCATGTAGATGAATATATGAAGATTCAGCATCTGCGTTTCGGTGACCGGATCGGCTACAGGAAGAATGTGGAGGAAGGGCTGGATCTGGCGCACTGTTATATTCTGCCGTTGCTTTTACAGCCTGTGGTGGAGAATGCCATTGTACATGGGCTTGATGAAACGGAAGAGGACGGCAGGATCGTGATTTCCGTCCATACAAAGAAACCGGACGGGACAGAGTTTCTGCTGATCGATGTGGATGATAACGGCTGCGGCATGACGGAGGAGACGCTGAACAGGCTGAGAACGGACATTGAGATCCGGGATATGAGCCGCAGCAAGAGCATCGGGCTGTACAATATCAATCAGCGCATGAAGCTGCATTACGGGGAGAGATACCGCGTGCATGTGTATTCCGAGCCGGGTCAGGGTACGAGAGTACGGCTGATGATTCCGAAGGAAAAGATGGAGGAATGAGGAAAGATAAAAAAATGACAGTATTTTTCCTACATTCTGTTCGGTATTCATGAGTTTATAAATTTTTTATAATAAATGCATCAAGGGAAATGAGCGAAACGCACATTTTCACTGGTGCATTTTCTTTTCCCTGAAAAATGTGAGGAAAGGATGGCGGGACATGAGTGCGAAAAAAGCGCAAAAGGAAAAGGTTATCAAACCAAAGTTCAGTATGCAGCTTATGTACAAACAGCGGTATCTGCTATTGATGTCGCTTCCGTTTGTGATCTGGCTGATCATTTTCAAGTACATTCCTCTCTGGGGATGGACGATGGCATTTCAGGAGGTAAAGCCCAAAAACCTGTCAAAACATATCTGGGAAAGACCCTTTGTCGGGCTGGAAAACTTTGCGAAGGCGTTCAGTGACCGGATGTTTAATCAGACACTGATCAATACCATCGGGCTCAGTATTCTGGGAATTGCCGTGGGGACGGTTATGGCAATCCTGTTTGCCCTGATGTTGAACGAGATCCGTTTTATCAAATTCAAAAAGATCACACAGACGATTTCCTATCTGCCCCACTTTGTATCATGGGTGGTTATTGCCAGTATCGCTAAGATGGTCTTAAACGACGGCGGTATGCTGGATACGTTGTTTGGCACGAAGCTGGGATTGATGAGTACCAACTCGCCGCTGTTCTGGCTGACGGTGGTTCTGATCAATACATGGAAGGAAGTCGGCTGGGACGCGATCGTATATCTCTCCGCAATGGCCGGCATCGACCAGGGATTATATGAGGCCGCGAAGGTGGATGGAGCCAACCGTCTCCAGCGGATCTGGCATATCACACTGCCGGGCATCAAGCCCACGATCGTGGTGCTTCTGATCATGGGAATCGGCGGCGCGCTGAATGTAGGTATGGAGCGTCAGATGCTTCTTAGCAACGGTATCGTGCAGGATCACGCGATGGTGCTTTCCTGGTTCGCCTATGTCAGAGGTATCGGCAACAGCAACTACGGTTTGGGTACTGCAATCGGCATGTTCCAGTCGTTAGTCGGCATTATCCTGCTTTTCCTGGCGAATAAGATTGCAGGGTGGCTCGGCGAGAGCAGATTGATATAGGAGGGAGAAGTCATGGCAAATACGAAGTCTAATCGAATCAAAAGCCGCGATAATATCCTGGATTACATATTGCTGGCCGTATTCCTGTTATTGATCGTCATTACGATATATCCGTTTTTGAATGTGCTTGCGATCTCGTTCAATGACCCCATTGACACGATGCGCAATATCAACTTCATCATTCCGAGACAGTTTACCTGGAGCAACTACATCTATGTCTTCCGGGAGAACAATCTGGGAAATGCCTTTCTTCTGTCGGTGTTAAGAACCGTGATCGGCGCGGGCGCGGGCGTGATCTGTACGGCGATGCTTGCCTATGTGCTCAGCAGAAAGGACTTTTACTTCAATAAACTGTTTACCACGCTGTTTGTCATCACGATGTATGTCAGCGGCGGCCTGATTCCGGAATATCTGCTTTTGATGAGAGATTTAAAGCTGGGAAATAATTTCATCGTCTACATCATTCCGGGTCTGATCTGGGTGTACAACATGATTCTGGTGCGTTCCTTTATTGAAGGACTGCCGTTGGCATTGCAGGAGGCAGCCAGAGTGGACGGTGCAAACGATTTCGTGATATGGGCAAGGATCGTGCTGCCTCTGTGTCAGCCGGTGCTGGCGACGGTAGCCCTGTTCTATGCGGTGGGACAGTGGAACTCCTTTATGGATACTTATCTGTACGCGAAGGAGCTGCCGACCCTGCAGTATGTGCTGTATGAGATCATGGAGAAGGCGCAGGTGAAGATCGACCCCCACGCGGCGGAGCAGATGAAGAACGCGGTGTCCCCGCTGTCCATACGAATGGCTGTGACCATCGTGGCGACGGTGCCTATCATTATCGTATATCCGTTCCTGCAGAAATACTTTGTGGGCGGCATGACGGTAGGCGCGGTGAAGGATTGATAAGGTATTTTTATGACGGTGGAAACAAGCCGCCATATAAATATAGAGTTGCATAGAAATAGAAGGGAGAGAAAGTATGAAAAAAAAGAGGATTTGTGCATTGTTACTGACAGTGGCAATGACTGCAGGCACACTTGCCGGCTGTGGCGGCGGGGACAGCGGTTCCACTGCGGCTGACACAGGCAGCACGGCTGCATCTGATGAGGGGAGCAGCGATGCAGGTGCTTCCGACGGCGCATCGGGAGATGTGATCGAGTTGACATTCTTTAATGCGGATGCAAATCAGGACGATCCCTGGACCGATCCGGTTGCTGAAGCGATTACCGAAAAGACCGGCGTTAAGTTAAAAACGACCCGTCCTGTGGGCGGCAATGATGAGTCTGAGGCGGTAGCACTGATGATCGCGGAGCAGAACTATCCCGACATCATTTTTGCAAAGGGTTCCGCAGGAAATCTGATCGATGCAGAAGCGATGATGGATATGACGGATCTGATCGAGGAGTACGGCCCCAACATCAAGAAGCTCTACGGCGATGAGTTTGATAAGCTGAAACAGTCCGCTGACGATCCGTCCATCTACCAGTTGTCCGCTTATGTGGTAGGCGGCACGAAGTTCAAGGACGCGGGCAATCTGCAGGTGCAGTGGGCGGCTCTGAAGGCGAAGGACTATAAGATTCCGCAGTCCCTTGACGAGCTGGAGACCATGATCAAGGACTATATCGCGGCAAATCCGACCACCGATGACGGACTTGACAAGATCGGCATTACCTTATCGACTTCCGACTGGCACTGGCTGATCACTCTGGGCAACCCGGCAGGCTTTATCGCGGACGGTGCACCGGACAACGGACAGTGGATCGTTACCTCTGATAACAAGGGTATGTATAAGTTCCGCTCCGACAAGGAGAGAGAGTATTTCAGATGGTTGTGCCGCATGTACAATGAGGGAATCCTGGATCCCGAATTTGCGACCCAGACACACGAGGACTACATTGCAAAGATTGCTTCCGGCCGTGTGGTATGTCTGTTTGATAAAGACTGGGATTATCAGGACGGTGAGAAGGTTCTGAAGGCGGACGGCAAATATGAGCTTACCTACGCGGGTCTTCCTACCTGTATGGAAGCCGGCACAAAGTGTCCTTCCCTGATGTATCAGGGCCTTACCACAGGAACCGGCGTTGGTATTTCCAAGACATGTAAAGATCCGGTAGCGGCTATCAAATTTATTGATTTCCTCTGCTCCGATGAGGGCCAGGTACTGAACAAGTGGGGTATCGAGGGCGTGAACTACTTCATCGATGAGGAAGGTCACCGTTACAGAACCGAGGAGGAGATCAAGTACGCTCAGGAGGATGCGGATTATTCCAAGAAGACCGGCGTAGGTTTCCACAACTATCCGTTCCCTTCCTATGGCGATGGTATTCTGGATCCCACCGGCAGCACCTACACGACAACCAGTAAGGATGTCGTGATCAACGAGTACAATGTGGAAGAGAAGGCAGCAGTTGAGGCGTGGGGCGTTGATCTTATCGTGGATATGTTCCCGCAGCCCGACGAGTTTGAGACACCGGACTATTCTCCGCTCTGGGCATACGCTAT
>ERZ808042.469-NODE-469-length-23496-cov-3.885264_pt1 | contig 23496 bp, 9 predicted proteins | sample MGYA00380193_ERZ808042 | MGnify/ENA primary metagenome ERZ808042 (study PRJEB31490, sample SAMN06133401) | mouse gut metagenome | isolation source: M1_2 | host: mice | place: China: Chengdu | collected 2015-05 ...
ATTTGTGTGTAGATGCTGTTTATATAATAGAAGAAAGAAAACTCCCGCTAAAAAAGTGGGAGTTTTTCAGTGTCCTTTTGAAAACAGGTTTTGGTGTATTGCCACGATTAACATTTGCATATATAGTAAACGAAATTTCTAATGTCGCTAACTATAGAATGCAAAGCCTGTGCGTATTTCTGAGGCATGAAGCGTAACCGGCTTTTTTAGTAAGATATTTTTTAGATAATAGTTTCTTGACGGTACATGAAAGAAACTGGTATGGTGAAAGAAAGCTATGAATTTCATGCTACAGGAGAGAATGCAGCGCTGGCCGCGGTGATAAGAGGATAAAAGATGATCAGGCAGACAAAGAGGAAGGGAACAGACTATGAGAGCGATCGGAATTGATATCGGAACGACCAGCATCTGTCTGGGTGTTTATGAGGAGGAGACGGGGAGACTGTCGGCGGTGCGTCAGGAGAAGAATCACTTCCTCGAGGGCACGTTCCGGCAGGATCCTGACAGAATCTATGCGGTGGTAAAAGAGATGCTGGACAATTTCCTGCAAAGCGATGACAGTACTGACAGACCTTCGGCGATCGGCATTTCCAGTCAGATGCACGGAATTTTGTATGTGGACAGGGCGGGACGGGCCGTTTCTCCCTATTATACATGGAAGGAGGAATCAGGGAATGAGACCTTCGGAGAGGAGACTTACGCGTCTTATCTGTCCCGTGTGACAGGCTGTGAGATGTATACCGGTTACGGGAGCGTGACGCATTTTTCTCTGCAGCAGACGGGGCAGATTCCGGCGCAGGCGGTGTGTCTTGCCAATATCGGGGACTATATAGCCATGCGGCTGTGTAATGCAAAGGAACCGGTGATGAGTCCTTCTATTGCGGCCAGTCTGGGTGGTTTTGGCCTGCAGGAGCGGCGTTTTGCTATGGAAGCCTTGGAGAGAGCAGGTGTGGCAACGTCTTATTATCCGCAGGTGAGAGCTGCCGGGTTTGTTCTGGGAGCGTATGAGGGGATTCCGGTGACCTGCGCCCAGGGGGACAATCAGGCGAGCTTCTATGCCGCCATAGGAGAGAAGCAGGATGCGCTGAGCGTTAACGTGGGGACCGGATCCCAGGTTTCTTTGTTCCACAGAGAGCTGGTCGAAGGAACGGAGGCGGAGATCCGACCTTTTACGGAAAAAGGATTTCTGTATGTACAGGCTTCGGTCAACGGCGGCAAAGTGTATGAGCGGCTGGCGGAATTTGTGAAAGGCACGGTGTTCGCGGTGACGGGGATCGAGACGGATGTCTATGAAAAGCTGGAGGAAGCGGGAGCACAGGTGCCTGCAACGGATCTGCGGATTACGCCGCTTCTCTACGGCAGCCGTCAAAGGCAGTCGTCTGACGAAAGTGCGAAGCGGCAGGCGCCCAAAAACCCTGCACCGGGAGGCAGCATGATTGGGTTGACAGCCGGGAATTTCACGCTTGGACACATGGTCAGGGCCTACGTGGCGGGGATGGCGCTGGAGCTTTACCGGATGTATGAGCAGCTGCCCGAGGTGTTGAAGCAGGGGAAAAGGGAGATTATCGCCAGCGGAAACGGCATACGCAAAAACAGGCTGCTGCGGCAGGAAGTAGAGAGGCTTTTTGGACTTCCGGTCAGATTCCGGGATATTGAGGAGGAGGCGGCAGCAGGCGCGGCCATGTGGGCTTTGGCGGAGGTCAAAAGGCATGAGGAAGAAGAAAGGCAGTAGGAAGAGGACAGGCAGTAGAGAGATGGAAGGCCGCTGTTGCGGCAGAATGGAGGATGGTTAAACATGAAGATCAAAAGAGCGGCCAGCATTCCGCTGATCGTGAGCGACCCTTATTTTTCGGTCTGGTCACCGGCGGATGCCCTGTACGAGACGGATACGGCGCATTGGAGCGGATGCAGGCAGAAGATCAGAGGTTATGTGACGGTGGATGAGGCTGTTTATTGTTTTTTGGGCGACAGGGAGTTTCATCAGGTTATTGAGCAGAAATATGTGGATGTGACGGCCACGGCCACAGAATATTATTTTGAAAATGAGAAGATCGGGCTTACGGTGCGTTTCTGTTCGCCGCTGTTGCTGGACGATTTCACACTTGTGTCGAGACCATGCGCTTATATTGACCTGACAGTGCATAAAAAGACGCCGTGCAATGTACATACAGATTTTCTTATTTATTCCGATCTCGTGCAGCGGGGAGATGACAGGCTGATCGGGGGCAGCAACCGCAAGGCGCAGGGACAGGACAGGGCGGCTTTTGGCTACGCCTTTATGGGACGGGCGGCACAGCGGCCTCTGGGAAACAGCGGTGATAATATTACGATCGACTGGGGGTATGCTTATCTGGCTTCTGACGATGAGAAGGCGGTGCTCACCTATGATGGGGGAAACCGTGTGATCGGTTGCCGTATGGATTTTGCCGGGGAGCAGGAGACGAAGGGCATGATCGTTGCTTACGATGACCTGCTTTCCATTAACTATTTCGGGGAATGGCGAAAGGCTTACTGGACGGAGTGCTATACGGATATTCTTGACGCTGTCGGGGCTGCTTTTTTTGACAGAAAAGAGGTGCTTGTCAGGGCGGCGGCGCTTGACGGGGATCTTTTTCAAAAGGCCATGGCTTTTGGCGGGGAAGACTATGCGTTCCTGTGCTGTTTAAGTTACAGGCATTCGATCGCTGCGCACAAGCTGATTACGGATGAAAACGGAGAGGTGATCTTTTTATCCAAAGAGAATGACTCCAACGGCTGCATCGGTACGGTGGATGTGAGTTACCCATCGGTGCCTCTTTTCCTGCTGTATCAGACGGAGTATGTGAAAGGAATGCTGCGTCCCGTGTTCCGGTTTGCGGCCTGTGATGTGTGGGAGTATGATTTTGCGCCCCATGACGTGGGACGATATCCTTATGCCTGGGGTCAGGTTTACGGGTTGAACAAAGATAACAGGAAGGGAGATTTTTCCGGGGAGAGCGGGGATGTTTTCCCGCCGTTCTATATGTATCCGCAGGGGAGTGAGGTTTATGATTTCAGGGACCAGATGCCGGTGGAGGAGTGTGGCAATATGCTGATCATGACGGCGGTGGTCTGCCTGCTTGACGGCAGCGGCGATTTCGCCTTGCCCTACCGGGAGACGTTGAAGGCATGGACGAAATATCTGTTGGAGTTCGGCGCAGATCCGGGAGAACAGCTTTGCACGGATGACTTTGCCGGGCATCTGTCTCATAATGTCAATCTGTCCGTGAAGGCGGTGATGGGAATCGAGGCTTACGCCAGACTGGCGGCTCTCTGGGGAGAGGAAAAAGAAGCGCAGGAGTATCACGGGCTTGCCGCAGCTATGGCGGCAGACTGGGAGAAACGGGCAAAGGCGGAGGATCATTACACGCTTGTCTTCGGCAGTCCGGAGACGTGGAGTCTTAAGTATAATCTGGTGTGGGATAAGTTCTTCGACAGTGGTCTTTTCTCCGGAGAGGTGTACGAAAAGGAGCTTGCTTATTACGTGGAAAAGGTGAACGAGTACGGTACGCCGTTGGACAGCAGGCAGGATTATACGAAGAGCGACTGGATCCTCTGGTGCGCGGCCATGGCCGGAGACCGGGAGCAGGCGGGAAAGCTGATCGCTCCGGTGGCGCATTATCTGGAAAAGACCACGACCCGCTATCCTTTCGGCGACTGGTACGAGACGGTGACGGGAGAATACTGTCACTTTAAGGGCAGGAGCGTGCAGGGCGGTATCTTTATGCCGCTGCTGATGGAGGGCAGAGGGTGAGAAGAAAAGACTGATCCAAAGAACAGGGCAAAAACGGCAGACTACTTCTTATTGACAAAAGTGTCTATAAGGAGTAGTCTTTATTTATACGAAGGAAGACTACATAGAGTAGTATTGGAAGCGGGGAGGGTATCTGTATGGCACAAATACAACTGGGCGTGATCGAGGCGCGTTTTGCGGATATGATCTGGGAGCGGGAGCCGGTCAGGTCTTCCGAACTGGTAAAGCTGGCGGCGGAGGTCTTTCAGTGGAAAAGGACGACTACCCACACGGTGCTGAAACGTCTGTGTGACAAGGGGCTGTTTGAAAACAATAAGGGAACGGTCACCTGCCGGATCACCCGGGAGCAGTTTTATTCTCTGCAGAGCAGGAAATTTGTGGAGGATTCTTTTGCCGGTTCACTGCCTGCTTTTGTGGCCGCTTTTACGAAGGAAAAGGCGCTGACGCCCGAAGAGGCGGCGGAGATCAGACGGATCATTGATGAGGCGTAGCGGACGGGAAGTTGACAGGGGGTGAGGGTATGGAAATGGAAATGATCTTCCTGAATGTGTTCAACAGGAGTCTTGCGGCAGGGTGGTTGATCCTGGCGGTCATTGTCGTGCGTTTTTTGCTGAAAAAAGCGCCAAGGCGCCTGAGCTGTGTGCTGTGGGCGGTTGTGGCGGTCAGGCTTTTGTGTCCGTTTTTTCCGGCAAGCTCGTTCAGCCTGATACCAAGCGGGGAGACGATCAGCGCGGAAGCTGTCAGATTTGCGCCGGAGCCGGCTATTGACAGCGGTATTCCGGCCTTGAATGAAGCGCTGAATCCGATGATCGGCGAGCGGTTTGCGCCGGCGCCGGGGACAAGTGTGAATCCGCTCTACATCTGGACGGCAATCGCTGGCATTGTCTGGCTTGTGGGCGTGGCCGTGATGGTGGGATACGCGTTGCTCAGCAGCCTGCGGATGCGCAGCGTGGTACGGGAGGCTGTGCCGTTGGGGATGTGTGGAGAGTTGTATGAGACCGGGGAAGTGGGGACATGTGCAGAGCCGCACGGGGCCAGGCCGCTGAAGACAGGGGCTGCGCTGCCGGATAATGTATGGCTGTGTGATGCGGTAAGATCTCCGTTTATTCTGGGGATTGTCAGGCCGAAGATTTATCTGCCTTCCGGTATTACGAGAGAACAGATGCTTTGCATCCTGGCTCATGAACAGGCCCATGTAGAGAGGCTGGATCATTGCCTGAAACCCTTTGGCTGGCTGCTTTTGTCGGTCTACTGGTTCCATCCGCTTGTGTGGATAGCTTATATGCTTTTTTGCAGGGATCTGGAGTTTGCCTGCGATGAAAAGGTGGTGGGCGGCATGGATCTGGACGGCAGGAAAGCCTATTCACATGCGCTGCTTGCCTGCAGCCTGCAGAGAAAGATGATATTTTCTTATCCACTTGCTTTTGGTGAGATTGGTGTCAGGGAGCGGGTCAAGGGCATTCTGCATTACAGGAAGCCGACCGGCTGGATTGCGGCGGTGACGGTTCTTGCCTGTGCGGCGGTGGCGGTGTGCTTTTTAACAGATCCGAAGGAAAAGGCAGATGACAGTAAAATACGTTATCTGGATCAGTGGTACAGCCGGAGCGATTTGTCTGCGGAGACGATAGCGTGGCTGGAGTGGTATAACGGCCTGTCTGCGGAGGAACAGCTGGCGGTCAGCTCCGAGCCTCACGATCTGTATGAGCTGGACGGGTATGGCGGCGGAGCAGACGTGGCGGTGGAGACTGTGGATGCAGAGCATGATGCTGTCGGTGCAGAGGATATGTCTGATAATGCGAAGGATTATATGGATGCCGGGCATGATGCTGTCGGTACAGAGGATAGGTCTGATAGTACGAAGGAACATATGGATACCGGGCAGGATGCTGACGTCACAGAGGATATGACTGATAATGCGGGTATTTCTGTCGATACCGTGCAGGCCGGGGAGGGAGCTGAGGATCCGGCCATTCATAACGGGACGTTATCTGCGGCATTCGGAATCCCGCTGCAGCTGCCGGGGAATGAAGGCTGGATTCAGGACATAGAGTACAGACAGCCGGACGGGAATACGGTGGAAGTGGAATATTGGGATGATATTGCAGAGGCAGACTGCAGGATGACAGCAGTCAGGGACGGCGCATTGAATCTGTCTGAGCCGGATATAGCCTATGATGCGGCGCGGGAGGAAACCTGGATGGGCAGCACCGGTTCCGGGCAGAACGTGTATGTAAAGGTGCAGTGTTCCGGCGACGGAAAGCAGGTATTGGCCACCTGGGAATACGATAACGGCGAGCATCAGTATCAGTTCGCTGTTCGGGCGGTAGTGTCCGGGGAAAATACAGATATCAGCCCGGTTCCCAAGGCGGTGCTTTCGATGATCAGCTGTTTGGAGTAAGGTATTCCCCAAAAAGTGCTTAGTCTGGCGGGAGGATTTCCTGCGCCATCAGGATATATTTTCCTTCTTCGACGATATGAAATCCATTCTTTTGCCAGAAGGCATTGCTCTGGGGATTCCCTTTATCAACACCGAGACGGATCTTACGGCAGCCGGTTGTTTTTAAGTAAGCGATGCACTCCTGAATGATCTTGGAACCGGCGCCCCTCCCCTGCCAACCGGCATTCATCATGAAAAAGCCGATAAAGTCCGTACCTTTTACCGGATAATCGAGGATCAGATCCAGAACGGCGACCAGTACTTCCTCATCAAAAAAGCCCACATAAAATTTGTCGGATGCATCCTTGCCGGGAGGAAGCGCTTCCATATCCTGCAGGATGCTTTCCCTTGTGACAAAGGGTGGGTGGTATTGGTAGAAGAGCTGGTTGTCTGCGCACAGGTTATAGATAAGATCTGCGTCAGTGGCGTGCAGTTTGCGCACGGTCAGTGTATCGGAGAGTAACTTTATATTTATGTTATTCATGGGGGTTCCTTTCCGGGTTTCGTTCCAGACGATTTCTAATCGTTTCGTTTCTTTATAAAATAGATTATAATCATTAAATCCCGGTTTGCAAATCATTGTTTGAAGTATTGCATTATTTTCCTGACTTTGGGTTTACTAAAACTTTTGTTTCACAGGTTTTATATAAAAGGCAAAAAAGACTGGGCAAGGATGAAATTTCCGGAAACTGCCACAGAACACCTTGACAACAGCGGGGAAAATATACTATATATTATAAATAGCAGTGAAATGTAACAGAAGGCCGCAGGACGGACTGTTACAATAAATACAGACGTTGAAGAAGACAGTAGCTGTTCTCTCAAAGGTACAGCGAGCCGGCGGCGGTGGAAGGCCGGTGCGAGTAGGGGAACAGGGAAGATCGCTTTTGAGTCTCAGACTGAACTTTTCTGTCGGTGGAACTACCAGACGGATGCTTCGAATGCTTTCTATATATTTATGAATAATATTTATGAATATTAGGAATTAAGATGCAGAGGAAGCGGGAGGCCGGAGGGAGTAGAACAGTGACAGAGAACAGTAGGGAATGACGGCATCCCGCCGTTATCGGGAACCGTATAGCCATTCATTGGGGATGGCGGTACGTCGTAACAGGTGGTTAGCGAGAACATTGGCCTCGTCCTTTTACGGGACGGGGCTTTTTTGCGCAGTAAACAGTGCAGCAGTACGAGTTTGCGAAGGAGGAGCAGAACATGTATCAAAAAGTAGACACAAGCCTGAATTTTGTAGACAGGGAGAAAGAAGTCTGTCAGTTCTGGAAGGACAACGATATCTTCCAGAAGAGCATGGATTCCCGGAAGGAGGGGGAGACTTATACGTTCTATGACGGCCCGCCGACGGCCAACGGCAAGCCGCATATCGGCCACGTGCTGACCCGCGTGATCAAGGACATGATCCCCAGATACCGTACCATGAAGGGCTATATGGTGCCCCGTAAGGCGGGATGGGATACCCACGGCCTGCCGGTGGAGCTGGAGGTGGAGAAGCTTCTGGGTCTGGACGGCAAGGAGCAGATTGAGGAATACGGTCTGGATCCTTTTATCAGCAAATGTAAAGAGTCTGTCTGGAAATACAAGGGAATGTGGGAGGATTTCTCCGGCACAGTCGGTTTCTGGGCGGATATGGATGATCCTTACGTGACCTATCATGATGATTTCATCGAGTCCGAGTGGTGGGCTCTTAAGCAGATCTGGGACAAGGGCCTTCTGTATAAGGGCTTCAAGATCGTGCCCTACTGCCCGCGCTGCGGTACGCCGCTGTCGTCCCATGAGGTGGCGCAGGGGTATAAGGCGGTCAAGGAGCGTTCCGCAGTTGTTCGCTTTAAGGTGGTGGGCGAGGACGCTTACTTCCTGGCATGGACGACCACGCCTTGGACGCTGCCCTCTAACGTGGCGTTGTGCGTGAATCCGTCGGAAACTTACGTGAAGGTAAAAGCGGCCGACGGATATACCTACTATATGGCGCAGGCGCTTCTGGATACGGTGCTTGGCAAGCTGGGCGAGGAAGAGAAGCCGGCCTACGAGGTACTGGAAACTTACGTGGGAACGGATCTGGAATATAAGGAGTACGAACCGCTTTTTGCCTGCGCGGGAGAGGCTGCGGCGAAGCAGCGCAAGAAGGGGCATTATGTGACCTGTGACGATTACGTTACCATGACCGACGGTACGGGCATCGTGCATATTGCGCCGGCCTTCGGTGAGGACGACGCGCAGGTCGGCCGCAAATATGATCTGCCCTTCGTGCAGTTCGTGGACGGCAGGGGCAATATGACCGAAGAGACGCCCTATGCCGGTCTGTTTGTGAAAAAGGCGGATCCGGAAGTCATCAAGGATCTGGATAAGGAAGGAAAACTGTTTGACGCGCCCAAGTTTGAGCACGACTATCCGTTCTGCTGGCGCTGTGATACGCCCCTGATCTACTATGCCCGCGAGTCCTGGTTCATCAAGATGACGGCGGTGCGCGACGATCTGGTGCGGAACAATAAGACCGTGAACTGGATTCCCGAGTCCATCGGTGAGGGCCGTTTCGGCAACTGGCTGGAAAACATTCAGGACTGGGGCATTTCCAGAAACCGCTATTGGGGCACGCCCCTGAACGTGTGGGAGTGTGAGGGATGCGGCCATATGGAGGCCATCGGCTCCCGCGAGGAACTGGAGAAAATGAGCGGCAATGCGGCGGCGAAGACCGTGGAGCTGCACAGACCTTATATCGACGAGATCACCTGCACCTGTCCGGCGTGCGGGAAGACCATGAAGCGCGTGCCGGAGGTGATCGACTGCTGGTTTGACTCCGGCGCCATGCCTTTTGCGCAGCATCACTATCCGTTTGAAAACAAGGAGCTGTTCGACAGCCAGTTCCCGGCGCAGTTCATCTCCGAGGCGGTGGATCAGACCCGGGGCTGGTTCTACTCTCTGATGGCGGAGTCCACCTTACTGTTTAACTGCGCGCCCTTTGAGAATGTCATTGTGCTGGGGCATGTGCAGGACGAGAACGGCCAGAAGATGAGCAAGTCTAAGGGCAATGCGGTTGACCCTTTTGAGGCCCTTGAGACGTATGGCGCGGACGCGATCCGCTGGTATTTCTACATCAATTCGGCGCCCTGGCTGCCCAACCGTTTCCACGGCAAGGCGGTGCAGGAGGGACAGCGCAAGTTCCTGGGCACACTGTGGAATACCTATGCGTTCTTTGTATTGTATGCGAATATCGATAACTTCGACGCGACGAAGTATAGTCTGGAATATGATAAACTTCCCGTTATGGACAAGTGGCTGCTCTCCAAGCTGAACACGGCCATCAAGGAAGTGGATGACCATCTGAACAATTACAGGATCCCGGAGGCGGCGAGGGTGCTGGACAACTTTGTGGATGAGATGAGCAACTGGTATGTGAGAAGAAGCCGCGAGCGTTTCTGGGCAAAGGGTATGGAGCAGGATAAGATCAACGCTTACATGACTCTTTATACGGCCCTTGTGGACATCTGCAAGTGCGCGGCGCCCATGATTCCTTTTATGACGGAGGAAATCTACCGCAATCTGGTGTGCAGCATCGACAAAGACGCGCCGGAGAGCATCCATCTGTGCGATTTCCCGACGGCGGACGAGGGGATGATCGACAAGAAACTGGAAGACTCCATGGAGGAGGTATTAAAGATCGTTGTTATGGGCCGCGCGGCCCGCAACACGGCGAACATCAAGAACCGTCAGCCCATCGGCACCATGTATGTGAAGGCGGAGACCGTTCTCGATGATTTCTATCAGGATATCATCAAGGACGAGTTAAATGTAAAGCAGATCACATTTTCCGACGACGTGTCGGCATTTACGACTTACAGCTTCAAGCCCCAGCTCAAGACCGTCGGCCCGAAATACGGCAAACAGCTCGGCGGCATCAAGGCTTATCTGGCTACGGTGGACGGCAGCGCGGCGATGGAGACTTTGAAGGCGGAGGGCAGACTCACCTTCGATGTGGACGGTGTGGAAGTTTCCCTCGCGGAGGAAGACCTGCTCATCGATATGGCGCAGAAGGGCGGTTTCGTGGCGGAGGCAGACAACTATGTAACGGTGGTGCTTGACACGAACCTGACGGATGAGCTGATCGAGGAGGGCTTCGTGTACGAGATCATCAGCAAGATCCAGACCATGAGAAAGGATGCGGATTTTGAGGTGATGGATCACATCCAAGTCTCCCTGAACGGCAATGAGAAAGTGGCGCAGATCGCCGCGAAGAACGAGGCTGTGATTGCCGGAAAGGTGCTGGCGGAGAGCATCGGTACGGGAGAGAGCCTGGCGGTTTCCAGAGAATGGAACGTGAACGGAGAGACCGTGACGATCTGCATCGAGAAGATATAAGCATAAAAAAGCGCAATTTGCGTACATTGCTTATGGTCAAATTGGAAAATACAAGCTATAATAGAGAGGAATGTAAGCAAACTTTTCTGACATCAGGGCTAACGAAACGAGGAGGAGAGAGATGATAACAAAAGCACCTACGAAAACTTTTGATACAGAGCTTTTCAAGAGAAGCGTCCTTTACAATGTAAAAACCCTTTACAGAAAGACGCTTGAGGAGGCGACAGACCAGCAGATCTTTCAGGCGGTGTCCTACGCGGTGAAGGATGCCATCGTGGATCAGTGGTTAAAGTCGCAGAAGGAGTTCGAGAGACAGGATCCGAAGATGGTTTACTACCTGTCCATGGAATTTCTGATGGGCAGGGCGCTTGGCAACAACATGATCAATCTGCAGGCATATAAAGCATTCGCAAAGGCGCTCGAGGAACTTGGCATCGACATCAACGTGGTGGAAGATCAGGAGCCCGACGCGGCGCTTGGCAACGGCGGTCTGGGCCGTCTGGCGGCATGTTTCCTGGATTCCCTGGCAACGCTCGGCTATGAGGCCTACGGCTGCGGTATCCGGTATCGCTACGGCATGTTCAAGCAGGAGATCCGCGACGGGTATCAGGTGGAAGTGCCGGACAACTGGCTGAAAGACGGCAATCCCTTTGAGCTGCGCCGGCCGGAGTATGCGAAGGAAGTGCGTTTCGGCGGCTATGTGAACGTCTATGTGGATGAGAACGGCAGAAGCAACTTCAAGCAGGAGGGATATCAGGCAGTGACGGCGGTTCCCTATGATCTGCCTGTTGTCGGCTATGGCAGCGGCGTGGTCAATACCCTTCGTATCTGGGATGCGGAGCCGGTGAACTGTTTCCAGCTCGATTCCTTTGACAAGGGTGATTACCAGAAGGCGGTGGAACAGGAGAATCTGGCGAGAAATATCGTGGAGGTGCTCTACCCCAACGACAATCACTATGCGGGCAAGGAGCTGCGCTTAAAGCAGCAGTATTTCTTCATCTCCGCGTCGGTGCAGACGGCGGTGGCGAAGTATATGAGAAATCATGACGATATCAGGAAGTTCCACGAGAAGGTGACCTTCCAGCTGAACGATACCCATCCGACCGTTGCCGTGGCGGAGCTGATGCGCATTTTGATGGATGAGCATTATCTGACATGGGACGAGGCATGGGAGGTAACCACGAAGACCTGTGCATACACCAACCATACGATCATGTCGGAGGCGCTGGAGAAATGGCCGATCGAGCTGTTCTCGAGACTGCTTCCCAGAGTGTATCAGATCGTGGAGGAGATCAACCGTCGTTTCATTGCGAGAATCGAGCAGATGTATCCCGGCAACCACGAGAAAGTCAGGAAGATGGCGATCATCTACGACGGACAGGTGAAGATGGCGCATCTGGCGATCGCGGCGGGCTATTCCGTGAACGGCGTGGCGAGATTACATACAGAGATCTTAAAGCATCAGGAGTTGAAGGACTTTTACGAGATGATGCCGGAGAAGTTCAACAACAAGACCAACGGCATCACCCAGAGACGGTTCCTGCTGCATGCAAATCCGCTGCTGGCTGATTGGGTTACGGATCATGTGGGCAGTGACTGGATCACAGATCTGCCGAAGATCAGTAAGCTGAGAATCTATGCCGACGACGAGAAAGCACAGCAGGAGTTTATGAACATCAAGTACCAGAACAAGGTGCGTCTGGCGGAGTATATCATGGAGCACAACGGTATTGAAGTGAATCCCCGCTCCATCTTCGACGTACAGGTGAAACGTCTGCATGAGTACAAGAGGCAGCTCTTAAATATCCTGCATGTGATGTATCTCTACAATAAACTGAAAGAGCATCCGGATATGGATTTCTATCCCAGAACATTCATTTTCGGCGCGAAGGCCGCGGCGGGCTACAAAAACGCGAAACTTACCATCAAGCTGATCAATTCCGTGGCGGATGTGGTGAACAACGATCCCGCCATCGACGGGAAGATCAAGGTTGTATTTATAGAGAACTACCGTGTGTCCAACGCGGAGATCATCTTTGCGGCGGCGGATGTGTCCGAGCAGATTTCCACGGCCAGCAAGGAGGCGTCCGGCACGGGCAACATGAAGTTCATGTTGAACGGCGCGCTGACCATCGGAACCATGGACGGTGCGAACGTGGAGATCGTGGAGGAAGTGGGCGAGGAGAACGCGTTTATCTTCGGCCTGTCCTCCGATGAGGTCATCAAGTACGAGAATTACGGCGGCTATGATCCCACAGAGATCTTTAACAACGATCCCGACGTGAGAAAGGTGCTGATGCAGTTGATCAACGGCACTTATTCGCCCGGCGATCCGGATCTGTTCCGCTCTTTGTACAATTCACTGTTAAATACGCAGAGCACCGCAAAGGCTGATACCTACTTTATACTGAAAGACTTCAAGGCTTATGCGGAGGCACAGAGAAAAGTGGAGGCGGCCTACAGGGATGAAAAGGGCTGGGCGAGGAGCGCGATTTTAAATGTGGCCTGCTCCGGCAAGTTTACCTCTGACAGAACCATTCAGGAGTATGTGGATGAGATCTGGAAACTCGATAAGGTCGTGATACCGAAAGAGCCTGCGGTGACTGATACGAAAACCATCAAGAAAGTATAATCCATCATAGGGAAGAACGCCGTCCAATCGTGTCGGCGTTCTTTCGCTTTCAGGGCTTCGGGTTTTATACAAAAATGCTTGTGCCGGCAGAAATGGTATGATAGAATAAGTACGAGATTTCAAGAACATAGCGGTGTACCGATCGATACTGCGCCAACAGGACCGACGGGTAGGCAGGCAAGTGCCACACAAGACAAGCAGAGACTGCAGTCATGCAGTCCCTTTGTGCCCATAAATATAGCGGGGTGTAAGTGTGGAAGCGCATTTGCACCCCGTTCTTGATTTCTCACGGATCCCTTTTGACAGCAGCTGCGCGCTGCTGCCAAGGGGATTTAGTGGGAAATCGCAGTTTTCGGACTACGCTTTTTGCACGCGGTAGTCCTTTTTGTTTGGACTGATTTTCCATAAAACAAAAAAATTTTTATAAACTGCAACTTTTTCGATGCGGAGTCTCTCTTTTAGAACAGAAGGACTGAAAATTGGTGAAAAAGGGGAAATAAATATCAGCAATTGGGGAGCGGCGGCAAAATGATCCGGTAAGAACAAAAGATGGTGCATCGCCCGATACCGCGCCAACGATATCGGGCAAAGAGTGGCAGGCAAGTGCCACACAATACAGACCATGTCTGCGATACACAAAGACATTATAAGATAAATATGCCGGGTTGACAAGCGATAATCTGTGCATGCACAGAGCCGTATTCCTTATTGTGCCGGGTACGGACATGTAAAATGTCCGTACCTGTTTTCATAAAATTCAGGAGGGCAAAAGAGTGGGAAAAAATGGAAGAAAGAGAAAAAGAGCACTGACCCTGTTTATCTGCTGGGTACTGTGCGCCGCGAATGTGATGCCGACAGGAATGACTGTTCAGGCCAGCGAGAGCACGGATGCCGGAGCTTACAAACAGGAAGCGGCTGATTCGGAAGAAGGCGGGAACACGGATGAAAGTGCCGATACGGGAGAGGACGGCAACTTGGATGAGAATGCCGGTACGGGAGAGGACGGCAGCACGGACGGGGATGCCGGTACGGGAGAAGGCGGCAGCACGGACGGGGATGCCGGCGCGGAAGAGGACGGCAGCACGGACGGGGATGCCGGTACGGGAGAAGGCAGCAGCACGGACGAGGATACCGGTACGGGAGAGGACGGCAGCACGGACGGGAATGCAGGTACGGGAGAAGACGATATACAGGAAGAATCGCCGACACCGCCAGAGGAAAATGCGGGGGATGAGATTGCGCCGCCGGAGGAGAATCTGGACGGGGCTGAATCTGATGCGGAGATTAACGGGATAGATGCCGAAGAAGGAAACAGTCTGATCTTTGCGGTGTCCGTGCCAGCGGATGCGATTGCAAGTGGAAGCTATACGGAGAACGGCTCCGATACGGTGTGGTACATCGATAAGAGCGGGAAGCTGGTGGTAGAGGGCACCGGAGAGTTTGGCAGTAGTGTTCAGAATACTCAATTGGAAACCAGATATGCGCCATGGTATAAGGTTCGGACTAAAATTAGGACCGCGGAGATCAAAGTGACCGGAATGACAGACGCGTCATATATGTTTGCCGAGTGCGGATTCCTGACCGAAGTGGATTTGAGCGCCTTTGATACATCCAATGTCGTGAACATGGAAGCTATGTTTACTGGCTGTGAGAAGCTGAAAAGTCTTGACCTGAGTAAATTTAATACGTCGAAAGTCACGAACATGCTCTGTATGTTTAGTGATTGCGGTGTGCAGAGCCTTGACGTAAGCAGCTTTGATACATCGCAGGTAACAACTATGCTCTGGATGTTTGGAGGGTGTAATGTCAGGGAACTTGACTTAAGCAGTTTTGATACATCTAACGTAAAAGATATGCAGGGTATGTTTGAGGGGTGTTATGAACTGGAAAGTCTCGATATAAGCAGCTTCAATACATCCAAAGCAGAAAGAATGAACGGTATGTTTAGGAACTGTTCTGCTTTGAAAAGCCTTGACGTAAGCAGCTTTGATACCTCGCATGTGTGGGATATGAGCGAGATGTTTTGCGGAACCGATGCGGACGTAGATTTGAGCGGTTTCAATACATCTGGTGTAATAGATATGCATAGTATGTTTGCGCAGAACCATTACAGAACACAGTTGGATCTGAGCAGCTTTGATACGTCGAACGTGATAGATGCAAATGCGATGTTCAACAGCAGCTTTTCCCTGGAGGTTCTGGATTTAAGTAACTTTGATCTCGGCAATGTGAGTGAGGATATGCAGTCCTTTTTACCGAACTGGAAGGGCGGAAAGCTGAGAACGATCTATACGCCTAAAAATCTAAAGAAGGATGTTCCTCTCAAATACGTTTTTAACGGGGTATCCACGGCAGAGACATGGTATATGGCGGACGGCACGGCGGTACATGAGCTGCCTCAGAATCTGGATCACAGCATTGTACTTACGAAGACGAAACCGGCAGAGGCCGGTGCTTCTTCCATCACGGCGTCAAAGAAAAAGACGGCGTATCAATGCGGCGAGCAGATAGACGTGGGTGATATTACGGTGAATTACTGCAGCGCGCAGGGAAAGATTCAGAAGCTGACGGAAGGTTTTACGACCAATGCGTCGGCAATTGACATGTCCATACCGGGCAAAAAGATTTTGGTTGTGACTTATACGGAACCTGAAACAGGTAAGACACTGACTGCGGAGATCGAGTTGACAGTGACGCTGCTCATAAACGAAAACAACGTGACTGTTACATTGCCGGCGGAGACTGTTTATGTCTACAACGGATATCCCCACAATCCTGTGCCTGCCGTTATGACCAAAGGCAGCAGCGTGACACTGGAGGAGGGTACAGATTACAAACTGTCCTATCACAATAATGTCAATGCCGGAAATCAGGCGCAGGTAACGGTCGAGGGAATCGGCGATTACAGCGGAAGGGTATCCATTTCTTTTGTCATTGCGCAGGCGAAGGTAACGATCAGGGCGAAGGACGCCGTCATTGCGGTAAATGATGAGCTGCCGCAGACATTTGCCTATGATGCGGAGGGATTTTTTGAGGAGGAAGATGTAACCGGGGTGTCGTTTTCTTTTGCGGATGAGAATGGCAGCGCCGTGGCGGCCATTGATACAGGCAAGCCGGGCATATATCAGATCATTCCGAAAGACGCGCGGGTCGGCAATAACTATACTGTCGATGAAAACGGGTATCTGCCGGGTATTCTCACTGTCGCGGAGGAGCGGATTGCCTACACGGTTACCTTTGACACGATGGGATGCGGGGAGGCGGTCAAGCCGTACAGGGCAGTCAGGTCAGGCAGTCTGATCGAGGAACCGGCGCAGCCTGAGGCAGCGGGATATCGCTTTACAGGCTGGTACAAGGATCCCGCGTGTACGAAGGCGTGGAATTTTGCTATGGATACCGTGCAGGAGAATACTACACTGTATGCGTGCTGGAACGTGCAGGCAGCGGAGGGCGGCATTCAGATACAGGAGATCAAAGATCAAATTTATACGGGAAGTGCCATCAAGCCTGCTTTGACTGTCTATGCGGCGGACGGAGAGACAATGCTTAAATCCGGCAGAGATTACACGGTCAAATATTTTAATAACAGTAACGTGGATCAGACGGCGGCGGAGGGAGGAACCTGCAGCGATCCGGAGAAAGCGCCGGGCAGCTTTGACAAAATGCTTCCCTACGTTGTTATCAGCGGAAAGGGAAATCATAAGGGGACGGTTTACAGGAATTTCCACATCAGGCCGGTCTCCATTTCGGATGCGCGCGGTAATGCGGCGGCCGGTTTTACTTTGAAATACAGTGATCAGCTCGTGTATAGCGCAAAGAAAGACCAGAAGCCCTTCTCCTCTCTGAAATATAAGAAGGCAATGAAGGCGGGAACGGATTATACGGTGACCCTGCGCGCGGTAAATGCATACGACACGAACAACAGGAAGGTAGAAAGCTGGAGCGCTGTAGGCAGTCAGGAAAATAAATGGATACCTGCCATAGCAAAAGAGTATCAGGGCACTTTCCAGCTGATCATAGCCGGAAAAGGAAATTATGCGGGAGAGATACGGCGGACTGTCTATGTGAAATCCAAAACTTATCTGCTTAAGAACGCAGTGATTACCTTAGGAAAAAATCAGAAAAACAGACCTTACAATGACGGTATGGCAGTGACGCTTGTGCCGGGACTCTATGACAGTAGTGACAGAAAATATTATAGAGCAGATGAAGAGATTGACTGGGATAAGCCGGAAGCGAACGGAAACGATCTCTTTACCGTTAAGGTTGACGGCCGCTATTTGGTATATGGAGCAGATTACATTGTCACGTACGCCAACAACAAAGCGGTGGGAACTGCTGCCATGACAGTCTCCGGGGTTGGAGAGTATGCGGGCAGCAAGAGTGCCACATTTAAGATCACAGGTGAGGCGTTCAAGGCAAATACCATAGATGTGAAGGGGCTGGAAACATCCATGCCCTATACCGGCAGAGCCGTAACGCAAAATAAGGTGACGCTTGCAACGAAGGTGACAAAGGCAAATCCGTTGCCCAAAACGTTGGATTATGGACGGCACTATACGATCAGCTACAAAAATAATATCAAAAAGGGAACCGCCGCCATGACGTTTACGGCAAGACCGGAGTCCGGTTACAGCGGAAGCTTTAAGAAGACATTTAAGATCGGAACGGTGTCGCTGACGGACGCTGCCTCTGTGAAAGTGGAAGCGGCAGACGGCGCGGAGAACGGGCAGGACTCGCTCACATCCGGGTCGGATGAAAAAGGAAATACGGTCTACAGACTGAACGGCACGGTGCCGTACACGAGAGAGGGAGCGAAACCGTCCAAACGTATCCGGCTTAGCCTGATTGACGGGGCGGGAAAGCCGACAGGTGTCGTGCTGAGGGAAGGAACGGACTATACGGTGAGCTATGCCAACAATACGGTTCTGGCGTCCGCGGGTCTGGCCGATAAGATGCCGACCATGACCTTCAAGGGCAAAGGAAATTACACGGGCAGCCTGAAAGTTACCTTTGCCATCAGCGAGGCGGCGATGGAGCAGGGCGCAGCCAATCTGGCTGTGTCCGCCGCGTCGCTGGCATTCGATGACAGGAAAAAGGAGGACTATGAGTATACGCCGAAGATTACGGTAAAGGATGGGAAGAAGACGCTGGGCGGCGGCAGGGATTACGAGGTAAAGTACGAGAATTGCGGCCAGACAGCGGTCAAAGGATATCTGGAAAAGCGGGAGGCGTTTGGAGCGTCGGCCAATGCTGCGGATAACGGCGGCGCAGGATGGGAAGAACTGTGCAGGACGGCTCCCCGGGCGGTTATCAAAGCGGTTGCGGGAAAAGGCTACAAGACCGATGCCGGAAAAGAAATTACGGTATATCTGAATGTTTACCGGACGAAGCTGACCGCGAACAACCTATATGTGGTGGTGTCGAATGAACCGGCACAGATCACTTATAAGGGGCAGCAGGTGAAGCCGGATGTGACGGTTTACTTTGGAGATGCGCAGGCAGTCAGGGCGGCGAAGAAAGCCAATGTGACAGATGAGCCAGCACTGACGGGCAGCACTTACAGACTGAAAAAACTGACGGAGAAAAAGGCGGCAGCAGGTGACTATACCCTGACCTACGGAGCCAATGTGACGGCCGGTAAGAACAGGGGAAGTGTAACCGTCACAGGAACCGACATGTACGGTGGAAACGTAACTGTCAAGTTCACGATCCTGAACAGAGATGTATATCAGGCGCCGTAGCGGGAGAAACAGGATGGTGGTACAATAAACGGGAAAGCCATGCGGCGCTAAACGGCTATGAGGAGGAAAAGGATTGATGAAGACACCGGTGGAACTGGAAGCGGCAGTGCGCGAGTATCAGAGCGGAAACAGGGAGGAATTTGATAAGGTCTATGAGTTGTCGCACAGATATCTTTACGTCTGTATAGAGCATCTGGTCAGGAACGAGGATGCGGCAAAAGATCTGCTGCAGGAAACTTATCTGGATATCACAAAAAATATCTTGCAGCTGCGGGATCCGGAGGATTTCTTAAGCTGGGCGGCGGCGATCGCCAGGAGGCGCTGCTATGCTTATTTTAAAATGGCGGATAAATGGATCCTCTCGAATGAAGGAGAGGATGGCCAGGAACTGATTGCTTCTGTCGCGGACGATGAGGCGTTTATACCGGAGTCCATCCTGCAGGATATGGAAAAAAGGCGTCTCATCCGGGAAATCATTGACGGTTTGAGCGATATGCAGCGGCTGTGTGTCATCGCGTACTACTATCAGGAACGAAAACAGGAGGAGATTGCCGAAGAGCTGGGCATTCCGATCAATACGGTCAAATCCCACTTAAATCGTGCCAAGGCGAAGATCAGGCAGGAGGTTTTGGCACTGGAGAAAGAGAAGGATACAAAGCTCTACACGCTGGCGCCGTTTATGCTGCTCTTCTTTGCGGAGGAAGCAGAGGCGTGCGAAGCCGTTCCCATGTCGGAAGAATTGAGAGATACTGTTCGGGAAAACCGCGTGAACGAAGAAGATCAGGGCGGCACGTCTAAACTTGGCAGTCTGGCGAAGATTGGCATGAAAGGCAGGATTTTGATCGGATTGGCAGTAGTCCTCGGGATGGCCGCTGTGATCGGCGCAGTCGTATTCCGATCATCGGAGGAAGTACAGGAACCGGCGGAGCAGGCACCGGCGCAGTCACAGGAAGCGCAGGCGGAAAGTGATGAGCAGATGACGACAGAGACCGGTGAGGAGGCTGTGGAGGCAGAACCGGAAGCAGCAGAGGAAACGGAGGAATATGAGGAGCTTGCAATCTCAGGGAAATATGATCAGATGGGATTGGGAAGAGACGGGATCATTGTGGTCTCTACCGGGGGTAAATGGGGACTTGTCACCTATGACGATCAGGTCATTGTACCGATAGAATACGATTACGCCTGTACTGCGCCCAATGACGACGGACAGACCTTTTTTGGGAGAGAAGGGGATTTCAGGGTCTTTGACAGAGAGGGAAATGAGATATTCCGGACAGACAAGCCGATCAAGGCGGTCAGCGACGGCGTTGTACTGTGGACGCAGACCGGCGAGGATATGATGTACCATTTTGGCTATGTGAATCTGGACGGTACGACGCTGTTTGAATCTGACGGGAGCGATGTGGACGGAGAGGCGGGAGCGGTCGGTTTTAATGAGAGTTACGCCTTTTCAAGCAGTGGCAGCAGGGGAACGGAATACCGCATTTCCCAGGACGGGACAGTGGATGATATTTTTGAGGAGCGGGGGATACTCCGCCATCCTGAACTTTTGCAGGAACAGGAAGCAGCTTCTGATATTGTGTTCAATGGGACCAGCACCGATATCAATTTATTCTATCCTGTCGGAGCCTGCTATAAGGGATACTACGTGGACAGAGGAATCGACTATTTCGAGGATACCAACGGGAAATTTTATGTGTATGACGCGCAGGGAAAGGAGCAATATTGCCTGAGAATGGAGTCTGTTGCCGAGCGTGCGGGATATCCCTATTATGACGAAAGTGGTGATCTGACATGGAGTGTCGGGAGATTCTATCAAAACGGCAATTACTGCTTCAGCAATCAGACAAAAATGGCGGTTTCCGTATCCTATGGCGGAGAGACGACCTCCTATTTGATCGATACGGCGAAACAGGAGAAGCGGGAGGATGGATACGGCGGTACGCTGGAATTTCTGACGGACGAGGCGGTGCTGGCGGAGGGTGATTATGTCGGGATCGCCGATACGGCCTATTGGCTGTATCAGAGAGACGGTCAATGGGGGTATATCGACCAGGACGGGAACGTGGTGCAGATGTTCGACGACGCGGCACAATTTTATGACGGAAAGGCGATGGTCATCGAGGACGGGAATGCGTATTTTATCGATGAAGATATGAATCCTGGCGAGTGGAAGATCCCTGCGCAGTCTGTAAGGGGATATGGAGAAGTGTTTGCCGTGACGACGGAAGACGGGCAGAAGTGCTATTTGGCAGAATGAATATGATGATTGTGAAAGCCCGCGGTACAAAAACTGTATCGCGGGCTTTTATTCTAATGCCGTGAAATTTAAGTGGCATACAGGTGGATGCGCGTGATATGATAGAAATATAGCGTTTGATCGATTTTGGGAAAGCGTTGTCGGAATTGCTAAAACATGTGTAGTGACGAGGGGCTGAGGATATGGATAAAAAACTGGCATTTCAAATACTGGGACTTTCGGAAACGAAGGAAGAAGAAAAAATCAGGCAGAATTATCTTACGCTTTTAAAGGACACGAACCCGGAGGACGACCCGGAGGGGTTTAAGCGCCTGCGGGAGGCCTATGAGGAAGCGCTCCGCTTTGTGGGGCAGCAGGAGAAAGAGGAGGAAGCGCCGCAGGGAGAAGTCGGTCTGTGGATGCGGCGCGTGCGGGAAATTTACCGGGATATCCTGCTTCGAAGGGAGGCGGATAACTGGAAGACGCTTTTTGACGATCCCGTCTGCGTCGGCTTGGACACGTTTCTGGAGGCAAGGGGACAGTTGCTCGGTTTCCTGTCCGGGCATTCCTTTCTGCCGCAGACCGTGTGGGTGCTGATGGACCAGACCTTTCATGTGCTGGAAGACTTCGACGCGCTGAAAGAAGATTTCCATGTGAATTTTCTCAGGCATATTGAGTATCATGTGAATACAGGTGATTTTCTCGATTACAGTCTGTTTGAGGCGCAGGATGGCAGTGTGCCGGACAACGATGAGGAGACGGACGATTATATCAAGGAGTATTTTGACATCAAAAACCGGCTGGAGAACGACGAGACAGAGGGCGTTTTGCAGAGCCTCTCGGATCTGAAAAGACACGGCGTCTACCACCCTTATGAAGATGTAGAGAGACTGCGTCTGTATATCCGGAAGAAGGAGTGCGAAAAGGTACGGGAGCAGGCGGAGCGGCTGATAGAGCGGTATCCGGAGGACGGCTATGTGCGGGTCTGGACGGGAAAGATCTTTTATGATACGGGGGATAAGGAAAGAGGATTCGCACAGTGGGAGGCGGTGCTTGCCGGGGAGCCGGATTACTACATGGCGAAATATTTTGCCATGCATCATCTTGTGGAGCAGGAGAACTGGGATCAGGCGGGCAAGTATGTAAATGAACTGATCAAGGTGAACCGGCGGGATGAGGAACTTTTGGAACTGCAGAAGAAGATCGACAGCGCGCTCGTTCCCGAACTGCGGGAGGCACTTGACAAAGGGGAACCTTACGGGGAACTTTCCGGGAAGGAACTGCGCACGTTTCTGGGATGGCGGCTGTTCGATCTGGAGCGGTATGAGGATATTCTGGATCTGCTGGCGGAGGACAGTGAACTGGAGGCGAAAGAGGACGGTCTTGAGCTGAAGGCGTGGGCCCTTTACAGACTGGAGTGTTACGAGAAAGCGATTCCCGTATATTTGGCGCATTTGAAGAGTGTGCAGGAAAATGAGGATGACGAGAAGGAGAAAGCTTCAAAGGCGGCACAGAGCCACCGTCTTCTCGGCGTCTGCTACTACTGTACCGGAAAGCTGGACGAGGGAGAGCGGGAGACCAGGACGGCGATTGAGATGGAGGCGGATCCAAAGATCCGTATTGACTGTAAATATTATCTGGCGGACAGGTATCTTTCCCAGAAAGAGTATGAGAAAGCGACAGAGGTCTGCGATGATATTCTTGAGGCGGATGAAGGGTTTTATCCCGCTTATCTTGTCAGACAGGAAGCGTGTTACCATATGAGAAGGGCGCAGCAGGTGGTGGACGATTATTACCGTGCCATTGACCTGTATGCGGGCTTTGACAAACCGTATCTCTACGCGGCGATGATCTTTTATGATTATAATCAGTATAAGGATGCGCTTGGCGTGATAGAGAGAGCCAGGGAAAATGAAGTGGAGTTTTCCAAAAAGATGCGTTTTCAGGAGGCGAAGATTCTGAGGATGCTTTCTGAGGATGCGGAGAGTCGGAAACGTCCTCTGGAAATACTGAATGCGCTGATCGAGGAGACGAAAGGAGCGGCGGAGAAAGAGCCGGAGGACAGGGATGCTCTTGACCGGGCGGAACTGCTTTTTGAAAAAGGGCTTCTGTTTGAGGCGGATGAGAAGCTTGATACGGCGATAGAGCTTGTTCAGGGAGCTATCATGTTAGACCCGGAGGAGCCGTACTATGTGCTTGTGATGGGCAATCTCCTGCGGGATTCGGAGCAGTTTGACAGGGCGCTTGTGCAGTACAAAAGGGTGGAGGAAGTTTACGATCACACGGAATTTTATTTTGGCATGG